>Ga0182012_10007222_pt1 | contig 11146 bp, 10 predicted proteins | sample 612S2SmetaG_FD_120486 | JGI IMG/M metagenome (GOLD analysis project Ga0182012, IMG submission 120486) | Permafrost microbial communities from Stordalen Mire, Sweden - 612S2S metaG | ecosystem: Environmental > Terrestrial > Soil > Wetlands > Permafrost | place: Sweden: Stordalen | collected...
CCGGAAAATACCCGGTCCGTGTGCGCACATCGAGCTTGCCCATCCCCTTGGCCTCTGCCGTCACCTGCACGCGCCGGAAACCCGGCTCGGTGGTCGGCTTGGTGGAGTGATAACCCAGCGTGTACTGGTTCCGGATATCGCGGGCCACCTCTGCGGCTATCTGATCAATCTGCTCGATGGACTTGGGGAAGTACGCGATGCCGCCCGTTTCGGTCGAAAGCATCTCCAGCGCCCGCCGTGCGTGCCGCGCCTCGGCCCGGCTCATCTCGTCGCCAAACAAGAGGCCGATCGAATAAATCTCCGGCCCGGACAACTGCTGCACGCGCTGGATGGTCTGCTCCAGGTTCAGCGTCGATGCGTTGTCTTCCCCGTCGGTAATCAGGATCAGCACCTGTTTGGAGCGTTTGGCGTCGGCCACCAGCTTGTCTGCCGAGGCCACCACGGCATCGTAAAGCGCCGTCCCGCCTCTCGATTCAATGTGGCTCAGCCCGTCGCGCAGCTTGTTCACGTCCGAAGTAAATTCCTGGTCGATGAACGCCTCGTCGGAGAAATTCACCACAAACGCCTCGTCCTGCGGGTTCGACGCCTGAATCAAATCCAGCGCGCTCTTGTTTACCGACGGCCGCTTCTTCGACATCGATCCGGAATTATCCACCACGATTGCAATGGAGACGGGAAGGTCGGTGTGCTGGAAGCTGATGAGGGTCTGCTTCACGCCGTCCTCGGAGACCTGGAAGTTCTCCTTCTTCAGGTCAGGAACCAGGCGGTTCCCTTCGAGCACGGTGGCGTTTAGCACCACCTCTTCCACGTCGGTGTGCAGAATGTAGCCCCCGCCCTGCTTGCGCATAGATCCGGTGGATTGATTTTGAGGGGGCTCGGCGTCCGGCGATCTTACGGGGTCGCGATCCACTGTAAGGGATGGACCCTGATTCGACGGCGTCTGCGTCCCGGCGGAGCCAGCAGCCGGGGTGGGCGATTGCTGTGCCGGCGTGGGGAGCACTGCCGCGGAGAAAAGGACCGCGAGAACCGCGTTATTGCAAAGGCGCATAGTAGCCGGTGCGAGCATGGACAGTCAGCGGAGGCAATCCTTGTGGAGGATTCACCTTCACCTTCACTTTACGCCACTTGCCGTCCCGGGTGAGGATCTTGGGGCGGTACCCTATCACATATTGGTTGCGCAGCTCGGTCGAAATCTTCTCGGCGATGTCTCCCATATCGGCGATATCGTCCACACGGAACAGCCGGCCGCCGGTCTCATCGCTCAAATCGTTCAGCAGTTGCGGGCCCGTCCGCTCCTCGGGTGTCGCGGCATACGGATCGAATATCCCAATGGAATACATTTCCACGTCCATCTCCCGCACCTGAGCGCGCAATTCGCCCTCGGTGTAGCGCGACCGGTTGTCGCCCCCGTCGGAGACCACCAGCAGCGCCTTGCGCTCGTGGCGTGCCTCCTTCATCTTGGTCAGGCCGTAGTAAATCGCATCCAGCAGCGCGGTGCGATGGCCGCTGCGTACGGTGGCAAGGCGCGCCTGAATGTCCTCCACCGAACTGGTGAAGTCCTCGATCAACTCCGGCCGGTCGTTGAAGCCGATCACGAAAAACTCATCCTGCGGGTTGGCTGTCCTGATGAACTGCAGAATCGACTCCCGGGCGCGAATCAGCTTGGTGCTCATAGAGCCGGAGAGGTCGAAGATAATCCCGATCGAAACCGGCGCGTCCTCGCTGGCAAAGCTGGCGATACTCTGTTCGCCGCCGTTCTCATAGAGCTGGAAGTCCTCCTTTTCGAGGCCCGTGACCAGGCGGTTCATGGGATCGGTAATGGTAACCGGCACCAGCACCATATCCACGTTGAGCCTGATCCGCTCGCCGGGACGAACCTTGAGCGACGCGGCGCCCGTGACCGCAGGAGCTTCGGCACCCTTGGGAGCGCCGGTGGCCGGCGTGGCGGTTGCCGGCGGAGTCGTATGAACTTTGTTCAGCGGATCTTCCTGGTCCTGACCACTCGCCCCTGGTACGCAAAAGGCCACGCACAGGATCGCCGCCAACCCGCAAATCCATGCCCGGCGGCAAAGCAGCCGGAGATTACCAAGCCCGCCCAGGTTGATTCGCACGCGATGAAGCGTTGTCATGTCGCGACACCAGAGAATGAAGGCGATATTAACACGATTGAAGGGTGGCTGGCGTCATTGTGCTGGACTTGCTTTGTCAACCAATAATCATCCTTCCCGGCAATTGAAGTGGATTGGCAACGAAAGCCACTGGGATACAATCGAGCCTGAGCGTGCAGGCGTCCCGATGGCGGCAACTTCGGAGTCCAGCGCGCAAATCCAATCATTCCACGGGGAGCTCGATCTTCCGTATGGCCCGCATTTATCCATTTCGCGCCTGGCGCTACAATCCCTCTTTGGTAAAGCTGGATGACGTTGTCACTCAGCCATACGACAAAATCTCACCCTCCATGCAGCAGGCTTACTACCAGCGAAGCCCTTACAACCTGGTTCGCATCATCCTGGGCCTGCCTGAGCTGTTTGACGCCGAGCGCGGCGAAAGCGCATATACGCGCGCGGCCCGCGACTTCAAAGCCTGGCGCGAACAGGGCGTCCTGGTGCAGGAAAAGGACCCCTGCATCTTTGCGTATTCCCAGCGTTTCCGGGTCCCCGGAAGCGAAATCGTGAAGGAACGGCGCGGTTTCATTGCTCTGGGCAAGCTCCATGAGTATGCCGACCAGGTTGTGTTTCGCCACGAGCAAACGCTCTCCAAGCCCAAGAGCGACCGGCTCAACCTGCTGAAGGCCACTCACGCCCATTTTGGCCAGATATTCATGCTCTACTCCGACCCGGCCGGGAGCGTGGAGAAGATTCTGTATGACGAAAGCGGCCCCGCCGAAGCCGAGGTCACCGACGAATACGGCGTGCTGCACCGGGTGTGGCGCGTCGGCGACCCGACGGCCATCCGCCTGCTCTCGACCGCCATGGCGGACAAAAAGCTCATTATCGCCGACGGCCATCATCGCTATGAAACCGCGCTGAACTACTCCAAAGAGCAAGCGCCGGACGGGCCGGCCAAAGCCGAATACGGCGCAAACAACCTTCCCCAGCCGGCGTACCCTGAGGCTGCGGTCATGATGACCTTCGTCAACATGGATTCCGATGGCCTGGTCATTCTGCCCACCCACCGCGTGGTCCACAGCCTCACCGGATTCGATCCCGCGGCCTTCGCCCATGCCGCCGAAGAATTCTTCACTGTGGAGCCGCTCTCGACCGCTGAAGCCGCCAGCTACATTGAGTTGCTCGGCAAACAGGAAGGCACGGCCTTTGTCGCCGTTACGGCTTCCGGCGCTTTTCTGCTGCGTTCCAAGCCGGAAGTTGTGGCCGCCGCGCTTGCCGATTTGCCGGAACGCCAGCGCCAGCTCGATCTCAGCCACCTGCACTCCATCATCCTCGACCGTCTGCTCGGCCTGGACGCCGAAAAGGTTCGCGAACAGACCAACCTGCGTTATCTTCGCGACGCGGGCGAAGCCGTGGATCAAGTCCGCCGCGGAGAAGCCAATGTCGCTTTTCTCACCAATCCGGTTTCCATGGAGCAACTCCGCGAAGTGGCTTTTGCCGGCGACGTGATGCCGCAAAAATCCACTGACTTCTTCCCCAAGCTGCTAAGCGGCCTGGCCATCTATGCGCTCGACTAATTCATTGCCGATGCGGGCCCCGCTCATTGTGACGCTGGTGGCCATGGCCGCTGCAGCCGGCTTGTCGGCAGGCACAGCAGCCGCCCAGCAAGCCCCGCCCGCTTCTCCGTCCCGCTTTGTCGTGGTGCTCGACGCAGCTCACGGCGGCGACGACGCCGGAGGGCGCCTTACGGCCGGGCTGCAAGAGAAAACCTTCACCCTCGCTCTCAGCGTGCGTCTCCGGTCACTCCTGGCCGCGCGTGGCATCCAGGTGGTCACCACGCGCGAATCCGACTTGACCGTGGACCCTAACCGCCGCGCCGACATCGCCAACCGCGCAAACGCTCAGGCATGTCTGAGCCTGCACGCCACTGAGAGCGGCTCCGGCGTCCACTTGTACGCTTCCTCGCTGCCCCCGGCCGAGCCGAGCCGCTTCGCCGCATTCAAAACCGCACAGGCAGCCTGGGTAACCCGCTCCCTGGCCCTTGCCGGGGTGGTGAATAGCTCCCTGCTGCGCACAGGCCTTTCCGTGACCCTGGGCCGGACCGCTTTGCTCGCCGTCGACAGCATGACCTGCCCAGCCGTGGCCGTCGAGATAGCCCCGAAAAGACCTCCTGATCGAGCTACCGGCTCGCCGCCGATCGCGGATCTGGACGATCCCGACTATCAGGCACGAGTTGCCGAAGCACTCGCGGCTGCCCTGGTGGAGTGGCGAGGGGAGGCGCGCGAGCCGTGATTCCCCGCTACCAGACCATTCTGTTCATCGTTCTGCTGGTTGCTTCGGTGGCCATGGGCGGGGTGCTGTGGCACCTGCGCGAGCGCGCACACCAACGGCTGGTGGCCGGCCAGGACTCCGCGCCCACCCAGGCCCCCGCCGTTGCCCCAGCCGAACAGGCAACCCTGATGTTGGCCAACGACGACGACAACTCGCTGCTACGGCAAGCCCAATCCCTGCCGCTGCCTCAGGATCCCGGCGAGCGCGCGCGCGCCATTCTCGGTAGGCTTCTCGATCTGTACGCCGCCCCTGGCTCCTTTCACCCCGTCCCTGGCGGCGCCAGCTCTGTCGCGCAGGTTTTCCTGCTGCCGGCCCCGGCCCAGAATCCAGAGCCGGGAGCGGAGTCCGGCAACAGCAATGCATCCAGCGCCATCCCTCGCGCCGAGGTGAAATCCGCCGCCCCCAAACCCGGCGATTCGATACCGGGCGACACCGGCCCCTTGCTGGCTGTTGTCAACCTCACAGGCGCGTTCGCCGCGGGCCATCCCTCCGGCATTGAAACCGAAACACTGACCGTGCTATCTCTTTGTGAAACCCTCCACGCCAACCTGCCGCGAGTAACCCAGGTCCGCTTTCTGGTTGACGGCCAGACGCGCGCAACGCTTGCCGGCCACGCCGACCTGACGCGCACCTATCTGGCCACCGACGATGTCGCGCAACCGTAATCGCTGCGCCCCGCCATTGCTGTTTCTATTCCTTCGGATTCGCAGTATGATAAGTCAATAGTCATGCCCAAATCGGTCTACATCACGGCACCCTGGCCCACTCTTGAGGAGATGGAGAAGAGTCTGCATATCTCCAAAGGTCGGAAGAAAGCGTTACAGCCACTCGTGGATAAGTTCAAGGCGAAACTTTCCATAATGGAAGAGACCCCTGTGAACTCCATCGAACCGGAAAAGAGGCGCAAGCGTGCCTCCGCTGCGGCCCATTAAATAGGGCTAAAATTGAGGATTAACAATGCCACTGTCCGTACAAATCCCGACACCTCGGCCCTCGCGGGAGTCTTTGATCAAGCGGCTGCGCATTCCCAAGGCCCGGCAAGCGGAGTTGCGGGCCATCATGCGAGAGCCGGAGACGAGCCCACAGGCCCCTTTTTCCAACGTCACTTTCGGCGAGCTTCAACTAACCCCACGGGAGAAGGAGCTACTAAGACTGGTCATCAATGCTCTCTCCAACCGGGAAATTGCCCGCCAGTTGGGCGTTGAGGAACGCACGGTCAAGACCCATTTGAGCCGTCTGATGCGCAAGACCGGGTCGGAGAACCGGATTGAGCTTGTCATGCTCGCACTGAGCGGCTCGCTGGCCACTGAGGACGGCACATTCAGGGCAGAGCGAATCGCCCAAAAGCAGATAGCCTGAGCCGAAAGAGAATCTCCAGAGTGCCGCTGCCGCCCGTTGATCCCAATTCGGTTTTCTTGAACATCCCCTACGATGAAGAGTTCGACAAACTCTATCTTGCTTACATAGTCGGTCTCTATCAACTGGGCTTCGAGCCCTACTTGGCGTCTGAGATACCCGGTGGAGAGCGCAGAGTCGATAGAGTCCTTGCCTTGATCCAAAGCTGCCGTTATTCCATCCACGATCTCTCGCGCGTCGAATTGAGCGTGACCCCGCCCACGACACCGCGCTTTAATATGCCACTCGAATTGGGACTCACGATCACCTGGGCCAAACTGTACCCCAAGCGCCATACCTGGTTCGTGTGGGAGTCCTCACCATATAGGCTTCAGAAGTCGATGAGCGACCTGAACGGAACCGATCCGAACATTCACTACGGCTCGGTTGAAGGTATCTTGAGCGAACTCAGAAACGCATTCGTTTTCAGAGACGCTCCACCAGTGCCGCAAATGTTGGAGGCGTATGGGCTTGTGGAACGGAAAGTAGGCAGAATACTAGCCAGCGCAGGAACAGCGAGCCTTTATTCTGCGACTGTTTTCAAAGAACTGTGCTTCGCAGCCCTCGACGCCGCCGATATTACGAAGCCAAAGAGCAGCCCATGACCCACACCATCGGCGTATTCGATTCCGGCTTCGGCGGGCTCACCGTCCTGCGCGCGCTCATCCAGCGGTTTCCGCAGGCGCAGTTCGCCTTTCTCGGAGACACGGCCCGCCTGCCCTACGGCTCCAAGTCGCGCCGCACCATTGCCCGTTACGCCGCACAAAGCGCCCAATTCCTGGTCCGCGAACAAGGCGCAGAGTTTCTCGTCATCGCCTGCAACACTGCCAGCGCCCTCGCGCTCGACGCGATTCAGGACGCTGTTCCCGTCCCGGTTCTCGGCGTCATCGAGCCTGGCGCTTCCGCAGCCCGCGTCGCTTCCCGATCCGGCGACGTGCTGGTGATCGCCACCGACGCCACCGTGCAGAGCCACGCTTATGCAGCCGCGTGCCGCGCCCGGGGTCTTCGCGCAATCGAGAAAGCGTGTCCGCTGCTGGTCCCGCTGGTTGAAGAAGGCTGGACCGATCCTGACACTCACACCGGGGCGGTAACCGCCGAAGTCATCCGCATCTATCTTGAGGAACTCAACGCCCAGGCCGCCGCCGAAGGACTCGATCCCGATACGCTGGTTCTCGGCTGCACCCATTACCCGCTGCTGCGTCCGCTCATTTCCCGCGCTGTTTCCCCCGGCATCCGAGTCATCGACTCCGCCGAAGCCGCCGCCGATGCCGCCGCCCTCATCTTCGCCCAACAAGACCCATCCGGTTCCACTCGTCCGCAGGCTGATGGCGGAACGATGAATGAGATCGCCCCTGAAACCGCCCTGCGCTGCTTCGCCACAGACTCCGTTGAAAAGTTCGAGCGCCTCGGTTCCCGGTTCCTTGATCGTCCAGTTGGCAAAGTCGAGCTTGTTGACCTCGGCGGCTGATATTCTTGAGTGACTGATATTCTGTGTATTGATTGGCCTGGCATCCCCTTTTGCATGGGCCATGGAGGAAGAAAGAAAGCATGATCAATCTGGCGGGTAAGACGGCCGTGGTCTTCGGGCTGGCCAACAAGCGTTCCATCGCCTGGGGAATCGCCCAAAAACTCCACGAGGCCGGCGCAACCCTGGCCATCTGCTATCAAAACGAACGCATGAAGCTTGAGGCCCAGTCGCTGATCGAGGAACTGCCCGGCGCATCGGGGTTCCAGTGCGACGTCTCCAACGACACCGAGATCGAGACCCTGTTCGCGGCACTTCAGCAGAAATACGCCAAAATCGATATCCTGGTCCACGCCGTCGCATTTGCCCCGGCGGCGGATTTGCGTGGCGAGTTCGTCAACACGTCCCGCGAAGGCTTCCGCGTCGCGCTCGACGTGAGCGTCTACTCGCTCATCGCCGTCACACGCGCGGCCGTCCCACTGATGACCGAGGGCGGAAGCATTCTCACCCTCAGCTTCTACGCCGCTGAAAAGGTCGTCCCTAACTACAATGTGATGGCCGTGGCCAAAGCGGGACTGGAATGCACGGTGCGCTACCTCGCCTGGAATCTCGGCCCCAAAAACATACGCGTCAACGCCATCTCCGCCGGCCCTATAAAGACCCTCGCAGCCCGCGGTGTCGGCGACCTTTCCGACATGCTCAAGGCCCATGCCGACCGCGCCCCTCTGCACCGCAACGTAGACCAGCTCGAGGTTGGCGGCGCGGCGTTGTTCCTGGCCAGCGATCTCTCCAGCGCCGTAACCGGAGAAATACTTTATGTAGACTGCGGATACAACGTTATGGGATTCTAAGTTCGATCAGTCCTGGAACTGTAGCTGTCTTCCCTTTCTGCATTGTCAAACGCCGCGGAGGGCCAACTTGGCTGAACGAATGGTCGAACCGAAGTCTGTGTTGAGCGCCCGGGAAGTAATCCTCTGGTGGGAGTGGCGCAGGCTGCTCTATAACGCCATTCTCCTGGTCATTGGACTCGCCACCATCGTCGGATTTGAATTCATAATGAGCAGGGCCATCCCTCCGGGCCAGGATGTCCAGGATCCCATGAATATAAATGGCCATCGTTGCCTACGCAGCCGTTGTAAACATCTGTTACACCCTGGGCTGGATGCACGAGTTGAAAGAGCGGCAATCCGGCTCTGGCCGGCGTGCGGCGCGCGCATGGAAGGCAATTATTCCGAATCGGCTTGGTGGCTTCCTGCGTGGTAACTTCGCTGCCCTTTTGGTATGCGTGTGTTTACAATTTCGCCGACCGGGGACACAAGCACTAGCAAGGCGTTCCGCGGCTCAGCTCACCGCCGGCAGCCCCGCCAGAGCCATCGCAATCTCCCCCGCCGGATACTCGTAGTTCTCCAGCTTGCCTGCCTGGTAGTCGAGATACGATTGCATATCGAAGTGCCCATGCCCGCTCAGGTTGAACAGAATCGTCTTCTGCTTGCCTTCTTCCTTTGCCTTGAGCGCCTCGGTTATGGCCTGCGCAACCGCATGGTTGGCCTCGGGCGCCGGCACAATTCCTTCCGCGCGCGCAAACCGGATGCCCGCCGCAAACGCGTCCAACTGCTGCACCGTAGCCGCCTCAATCAATCCCAGGTCCAGCACATGCGACACCAGCGGCGCCATGCCGTGGTAGCGCAACCCGCCCGCATGGATCCCCGGCGGCATGAAGGTGCTGCCCAGCGTGTGCATCTTGACCAATGGAGTGAGATGCCCGGTGTCGCCGAAGTCGTATAGAAACTTGCCCTTGGTCATGCTGGGGCATGCCGCCGGTTCCACGGCCACAATGCGCGCGTTCGATTGGCCCTTGATTTTGCGGCCCACATAGGGCATGGCCAACCCCGCAAAGTTCGATCCGCCGCCCGCGCACGCGATAATCACGTCGGGCTCGTCGTTAGCCAACGCCATCTGCTGTATGGCTTCCAGGCCAATCACGGTCTGGTGCAGCAGCACGTGGTTCAGCACGCTGCCCAGCGCGTACTTGGTGTGCGGATCCTTCGCGGCCACTTCCACGGCCTCTGAAATGGCAATCCCCAGCGAGCCGTTCGAATCCGGATGCGCCGCCAGAATCGCCCGCCCCGATTCGGTCTCCATGCTGGGGCTGGCGGTCACGGTGGCTCCAAAGGCCTCAATCAGCGCGCGCCGGTACGGCTTCTGGTTATAGCTCACCCGCACCATAAAGACTTTGCAATCAAGGCCAAAGAACGAGCAAGCCATGGACAGCGCCGAGCCCCACTGGCCCGCTCCCGTCTCAGTGGAAAGGTGCCTGGTGCCCTCGATCTTGTTGTAATACGCTTGCGGAACGGCGGTATTCAGCTTGTGCGAGCCGGCCGGACTTACGCCCTCGTACTTGTAGTAAATGTGCGCAGGGGTATCGAGCGCCTTCTCCAGGCGTCGCGCGCGGAACAACGGCGACGGACGCCACTGGGCATAGATCTGCCGCACGGGGCCGGGAATTTCGATCTCCCGCTCCGCGCTAACCTCTTGCAGAATAAGGCCCATAGGAAACAGCGGGGCAAGGTCGTCCGGGCCAATCGGCTGCAGCGTGCCGGGGTGCAACGGCGGCGCAAGGGGCGACGGCAGATCGGCAAGAATGTTGTACCAGGCTTGGGGGATGCGGCTCTGCGGAAGGTTATATTGAATGGTTTCCATGCGCAGCATTTTAGCAGCCTGTCTGCGTGGGGCGCTGTGACCTCGCCAAGATGCTCAATTCCCACACAGTCCACCGCAATTTAGACCAGCGGAATTCGGCGACGCGGCCCTGTCCCTAGCAGGCAGCCCCTCCAGCGCCGTCACCGGTCCCCAAAAGCGAGGGACCGGTGGCACCCTGGTTGTGGTTAGAGACCGGGGCCGCCCGGCCGAGTGTGCCCCGCCGTGTGTATGGCTAAATGCGTACACTGCGATGGTGAAACGGACTGCCCAGCGTGTGCCAATGTGTTCAGGCAAACGTGTGACAATTAGTGCAAAATAGCATGTTTTAAGGCCGTTTAGGTGCGTATTAAGCGCAAAAGACGGCGTTTTCGATGCGCTTTTGCGCGCGAGAATGCCTGTTTGGGGTGAGAAAGTGCATGCAATGCATGCAGATGGTTGCGAGGATTCAGCTATCAGCTCTCAGCTCTCCGCTCTCAGCTCTCCGCTCTCAGCTTTCGGTTCTCAGCTCGCCCTTGCTCCATGGGCGGGTCGGGAGACGGGCATCCGGCCTCGGTCTGCTATGAGATTTTGAGGAAAACAGAAGCAGATCCTTCGACTCACCACCCCCGACCTCCACCCCGCAGACGAAGACCTGTCTGCGGGGGCCCCGGAACTGAAAAACGTTCGGGGCCCCTTTCGCTCCTGATGAACGGGGTGCTTGAGGGTTGTGGTTTCCCACTCATTCGCCAAAAGCACGCGAATGAATGGGGCACGGTGCATTTGAGGTTCATTCAGGGTGTAACTCGCTGCGCGAGTCAAGATGCTCAGGATGACGGCCAGTTTTGTGTTGCTCATTTGGACTCGGGACACTACCGCGGGTTGGTTGACGTATGCTTGGTTACGATCTCCGATCCAGGAATCCAGGATGGTGTTGCATGAAATCGCCCCACGGAATACTCGCCGCTCTTTTCGTTTTTGCCGTCTACGCCGTCCTTCTTCCCGCACAGTCCAAGGACGTTGCAGGCAGCCAGGATTCGCCGCTCGTCTCGCGCTATCCCGGCTCAGTCATCGATAACTACAAGACTCACGAGTTCGATGACTTCAGCTTTCCCATTGGCCCAATCAGCAATGGGGCGCCGAAGAGCAAGACGATCGAAGGCAAGATTAC
>Ga0182012_10007224_pt1 | contig 11145 bp, 9 predicted proteins | sample 612S2SmetaG_FD_120486 | JGI IMG/M metagenome (GOLD analysis project Ga0182012, IMG submission 120486) | Permafrost microbial communities from Stordalen Mire, Sweden - 612S2S metaG | ecosystem: Environmental > Terrestrial > Soil > Wetlands > Permafrost | place: Sweden: Stordalen | collected...
CTGCTTGCGCTCGACTGGAACAACGGCAACCGCACGATCCTGGTGGATCAGCGCCTCACGGGACTTATCCTCGGCCAGACTTTGCACACTACGCGCGCGGAGATTTATCGGGCGCTCATCGAGGCCACGGCGTTCGGTGCGCGGGCGATTTTGGAGCGCATTGAGGAATACGGCGTGCCAGTGAAAACCGTTGTGTGCGCGGGCGGCATTGCGGAGAAGAACCCGTTGCTCATGCAAATTTATGCCGACGCCACCGGACGTGAAATGCGCGTGGCGCGCTCGGCACAGGCCTGTGCATTGGGCTCGGCAGTCGCGGCAGCGGTCGTGGCCGGAGTGCATCCCAACTTTGCCACGGCACAAAAAGTCATGACCGGGTGGAAGGATGTCGTGTACAAACCCCGCCGCGCGGACAAGGCGGTGTACAATAAACTCTACAAACTCTACATGAAGCTGTACGACAACCTCGGCGGCGTGCGCAATGTCAACCTCGGTCGCGTGATGAAGGATTTGCTGGAGATTAAAGATAACGCGGCAAAATAAATTTACCCATGATCCTCCTCCCTAAAAATCTCGAAGTCTGGTTCCTTGTTGGGAGCCAGCATCTCTATGGCGAAGCGGCGCTGAAAAAAGTCGCGCAAAACGCGCAGGTTATTGCGCGGTCGCTGAATCAAGCGGAGGAACTGCCGCTGAAGGTCGTGCTCAAGCCGGTGCTGACGCGCCCGCATGAAATTACGCAAATCATGGACGAGGCGAATGTCGCGCCGAACTGCGTGGGGCTCGTCGCGTGGATGCATACGTTTTCGCCGGCGAAGATGTGGATCAACGGGCTGAAGAATTTGCGCAAACCCCTCGCGCACCTGCATACGCAGTTTAACCGCGACCTGCCGTGGGGCGACATCGACATGGATTTCATGAACCTGAACCAGGCCGCGCATGGTGACCGCGAGTTTGGCTTCATCGGCGCGCGGATGCGACTCGACCGCAAAATCATCGTCGGCCACTGGCAGGATAAAGATGTGGTGGCGGCGCTCGGCGCGTGGATGCGCGCGGCCACGGCGTGGCACGACTGGCAGGGCGCGAAGTTCGCTCGCTTTGGCGACAACATGCGCCAGGTGGCCGTCACCGAGGGCAACAAAGTTTCCGCTGAAATTGCATTTGGGTTTTCCGTCAACGGCTATGGCGTGGGCGATTTGGTGGCCAAAGTGAACGCGGTGAAAGATGTTGCGGCCGACCGGCTCTGCGCAAAATACCAGGAGCTATACAACGTCGCGCCGGAATTGAAAAAAGGCGGGGCGCGGCATGAATCGCTGCGCGAGAGCGCGAAAATCGAGCTCGGTCTGCGCGCTTTTTTGGAAGAAGGCGACTTCAAGGGATTCACAACGACATTTGAAGACTTGCATGGCCTCGGCCAATTGCCCGGCATGGCCGTTCAGCGCCTGATGGCGGATGGCTATGGCTTTTCCGGCGAAGGCGATTGGAAAACCGCGGCGCTGGTGCGCGCATTTAAAGTAATGGCCGATGGACTGCCGGGCGGTGTGTCATTCATGGAAGACTACACTTACCACATGGGCAACGATGGCCGCAAAGTGCTCGGCTCGCACATGCTGGAAATTTGCCCGACCATCGCTGCGGCGCAACCACGCGTGGAAATCCATCCGCTCGGCATCGGCGGCAAAGCCGACCCGGTGCGATTTGTATTTGATTCCAATCCCGGCCCGGCGGTCAACGGCTCGCTATTGATTTGGGCAACCGCTTTCGTTTGCTGGTAAACGAAGTCACCGCAGTCGAACATCCGCCGCTGCCGAAGTTGCCGGTGGCTCGCACAGTGTGGGAACCGAAGCCCGACTTTGCCACGGCGGCGGCGGCGTGGATACTCGCTGGCGGGGCGCACCACACGGCGTATAGTCCCGCGCTCACCACGGAGCATATCGAAAACTTCGCGGAGATGGCCGGGGTCGAATTCTTCCACATCGGCGAGCACACGACGATGGGTTGCGCCAAACGCGAATTGCGCTGGAACGAATTGTATTATCAACTGGCGCCGGGGTTGGGGTCGGTCTAAGAAATTGAACCACGGGCACGGAGAATACTGCATTGAATCCCTTCCTTCGCTTCCAATCGTTTAGACAGAATTAACGAAATTACAAAATTGGCCAAAACCTGCTCGACAAAAAATTCTGTCAATTCTTTTAATTCTGTCTAAAAATCTTCGCGCCATTCGTGGTAAATCCATTTTTAATGAAGAAATTTAATTCCATTCGCGAGGAATGCTGCGAGGCCAACCGCGTCCTGCCGAAAACGGGACTGGTGGATCTGACCTTTGGCAACGTCAGCGTGCTTAATCCAGACGAAGGCGTGTTTGCCATCAAGCCCAGCGGGGTATCGTATGAAAAGCTGAAGCCGGCTGACATGGTGCTGGTGGATCTCGATGGCAAAATTGTGGCGGGCAAATTGCGGCCCTCGTCGGACACCCCAACGCATCGCTGCCTGTTTCGCGCGTTCCCGGGCGTGTACTCGGTCGTGCATACTCATTCGCGACATGCGGTGGCCTTTGCCCAGGCCGCGCGGGAAATTCCCAACTTAGGCACGACCCACGCGGATTATTTCGACGGTGCGGTGCCGCTTACCCGTGCGCTGACGCCGGCGGAAATCGCCAAGGATTACGAATGGGAAACGGGCAACGTGATCGTTGAGCGATTTAAAAATTTGAATCCGCTTGATGTGCCCGCGGCACTGGTGCGCCACCACGGTGTATTTGTGTGGGGCGCTTCGGCTCAAAAAGCACTCGAAACAGCGCTCGCCCTGGAAGCCATTGCGCAAATGGCGTTGTGGACGCTGCAATTGCAGCCCGCGATGCCGCCGATTCCAAAAGCCCTGCACGAAAAACATTTCCGCCGCAAACATGGGGCGACCGCGTATTACGGGCAGCGTGGGAATTGTTAGTGCGGTAAAAGTATTTTGCGGGATTATGCCTCCGGCAGACGTGTAGTGGATGAAAGCAACGAACACGAACCCGTCATCCATCATGAAAATATCGCCCACCCTCCGCTTTCTCCCGCTGCTCGCCTCAATAGCGCTTGCCGTACCCACCCTTGCACCGGCTGCGGAAGATACACCCGCGCCCACGGCCTCATCGTCCACGCCCAAGACAGCGGACCCCAAGCCCGAGCCGTTCACCTTTGAAATCCGCAACGGATTCATTATCGAAAATGGCAAGCAAGCCAGTGCCGCGACCATTGGCAACGTGCTGGACTATCTCAAGAAACAAGGCAAAGCCTTTAACATCAGCCTCGGACCGGGGGTGGCTGACCTGCAAATCAGCGACTTGGTGCTGAATCTGCCTGAATTTAGCGGCAACGCCATTTTTGAGGCCATGGCTGCGTCGGTGGAAGCTCAGGTTAAAGCAACCACACCCTCTGACCCTGATTATGGGATTTATCGGTTGACCCTCCATGAGGATTCCGGACGCCAGTCGCAGGTCTTCAACCTAACCGACTACTTGAATCCCGATGGAAAGGCCGATGATAAGACCATTCATGAAAAACTGGCATCGCTGACGGATATTATCTATAAAACCCTAAAGGATTTGGATCCCGCTTTCTCGGACGCTGTCCAACCCCATTACCAATTCCATGAAGGCGCGAATCTGCTGGTCGTCATTGGCACGCCGGAAGATCTAACGGTCGCGAATCAAGTCGTAAACGCGTTGACGGAACAACCCTCGCAGGAACCGCAACCGGTCGCAGCCAGCCCAATGGCGCCTGACGACAAGGACGATCAATACAAACTCGCGAGAGCGATAGCGGCGGGGAAGGCGCCGGCCGGATTTGAAAATGTGGACAAGAATACCGCCAAACAATTTGCAGACACGCTAGTTTATTATCGCGCTGCGCTTAGCCAGTTGTCCGCGGAAAAATATATAACCACGTCAAAAATACAAGGCATCCAACAGCATGTTGACGGCCTCCAAAAGCTGCTGGCTGAAAACTCCGAAAAATTTGGGGAGGAATTAAAAAAATCTCAATCCAAAAATCCACCGACCACCCCCGCCCCCTAACCATTGCCTTCCACCCACGCCACTCATCCTTTTTACCCCCTGGGCTCGACCAATGTGCAACCGGTGGCCGGGATGACTGCGCCCCACGATGCCGGGGCGAACGCGACCGCCGCGCTCACGCGTCGGTTGGCGGCGGGCGATGAAGAAGCGTTTCGCGAATTTCACGAGCAATATTTCAACCGGCTGCACCAATTCCTCCTGGTCGTCGCGTACGGGAAGGAACATGAGGCGCGCGAGGCCTTGCAGGAAACGCTGGTGCGCGTGGCGCGGCACGCGCGGGTGTTTGAAGACGAAGCGACTTTCTGGTGCTGGCTGAAAACGGTGGCGCGCAACGCCGCGCGCGATGCCGGCCGCAAGCGCACGCGCTACACCGCGCTCTTGCAAGCTTTCGCCCATTTCACCCGTCCCGCCGTTCCCTCCGCGCCCGATGCCGATGATGACCGCCTGACTGCGGTGATTGAAGAATGCCTGGCAGAAATTGACCCCAACGACCGCGCCTTGCTCCAAGGCAAATATCTGATGGGTGCCACCGTCCAAGAACTTTCCGTTCGCGAAGGACTAACCCCGAAAGCGGTCGAATCACGCCTGTTGCGACTGCGCCGTCAATTGCGTGAACGCGTCCTTACCAAACTCCGCCAACCATGAAACGCCATTTCCACAACGATTTGTTGAAGGAAACCTTTGCCGACGGGGAACTCGAGGCACTGAGGGAGACGACGCTTAATCGCGGGCTGGCCGCAATGCGGACAAAACGGCGGCTCCGCCGGTTGCGTACTGGGGCACCTGCGTCGGTAGTGGTGCTGTTGATGGCTGCTCCGCTGTACTGGCGCACACCAATTGCTCCCGCGCCTGCCATTAGCGCGCCGAAAATGGCATCCATCTCTTCGTTAAAAATTTATCCCGCAGTCAAAGCCGCTGACGTCGCGCCCGTGCCCACCATTTCGGATAAAGAATTGCTGGCTTTGTATGCGAATCGCTCGGTAGGCCTGCTGGGCAAACCCGGCCAGCAGAAGTTGGTGTTTTTCGACGCACCCGTTAAGTCGGTGAATTAGTGCGTTTTCTACTTGGTCAGAACGAACACGGCACTGCGCAAGCGCAGGCCCTACGATTTTTCGCTTCGTTGCTTTTGTAGGGCCCGCGCTTGCGCGGTGCCGTTCCAGTGCTTCACTCGGAAATTGAAAAGCTAATAAAGGGCCGCCAGACTGGGGGGAATATGAAGCCAACGCGTATCGTTCTTGGGCTGGCTTTGCTACTGGCATTGCTGGGCGGAATTTATTGGCGAGTAAAATCTCCGCCGACGCCCAATCCCGTGGCCGGGACGAATGATTCGCCAAAAACAGCCGCCGTTGCCCAACCCGTAATCGGGCCGGTGTCGCCGGTTGGCGGTCCCGCTCCGGTGGCTGTGTCTGTGATGGTCAACGGCGCCAATGCGACGGTGCTGGCGGCGAACCACCAAGAAACGTTAAATAGTTTGCTCAAATTTCAAACCGAACTGGAGCAAAGTCTGGCGGCCTCCACGGATGCGCAGGAACGTGAGGCCCTGCAACAGGAACTGGACCACCTGCAGATTCAAATTCAATTTGAAATCAACGCTTCCGCAACCCGTCCAGTCATTGCGAGCAATTTGGGTGAAATTGCAATGATGGAAGGTCAGTCCAGGCAACGGAAACTCGCCTCCGGCGACGAAGCAACCTTTACTGCTACGACCACTGCGGAAGGCACTTGGTCAGTGAATGTCATCGTCCGGCACATCAATGCGGGCGGAGCAACCAGTGACGAATCGACTACCATCGTCCTGCAACCAGGCCAGCCTGGGGATATCAAAGTTACCGGCAACGAAATTCATTTTACGCCAGTGGTGGCCAGTGCATCATCAAAGTAATTCGCCAGCCATTTACCCCGATGAAAACGAAACGCGCCCTTTTTGAATTGTTCATGCTGCTGACGATTGCCGTTTTGCTGGTCTGGAAATTTTGGCCGGTGAAAAATTCCAGTTCTGCTATAGTCGCCGCCACAACTGCGCCAACGCTGGCGAAAACTGTTGTCTCTCCGGCGATGGCTTCGCTAGTGGCAGTCGAAGCGCCTAAAGCCCCACCGGTGAATGTCGCCCCGATGTCTAACAATGTTGTCGTTCCTGGCAATGGTAGTTCTCTGTATGACTCGACCAAGGAGCGCGCGACGTTGACCGGCACGGTGCAAAATGGCGACGAAGATTATAATGCCGTCATCAATGGCTCACCGGGTCTAGCCAAGTTGCAGGACATCCTGGCCCAGAAAGAAGTTCTGACTCAAAGCCTCAGCCCAATAGATAGCACCTCCCTACCGCCCCCCCAAATAGTTGTGACGGATTTAGGTGAAATAGACCTCACCCTGGACCAGCCGGTGTTGGAAAAACTCGCCTCCGGCGATCAGGCCGTCATCACGCTCGCATCACACCCCAATGCGCCAGGAAAATATGGTCAAGTTCTTACCCTACAGACGAAGTTTTTATACCAAAGTGGCAATGAGTGGATCGAATATCCGGGAAGTGAATCCGGGCTTTCAATACTTAACGGCCCCTCGGTTAAATCCGGCCAAGAGGAGATGGTAAAATCCATCGCCAGCGGCAATGAAATCCATTTCGTACCGGTGTTCGCCAACCCCGCAGGAACCTCGCCTTAATTTTCGGCAATTGCAGCCTTGCCCAAGGCGTCGGCACCCCTAAGATTCATTTCCCCCCACCCCTTGAATCGTTTTGGCGGAACCGGTGTTTAATGGCACTGCTCCGTTTACCCCCTGCCTCATGAAGAACACGTTTGTTTCCCGCATTCTGGGCGCTTGCTGCGCCCTCACGCTGGCCGCCGCCACGGCGTCCGCCCAAACTTCGACCCCGGCGCTGTCCACCGGCCCAACGGTTTATAATGTCCGCGCTTATGGCGCAACCGGCGATGGCAAGACCATCGACAGCGACGCCGTGAACAAGGCGATTGACGCCGCCGAGGCCAATGGCGGGGGCACCGTTTATTTCCCGGCGGGTTACTACCTGTGCTTTTCGATTCATTTAAAGACTAACATCACCCTGTACCTTGACCAGGGTTCTTGGATTGTTGCGGCCGAGACGCCGCCGGAAGTGGTGGCTCTGCAACCCCGTGGCGGGCGCGGCTTTGGTGGCGGGGGTGGTGGCGGAGCTGGTGGTGGAGCTGGCGGTGCAGTTGGGGCGGCTGGCACCGGTGGCGGTGGCCGCGGTGCGAGCCCGCCGCGCATTCGTGGAGCCGAGGACAATACCGCAGCCCCGGCCGTAGCGACAACAATCAGCGCCAATGACTTCCAAGCACCGATCCAGGACCAGGCCTTGCAGGATTTCCTGTCCAAAGTGCCACCGGGAACGCATATGTACGACCTGGCGGAAAAGAGCATCTGGTACGGTCTGCCCGCCTGGCGCCCCGTCGCCCAAAACGGGGTTCCCGCAACCGGCAACCCGCCCCCGCCCGGGACCCCCATGACGGCGCAGTATCAGGACTTTGGCCACTGCTTCTGGCATAACAGCCTCATCTGGGGCGACGGCATCACCAATGTTTCCATCATCGGCCCAGGCATTATTTTTGGGCGGGGTCTTTCGCGCGGTGACGGCCCCACCAATCTCGGCGGCGGCAACAAATCCATTTCGCTGGTCAACTGCCGCAACGTCACGCTCAAGGACTTTACCATTCAGCATGGCGGTTGGTTTGGCCTGCTGGCGACCGGGGTGGATAACTTCACCATCAACAATATCAAGGTGGACACCAATCGCGACGGATTTGACATCGACTGTTGCCAGAATGTCCGCATCTCCGATTGCACCATCAATTCGCCGAACGATGACGGCCTCGTGCTGAAAAGCTCGTATGCGCTCGGCTATTCGCGCCCGACGCAAAACGTGACCATCACGAATTGCCAGGTCAGCGGCTTCCTCGAAGGCACGCTGCTCGACGGAACCTACAAAGCCAACACGGCACGTGGTGACGGCGGCGGTAGCGGCACCGGGCGAATCAAGTTCGGCACCGAGTCCAACGGCGGTTTTAGGAACATCACCATTTCCAACTGCGTGTTCACCCACTGCCGCGGGCTGGCCTTGGAATCCGTGGACGGTGCCATCATCGAAGACGTGACGATTAACAACATTACCATGCAGGACATCGTCAACTCACCCATCTACATCCGTCTCGGGCGGCGACTGCGCGGCCCGGCAGATAGCACGGTCGTCGGCGCGATTCGCCGGGTCACGATCAGCAACGTGGTGGTTTCGAATGCGGTCAATAATTCCTCCATTATCATTGCCGGCACGCCGGACCATCCTGTGGAAGACGTGCAATTGAGCGACATCCGCATCAACTATGTGGGCGGCGGTGCCAAAGAATGGTCGCAATACGACCCGCCCGAGGACGAGCTGCAAGGTGGCCGCGTTACTTATTACCCCGAGCCGAGCAATCTCGGCATCATGCCAGCCTACGGGATGTTTGCCCGCCATGTCAACGGGCTGAATTTGCGCAATGTAAACGTCAGCTATGCAAAACAAGACTTCCGCCCAGCCGTGGTTTTGGATGATGTGCAAAGCATCGCGTTCGATCACTTCAATGCCCAGCACGAGTCCGATGTGCCCGAGTTTATGCTCTGGAACACGCGGGACTTTGACGTGGAACGCTCGACCGGCATCGCCGACCAGCACTTGGACAAGATGGACCAAGGCATCGTCGCGAAATAAATCTGTTTTTTAAACCCATAACATTATTCAGCCTGCCCATGAAAATCCTCCCGCATTCTCTCTTCACGGCCGCCCTTGCCGGTGGCCTGTTTACCACGCTCCTCGCGCAAACCGCGCCCGCCGATAATGCTGCACCTGCGCCCGATGCCGCCGCACCGGCCCGCCCAGCACGCAGTAACGCGCCCCAGGCCATCGGCGGCATTCAAGCCGACTCGACCGTGAGTGCCTACAAATTCTACTTCGGCACGGGCGACGCCCCGGCGGGTTATACCAAAATCTCGCCCGACATGGCTTACGACGACAAACGGGGCTACGGCTTTGACCGCGGCACCAAAGTGAGTGTCGTAGCGAAGGACAAGTCTGGCACGGACGGCGTCATCACCGCCGACAAACAATTCTATTTCTCGACGGCGCTACCGGAGGGCAATTACAAGGTCACGGTCACCTTGGGTAATCCCACGGCGGCGACGAATACCTCCGTCAAAGCGGAATTGCGCCGATTGATGCTGGAAAATATCGCGACCAAAGCCGGTGAATACTCGACGCAGACCTTTATCGTCAATACCCGCACGCCAAAATACGACGGCGGCGTGGTGAACCTCAAGGCCCCGCGCGAAACAGGCTCGGAGGCTTGGGATTGGGATAAGGGCCTGACCCTCGAATTCAATGGCGACCAGCCGAGCGTGGCTGCGCTTTCCATCGAAAAAGTGGATGTGCCCACCGTTTACATTTTGGGTGATTCGACCTCCTGCGATCAGATGACGGAGCCGTTTAACAGCTGGGGCCAGTCCATTACGCGCTTTTTCAAGCCCGACATCGCAGTCTCCAACCACGGTGAGTCCGGCGAAACTGCAGCGGACTGCCTCAGCCGCCACCGCTTCGACAAAATCTGGAGCGAAATGAAGCCGGGCGATTACCTGTTCGTCCAGTTCGGCCACAATGACATGAAAGCTCCGGGCACGCCCGAGAGCTACCGCGCCGCGCTGCAAAAAGTTGTCGACGGCACCAAGAAGGCCGGCGGCACTCTCGTCATCGTCACGCCGATGAACCGGCATACTTTCTCGGGCAATACCGTTACGAACAGCCTCCGGGAGTATCCGTACACTGCGTACAAGGTGGCCGCAGACAATAACGTACCCTGGATCGAATTGAACGCCATGAGCAAGTCGCTCTATGAATCCTTTGGTCCGGATGGCTCCGAAGTCTTGTTCGCCGCCACCAGCGCGACTGGACACGATGCTACGCACCACAGCTCGTTCGGCAGCTACGAATTGGCCAAGTGCATCATCCTCGGCATCCAACAGGATAAGCTGGATCTCGCGAGCCACATTGTGGACGGCTTCCACTTTGATCCGGCCCATCCGGACAAACCGGAAGACTTCAAGGTCGCCCCCACTCCGCGCATGAGTCGCACCGTAGACAAGCCGCCGGGCAGCTAGGCGGTTGATCCTCGTTTTCATTGCGTAACGAGTTGTTGCCGATTTTTTTTACCCAACCTCATTCTATCTACCCATGAATATCCTGTCCCGTAGTTTTCTGGCGGCTGCCCTATCTGGCGGCCTGTTTTCTTCATTGCTGGCGCAAAACGCACCTGCCGGCAATGGTGCTCCTCAACCCATTGGCGGCATTCAAGCCGACGTCACCACGACTTCCTACAAATTCTATTTTGGGAGTGGCGACGCCCCGGCGGGATACAGCAAGGTCGTGCCCTATCAGGGTTACACCGACACGGTCGGGTATGGCTTTTACCGCAGCGCGACACCGGTGACCGGTGCCACGGACAAGTCCGGCAATGCGCCCCATGGCATCATCACCTCGGCCAAGGAGATTTATTTCGCCGCCGCACTGCCCGAGGGTAATTACAAGGTCACGGTCACCTTTGGCCACCCCGACCTGGCGACCAATACCTCCGTCAACGCCGAATCCCGCCGCCTGATGCTCGAGGGAGTTACAACTAAACCTGGCGAATATGTGACCAAAACCTTTATCGTCAATATTCGCACGCCGAAATACGACGGCGGTTATGTGAACCTCAAGGCCACGCGTGAGACCATGGATGAAGCCATGGACTGGGACAAAGGAATGACCCTCGAGTTTCTCGGCGACCACCCGAGCGTCTCGGAGCTGGCCATTGACAAAATTGACGTGCCCACCGTTTATGTCGTCGGCGATTCCACTTCCTGCGACCAAAAGACTGAGCCCTTCAACAGCTGGGGCCAGACCATCACTCGCTTTTTCAAACCCGAAGTCGCCGTGGCCAATTACGGCGAATCCGGCGAAACCGTCGGCGACAACTTAGGTCGCCACCGCTTCGACAAAATCTGGAGCATCATGAAACCCGGCGACTACGTCATGGTCACCTCCGGCC
>Ga0182012_10007226_pt1 | contig 11145 bp, 8 predicted proteins | sample 612S2SmetaG_FD_120486 | JGI IMG/M metagenome (GOLD analysis project Ga0182012, IMG submission 120486) | Permafrost microbial communities from Stordalen Mire, Sweden - 612S2S metaG | ecosystem: Environmental > Terrestrial > Soil > Wetlands > Permafrost | place: Sweden: Stordalen | collected...
CATTTTTGTGGGATGCGCCGTTGCGCAAATTGCAGTGGCTCAACAACCGCAACCGACTGCGACAAGCCCTACACCAAGCACGACAGCTAGCACTGATCCACCACCGCCCGTTCCGGGCACACTTGCCGATCCGGCAACACCCGTTGATAAACGCGTGTTCGGTGTACTCCCCAACTATAGAACGGCCAATATGACTGCCGTCTACCATCCGATTACTTCCAAGCAGAAACTTACCATCGCTTTGAAGGATTCTTTTGATTACCCTTTAATCGGCGTGGGAGCGGCCTATGCCGGTCTATACCAATTGGAAGATAGCCATCCTCAGTTTGGACAGGGTTTTAAGGGGTACTTGAGGCGCTTTGGCACGGCTTATTGCGATCAGGTAGTGGGCAACATGCTTACGGAAGGAATTCTGCCGATCGCGTTCCATGAGGATCCTCGTTACTTTCGGATCGGCGAAGGGACCAAGGGGCATCGCGTTGTTTATGCTTTAACACGAATATTCGTGACCAGAACTGATACCGGAGCCAAGAGCATCAACTACGCCGAACTATTAGGTAACGGCACTGCATCCCTGGTTGGTTGGTCGTATTATACGGATTCGCGCGACACCGAGGACTTCTTTCAAAGTTGGGGTCAGCAATTGGCAACCGATGCTATTTCCCAAGTGCTGAAGGAATTTTGGCCCGACATTAAGCACAAGTATTTCAGGAAGCACAAGGCTGCCACTGCCGATTAGTGGGCGGCTCCGGCGGGCACTGGGGTTTCGACTCGTTCTCCAGGTTCCGCGTGCAAGTGGGTCAGGAACGACGTGTCAAATTTGCCTGATATAAAGCGCTCATCTTGCAGAATTTGTTCTTGCAGGGGAATCGTGGTGTGAATTCCTTCAACGACAAACATACTGAGAGCACGCCGCATTCGCTGAATACACTCTTGGCGATCTTTCCCGTGAGTGATCAGCTTGGCAACTAACGAGTCATAATACGGCGGAATCACCCCGTCTGTATAGGCTGCAGTATCTACGCGGACGCCGATTCCGCCAGGCAGATTTAGCCCGTTAATTCGACCTGGCGAAGGTGCGAACGTCTTGGGATGCTCCGCATTAATGCGGCATTCCATAGAGTGTCCGTTGAGTTCAATGGGGCCGGTGATGATGTCCGACAGCTTGTCGCCCGCGGCGATTCTAATCTGGGCCTTTACCAGATCGATTCCCGTCACCATTTCAGTAACCGGGTGCTCCACCTGGATTCGGGCGTTCACTTCAATGAAGTATAGGTTGCGGTTTTGGTCCATCAGGAACTCAACCGTGCCTGCATTGCTATAGCCGATGCTCTTCATCGCTTTGCGCAAGCTGTTGGAGATCAGTTTTCGCAACTCCGGAGTGACTGAGGGAGATGGGGCTTCCTCAAGCAGTTTTTGATGGCGGCGTTGGATAGAGCATTCGCGCTCACCCAACACTTCCACATTGCCGTGTTCATCACCAATGATTTGAAACTCAATGTGTCGCGGAGACTCAACTAGCTTCTCCATGTAGACATCGCCATTTGAGAAAGCCGCGGCGGCCTCGCCCTGAGCTTGAGCCAGCAGACTGGGCAATTCGCTCTCCGAACGCACCATGCGCATACCACGACCGCCCCCGCCCGCCGATGCTTTCAGCATGACCGGGTAACCTATTTCGTTCGCCAGCCGGAGTGCCTCAGCGGGGCTGCCAATCACGCCCTTTGAACCAGGCAATATCGGCACGCCCGCTTGCTCCATAATCGCCCGCGCGCGCTGTTTCAAACCCATTTCGCGAATGATGTGTGGCCTGGGCCCGATGAATTTAATATGCGATGTTTCGCACACCTCGGCAAAGCTGGGGTTCTCACTTAGGAAGCCATAGCCAGGATGGATCGCCTCGACGTTAGTAATTTCCGCGGCGCTTATCACCGCAGGAATGTTGAGATAGCTGACTGAACTCTTAGCGGGGCCTATACAAACGGCCTCATCGGCAAAGCGCACGTGCAAGCTATGGCGATCGGCTTCCGAATAGACGGCAACTGTTTTGATGCCGAGGTCTTTTGCGGCACAAATTACACGCAGTGCAATTTCCCCGCGGTTAGCAATTAAAATTTTTCGAAACATGAGTGAACCGTTCTTAGAGCGGCTGTACGGTGAACAGAGATTCACCATACTCCACTGGCCGGCCGTTTTCTAAATGCTTTGCCACAATCACGCCACGGATTTCGGCCTCGATCTCGTTCATGAGCTTCATGGATTCAATAATGCAGAGAACTGTCTTCGGTTCTACGTGATCACCCGGTTTTACAAAGGGCGCTGAGCCAGGTGAGGGAGCATCGTAATATGTTCCGACAATGGGCGACTTAACGACGATGTTGCGGTCGCTTTCCTTTGGGGAGGGGGGCGGTGGCACTGGTGCGGGGCTGGCGGTTGGTGCAATCAATGCTCCATTACCGGCAAGTTGTGCGACAGGTGCGACGGGCGCGGCTACAACTTCTGGTGGCGTATGTCCGCCTTTGATCCGAACTCGGTTGTCGCCACGCTGCACTTCCAATTCGGCAATTCCCGTGTCGCGCACTACTTGAATCAATTCTTTGATTTCGTCAATTGTCATTCATTCACTCGTGGAAAGGGCCTACCGGCCCGTTAAAGAACAACTAAGTCTTTCTTCGTCGGGGTCAGAATCTCGCAGCCCCGCTCAGTCACAACTACCGTATCTTCTATGCGCACGCCACCAGTGCCCTCTTCATAGACGCCTGGCTCAATGGTTATAGTCATTCCCGGTTCCAACTTCACAGACTCTTTTCGGCCAATACGCGGGCGCTCGTGAATTTCCAAACCTAGACCATGCCCAGTCGAATGCATGAATAGCTTATCCATGCCATAGCCTCGTAACACATCCCGGACGACTCGATCCAACTTACCGCACGTCATGCCTGGCTTCAATAGAGCGAGGGCGGTTAGCTGGCTATCCAGTACGGCTTTATACATTCGCCGTATCTTCGGTCCGGCCTTACCGACTACGTAAGTCCGAGTCATGTCGCTGGCGTAGCCAGAGACCGTTGAACCCATGTCTATTAATAATAGTTCATTACACTCTATGGGGTGAGCCGTTGGGTGGGCGTGGGGTAGGGCGGAGCGTTTGCCTGAAGCCACAATGGTATCGAACGCCGTCCCTTCCGCCCCCAATAACCGCATCCGGTAGTCGATTTCGGCGGCTAGATCCAGCTCTGTCATCTCTGGCTTGAAGTGCTGTAAAGCTAGTTCCAGTGCTGCTGAATTCAGATTCACCGATGCCCGGATGGTGGCGATTTCGTCGGCGGATTTCACCATCCGCAGCGTTTCAACCAAGCCGCCAATCGCCTTAAGCTGAACGCCTGGAAGCAGGTCGCTGAGTTGATGGTGATCTTCATAACTGAGCCGATTCAATTCGACGGCTAAAGACCGCAAGTTCATGCGCTTAACTGCAGATGAAATGTGTTTAGCGAGCGCTCCCTTGCCGATGCGGACTTGGCAATCGGCCTCCTGGACCGATTGGGTGGCATAGCGGGGATCGGTGAACAGAATCGACCGCAGGGGGGTAATCAGCAAAGCGCCGTTGCTGCCGGTGAAGCCTGTTAAATAACGAATATTGGGAAGCGCCGTTGTGAGGAACGCTTCAGCGTTTAGATCGTTTGATTGGCTGAGAAGGGGGAGTACGCGCGCGCGGCGGACGGCGAAAACAGTTTGCTCTTTCAATTGGCCCCTTCTTACGGCTTCAGCAGAAGCTTGCCTGTGGTGTGGCGGCCTTCAAGGTCGCGATGCGCCTGGGCTGCATCTGCTAAAGCGTAAATTTTATGGATGCGCAACTTAAGGCGGTTGGCCGCGATCCAGTTGAATAGATCGCCGGAACGCCACTGTAGTTCGGCCGGGTCGCTAATGTAGTTGCCTAAGCTTGGGCGGGTGAGGAATAGGGAGCCCTTCTGATTCAAGATGAGCGGATCGATTTCGCCAACGCCGCCGCTCGATTGGCCAAAGCTGGCCATGAGCCCACGCGGGCGCAAACAGTCGAGACTCTTGAAGAAGGTGGTCTTGCCGACCGAATCGTAAACAACATCAACACCTTTGCCATTGGTAATGCGCTTTACTTCAGCCACGAAGTCCTGGTCGTTGTACAGGATGGTGTGGTCTGCGCCATTGTCTTTGGCGAGCTGGGCTTTTTCAGGTGTGGACATGGTTCCAATGACGGTCGCGCCGGCGATCTTGGCGATCTGTACGATCATCAAGCCAGCGCCCCCAGCAGCGGCATGGACAAGACAGGTTTTGCCAGTCGCCAGAGGAAAGGAGGAATGCGTAAGATAGTGGGCGGTCATGCCTTGCAGCATTACAGCCGCGCCATCTTCAAAGCTGACGGATATGGGGAGTTCGACCAAGAATTGCTGTGGCACGACGGCGTACTCGCTATACGAACCACGAGCCAAGGTATACGCGACCCTCTGACCAGGCAGCCAAGTCGATCCTTTGCCGACTTTGGCGACCGTGCCTGCCGCCTCACTGCCAAGTTTGACGGGGCTCTCCGGCGCCTTGTAGAAGCCAGCGCGAAAGTAGGTATCAATGTAGTTGACACCAATTGCTTCGATCTTGACGAGCACTTCACCTTCGCCGGGTTCAGGAATGGGGATGTCGATGAGCTTAAGATTTTCAGGACCGCCCACGGGGTCGGCAACAACAGCTTTCATGTAGCCGATTCTACGACGGAGGCAGGACATTTATCCGATAGAATTGGGCGACACCATAAATATCGAAGGATGTATGGCAGATGCTGTGGTTGAAAGTTTAATTCTGGATCTTCTTGAGTGGCTTGAGAAAAGAGACCGGACCTACGAGGACGTCATGAATGCGTGGCGTACATCATGTCCAAAGTTGCCCGTTTGGGAAGACGCTAATGACCGTGGACTCGTTGTACGGGAAGAAGTGAATGGCCAGTGTGTTGTCAGGGTCACAATTGCAGGAAATGCCCTTCTCGGAGAACGGAAAGGATTAATCCCGTTCGCTCTCGCTGATTAGCTTCCGGTAGACCTCGCGCGCGTGATCGTAAGCCTCCCGGCCCTTTACCTGGTCTGCCTGCGACATGCGCGGCGCTTTTTGAGTCCAGCATTGGTTAACCGCATTCAAGCACCATTCGGCGCTGCGCCGCGATGCGCGAATTGGCTGGCCATTGACGATCACAAACACCGGGTTAGTATGTGCCGCTGGTAACACTCGAGCCGCAATCCAACTACTTCCGTCTACCGTCACCGTGAACTCAAGTGAATGCAGCGCCCCATCCGCCACAATCGTCCTACGCGCTACTGCTCTGCCATTGACTACAATCTCTACCGGCACTTCGCGCGTATCGCCGATGCGGGCGCGTTCCACATCCCAATAGGGCTTCTCATCGTATGGCAACTTGCGAATGGCTTCGTTTGGAGTTTCAGCCAGATGTGCAGCCGCATTCAGCCTTACTTTTACGTTGCCCGCCGCGTTCATATGAACCTCGCTGGCGCCTGTTCCAACTTCTGTGCCATTCACCGCGAAATCCATCAGGTGCGTCTTACCATCGGATACATAGCTGCGGCCTGTCTTAAGTCCGTCAAGCCAACTCGCGTAGGTCAGTGGACCGGCCAGCTTCGCATATGTCCGACCAATACCCACGCGGCCGTCGTAGATACATGGAAAATCAGTTTCACCCGCAATGCGCGTACGCAAGCCGACATTCAAAGTGTGATACCAGATGTTAAGTTCCCACGGATACGGCGTGTCGACCGAGGAGATGAAATCCACCGTGTCTGGATAAGTGACGTCGACAATATATTCATTCGCACCGATGCCATCGAAGCCGGGCATATCATAGCTGGGTAGTTCGGGGCTCATGACTTGCAGGCCCCAACCAGAGTGCGCAAAGCCGACGATCGCGCCCTGTTGTTTCGCCCAACGAAAAATAGGTAAGTCCCAAGTGGGCCAATCTTCAATGTGCTTGGTTCCTGGGTAATCCTGGTCTTTCAAGTTGAGCAATACAATATGCCCGGCGTGGCTGGAAGGAAAACCGGAAACCTCAAGATCGTAATGCATAATTCGATAAGGTTTAGAACGGGCATCGTCGGCAGCACAGAAGAATTGCTTTTGATAGTAATAATCGGGCCCCCAGGTCAGGACGGAGCCAATGTTCAAACGCTCACCAAGAATCTGGCGGATCATATCTTTCGGCTCCACGCCCTCTGCTGGATTCATGTAATGCGAGCACCCCGCCGCGTGCACATGATGATCGCCCGAATACCAGCCGAATTTAGCGGGATCAATCCAGCGCTCGAGCTGAAAATCGATTTGCCGGGGCGAATCGCCGTCCACCGCGAACTCTTTGGTTCGAGTCAAATACTCGGGCCCTCCGCCGAACTGAACTGTGTAATAGCCCTTCGGCAAGCGGACCTGTTCGCCGTCTTCGCGGGAGATTTGCGGTTGGAAAAAGAAGTCTGGCGCGAGACGTTTTGAGCGGGCGGGATAAATACGGTTCTGCCTGTCGCGAATGATAAAGCTGGCCATGGCCGGCTGACCGTTTTCATCTTTCACGTGAAGGGTGATCGTGGTGGCCGGTTGGGCGTTGAAGAGGATTTCAACCTCATTCCGAAAACCAATGTCTTGGCTGCCTTGGCCTACATTAAAACCTATTTTCGCGGAACGCTGGCCGGCATCGCGGCTATAGACTTCCAGAATTTGATATTCCACTCCAAGCCCCGAGAGGCGCTTGCGCATGGGCGGTTGATGATAGAGCGAAATATCGGCCCACCGTTCTGCGGAGTCGCGAGGGGTCAGATCGATCGCAGGCTTGGAGTCCCCATTCGACATGCGAAACACGTCACCGGAGTTAGGGCTCGCCACCTTCAGTTCGGCAGTTACGCCAGCGCGGTTAGCGATCTTAACAAGAAAAAGGCGCGTGCCGTCTTCGGCCAGAATTAGCTGTGCTGCGCCTTGTTCTACCTTGACGCGGCTCTCGGCATTGATGTCGACGACCGCTAGAACGTGCGGATCGAGCACCGCCTCAAGCCCAAGCTCTGCAAGATTTTCGTCGGGGTTCGCTATTGCCTTATTGATGGCAGCTATTTCACTCGGAGCGAGCGGTTCACCAAGATAATCAAGAGCTTCAGCAAGTTGTCGAACTTGTTGTGCCAGGGGTTGTAATGGAACCTGTGCGGAGATCAAGAAACCGCAAATGAAAGCGACGAGAAGTTTCATGTGGCCCTCCGCGGTTCATCATATACTTTTCGTTATTCAGTTACCGGGAGAAGCTGGTTAAGGCGTTCGATTAAACTAATCAGCTTGTAGGCTAGCGCATTCCTTCTTTAAATCGGCGCAAAAGGCGATAGATTATTTGCGATCCTTCGTCCATTTCATCTTCAAGTTCGCGAGATGTCGGATCGAGAAACGAACTATAACCTTCCTCAGCGGCGGCTACATTGTTTTGATCTCGGAAGGCCATGCTCCACTCGCCGAATTGCCGTTCCTGGATATTCCTGCGGGACATGAGGATGACGCCGTGGTGCCTTGGATCGCGCTTGATCTTACGGATGAGTTCGTCAACGGCGGCAGAGGGACCTTCTAATACCTGCAAAAAGTTGCCAGCGCGGTAGAGTAACATCCCGGTTATATTACGCTCCTTGTTGTTCTGGCGGGCGGCGCGCAGAATCTCAAGAATGTCCTCGTCTTTCAGGTCTCTCCGGCCTGAACTCACATAAACCGCCGATACCAGTTGATCTACTGATGTGATTACCGCACTCATACTCGGTTTATCGGTATGAGAGACCCAGAATTATAAGCACAAAGGACCTTAGCTCGTAACCGAGCGGTTTGGTTAAGAGGGCTAAACGCCTTCCGCTTCGGCCTCGGTCATTAAACGCTGCAAACGTGGACTCACCTGCTTCCTTCCACCCAGCCAGTTTTGAAGCCTATCCAGGTAGAGATAAACAACCGGAGTGGTGTAGAGAGTAAGCACTTGGCTCAGCACTAAGCCGCCAACAATAGTGATACCCAAGGGCCTGCGTAATTCCGATCCGGTGCCGGTGCCAAGGGCCAGCGGCAAGCCACCCAGCAGCGCGGCCATAGTAGTCATAATGATCGGGCGGAATCGCAATAGACACGCTTGGTAGATCGCATTCTTTGGAGAAATTTGCTGTTTGCGCTCGGTTTCCAGCGCAAAATCGATCATTAGGATGGCGTTCTTCTTCACAATGCCGATCAGCAGAATGATTCCTATAATCGCGATGACAGTTAACTCAACTTTGAACAACAATAGTGCTAACAACGCGCCTACGCCGGCAGATGGCAACGTGGAAAGAATGGTGATTGGGTGAATATAGCTCTCATACAAAATGCCTAATACAACATAAACAGCTAGGAGCGCGGCAAGAATTAGGATCGGTTGATTCTTTAGCGAAGCCTGAAACACTTGGGCCGTGCCAGCGAACTTCGCAGTGACGTTTGCAGGCATGCCGATATCTTCACGCGCTTCCTGTACCGCATCCACCGCCTGGCTCAACGCAATTCCAGGGGCCAGGGCGAACGAAATGGTGATGGAGGGGAAAGGCCCTTGGTGATTCACAGTAAGCGAGTTGAGAACCGTTTTGTAGTGTGTGAAAGTTGACAGCGGGATCGGGGTGCCTGTGTTAGACGTGACGTAAATGGAGTTGAGTGCCGAAGGGCTCTGCTGATATTCCGGCAGCAGTTCCATCACTACATGGTATTGGTTCATGCCCGTATACATTGTGGACACTTGCCGCTGGCCGAAAGCGGTGTAAAGCGTATCGTCAATCGCCGCCGGACTCACGCCTAAACGCGAGGCAGTCTCGCGGTCGATCACTAATTCCGATTCCAAACCGTGAATTTGTTGATCGCTGTTGGCATCCAAAATTATCGGAATCGTCTTGAGTTTGGCCAAGAGTTTCGGCGCCCACTCATTCAAATCTTTCAGACTATCGGCTTGGAGTGTAAATTGGTATTGGGAATTGGAACCACGGCCGCCAACTCGCAGGTCTTGCGACGACATGAGGTACAGCGTCGCGCCTGGGATGCGAGCGAGTTTTCCACGCAGTCTATTGATCACGTCGTCGGCTGAAAGCTTGCGCTCGGACAAAGGCTTAAGCTGCATCCACATGCTGGCGGTATTCAGTGTGCCGCCACCCGTGAATCCCGTCACATTGTCGACTGCCGGATCTGCCTCCACAATCTTCAGGAAGGCCCGCAATTTATCTCTCATCGCGGTGAATGAAATGTCCTGATCGGCCAAAATGTTACCGCCAATCTGTCCGGTATCTTGCTGAGGGAAGAATCCCTTCGGCACGATTATGTAGAGATAGACACTGATACCAATCGTTACGAGCGTGATAACCAATGTCAATTGCGGATGCGTTAGCACCACCGCCAGACTGCGCGCGTAGCCTTTGTGGAGGAGCTCGAAACCGCGTTCGCTGATGCGGTAGAGCCGATTGTGTTTCTTATCATGTTGCGACTTCAGCAGCCGCGAGCACATCATTGGTGTCGTGGTGAGCGACACGACTAGAGAGATCATGATCGCCGCCGTCAGAGTTACTGCAAACTCACGGAAGAGGCGGCCCACAATACCGCCCATGAGCAATATTGGAATGAACACAGCCACCAATGACGTGCTCATGGATAGCACGGTGAAGCCAATTTCGCGCGCACCTTGCAAGGCGGCTCGGATGGGGTGCCAGCCCATCTCCAAATACCGGGAAATGTTTTCGATGACGACGATCGCATCGTCAACCACGAAGCCGGTTGAAACGGTAAGAGCCATCAACGACAGGTTGTTCAGTGAATATCCGAGTATGTACATCACGCCGAACGTACCTAACAAAGAAATGGGCACTGCGACGCCGGGAATGATAGTGGCCCAAACATTCCGCAGGAAGGCAAAAACAACCAAGACGACTAGCAGCACTGAGACGACCAGGGTCCACTCGACATCGTGTACCGATGCGCGGATAGTAGTGGTGCGGTCTTGCGCCACCGCTAGCTTCATCGCCGGAGGCACTGATGCTTGCAACTGCGGCAACACGGCTCGAATGTGATCTACGGTGTCGATGATGTTGGCATCTGGCTGTTTGGTAATCATGATGACGATGGACGGTTTGCCGTTGTCCAGGCCATCGTTACGCGTGTCCTCCACCGAATCGAGTACGTTCCCTAAGTCGGCCAAACGAACCGGCGCTTGATTCCGGTATTTCACCACCAGAGGCGCATATTCGCGGGCCTTGAACAATTCGTCGGTGGCGGCGAGCTGCCAAGAGAAGAAGTTATTAGCGATAGCACCTTTAGCCTGGTGAGCGTTAGCGCTTTGCAGGGCGGTGGCCACGTCAGTAATGCTCAATCCCATGGCGTTCAGCAGATGCGGATTAAGTTGCACTCGGACGGCAGGACGCGAACTGCCCCAAACGTGCACTTGCCCTACGCCGTCGATCTGGGCCAGCTTTTGAGACAGAATCGAATCGGCAATGTCATACATCTGGCCCCGGTCAAAAACATCGGAAGTGAGCGCCAGCATCATGATCGGCGCATTGGCCGGATTCATTTTCCAGTAGCCAGGGTTGCTCGGAAGATTAGCGGGCAACTGGCCGCGCGCCCCGTTAATAGCGGCCTCGACATCACGGGCCGCAGCGTCGGCATTGCGATCGAGATCAAATTGCAGCGTGATGCTGGTGCTGCCGAGTTGGCTCGAAGATGTCATCTCTGTCACGTCGGCAATGCGCCCAAACTGCCGTTCCAGCGGCGTTGCCACCGACGACGCCATTGTTTCGGGGCTAGCTCCAGGGAGGTTGGCGTGCACATTGATGGTGGGCATTTCCACCGCGGGCAGTGGCGCCACCGGCAGAAATTGAAACGCTAATATCCCCGACAGCGCTAAAGCAGCTGTGAGCAACGTGGTCGCTGCCGGCCTTTTGATAAATGGTGCAGATAAGTTCATCGTGCCGACTCCACTTCAAATCCCGCGCCTAATTGCTCATACTCAGGCGTGCCCAACTGCCGTTTTCCGGTCACACGTTTTGCCAAACGGTCAAAGAATAAATACACGACTGGTGTTGTGTAGAGCGTCAAGAACTGGCTCAAGATCAATCCGCC
>Ga0182012_10007227_pt1 | contig 11144 bp, 8 predicted proteins | sample 612S2SmetaG_FD_120486 | JGI IMG/M metagenome (GOLD analysis project Ga0182012, IMG submission 120486) | Permafrost microbial communities from Stordalen Mire, Sweden - 612S2S metaG | ecosystem: Environmental > Terrestrial > Soil > Wetlands > Permafrost | place: Sweden: Stordalen | collected...
GAGGCCCTCAAGCCGTTGCGGGTTGCGATGCGCGAGATGGGCGATCTGCTCACCGAGAGCGCCATCTGGAAGGCGCGTACCGAGAACGTCGGCTACCTGGACCTGGCCGGATGCATGGCACTGGGCGTCACCGGGCCGATACTGCGTTCCACCGGGTTGCCGTACGACCTCCGCAAGAGCGAGCCCTACTGCGGTTACGAGAACTACGAATTCGATGTGATCACCCATGACGGTTGTGACGCCTACGGGCGCTACATCATTCGCGTCAAGGAGATGTGGGAGTCGGTGAAGATCGTCGAGCAGTGCCTCGACAAGTTGCGGCCGGGCCCGCACATGGTCGAGAACCGCAAAATCGCCTGGCCGGCCGACTTGAAGGTAGGCCCCGACGGAATGGGTAACTCACCGGACCACATCGAGAAGATCATGAGCGGCTCGATGGAGGCGTTGATCCACCACTTCAAGCTGGTCACCGAGGGCATTCGCGTTCCGGCGGGCCAGGTTTACACCGCGGTGGAATCACCGCGCGGGGAGCTCGGAGTACACATGGTCAGCGACGGCGGCACCCGCCCCTACCGGGTCCATTACCGGGATCCTTCGTTCACCAATCTGCAGGCGGTCGCCGCGATGTGCGAGGGCGGGATGGTCGCCGACGCGATCTCCGCGGTCGCCAGCATCGACCCGGTAATGGGAGGGGTCGACCGGTGACAGCACCAGACGCGGGCAGCAACGGCGAGCGGGTGTTCATCCGGCTCGGCCCGCCACCACATGAGCCGAACCAGTTCGTTGTCGAGGGTGCTCCGCAGTCGTATTCAGCAGAGGTGCAGGCGCGCCTGGAGGTCGACGCCAAGGAGATCATCGGTCGTTACCCCAATAAGCGCTCGGCGCTGCTGCCGTTGCTGCACCTGGTGCAATCCGTGGATTCCTACATCACGCCGGCGGGAATGGAATTCTGCGCTGAGCAATTGGGATTGACCGGGGCGGAGGTGTCGGCGGTCGCCAGCTTCTACACGATGTACCGCCGCGGTCCCACCGGCGACTATCTGGTCGGGGTCTGCACCAACACGCTGTGCGCGGTCATGGGTGGCGACGCCATATTCGCCTCGCTCAAAGAGCATCTCGGCATCGGCCACGACGGGACCACGCCCGACGGCGCCGTCACCCTGCAACACATCGAATGCAACGCCGCCTGTGATTTCGCGCCGGTCATGATGGTCAACTGGGAGTTCTACGACAACCAGACCACAGGGTCGGCGCGTGAGCTCGTCGACTCACTGCGGGCCGGCACACCCAAGGCCCCCACCCGGGGAGCTGCGCCGCTGTGCAACTTCCGCGAGGCATCGCGGATCCTGGCGGGCCTGCCCGACGAGCGCCCAGACCAGGGTCAGGGCGGAGTGGGCCCAGCAACACTGGCCGGCCTCAAGGTGGCAAAGGAACACGGCATGCAGGCCCCGGCTGCTCCGGAGGGCCAGGCATGACCACCGCCGCGACTACACCAAAGGCGACGCCGTTAACCCCGGTACTCAGCAGCTACTGGGATGACCCCGAGTCGTGGACCCTCGCGACGTATCAACGCCACGACGGCTACAAGGCATTGAAGAAGGCCCTGGCGATGGAGCCCGACGCCATCATCGGCGTCGTCAAGGATTCGGGGTTGCGTGGACGCGGCGGCGCGGGCTTCTCGACGGGCACCAAGTGGTCGTTCATCCCGCAGGGCGACAGCGGCGCGGCCGCCAAGCCGCATTACCTGGTGGTCAACGCGGACGAGTCCGAACCCGGTACGTGTAAAGACATCCCGCTGATGCTGGCGACGCCGCACGTTCTCGTCGAAGGCGTCATCATCGCCGCCTACGCGATCCGGGCCAGCCACGCGTTCATCTACGTGCGCGGCGAAGTACTTCCGATACTGCGCCGCCTGCAGAACGCCGTGGCCGAGGCCTACGCGGCCGGCTTCCTGGGCCGCGATATCGTCGGCTCCGGATACGATCTGGAACTCGTTGTGCACGCCGGTGCGGGCGCGTACATCTGCGGCGAGGAAACCGCGCTGCTCGACTCGCTGGAGGGCCGGCGCGGCCAGCCGCGGCTGCGGCCGCCGTTCCCCGCCGTCGCCGGACTTTACGGCTGCCCGACGGTGATCAACAACGTCGAGACGATCGCCAGTGTCCCATCGATCATTCTCAACGGCGTGGAGTGGTTCCGGTCCATGGGCAGCGAGAAATCGCCTGGCTTCACGCTCTATTCGCTGTCGGGCCACGTCACCGACCCCGGCCAGTACGAGGCTCCGCTGGGTATCACGCTGCGCGAGTTGCTCGACTACGCCGGTGGCGTGCGCGCCGGGCACCGGATCAAGTTCTGGACGCCCGGCGGGTCGTCTACGCCCCTGCTCACCGACGAGCACCTCGACGTACCGATGGACTACGAGGGCGTCGCTGCGGCCGGCTCGATGCTGGGGACCAAGGCGCTGGAGATCTTCGACGAAACCACGTGCGTGGTGCGCGCGGTGTGGCGCTGGACTGAGTTCTACAAGCACGAGTCGTGCGGCAAATGCACTCCTTGCCGGGAGGGCACCTTCTGGCTGGACCAGATCTACGAGCGGCTGGAAACCGGCGGGGCGACTCTCGAGGACATCGACAAACTGGCGGACATTGCCGACGGCATCAACGGAAAGTCGTTCTGCGCGTTGGGCGATGGTGCGGCCAGCCCGGTGCTGTCGTCGATCGCGCTCTTCCGCGACGAATACGTCGCGCACATCGAGGGAGGCGGATGCCCGTTCGACCCCCGAGACTCCATGCTGACCAGCGAGCGCGAAAGCGCGAAAGGGGCATAGCGGCGCCGATGACAAGTCTTTCTGACGCGGCCAAACCTCAAACCGGCGACGGGGCGAGTCGACCGGACATGGTGACGCTGACCATCGACGGTCACGAAATCAGCGTTCCCAAGGGAACGCTGGTGATTCGTGCGGCAGAGTTGATCGGCATCCAGATCCCGCGGTTCTGCGACCATCCGCTACTGGATCCGGTCGGCGCCTGCCGGCAGTGTCTGGTCGAAATCGAGGGACAACGCAAACCGATGGCGTCGTGCACCATCGTCGCCACCGACGAAATGGTGGTGCACACCCAACTGACCTCGGAGGCGGCCGACAAAGCCCAGCACGGAGTGATGGAGCTGCTGCTGATCAACCATCCGCTGGACTGCCCGATGTGCGACAAGGGCGGCGAATGCCCGCTGCAGAACCAGGCAATGTCCAACGGCCGCGCCGAGTCCCGCTTCGAAGACGTCAAGCGCACCTTCACCAAGCCGATCAACATCTCCGCGCAGGTTTTGCTGGATCGCGAGCGCTGCATCTTGTGCGCTCGTTGCACCCGGTTCTCCGAGCAGATCGCCGGCGATCCTTTCATCGACATGCAGGAGCGCGGCGCCCTACAGCAGGTCGGCATTTACGCCAACGAACCGTTCGACTCCTATTTCTCGGGCAACTCCGTGCAGATCTGCCCGGTGGGCGCGCTGACCGGGACCGCCTACCGTTTCCGGGCCCGTCCGTTCGACCTGGTCTCCAGCCCGAGCGTGTGCGAGCACTGCGCATCGGGGTGCGCGCAGCGCACCGACCACCGCCGCGGCAAGGTGCTGCGCAGGCTGGCCGGCGACGACCCCGAAGTCAACGAAGAGTGGAACTGCGACAAGGGCCGGTGGGCGTTCAGCTACGCGACCCAACCGGACCTGATCACTACTCCCCTGATCCGCGACGCCGACGGCTCGCTGCAACCGGCGTCCTGGTCCCACGCGATCGCCACCGCGGTCCAGGCACTCGAGGCAGCCCGCGGCCGCACGGGTGTGCTGGTCGGCGGCCGGGCGACCTGGGAGGACGCCTATGCGTACTCGAAGTTCGCTCGAATCACGTTGGACACCAACGACATCGATTTCCGCGCGCGTCCGCATTCGCAGGAGGAGGCCGAATTCCTGGCTGCCCGCATCGCGGGCCGGCCGCTGACGGTCAGCTATTCAGACCTGGAAACGGCACCGGTGGTGGTGCTGGTCGGCTTCGAACCCGAAGACGAGTCGCCCATCGTGTTCTTGCGGTTGCGCAAGGCGGCCCGCAAGCACGGCGTCCCGGTGTACGCGATCGCCCCGTTCGCCACCCGTGCGCTGCAGAAGATGTCCGGTCGGCTGATCCAGACCGTTCCCGGCGCAGAGGCTTCGACACTGGACGGGCTGGCCACCGGCGAGGTAGGTGATCTGCTCGCCACGCCCGGCGCGATCGTCATGGTCGGGGAACGCCTGGCCACCGCGCCAGGCGCGCTGTCCGCGGTTGCCCGGCTCGCCGACGCCACCGGGGCCAAGCTGGCATGGGTGCCACGGCGGGCCGGCGAGCGCGGCGCATTGGAAGCCGGCGCGCTGCCCGGTCTGCTGCCCGGTGGCCATCCGGTCGCCGACGACGCGGCGCGGGCGCAGGTTGCCGCGGCCTGGAATGTCGACGAATTGCCTGCTATCGCAGGACGTGACGTTGACGGCATCCTGGCCGCCGCAGCCGACGGAACACTGGGCACGCTACTGGTCGGCGGCATCGAACCCGCCGACTTCGCCGATCCCGAAGCGGTGCTGGCCGCGCTGGACGCCGCCGGGTTCGTCATCAGCCTCGAGCTGCGGCACAGTGCCGTCACCGAACGGGCTGACATCGTGTTCCCGGTCGCCGCGACAACGCAGAAATCCGGCGCCTTCGTCAACTGGGAAGGCCGCTTTCGCGGCTTTGCTCCCGCACTGCACGGAAGCACCCAACAGGCGACTCAGTCGGATCACCAGGTGCTCGACGCGCTGGCCGACGAAATGGGTGTCTATCTGGGGATGTCCGGCGTCGAAGCAGCCCGCGAGGAAGCCGCCGCGCTGGGCTCCTGGAATGGCAAACGCGGCGGCGGGCCTCAGGTCGCGCCAACGGCACCGGCCCAGCCCGCGGCGGGCGAAGCGGTGTTGACCGGCTGGCGAATGCTGCTCGACAGCGGCCGCCTGCAAGACGGCGAACCGCATCTGGCCGGCACGGCGCGCACACCCGTGCTACGGCTGTCGGCCGATTCCGCGACGGAGATCGGCGCGGCTGACGGCGACGCGGTCACCGTCAGCACATCTCGGGGCTCCATCACCCTGCCGCTGGTGATCACCGACATGCCCGACCGGGTGGTGTGGCTTCCGCTGAACTCGCCGGGCTCGGCGGTGCACCAGCAGCTGGGCGTCACAATCGGCAGCATCGTACGAATCGGGGTAAAGGTATGAGCGCCTTCGGACACGACCCGTGGTGGCTGGTGCTGGGCAAGGCGCTGGCCATCTTCGTGTTTCTCATGCTTAATGTGCTGGTCGTAATCCTGGCCGAGCGCAAGATCCTGGGCTACATGCAGCGGCGGCCCGGCCCCAACCGGGCGGGGCCGTGGGGCGTCCTGCAGAGTCTGGCCGACGGGATAAAGCTGGCGCTCAAGGAGAGCATCACTCCCGCCGGTGTCGACTGGTTCGTGTACATGGCGGCGCCGGCCATCTCGGCGATCCCCGCGTTCACCGCATTCTCGTTCATCCCGTTCGGGCCCGAGGTCTCGGTGTTCGGCCACCGGACTCCGTTGCAGCTGACCGACCTGCCGGTCGCGGTGCTGTTCATCCTGGGACTGTCGGCGATCGGGGTGTACGGCATCGTGCTCGCCGGTTGGTCGTCCGGGTCCACCTACCCGCTGCTGGGCGGCGTCCGATCGACCGCCCAGGTCATCTCCTACGAGGTGTCCATGGGGCTATCGTTCGCGGCCGTCTTCCTGTTCGCCGGCACCATGTCGACCTCGGGGATCGTCGGCGCGCAGGACCGGGTCTGGTACGTGTTCCTGTTGCTGCCGTCGTTCATCATCTATCTCATCTCCATGGTGGGCGAAACCAACCGCGCCCCATTCGACCTGCCGGAAGCCGAGGGTGAACTCGTCGCCGGCTTCCACACCGAGTACTCGTCGCTGAAGTTCGCGATCTTCATGTTGGCCGAATACGTCAACATGATGACGGTGTCGTCGCTCGCCACGGTCATGTTCTTCGGCGGCTGGCACGCTCCGTGGCCTATCGACATGTGGTCGGGAGCCAACACCGGCTGGTGGCCGGTGCTCTGGTTCACCGCCAAGTTGTGGACGTTCCTGTTCATCTATATCTGGCTGCGAGGCAGTTTGCCCCGGTTGCGCTATGACCAGTTCATGGCGTTGGGCTGGAAGCTGCTGATCCCCGCGTCGCTGGTCTGGGTGCTGATCGCGGCGGTCATCCGCACGCTGCGCGACCAGGGCTACCAGCATTGGACGGCGGTACTGGTGATCAGCAGCGCCGTCTTTGCCGTCGTGCTGGTGGCGTCGCTGCGAAAACCGTTCGCCGCGCCGAAACCCAGCGCCCTGTCGCGGCTGCTGCGCCGCAAGCGGATCCCCGAATTCGCGGCCATCGAAGGGGCATTCCCGACACCGCCGCTGCCAGGACAGACTGCGAGCCAGCTCGCAAGCAAGGAGAAAGCAAATGCCTAAATTCCTTGCCGGTGTCGCGGGCTTCGGCGTGACCTTCGGTTCGATGTTCAAGAAGAGGGTCACCGAGGGATATCCGGAGAAGCCCGGTCCGGTCATGGCGCGCTACCACGGCCGTCACCAGCTCAACCGATACCCGGACGGCCTGGAGAAATGCATCGGGTGCGAGCTGTGCGCCTGGTCGTGCCCGGCCGACGCCATCTACGTCGAGGGCGCCGACAACACCGACGAGGCCAGGTTTTCACCGGGCGAACGCTACGGCCGGGTCTACCAGATCAACTATCTGCGCTGCATCGGTTGTGGGCTGTGCATCGAGGCGTGTCCGACCCGGGCACTGACGATGACGAACGACTATGAGCTGGCCGACGACAACCGCGCCGACTTGATCTACGAGAAGGACCGGCTGCTGGCCCCGCTGCTGCAAGACATGCTCGCGCCGCCGCACCCCAGGGCGGACGGCGCCACCGACAAGGACTACTACCAGGGCAACATCACCGCACATGGCCTGCGCGAGAGCCCCAAAGCTGGTCCCAAAACCGGAGAAGCCCAGTGATTGTCGCTAATTTGGCTTCCAACGCGGCTTCGAACGTGGCTGAAGCCGCCATCGTCCGCACCTCCACCGGCGAAGCGGTGACGTTCTGGGTGCTGGGTGCGCTGGCACTGATCGGCGCAGTCGGGGTCGTCCTGGCGGTCAACGCGGTGTACTCGGCAATGTTCCTGGCGCAGACGATGCTCATCCTGGCGGTGTTCTACATGGTCCAGGACGCGCTGTTCCTTGGCGTCGTTCAAGTCGTCGTCTATACCGGCGCTGTGATGATGCTGTTCCTGTTCGTGCTGATGCTGATCGGCGTTGACTCGACGGAATCACTCAAGGAAACGCTGCGCGGACAGCGGTTCGGCGGCGTGGCGGCCGGCCTCGGGTTCGGCATCCTGCTGATCGCCGCGATCGGCAACGTGTCCACCGGCGGCTTCGCCGGACTCACCACCGCCAACTCCAACGGCAACGTCGAAGGCTTGGCACCGTTGATCTTTTCGCGCTACCTGTGGGCATTCGAGCTGACCAGCGCGCTGCTGATCACCGCGGCCGTAGGCGCGATGGTGCTGGCCCACCGGGAACGCTTTGAGCACCGCAAGACCCAGCGCGAACTCTCCGAGGAACGGTTCCGTGGTGTCGGGCGTCCCACGCCGCTGCCCGGCCCGGGTGTGTACGCGCGCCGAAACGCGGTGGATTCGGCCGCGCTGCTCCCCGACGGCTCTTACTCAGAACTGTCGGTCTCGTCGATACTGCAGAGCCGGGGTGCGGACGGCGCGCCGACCACTCGCCGCGAAGCCATCCCGGAAGCTGTTTCAGGGGCTGCCTCAGGGGCTGTTAACGGCGGTGCGTCGTGAACCCGGCCAACTACCTTTACCTTTCGGCACTGCTGTTCACCATCGGTGCCTCAGGAGTGCTGTTACGGCGCAACGCCATCGTGATGTTCATGTGCGTCGAGCTGATGCTCAACGCCGTGAACCTGGCGTTCGTCACCTTCGCGCGGCTGCACGGCCATTTGGACGGGCAGATGATCGCGTTCTTCACGATGGTGGTGGCCGCCTGCGAGGTCGTCATCGGCCTGGCCATCATCATGACGATTTTCCGTGCCCGCAAATCCGCGTCGGTCGACGACGCGAACCTACTCAAAGGCTGAGAACGCCGCTGTGTTGAATTCTTTTGGGACTCACTTCACCTGGCTGCTGGTGGCACTCCCACTGGCGGGTGCGGCAATCTTGTTGTTCGGGGGCAGGCGCACCGACGCGTGGGGCCATTGGCTGGGTACCGCCGCCGCTCTTGCGGCGTTCGGGGTGGGCGTCACGCTGCTCGCCGACCTGCTGGGCCGGGACGTTATGGACCGCGTCATCCATCAGAAGGTGTTCACCTGGATCCCCGTCGAACGGCTGCAGGTCGACCTCGGGCTGCAGATCGACCAGCTGTCCATCTGCTTCGTGCTGCTGATCTCCGGGGTCGGGTCGCTGATCCATATCTATTCGATCGGCTACATGGCCGAGGACCCGGACCGCCGCAGGTTTTTCGGATACCTCAACCTGTTCTTGGCGTCGATGCTGCTGCTGGTGGTCGCTGACAACTTCGTGGTGCTCTACGTCGGCTGGGAAGGCGTCGGCCTGGCGTCCTACCTGCTGATCGGTTTCTGGTACCACAAGCCGTCGGCAGCCGCGGCGGCCAAGAAGGCGTTCGTGATGAACCGCGTCGGGGATGCCGGGCTGGCCCTGGCCATGTTCCTGATGTTCAGCACATTCGGCACCCTGTCCTACGCCGGAGTGTTCGCGGGCGCGCCGTCCGCCTCGCACTCAACGCTGACCGCGTTGGGATTGCTGTTGCTGCTGGGTGCCTGCGCCAAGTCCGCACAGGTTCCGCTGCAGGCCTGGTTGGGTGACGCGATGGAGGGCCCCACCCCGGTATCCGCGCTGATCCACGCCGCCACCATGGTGACCGCCGGCGTGTATCTGATCGTGCGGTCCAACCCGATCTACGACCTGGCGCCCAACGCCCGGCTCGGTGTCGTCATCGTCGGCGCCGTCACCCTGCTGCTCGGGGCCTTCATCGGCTGCGCCAAGGATGACATCAAACGCGCGCTGGCAGCCTCGACGATGAGCCAGATCGGCTACATGGTGCTGGCCGCAGGCCTTGGCCCGGCCGGCTACGCGTTCGCGATCATGCACCTGCTCACCCACGGGTTCTTCAAGGCCGGCCTGTTCCTCGGGTCCGGCTCGATCATCCACGCGATGCACGAAGAACAGAACATGCGCCGGTACGGCGGTCTCCGCAAAGCCCTGCCCATCACATTCGTGACGTTCGGGCTGGGATATCTGGCGATCATCGGCGTGCCGCCGTTCTCGGGTTACTTCTCCAAGGACGCGATCATCGAGGCTGCGCTGGGCATCGGCGGCGTCCAGGGCTACGTGCTGGGCGGGGCCGCGCTGCTGGGTGCGGGTATCACCGCGTTCTATATGACGCGGGTGATGCTGATGACCTTCTTCGGCGAGAAGCGTTGGGCCCCCGACGCTCATCCGCACGAGGCGCCGGCTTTCATGACGGGGCCGATGATCCTGCTCGCCTTCGGCTCGGTGTTCGCCGGTGGCCTTTTCGCGGTCGGCGGCACCCTGCAGCACTGGCTTGAGCCCGTCGTCGGCGCTCATGAAGAACCCGTCCATGCCCTGCCGGCGTGGGTCAGCACCACCCTGGCATTGACAGTGGTCGCCGTCGGTATCGCGGTGGCGTACCGGATGTACGGCGGCAAGGCGGTCATCCCGAGCGAGGCCCCCGCCGACGTTTCGGTGCTGACAACGGCCGCCCGCGCAGACCTCTACGGCGATGCCTTCAACGAGGAGGTATTCATGCGCCCTGGCGCACAACTGACCCACGCGATGGTCGAAGTCGACAACGCGGGTGTGGACGGCTCGGTCAACGCACTGGGCACACTCGTGAGGCGGACTTCGGTTCGCCTGGGCGGACTGCAGACCGGCTACGCCCGGTCCTACGCATTGGAGATGCTGGTGGGCGCGGCGCTGGTGGTTGCGGTGATCCTGGCGGTGCAGCTGTGGTAACCAACGTGCCGTGGCTGAGTGTGCTGTGGCTGCTACCCCTGGCAGGTGCAGTACTTGTCGGCCTGCTGCCCGGCGAGGTGGACAAGTTCGCCAAGTGGATCGGCCTTTCCGTCAGTGGGTTGGTGCTGCTGGTGGCCGTCATCATCACGGCGGGGTTCCAGGTCGGTGGCGCGCACTATCAGCTCGTCGAAAGCCATCAGTGGATACCGGCTTTCGGCGCCGGCTACACCCTCGGCGTGGACGGCATCGCGCTGGTGCTGATTCTCCTGACCACGGTGCTGATCCCGCTGCTGCTGGTCGCGGGCTGGGACGACGGTGGTGAGCGAGGCGCGCACGCGTTCGTCGCCTTGGTGCTGGCCATCGAGTCGATGGTGCTGATCGCAGTGATCTCGCTGGACGTGTTGCTCTTCTACGTGTTCTTCGAGGCCATGCTCATCCCGATGTACTTCCTGATCGGCGGCTTCGGCAAAGGCGCCGGACGATCACGCGCCGCGGTGAAGTTCTTGCTGTACAACCTGTTCGGTGGGTTGATCATGCTGGCCGCGGTGATCGGGCTGTACGTGGTGACCGCCAAGCACGGCACCGGGTCATTCGACTTCCGCGACATCGTGGCCGGCTTCTCGTCCGGCCGCTACAACGCCGACTCCGCGGTGATCAAGGCACTCTTTCTGGGCTTCATGTTCGCCTTCGCCATCAAGGCACCGCTATGGCCTTTCCACCGCTGGCTGCCCGATGCCTGCGTCGAGGCCACGCCCGCGACAGCGGTGCTGATCACGGGGCTGATGGACAAGATCGGCACCTTCGGCATGCTGCGCTACTGCCTGCAGCTGTTTCCAAGCGCCTCAACATATTTCCGTCCCCTGATCATCGTCTTAGCCGTCATCGGGGTGATCTATGGCGCCGTGGTGGCGATCGGCCAGAAGGACATCATGCGCCTGATCGCCTACACCTCTATCTCGCACTTCGGCTTCATCATCCTGGGTATCTTCGTGATGACCAGCCAGGGACAGAGCGGGTCGACGCTGTACATGC
>Ga0182012_10007228_pt1 | contig 11144 bp, 6 predicted proteins | sample 612S2SmetaG_FD_120486 | JGI IMG/M metagenome (GOLD analysis project Ga0182012, IMG submission 120486) | Permafrost microbial communities from Stordalen Mire, Sweden - 612S2S metaG | ecosystem: Environmental > Terrestrial > Soil > Wetlands > Permafrost | place: Sweden: Stordalen | collected...
CCAGTCACAGCCCCACCAAAAAAATTATTTGCCCTCCTTTCAACCACTTCCAGGCAATCTCGTACTCACCCCGCACCCCCCCGTTCCATATTGGTAGCGCAAACACTGTCTTATGGCTCACTCATCTCACCGCAACCCCGCAAACCCCGCCACACCCGAACTGCGCCCATTTTCCACCCCCAACGCCCTCCCTCTCAAACCCAATCAACTCCTCGTCTTCAACTCCCCCGCCCGTTTCCGCGTCCTCGTCGCCGGCCGCCGCTTCGGCAAAACCTATCTCGCCCTCGCCGAAATCATGCGCCTCGCCGTCGAGCCTAACCGCGCCATCTGGTATGTCGGTCCCAACGACGGCCAGTCCAAACGCATCGTCTGGGAGCGCCTCAAATCCCTCACCCGCACCCTGTGGGCCAAACGCCCCAACGAAACCGAACTCCGCATCGACCTCCATACCGGCACCCGCATCACCGTCAGTGGCGCATTCAACCCCGCGTCCCTCCGTGGCGACGGCCTCGATCTCATCGTCCTCGACGAATACGCCTCCATGCATCCCCTCGCCTGGTCCGAGGTCTTCCGTCCCGCCCTGTCCGACCGCCAAGGCCGCGCCCTCTTCATCGGCACCCCGCAAGGCCGCAACCATTTCTACGATCAGTTCGAATACGCCCACAACGACCCCACGTGGGCCGCTTTTCAATTCACCACCGCCGATGGCGGCCTCGTCGCTGCCGACGAGCTAACCCAATCCGCCCGTGAACTCGATCCCCAGTCTTATGCCCAGGAATTCGGCGCGGAATTCGTCTCCGTCAGCCGTCATCGCGTCTACTATCCCTTCGACCGCCAAATCCACGTCAAACCCCTGATGTTTGACTACCGCCGCCCGGTCGTCTGGTCCATCGATTTCAACGTCAATCCCATGTGCATGCTCCTCATGCAGCGCGCTGACAACGATGAAGTGCACGTGTTCGACGAAATGGTCCTCCCCAACGCCCACACCGCCGCTGCCTGCGACGCCTTTCTTGAACGCATTGAGGTTTATCACCGTATGGTCCCCATGGCCTGGCGGCCTATGAATATTCACGTTTATGGCGATGCCAGCGGCAACCAGAAACGCACCGCCGCCGCCGACACCGATTGGACCATCATCAAGCAGCACTTCTTCGCCAAATGGGTCGGCACCTATCAGCCCACTTATCGCATTCAATCCTCTAACCCGCCCGTCCGCGACCGCGTCAATTGCGTCAACAGCCGTCTCCGCAACACCCACGGCGAACCCCGCCTCTTCGTCGCCCCCCACTGCCGCGAACTCATCAAAGATCTCGACCAAGTCGCCTGGGCCATCGATTCCACCGGCGCCGTCACCTCCGAAATCGACAAATCCGACCGCGCCCGCACCCACACCTCCGACGCCCTCGGCTACTTCATCGCCCAAGCCTACCCCCTCAAGCCCATGATCGGCCCCCAATCCTCCGGCCGCCTTTTGTAACTTCTTTTATCTGTGTTTATCTGTGTTCATCTGTGGCTAATTTTTTCAGTCACAGACTTTCAAAAAAAATCTTTTGCCGTATTTTCAATCACTTCCCGGCTTTTTTCTATCGGTCGCGAACGCCCCTCAATCAGAATCAAGGCAGAAAATCATGCCAGATAAAGCACAAATCGGCGCGCAAGCGTACACCCTGGTCCTTCCTGATGAATCTCAGGAAGCATTTGATTTCCTCCTTGCTAAATGGTGCGAAATCTACCACGCCGTCGAAAATACTCTGTTATTCCTGTTTGTCCTCAAAACCGCGCAAGCCGAATGGCACCGCATCCGCACGCAAACCGAATTTAATTTCTTCATCCACAGCATCGGCGGCTCCGCCTTCACCTGGAAGCCGGAACAACTCGCCATGCACGACCGCCTTCTGCGCTACAAAACCGCCGCCGAACGCTGCTTCCAGCGCGAATTCCGCCAGCTCGAACAGCTTCACAAATCCCACTACGCCAACCCCAAACCCGCGCCCCCGCCCGAAAACCCTGCCGATCCCGCCACCCCTCCGAAACCGCCCACCGACCCCTCGCGCGATATCTTCCCCAAACCTATCGAAGAGTATCCCGATTTCCTCATCACCGCCGAAGACCCCACCAGCCCCACCGGCTACCGCACCGTCCTCGAATGCAAAAACGGCCTCCACCCCGACTTCTGGGCCCAATGGGAGCAACAGCAAAAGGAAAAACACAAACGCATCTAGCCGTAGCGCTGATTGTGGGGCAGGTCGCTAGACCTGCGGCCGATTGTCAATCGGCCCTTTGGCACCCCTTCAACGACAATAGAAAGAGCCTCGCAATGTTAAACCGCATCTCCGTGCACGGCGCACGCCAGCATAATCTCAAAAACATCAGTGTCGAAATTCCTCGCAACACCTTCACCGTCATCACCGGTCTCAGCGGTTCCGGCAAAAGTTCTCTCGCCTTCGACACCATCTACGCCGAAGGCCAGCGCCGCTACGTCGAAACTCTCTCCCCCTACGCCCGCCAGTTCCTCGATCAAATGGAGCGTCCCGATGTCGATTCCATCGACGGCCTCAGCCCCGCCATCTCCATCGAGCAAAAAACCACCTCGCGCAGCCCCCGCTCCACCGTCGGCACCGTAACCGAGATCTATGATTACCTGCGCCTTCTCTACGCCTCCGTCGGCATCCCTCATTGCCCGCTCTGCGGCGCGGAAATCGCCAAGCAATCGCCCGCGCAAATTCTCGAACAGGTTTTCACCCTCCACCAGAACGAACGCATCATGATCCTCGCTCCCATCGCCCGCGGCCGCAAAGGCGAATACAAGAAGGAACTCGAACAAATCGCCAAGGGCGGCTTCCGCGCCCGCATCGACGGCCACCTCCTCAACCCCGACGAACCCATCAAGCTCGATAAGCGCAAGAACCACACCATCGAAGTCGTCATTGATCGCCTGGTCGTCAAAAAAGGCATCGAACAGCGCCTCGAAGCCTCCATCCAAACCGCCTTGAAATGGGCTGAGGGCCTCGTCATCGTTGCCGTCATCGATGGCGAAGAACGCCTCTATTCCGAAAAACTCGCTTGCCCGAACGACGGCACCAGCATCCCGCAGCTCGAACCGCGCTCCTTCTCTTTCAATAGTCCATATGGCGCGTGCGAAACCTGTCATGGCGTAGGCAGCACTTGGGCCTTCGACGCCTCCAAGGTGATCGCTGACCCTTCCAAACCCCTCATGGAAGGCGGCCTCGGTCCCGGCGGCACATCCTCTTATATGTTGGCCGCCCTCACCGAAGCCGGCGACGCGCTCGATATCGATCTCTCTCTCCCATTTGACGATCTCCCCAAAAAAGCCCGCACCGCCCTCATCCACGGCAACGCTCAATTCCCCGGCATCTTGAAAACCCTCGAGGATAACTACAGCCGCGCCAGCGAAGGCTATCGCGAATACCTCATGGAGTACATGTCTCCCACCACCTGCCCCGCCTGCCAAGGCCGCCGCCTCAAGCCCGCCAGTTTAGCAGTCAAAGTGAAAGACATCTCCATTGCAGAATTCACCGCCATGCCCATGCAGCGCGCCCTGCCGTTGGTCAAAACCTGGCGCTTTACCGATCGCGAACTCAAAATCGTCGCCCGCGTTGTCGAAGAAATCCAAAACCGTATGACCTTCTTAAGCGATGTCGGCCTCGATTACTTAAGTCTTGATCGCTCCTCCGCCACTCTCTCCGGTGGCGAAGCCCAACGCATCCGCCTTGCCACCCAAATCGGTTCCAAACTCCGCGGCGTTCTCTATGTGCTCGATGAACCCTCCATCGGCCTGCACCCGCGCGATAACAGCAAGCTCCTCGATACCCTTCATCAATTACGCGATCTCGGTAATACTGTCCTCGTCGTCGAACACGACGCCGAAACCATCGAACGCGCCGATTACGTCATCGATCTCGGCCCCCGCGCCGGACGCTTAGGCGGCGGCTTGATGGCGCAAGGCACGCCCGCCGAAATCATGCAAACGCCGGATTCACTCACCGGCGAATATCTTTCCGGGCATACCGTCATTCCATCCCCTCTCGTGCGCCGCGCGGGCAACGGCCACAAACTCACCATCAAGGGCGCCAGCGAACACAATCTCAAAAAGGTTGCCGTCGATTTCCCGCTCGGCACCTTCACTGTCGTCACCGGCGTATCCGGCAGCGGCAAATCCACTCTCGTGCACGACATCCTCTATCGCGCCCTCGCCAAGGAAGTCTATGGTTCCAGCACCCTGCCCGGCGCGCACGAAACCATCAGCGGCCTCGAAAACATCGACAAAGTAATCGAAATCGATCAATCGCCCATCGGCCGCACTCCGCGTTCCAATCCCGCCACCTACACCGGCGTCTTCACCGCCATTCGCGATATCTATGCCATGCTGCCCGAATCCCGCGAGCGCGGCTACAAAGCCGGCCGCTTCAGCTTCAACGTCAAAGGCGGCCGTTGCGAAGCCTGCCAGGGCGATGGACTCAAGCGCATCGAAATGAACTTCTTGCCCGACGTTTATGTCACCTGCGATGTCTGCCGCGGCCGCCGCTACAACCAGGAAACCCTGCAAGTCAAGTACAAAGGCAAGAGCATCGCAGATCTTTTGGAATCAAGCGTCGAAGAAGCCGTCGGCATCCTCGAAAACATTCCGCAAATCCACTCCAAGCTCAAAACGCTCAACGAAGTCGGCCTCGGCTACATCCATCTCGGCCAATCCTCCACCACGCTTTCTGGCGGCGAAGCTCAGCGCATCAAACTGGCCAAGGAACTCAGCAAACGCCAAACCGGCAAAACGTTTTATCTCCTTGACGAACCCACCACCGGTCTCCACTTTGAAGACGTCCGCCATTTGCTCGAAGTCTTACAGCGCTTGGTCGATCTCGGTAACACGGTCGTCGTCATTGAACATCACCTCGACGTCATCAAGAGCGCCGATTATTTGATCGATCTCGGACCCGAAGGCGGCGAAGAAGGCGGCCATATTGTCGTCACCGGCACACCCGAACAAGTCATGCGCAACAAGCGTAGCCATACTGCCGCCGCCCTTCGGAAGATAATGAAGGCGGGACATGCAGCCTGAAGATTTAATCACCCTCACCCCACCCGTGGAAGAAAACGAGCGCGAACCCTTCTGGGGATACCTCGATCTCTTGTTGCTCATCGGGCTCCTCTTCGCTTCGCTCATTGTGCTCGGCTTGCTGGCCGCCGCCTGGGCGCGTTTCGATCCCGCCATCAAAGACAATCTGACAGTCATCGCGCTTCCCTTGCAATTAGTCGCTTACGCTCAGATCTACCTATGCTTCTTTCTGATCTTTAAATTCCGTTACAACCGCCCGGTTTTTGCCTCGCTGGGCTGGCGCAAAACAAACGTCAGCCTCCTCGCTGCCGGCTTCGGTGGCGTGTTGCTCGCGCTCGGCCTCTCCGCTGTCGCGCAACTGATCGGCACTCCCAAAGTAGACACCGCTTTTGACGAACTGGTCAAAACACCGTTCTCCACTGCTCTATTAGCGGTCACCGCCGTCGTATTAGCTCCGATATTTGAAGAGATGTTATTCCGCGGCTTCTTGCAGCCCCTGCTTTCGCGCACTTTGGGCGTCGCCGCCGGCGTCTTAATCACCGCTCTCTTGTTCGGCAGCTTGCATGCCTCGGAATACAAATTCGCCTGGCAATATGTGGCCGCCATTACCGTCGTCGGTGTGGCGTTAGGCGCGGTACGCGCCAAAAAAAATTCCTTGATTCCTGGAACCGTCATGCATGGCTGTTTTAACGCGGTTTCCATCGTCGGCTTAATCGCCCTGAAATACTTTCCTCACAAATGAACGCCACTCTTACTCAAACCATCGAAACCATTGAATGGACGCCCGCCGGCGTCGTCATGATCGACCAGACTCGTCTGCCTCGCGAGACCGTCTTCGTCACCTGCCGCGACTATCGCGAGGTGGCCGAAGCCATTCGCGGCATGATCATTCGCGGCGCGCCCGCCATCGGGGTAGCCGCCGCCATGGGTGTCGCTATCGGTGCCCTGCACTCGGAGAATCTTGAAACCGATATGCCCGTCATCTGCGATACCCTCGCCAGAACTCGGCCCACTGCCGTCAACCTTTTCTGGGCCATTGATCGCATGCGCCGCGTCTATCACGAACACAAGTCCGCTGGCCTCGCCGCCATTCGCCAAAGGCTGGTCGCCGAAGCCCAGCAGGTGCGTGAAGAAGACATCGCCATCAATCAAGCCATCGGCCGCCACGGCGCCCCGCTCGTCCCCGATGGCAAGACAGTCCTCACCCACTGCAACGCCGGTGCCCTCGCAACCGCCGGCTTCGGCACCGCGCTTGGCGTCATTCGCGCCGCCGTCCAAATGGGCAAGAAGATCGACGTCTTTGCCGATGAAACCCGCCCCTTCCTGCAAGGTGCGCGCCTCACCGCCTGGGAACTCCAACGCGACGGCATCGAAACAACCCTCATCACCGATAACATGGCCGGCCACTTCCTGAAGAGTGGCCGCATCGGTTGCGTCGTCGTGGGCGCCGATCGCATTGCCGCCAACGGCGATGTCGCCAACAAAATCGGCACCTATAGCGTCGCCGTCTTAGCCAAGGAGAACAACGTCCCGTTCTACGTCGCCGCTCCCATCTCGACTCTCGATCTCACTCTCACTTCCGGCGACCAGATCCCCATAGAAGAGCGCGCCGCCCACGAAGTGACCCACGTCCAAGGCGTCCACCTCGCCCCCGACGGCATCCAAGTCGCCAACCCGGCGTTCGACGTCACGCCCAACCGCTACATCACCGCCATCATCACCGAAAAAGGCGTCGCCCGCGCCCCCTTCACCGAGACCCTCCGCGGCTTAATCTAATCCACTCTCTTAGCGTGGCTGTCATTGCCGCCTTGATGCAAGATCGCCTCAATCGCCCGGCCCTGCGCATCGGTCACAAAAGTGATCTGCGCATCAATCACCTTGAGGAAGTAGTCCTTGGGCCCCTCCGCGAAAAGTTCTACCTTCGGCTGACTCGTCGCCTGCGCAAACAACCGGTTGCCTTCGTGCGTCACTGTCAAAATAAAATCCGGCGAAAGTTCATACTTCCCCACATATCCATCGAACAACTTCGCGTCCACCGCGATCTCTTTATGTTCCTTGGGAGGCGGCGGCATCACCGCCGGGATGATCATCCCCGCCACCGTGTGCGCAATCAGGCTTGGCTTCGCTTGTGCCAGATTCGTCAGCACCACCACTGTCAAACTGTTGTCCACGTAACGCGCAATGTGGCACGTGAAACCTTGCCACGCGCCACCGTGTTCAATCACTTTGTGCCCATTCACCGCATTGATGCTCCACGCAAAGCCATAGTGCGCCGGATTCGGCTTGCCATCGTTCAGCGGAAACACCGTCCACATCAGGTCCAAACTCTCTTGCTTCAGCAGGCTCGTCCCATACAAAGCCTCATCCCACTTCGCCAAATCCAGAACGTTGAAATACAGCGTTCCATCCGCCGTCGAATTAAAGGTTGGCGACACCCAATCCTGATTCCGCAGCTTCTCGCCGGCCCACTCGTAACCTGCCGAGCGGTTTGGAATGATATCCGCATCGCTGATCAGCCGCGTCGCATTCATATGCAGCGGCTTGAAAATCCGCTCCTGCAAGTAATCGGCATAAAACTTGCCGGTTACTTTGTGGATCATCACACCCAACAGCACATAGTTCGTGTTGCGGTAATTCCACTTCGCCCCCGGCGCGGACTCAATCGGCAGCGCCTCAATTTTATCCACCAACTCATCTTCGGTAAAATCCAACCGCAAATAGAAAGGCCCTTTCGGCCCGCTTCGCTCCGGCGACTCATACTCCGCCAAGCCCGACGTATGCGAAAGCAGATTCTTAACCAGGATCCCCTTCCAAGACGCCGGCGCATTGGGAAAGTACTTCACAATGCTGTCCTCCAGTCCGACCTTCCCCTCTTCCACCAACATCATGATCGCTGCCGAAACAAACTGCTTGCCTGTCGATCCCGATTGAAAGATTGTCTCCGGCTTCACGGGCGCTTCTAGCTCCACATTCGCCAGCCCATATCCCTTGGCAAGCAAAATACGTCCTCGGCTGTAAATGCCTACCGCTACTCCCGGAATATGCTCCTTCGCCATTTCCCCCAAAACGTAGTGGCCGATATCGGCTATCTTCTGGGCTCCCAAATCCGGCAAAGCTTGGCCGCTTTGACCGTACAAGACTCCGACAACCAGCCAACCAAGCGCAAAACCCCGCATCAAGTACCCTCCCTTTGCACTAATACGATTACCACAGAAACTACTAGACCAGCCTAATCCTAACGTGGTATATGTTAGACACACGTCTCGTTTTCATTACGCTTTCAACGCTGATTGCCGTTACTTCACAAGAATTGAGGTTCGATCTTTATGACAAATAGTTCCCATTTCCACTCTCTCCTCCAGTGCAGCGCATTGGCGTGCATGCTCGCGCTCACTCCATCCCTCCACGCCCAGCAAGTCGCCGCCGCCATCACCGGCCAAGTCACCGACGCCACCGGCGGCACCATTGTCGGCGCGAAAATCACCGCTACCGACATTGACCGCGGCACCTCCTGGACCACCGTCACCGATGGTTCCGGCCTCTATAACCTCCCGCGCGTCCCGGTCGGTACTTACAACGTCAAGGTCGAGAATGTCGGCTTTCAAGCAGCCACTAAATCCAATGTCTTGCTCGAATTGAACCAAGTCGCCCGCATCGATTTCAGCCTTCAGGTCGGCAACGTTGCCACCTCCGTCGAAGTCAACAGCGCTCCTCCCCTCCTGCAAACCGAATCCACCCAGCTCTCCACAGTATTGGATTCCCGCACCAACGAATCGCTGCCCCTCGCCACCCGCAATTACGTCCAACTAACCCTCCTCTCCGCTGGCAGCGTGCACCCCGATCCAAGCTCTTTCACCAACGGCCAAACCACCGCCTCTAGCGGCCGGCCCTACATCAATGGCAATCGCGAACAGGCCAACAATTTCATCCTGGACGGCATGGATAACAACCAGGTTTCCGATAACCTCGTCGGCTACGCGCCCAGCGTCGATGCCATTCAGGAATTCAACCTCATTACGCAGGACGCCCCCGCCGAATTCGGCAACTTCATGGGCGGCATCGTATCCACCAGCATTAAGTCGGGCACCAATCAGTTTCACGGCAGCGCCTTTGAATTCATCCGCAACGACAAATTGAACGCCAACAACTGGGCCTCCAACTGGAGCGACAACCCTCGTCCCCTCCTCCGTTGGAACGAATTCGGCGCAACCGCCGGCGGTCCGATAAAGAAAGACAAGCTGTTTTTCTTCGTTGATTACCAGGGACAGCGCTACGACACGCCCGCCAGCACCGGTTCCGTGTCGGTGCTCACCACGGCCGAACGCGGCGGTAACTTCAGTCAGCTCCTCACTCTGCAGAATCCCATTCAGCTCTACAATCCCTATTCGATCGATGGCAACGGCAACCGGGCGCCGTTTGTGGGTAATATCATCACTCCCAGCTTGCTGAATCCGGTTTCGCTGAAGATCGTAAACTCACAATATTATCCGCAACCGTTGAATGGCAGTCTGACCAACAATCAACTCAACACCAGCCATTCCTATATCAACGGCGACCAGGGCGATGCCAAAGTAGACTACGCGCTGAGTGACAAAGACCACATCTTCGGCCGCTATTCCCAGAGTTCCATCGAAAATCCCGGCACCAACACCCAGCAGCTCTTCTACAACTCTTTCGCCAACTATCCCGCCCACAACGGCGTGCTTGATTGGACCCGCTCCATCTCGCCCTCCATCGTGAACGATGCGCGCGTCGGCGTGAACTACGTCTTCGTCAATAATGGCTCTGCCTCGAACGGCGTCGCTGGCTTTGCCCAAACCGTCGGCATTCCCGGCATCGAATCCAGCTTCTTGCCTTCCATGTCCATATCCGGCAACAACTTCGCTAACAGCATCGGCACCGGCGACGTCTACCAGCTCTTTGCCGACGCCGTAATCCAGTACGAAGACACCATGATCATCACCAAAGGGAAACATACTTTCCACCTCGGTTTCCAGGGCTGGCGTCAGCGTATCGACACTTTCTACTCGGGCAACAACGGCCGCGCCGGGACCTTCAGCTTTAATGGCCAATTCACCGCCGGTCCTCTTGACACCACCAAGGCCAATACAAACAGTGGCTCGGGAGATGCGGATTTCATGCTCGGCTTGCCCTTTGATGTAGGTGGCGGCGTGAACGGCGGCACCTGGGGCCAACGCGCCAACATCTTCTCCGGCTATTTCCAAGATGACTGGCGAGTTAGCTCGAACTTGACTCTCAACCTCGGATTGCGCTACGAGCTGCACACTCCCTGGGTTGAGGTAGACAACCGTCAAGCTAACTTCGGACTCTTTTCCGGCGCTTTGGAACTCCCAGGCCAGAACGGTAACTCACGCGCTCTTTATAACACCTACGAGGGAATAACGAATTTCCAACCCCGCATTGGCTTAGCTTATAGCCCCGGCGCCGGCAAGACTGTCGTGCGGGCCGCCTATTCGCTTTCTTCCTATCTGGAAGGCACGGGTACCAACCTCCGTCCTACCATCAATCCCCCGTTTGCCGACGAGCACGACGCCCACTATAGCTCGAACACTTTCCCCGGCTCGACTCTCGACCAAGGCTTCCTCCCGTTTGATTCAAGCAACGTGTTCGCCGGAGCCACTCTGCGAGTATGGGACCCCAACGTTCGCCCTGCCGTCTCCAACCAGTGGAACCTCACTCTGCAGCGCCAGTTCGGTAACACCACCACCCTCCAGGCCGGCTATGTCGGGCAAAGGACGACTCACTTAATGGTCCCCATGCCCTATCTGCAAGAGCAGTTGCTACCCAATGGCACGGTTATTCCGAGTCCTTATCTTTCCGGTAACCCAACACTGCAAAGTGAGATCGGCCAGATTTCCGGCACAGCATCGAACGGCAACCAGAGCTACAACGCGCTGCAAGTCACCCTTCAAAAACGTCTCTCGAGTGGCCTCGAAGGGCAAGTGGCCTACACCTATTCGAAGTGCATGACTGACTCTAGCGGCTACTACGGCTCTTGGGGCGGCCAGACCACTCCTACCTCTCCTTACTGGCAGAATCTCTATGA
>Ga0182012_10007231_pt1 | contig 11142 bp, 7 predicted proteins | sample 612S2SmetaG_FD_120486 | JGI IMG/M metagenome (GOLD analysis project Ga0182012, IMG submission 120486) | Permafrost microbial communities from Stordalen Mire, Sweden - 612S2S metaG | ecosystem: Environmental > Terrestrial > Soil > Wetlands > Permafrost | place: Sweden: Stordalen | collected...
GAGCTGCCATTGCCCAGAACCCGGATGTAGAGCCACCAACCGTCACCCCTCCCGCGACACAGCCCCAGGTTCCTAATGCGATACCGACGCAAAACGCAGTAGGCCAGGCCGTGCCAGCAGCGGTCCAGGTACCTGCATCCACGCGGCCTGCGCTGCCGCCTTACGCTCCCCAGGGCCTCGGACCTCGATACGACGCGCTCGGCTCGGCCTACATCCCGGTGGACAGCGTCGTGTACCCGATGGCGCTGCGACTTTATTCAATGGGCTATCTGAATACCGCTTTCATCAATATGCGTCCCTGGACGCGACGCAGCCTGCTGCACATGCTGGAGCTTTCCTCCCCCGCGATTATCGCGAGCGGCGATGACCAGGCCATCGACTTGCTCGAACGGCTCGATCACTATATCTCCTCCGAAGGCGCAGAGGACGCGACAACCGATGTGCATTTCGATCGCGGGAACGTCTACGGCGTCCAATCGGTCTACACGCGCATCATGGGCATCAGCGGTCAGACGTTGCGGGACAGCTATCATCTCGGTCAAACGATCTCACAAGACTATGGCCGCCCCTATGAGCCCGGCGTGAATAACATCACCGGCTTTGCGACGCTCAACGAGTGGTGGCGGTTTTCGCTCTATGTCCGCGGAGAGTATCAGCATGCTCCCTCCTCGTACGGCTACTCCCTCAACAACACCGGCTCCTGCAACCGGCTCGTTCCTGTTGGTCTTGCGGAACAGCTTTCCGCCATTGATGAGATCGACTACTGCAACCCTTATAACGCGAACCAGGCCACCATCCCTTCCGGTCCAATCGCCGCGCAGAACCCCTTCCGCCTGCAGGAAGCCACGCTCTCGTTCCATGTCCTGGGTCACGAGATCTCGGGCGGCAAGTCAGACAACTGGGGCGGCCCCGGCCTGGGCAGCGCGATGAACTGGAGCAACAATGCGGAGGACATTTATTCCTTCCGCATCAATCGCGTCGAACCCCTCCACGTCCCTCTTGTCTCGCGCGTTTTGGGACCCCTGCGCTATGACTTTTTCGTGGGTTCGCTTAAAGGGCACACCGCTCCCAACGAACCGTGGGTCCACTCCGAGATGTTTAGTTTTGCCCCGACCTCGGACTTCCAGTTTGCCTTCTCCCGAACCGTCATCTGGGGCGGTCACGGTCATGGATGCTTGCCCGTGTTGCCCGATGGCGAGCCCACACCGTGTGACGAGCCAATCAACCTGCACACGTTCTTCAAGAGTCTGTTCTCGATCAGCGATACCAACGGTGCGCTAAAGAATTCGCCCAACGATCCGGGCGCGCGCTACAGCGACTTCAGCTTCTCGTACCGGCTGCCGTTCGACCATCGTCGGATCCTGCTGTACACCGATTCAATCTCCCACGACGACGTCTCGCCCATCAGCGCGCCCCGTCGCGCCTCCTACCGTCCCGGTATTTACATCTCCGAGCTTCCGTACCTGCCAAAGTTCGACTTCCGCGTCGAGGGCGCAAACACCGACTGTTCGACGAAGGCCTGCGCCGGCGGCACACTCGAATATTGGGAGGCCATTCAGAAGCAGGGCTACACCAACAAGGGCTTTATCATGGGCGATTGGATCGGCAGAGAAGCCCTGGGCGGCCAGGCGTGGCTTACGTATCACTTATCCGGAAACGAGTGGGTGCAGGTTGAATATCTCAAGAAGAGAACGCACTCGGACTTCATCCCGGGCGGAGTAACTCAGAATCAGTACAAGGTTGATGTCGTAAAGCGCCTCGCCAAGGATGTTGAATTGGATGCCTGGGTACAGCTCGAACGCTGGAAGGCTCCCATCTACATCCAGAAGGCAAATAACGCGGCGAACTTTGATAACGCGGTGACAGTGCAGGTGACCTGGTTTCCTAAACTACACAATGACGTAAAGGGGATCAAGCCCGTCTCAGAGAGGTAACCCGGATAGCACCCTCGCCTAAGGAAAGAGCCCGCTACACGCTGGCTCTTTCGCTTTCGATGCAGGCGGTGAAGTATTCCATACAACGCTCCAGCCCCTCGCGCAGCTCAACTTTTGGCGACCACCCCAACAGGTTCTGAGCGCGCGTAATATCCGGCCGTCTCCGTGTGGGATCGTCCTGTGGAAGCGGCTTGAATACAATCTCGCTAGCTGACCCAACCACGGACTGCACCTCCTGAGCGCACTCGAGGATCGTCCACTCCTGGGGGTTCCCAATATTCACCGGCTCATGCTCATCGCTCTTCGCCAGCCGCAAAATTCCATCGATGAGATCGGAGCAGTAGCAGAAACTGCGCGTCTGTGAGCCGTCACCATAAATTGTCAGAGGCTCACCCCTCAGCGCCTGCATCATCAGGTTCGAGATCAAGCGCCCGTCACGCGGCTGGAGACGCGGTCCATAGGTGTTGAAGATCCGTACCAGGTGCGTGTTTACCCCGTGATAGCGCTGATAGGCGGAGACCGCCGCCTCGGAAAAACGTTTGGCTTCGTCATAGACCGACCTCGGCCCAATAGGATTTACATTGCCCCAGTACGTCTCGACCTGCGGATGGACCAGTGGATCTCCATAGCACTCGGACGTCGACGCATGGAGATAACCCGCCCCATGTTTCTTTGCGATCTCGAGCGTGTTGAGCGTGCCCGCTGAACCAACCACCAACGTCTCGATGCCAAGCCGCATGTAGTCGACTGGACTTGCCGGCGAGGCGAAATTGAAGACGTAGTCGACCTTGCCAATATCGAATGGCTGGGTGATGTCCCGCTGCTCGAAGATGAAGCGCGGCTCATTCTTCAAATGCGCCAGATTTTCGAGACTCCCGGTTGACAGGTTGTCCACGCCGACAACCTGATGCCCTTTCGCAAGGAGAGCATCACATAAATGCGACCCAAGAAATCCCGCGGCTCCGGTTACTAGAACCAGTCGCTCAGCCATCTACCGTCCGCCTTTCTCTATGCCACGACAGATCACAACACCACTCAAGATTAACCTGCCAGCAGCGCTGCTTCGCGCAAGGGGCTTGTAGAAGGTCGTCCAATACTTAGATAGGTGAAACCAGTGTCCATCATCTGCTGTGGGTCATACAGGTTCCGACCATCGACAACAATTGGATAGCGCATGACCGACCGAAGTTGCGCCAGATCCAGGCGCGCAAACTCCTGCCAGTCGGTTAGGATCAGCAGCGCATCCGCGTCTGCGGCCGCTTCCTGGACGCTACGCACATACTGCATCTGGCCGGACCGCGGTATCTTCGCCTCCGCTCGCACCATGGCCGCAGGATCGTACGCAACGACCGTACACCCCTCCGCCAGCAACATTTCGACAAGGTCAATCGCGGGCGACTCGCGAATATCATCCGTATCACCTTTGAACGCCAGGCCCAGGACAGCGAGCCGCTTCCCCCGTAACGTCCATAACGCAGAACGAACTTTATTCAGGAATCTCTTCTTCTGATTGATGTTGATCTTTTCCACTTCGCTCAGCAGACTGAAATCGACACCCATCTGCTCAGCAACCGAGCGGAAGGCAGCTATGTCCTTGGGGAAACAAGAGCCGCCATAGCCGATGCCAGGGCGAAGGAACTTCGGCCCAATTCGAGAATCCAGCCCCATGCCTCGCGCCACCTGCTCCACATTCGCGTCTGCGGCTTCACACAAATTCGATACCGCATTGATGAACGAAATCTTCAGCGCCAGAAAAGCATTGGAGGCATGCTTGATGATCTCCGCACTCTTGGTCGACGTCAGCAAGAGCGTAGGCGTCTTCGTCGTGGAACAACATCCTGCAATCGCGTCCGGGCGCTCGTAATACTCCCCACCGGTCAAAGGCAGGTAGATCTCCTCCAAAACTTCGGAAGCTCGTTGGCTATCGGCGCCTACAACGATTCGATCCGGATGGAGGAAGTCTTCCACGGCCGTGCCTTCGCGGAGAAATTCCGGATTGGAGACGACATCGAAGGAATCCCGGGGCACTCCATTGCGTTCGATAACCTTTCGGATCCACTCATTCGTGTAGACGGGCACCGTACTCTTTTCGATGATGACCTTATATCCATTGATGGAACGAGCGATCTCGCTGGCAACCGCCTCCACATAGGACAAGTCGGCATCACCGGTCTCGGACTGAGGCGCCCCTACCGCTACAAAAATCGCCTGGCACCTCCGCGTCGCCTCGCCCAGGTCAGTCATGAATCGTACCCGCGTGTTGCGGTGTCGCTCCAACAGTTCGGGCAGGTGATTTTCGTGGATCAGGGTGTCACCGCCCCGCAGCGCAGCCACCTTGCTCTCGTCGTTGTCTACGCAGATGACAGAATGACCCATCTCGGCGAAACACACTGCCGCGACCAACCCAACGTACCCTGACCCTACTACCGCAATTTGAATCGGTTCCACAATCAACTCGTCTCACCTAAGGAAGTGCACAAACAAATAGTCTGTTCAAGTATTATCGCAGAGCCACGGTGCCCGGCCGGCTACTCATCATTTACCTCGCCGGAGCCGCTCCGCGGACAGTACGGCAGGTTTGCCGAAGGGCCATGTTCGCGTAGACTAGAAGCTCAATGAGTCCTGTACCAATTGAGAATTCGCCGGCAGACGCTGAAGTTCCCGCTACCGCTCCCGGAACTGCCCAGCCCGGCACTGACGCGACCTTATCGGAAGCCTGGGTCACACTCCGTTCCCGGAAAAAGCTCATCATCGCGGTCGCATTGCTCGGCTCGATCTATGGTTTTTACCAGGGAGCCACGCAGCCGCGACTCTATACAGCGGGCGGCACCATTGAAATTCGCAGCGGCTCATCGAATGAGTATCGCATCGGCGCCTCTGCCTCCGGGGGCGACTCTCGACTTCCCACGGAAGTTGCAATTCTTAAGAGCAATTCGCTCCTTCTGTCCGTAGCGCGAGACCGTAACCTCGCCAATGACCCGGCATTCATGGGTCCCAGCCCGCGCTATCAAAATATCGATGACCCGGCCGTCCGGCAACGTGTCATCGGGGCACTGCAGCGCGACATCGGCGTCAGCGTGGTTCCCAAGACCGATCTGGTCAACATCTCCTGCACGACGGGAAAAGCCCAACTCTCGGCCGACATCGTCAACCAGCTAGTGCAGGACTATATCGTGCACAGCTTCCAGTCCCGGGCCGACGCGACCAAACGAGTCGAAGCTTTTTTCTCTACGCAGCTGGATGATCTTAAGCAACAGGTGGAGACGTCTCAGGAAGAGATGCTTGAGCTCCAGAAGAAGCTTGGCGTCCTTGGGTTCGATCCGAAAGATAACCAGATCACCGCCACGCTGGATGAATTGAACAGAGCAGTAGGAACTGCAGAGCTTGCACGCATCGCTGCTGAGACCCGCTTCCAGGTGCTTTCAAGCATGGACCCAAGCATTCTCGATCAAACCGGGAACGCTTATGCTCCGAGCAACGTGTCGAGCCTGCGCGGTCAGCTAAACGGTGACCTCGCTCATTTGGCCGAGCTCGAAACCACCGAAGGTCCCAATCATCCTGATGTGAAGGCAATCCGAAATCAGATTGCAGAGCTGAATCGGCAGATTGGCGTGGAAGAAGGTCGTATCCTCAGCGAGGCGAAACAGGCCTACCTTGCGTCCAAAGCGCAGGAAAATCAGACCAACGCCGCATTGGATGCCGAAAAGGCTTCCGCGTATAAATTGCGCGACGACCTGCTCCAATACACCCTCCGTGAGCGGGAGTTCGAAGCTGACCGAGCCCTTTACGATGGCTTGAGAACGAGACTGCGCACTGCCGGCGTCGAAGCAGGGCTCGAATCTACGGAAATCGAGCCGATCGATCCGGCCTACGCCCCCTTGGGCCCAACACTGAAACCACGCACCGGCATCGTGATGGTCGATACCTTCGTGATGTTGATCTTCGGTGTGATTCTTGCCTTCCTCCTCGAGAGCCTGGATACGGGCCTGCGCAGCGTCGCAGAGATCGAAGCGGTATCCGGATTACCCTCCCTGGCGCTCATTCCTCGCGCCCGGCGGAGCGTGTCGGACGAGACATCTCTTTCTACCGCGATGCGCAACCTGGGAACACTCTCCAGTCCCAAGTCTCAGTTCTCTGAAGCCTTCAGGGCGCTGCGCACCTCGCTGCTGTTGTCCGTTGCGGGTGGTGAGCCACAGGTGATTCTTCTCACCAGCGCGACGCCGTCCGAAGGCAAAACAACGGTGTCCATCAACCTCGCGTGCGTACTCGCGCAACGCAACGTGCGCGTCCTTATCATCGACGCCGACCTTCGCCGGCCAACCGTGAATCACCGCTTCGGCCTCAACGGAAAGGTCGGTCTCACCTCGGTGTTGACCGGAAGCGTTAGCCTTGAAGAAGCGATCCAGACGGTGCCCGAGATCCCGCAGCTGGACGTGCTCGTGAGTGGCCCGGTCCCGCCCTTCCCCACCGAAATGCTCAGCTCTGAGACCATGCATCAGCTGCTCGATCGGTGCAAAGGAATGTATACCCATATCGTGATGGATTCGCCCCCACTTCTTTCGGTAACAGACAGTGTAGTGCTGGCACGCGATGCGGATGCGGTCGTGATGATCGTTCGTCACGGTAAGTCCAGCAAGCATGCGATGCGACGCGCACGCGATCTGCTCGTCCGCTCTGGCGCGCCGGTGACCGGTATCGTACTCAACGCGGTCGACCTGAACAGCCCCGAATACTATGCCTACTACGGCTACTACGGCTACACCGGATATGCGGCAGCGGGTGTGGATAGCGCCGGCTGGGAATCGAAGGGCAGCGGCAAGGATCCAGGACTGAAAAAAGGCAGCAAAGGCGATTCCGCCGGAGGAGACAGCGAATGATTCGTATCAGCCCTCTCCGTCCTGCGCTTTCTTTGACGCGCCTTGCTGCTCTCTGCGCAGTTGTCTTTACCGTATTTTTGACCAGCGCCCCCGTGGCTCGCGCCCAGTTCAGCGGCCCCGCCACCTCGAGTACCGCCGCCTATAACCAGGCACTCGTGCCCACCACCGATCCCTCCGTCCTTTATCCCGGCGAGCGAGATGTCGTGCTCACCGTCGGCGATAACATCAACATTCGTCTATTTTCCGATCCAAAATATACGCCCATTGTCCGCATCAATAACGACGGTACCGTCCTCCTTCCTTTGATCGGGACCTTGCACCTGGAAGGCTTATCCATCACCCAGGCGGAGGCTCTCATCGCGGAGAAGCTGGAAGCCGATGGCATGTATCACAATCCCCAGGTGACCCTTCAGATCGGCGAGGGGCCGAATGCCGTGGTCACCGTTACGGGTGAGGTCCACGCGGTCGTTCCAGTCGTCGGTTCGCGTCATTTGCTCGATGTTCTCTCCACCGCGGGCGGATTTCCCCCCACTGCAAGTCACGTTATTACGATCAACCGTCCGGGCGTCGCCAAACCCATCGTCGTAGATCTCGGCACCGATCCCCTGCTCAGTTCCCTTGCAAACATTCCGGTCTTCCCCGGCGACACCATCGTCGTATCGCGCATCGGGATCGTGTACATCCTCGGGGAATTCACCAGCGTGGCTGGAACCATTCCGCTCAACGCCTACACCCCGCTAACTCTCACAGAAGCTACTGCCCTCAGCGGCGGTATCAAATGGGATGGGAGATTCCACGATCTGCGCATCATTCGCACAGTGGGAGATCATCGTACCGTTGCGGTGTACGACATCAAAAAGGTGTTGAATGGAAAGGCCCCAGACCCTATCCTCCAGCCCAACGACATCGTGTATCTTCCGGCCGTTCCTCTCAAACAGCTCATTCAGTCCGGTGGTCTGGGAACGGTCCTCGGCATTATCGACCTGGCGCTTGTCTTCCGCTAGACCAGGAGCCCGCTGCGTATGACGGATTCCCTCCATCCAACAGGCGGTCGCAACGTGCGCCTGGCGTACCTGGTGAGCCACCCCATTCAATATCAGGCTCCCTTGCTGCGACGTATTGCGCTTGAGCCCGATATCAACCTGACTGTTCTGTTTGGCTCGGATTTTTCGGTACGGAGCTACAAAGACCGCGGTTTCGGCGTCGAAGTCGCCTGGGACACCCCCTTGCTCGATGGCTATCGCTCGGAGTTTCTCCCGCCCCTGCGCGATACCGGAGAAGTGTCGCCAACCACCCCCATCAGTCGTGGCATCTACCGTCGCATGCAACTGAGCGACGGACGACCCTCGTTTGACGCCCTCTGGGTCCATGGCTACGCGAGCATCAACGCTTTGCAAGCCATCGTTGCCGCCAACGCCCTCGGAATTCCTGTCCTCTTGCGAGCAGAATCCTGGCTCGCAGATCGTGCACGTAGCCCCTGGAAGCTCGCGATCAAGTCGGCCTTCTTCAACCTTCTCGGCAAAGGAATCTCTGCCGTCCTCCCCATCGGAACGGAGAACGCCGCGTACTGGACCTACTACTTTGGCGAGAGCGTTCCGCAGTTCCTGATGCCCTATGCGGTCGATAACGAATATTTTGCGCGACTGGCCGACCTTGCAGTCCCACACGAACAAGAGCTCCGCGCCGAGCTTGGCCTTGCCGCTGATCGACCCGTGATCCTGTTTGCTTCCAAGCTCCAGCAGCGCAAACACGCTGACCATCTGCTCGAAGCCTATCGCAGCTTCATCGGAAACGGCGCCGCCCAGAATCGCCCTTACCTCGTCATTGTCGGCGATGGAGAGCAGCGAGGTGCGCTTGAAGCTCAGGCGCGTCAACTCGGCCTCGAAGACGTTCGCTTTGCCGGCTTCCGTAATCAATCGGAGCTACCCCGCTTCTTTCAGTTGGCCGACGTCTTCGTCCTGCCATCACGCCATGAGCCCTGGGGATTGATCGTCAATGAAGCAATGGCCTCGGGATGCCCCGTCATCGTCTCCACCGATGTAGGCTGCCACGCGGACCTGGTCTCCAATGGCGTGGAAGGCTGCATCTATCCCGTCGGCGACATCCCCGCTCTTACAGAAGCACTTCACAATGTCTTTTCCACCCCAACCTCTGCCGCGACCATGGGGCAGGCTGCACGAAAACGCATCAACACCTGGAATTACGAAGGAGATGTGCAAGGCTTGCGGAAGGCGCTGGCAGCAGTAACAGGTTTCTACAGAATCTAAAATCCAAAGGCTAATCGACCCATGCATCCCAGGCCTGCCGACTGATACTCTTAGCTCGATCGAGACTGATAATCTTAGGTTGATTCTCTCGCTTCACTGATTGTTCCTTTACATTTTTTTACTACCCATGAAAATTCTGCACATCGTCGGTTCCATAAATCCAGCAGCCGGTGGTCCGACCGAAGCGATTCGGATGATCATCCGCTACCGTCCGCCCGGCTACGATTCGGAGGTGGCGACGCTGGACAGTCCGGATGCCCCGTTTCTCAGCGAGTTTCCCTTCGAAGTACACGCTTTAGGAAACGAAAGTAAATCCTGGTATTCCCCTAAATTAATTCCATGGCTGGTCAAGAACCGCGACCGGTTTGATGGCATCATCGTTCACGGACTTTGGGAGTTCACAGGCCTCGCGGCGCTGCTCGCGGTCTCCGGTCACAAGCATTTCCTGGTATTCACGCACGGCATGCTGGACCCGTACTTCAAGCGCACCTATCCACTCAAGCATGTCAAGAAGTGGATCTATTGGCTCCTGGTGCAATATTGGGTTCTCCGCGCTGCATCCCGAGTCATGTTTACGACGGAGATCGAACGCGATCTAGCCACCAAATCCTTTTGGCTCTGGCACTGGAATCCGATGGTCGTCTCCTACGGCGCCGATCCCCAACTCCCCGACATCGATAAACTTGTCCCGGCCTTCTACGAACGATGTCCAGAGTTGAACTTCGACGCGGAGAGCCGCAGTTACCTGCTGTTTCTTTCCCGCATTCACCCCAAAAAGGGTTGTGATCTGCTCCTCCAGGCCTTTGCCACGGTTGCGCCCGCGCACCCGGAGTTGCATTTGATCATGGCTGGCCCGGATGCCAGCGGGCTGCGTCAAAAGCTGCAACCAATCGTCGACAAGGCCGGCCTCGCCAATCGCGTCCACTGGCCCGGCATGCTCAAGGGCGATGCCAAGTGGGGGGCCTTCGCTGTCAGCGACGCCTTTGTCCTGCCATCGCATCAAGAGAACTTCGGCATCGCCGTCGCCGAGGCGCTGGCCTGCGGCCGCCCCGTCCTCATCTCCGATCAAATCAACATCGCACCGGAGATTGAAGCGGATGGCTGCGGCATCGTGGAGCACGATACCCTGGACGGAACGATTCATCTCCTGGAACGGTGGCTTGCACTCGATCCCGACCAGCGCCAGGCCATGCGTACACAGGCAAGGCTCACCTTTTCCAGGCGTTACGATATGCGCAGAAACAGCGCCCTCATCCTTCGTATCTTCGAACGCCTGCAGACACAATCTCCCGCACCCGTTGTGCACGAGGCAAACTGACATGGGCCGCCAGGCAGATTACCGCGCCTCGGATCATGTCGCTCCGGAGAGCCATCAGGACGCTTACACGCGCCCCGCCTTCAGCCTTCCCAACCGTCTCCGCCGCCTGGTTTGGAACCTGTGCTGGCTCCTGCTCTATCGCCTCTCTCCGCGGCCCTTCCATGCCTGGCGTGCCGCGCTGTTACGTCTCTTCGGCGCCACGCTCGGTAGTGATTGCCACTTCTACCCCGCGTCCAAAGTCTGGGCTCCCTGGAACCTCCTCTGCGCCGACCACGTCGCCGCCGCAGACGGTGTAGAGATCTACAATCCTTCGCCATTTCAAATCGACACCCACGTCATCCTCTCGCAGGACTCTTACCTCTGCGGCGCAACCCACGACTACAACCACCCCGACTTCCCCCTGATTGCCTATCGCATGCACATCGAACGCTACGCATGGATCTGCGCCCGCGCCGTCGTGGCACCGGGTGTTCACGTCGCTGAGGGAGCCGTCCTCGGCATCGCAGCCGTGGCAACCCGCGACCTCAAGCCGTGGACCGTCTACAGCGGCAATCCAGCAACAGCGATACGCGAGAGAACCCGCACGATTCCATTCGAAGACCCGCAGCCTGTCCCAACCGGAGGCGACGTGTGATCTCCGTCCTCATCCTCACCCGCAACGAGGAGCAGGATCTCCCCGGCTGCCTGGATTCCGTAGCGTGGTGCGACGACGTCCACATCCTGGACTCCGAAAGCACCGACCGCAC
>Ga0182012_10007232_pt1 | contig 11141 bp, 11 predicted proteins | sample 612S2SmetaG_FD_120486 | JGI IMG/M metagenome (GOLD analysis project Ga0182012, IMG submission 120486) | Permafrost microbial communities from Stordalen Mire, Sweden - 612S2S metaG | ecosystem: Environmental > Terrestrial > Soil > Wetlands > Permafrost | place: Sweden: Stordalen | collected...
TCGCTTCCTTGGGTCAAACTCTGGCTTTGGCCGAGGACATGGTCCGTAAACCGGATTCTCCGGAAGGTCTGTCTTGGCTGCTAATTGGTTTGGCCGCACATCGCCAATGCCCCAAGGACGCTCTACAGGAAATGCGACCAAAGACAATCCGCGACAAAGCTCTACGGCTAATCGCGATGGATGCTATTCACGGCAATAACGCTTTTATGGGGGAAACGTGAAAAATCCGCCGAGTATGCTCAACCGCCGCCACTTCTTTTTCGGGTCACTTGGGTTGGCCCTGAGTTGCACCCGCCGCACGGTTCAACCAACTTCAGCCAACTTAGATTCCGAGCGGGTATCTATCGTCCGTGTCGCTTCATACACGCACGATCTGCAGTCTGTCGTCCGCCGAATTCTCGAAGATCATCGCGTTGCAATTGCCAACAAACGAATATTGCTAAAACCTAACCTTGTCGAATTCAGCCCGAATGCACCCATCAACACCAGCCCTGTCCTAGTTGCCGCCGCTGTCGAAGCGTTCCACGCACTCGGTGCCGCTGCTGTAACCATCGCCGAAGGTCCAGGCCATCGCCGGATGACACTTGACATGGCTGAGGCTGCTGGCTTCTTTTCGGCCGTACCTAAGTTTGAAGAGCTATTTATAGACCTGAATACCGACGATGTTCACCGCGTGCCTCTCACTTCAGCCGTTTCAACGCTCAGAGAACTTTATCTACCTGATACCGTATTTGATTGCGATCTCATCGTAAGCCTTCCTAAAATGAAAACGCACCATTGGGCTGGTGCGACGCTTTCCATGAAAAATTTGTTCGGAGTCGTACCGGGAAGCGTCTACGGCTGGCCAAAAAACATCCTCCACTGGGCTGGAATCGACGAATCGATTGTAGACCTCAATCACCTTTTCCCGCGCCAATTCGCGATCGTCGACGGCATCGAAGCAATGGAAGGTAACGGACCCATATTAGGCACGCCGAAACAACTTGGGCTGGTGGTGGCAGGCAACCATCCCCCTAGCGTTGATGCCACATGTTGCCAGATTATGGGAATTGATCCTGCGAAGATACGCTATTTGACTTTGTTTTCGGAAAAATCACACTGGAATTGGAAAAATATAAGGCAAGCCGGAGAAACCATAAAGTCAGTTAGCTCAGAGTTCGCGCTACATCCTGCTCTACAACATCTCCGGCTGCTCAAATAAACATCTCTTCGTCAGCGGTCGCATGTTCTACTGTCGGTCGCCCCGCACGAGATAAATGAGAGAACGCAGTCCTGATCCCGCTGATGATCCCATGCAATTCGCGGACCGGGGTTAGAACCCCGCGCTGCACGATCCCCACGGTTTGCTGCACCCGAGTCATAGTATCGTCCAAGACCATTTCGGCACGCTCCAACTGGACCTTCGCCCGCGTGCTGGCATCACTCAGCAACTCGTCTACTCTGACCAACTGTTGCTTGGTCACATCAAGGATTTCTACGCTCGAATTGCCAATGCGGCCAAGATGATGCTCAGCTTGCTCAACGGTGCGTTTGGACGATCCTATAATACTCTCGATTTGCGGCCACGAGCTTAATAGCTTTGTACGCAGATCGCGCGCTACAAAAAACATGCCGACGAGCGCCACCGCTTGACCAAGTAAAGAGATGGCCGCGATGGCTACGAACACCGCCATGATCGTTAACAGAGTAGTCTGGTTCATCTAAACCGGAATTGCTTAAACTCCATCTCCCGGATGTCCTGCGCCAACAGAACTAGCAGCTTGACGAACATCACCCATGGCATCCCGATAGGCCTGTTTACCCGCTTCTACCGCTGCGTTTAAGGTCTCACGATGCCGGTTCACATGGCTCCTGCCCTTTTCGTAAAGGTCAGCCGCAGATTGCCGAACTTCGCCAGTGCGCTGCTTTACATATTCGGTGCCATCTTGCGCCCGGTTCCTCAAATATTCGGCACCCTCGCCGGCCCTGTCGGCCAATAAAGCGCGGGTTTCCTCTCCCGATCGGGGCGCCCATAGGATCCCAGCGGCGACGCCGATGCCCAGACCTAAGAGAAAATATCCAAAATTACTTCTATCCTCCATCACATTCTCCTTGCTTGATTTTTATTTACGAGCTTTAATTGCAGTTTACAACTATTTAGACCATGGCATCGAAACAAACGTTTCCTCGAAAGACGCGTGCGCGCCCCGCTAAGCTCACAGAGGAGCCATTATGGGACCACGCCCTGAAGATCTTAAGCCGCCGCGCTCACTCGGCAAACGAGCTTAAATCTAAGCTTTCTCAGCGCGCCGAGTCACCCGCAGCCGTTACTGCCGTCATGCAGAAACTGCGCGAGTACGGTTACACCGACGACCAGAAGTATTCGGAAGCCTTTGCTTCCTCACGCCTACAAAATGATGGTTTCGGGCGCTTCAGAGTACTGCGCGACCTACAGTCTAAACGCGTTTCATCTAGTGTCGCCGAACAAGCCGTCGCCAAAGTGTTTGAAGGCGCCGATGAGAAAGACCTCATTGATGCCTACATCGGCCGAAAATATCGTTCCGTAAACCTCCACGATTTCTTGCAGCAAGACAAGAACCTCGCATCCGCATACCGTCGCCTTCGCACCGCCGGCTTCAGTTCGTCGGCCACTCTCGCTGCCCTGAAACGCCACGGCCAGCGCAGTGCCGATTGGGAAGAACCGCCAGAATCGGATTAGAATTTAACCGTCGGAACTTTCTTTTCCTCCTCAGTCGTTTTGAAATACGCATCGTCGCGCTTGAACCCGAAAATCAGCGCCGCAAAATTTTTCGGGAAAAGCTCCACATCCGTGTTGTACTTCTGAATCGCTTGATTGTAAACTCGGCGCGATTGAGCTATTCGGTTCTCAGTCCCAGCAAGTTCATCCTGCAGCCGGATAAAATTCTCGTTCGATTTCAAGTCTGGATAGTTTTCCTGTAGCACCAGCAGCCGGCCCAGAGCGCCGTTCAATTTATCGTTAGCAGCAATCTCGCCTGACCTATCACCGGCCGGCGCACCCAGTAACGCAGCGCGCGCATTTGCCACCTCGCTAATCACAGTCTGTTCCTGTTTAGCGTACCCTTTCACGGTCTCTACCAAGTTCGGAATCAGATCGGCGCGACGCTTCATGTCGTTGTCTACTTGCGCCCATTTCCCATCAATGTCATTTTTTTCAACAACCAAATCATTCCGCGATCCAATCAGCGGCACCACAATGACTAACGCAGCGACTACCAAAACTCCCAAACCCACAAGTACGGTTTTCATTGGTCTCCTTTTCACTCATCTTACTTGTCCAGCCTGTCAACAAAACGTACCAAAGCATCGATTTCGGCCAAATATCCTTCAAGCAGCAACACCGCAGTTTGACCGCCGACAAGTTTCCCTGTTTCGCGCGCTGCTAGGATCCATTGAAACGATTCCAACTTTCGACCCATCACCGTTTCGAGCGCCGCTACGATTTCCGCCTTCTTAAACTTCGGCTCTTGGCCACTTAGAATGAGCGCATGACGACCCAAAACGCAAAAGGTCGAAATCGAGTGAGTCAAGAGCTTAAGCAGCCTGTCGCCTTGAGTCAATAATTCAGCTGATTTCTGGCGCAAGCGAATTTGTTTGGAGCGCAACTCGTGCTCTACTTGAGTCCGATACGACGAGTTATCGATTTGCAAGTTCTCAATGACGTCAACGCCACACAACACACGCCGCTGCTCGCGCATATCGTGATATTCCATCGGGAAACAGTCCGCCGAAGCGCCTACTTCCTCCGCTGTCAATAGTAGCGGCGCTGGATTACCTCGCTGAAGCCACCAACGAAACACTGGTTCAGACTTTGCCAGCTCATCCGTTGTCAGCCGGTCAAGAACACAAAGCACGTTAAGGTCCGATATCTGGTCCAACCGGTCTGCCATGGTCGCTGAACCATATAAGACCAACGAGACAAGCCGGTCGCCCAAAGTAGACTGCAGGCGTCCAGTCAAATCCGCCAACAAGGTTTGCGCCTGTTCATGAGTCTTACCAGTCACTGCTTGCTCCTCCTCCACCGAAGTCACCTCCGCCGAACCCACCAAACCCACCGCCTCCGCTATCGCCGCCACCGAACCCGCCACCACCCCAACCTCCCCCGCGCCTTCCACCTCCACTGCTCAGCAAATTTCCCAGAATCACACCGGTCCAGAAGCCTGACCCCCCACCGCGCCCCCCTCGATTCGCAATTAAAAAGATCAAGAAAATCACGCCGAAAATAATCAAGGTAATGGGAATGCCGCCACCGTCGTCGGTATGCTCGGGCACACGCTCCGGCAACGGTAAAGATTCCGAGAAACTGATATTCTTTCCTGCCGCGATCTGCTTAGCTAAGGTGTCAACTGCCTGCATAACCGCGCCGGTGTAATTGCCTTGCCGCATCAATGGACGCATAGCGCGCAAGGTGCTACCCGAAAATCCATCAGTAATGTAAGGCTCAAGGCCTCTGCCAACTTCAATGCGGTCATGGTGATCTTGAATCACCAACAACAAAAGCAAGCCTTCGTCTTTCTTGTTGCCAACTCCCCACTGACGGCCCAGATCGATCGCAAAGTCCTCAATCGGCTGATCGCCCAGCGTGTTTATCGTTACGATCGCGAATTGTGCATTTAATTGCTTTTCAACAGTCGCGCAGAAATTTTCGAGCAATTCCTTATCGGCCGGAGTCAAAACGTGCGCCAAATCACTCACGTAGCCAGCTGGCTTTGGTATCGATGAGAGATCGACCGCGCGTGCCGCCCCCGATACTGACAGAAGGAAAACCAGCCACCAGCGCAAGCGACCGAGAAGACAGTCAGTCATGCTGGAATGAGCTTATCAAGTCGCTTCAGTTTTTATCGCGTCCAAACGGTCAAGATTCCGAAGGCTGGGGAACAGCCACGCCCAAAGGCTAACAATGACAACAGTGCCAACGCCACCTAACACGACAGCCGGTACCGTTCCGAACAATTGCGCCGTCACGCCGGACTCAAACTGTCCCACCTCATTAGATGCGCCAATAAAAACCATATTCACAGCACTGACCCGACCTCGCATTTCATTGGGAGTGCTTAACTGGATCATCGTCGAGCGAACAATGACGCTGATGGTATCCGTAGCGCCCAGCAGAAGCAGCATACCGAGTGAAACAACAAAACTTCGCGATATGCCAAATACCACTGTAAAAACTCCGAATGCGCAGACGCACCATAACATGGCAATTCCAGCTTTGCGACGCAGAGGCCAGTGGGCGACGATCACGCTGGTGAGCACCGCGCCAATCCCCGGAGCGCTTCGCATCAACCCGAGTCCCGTCGCTCCAACTCGCAAAATCTCGCGTGCATAAATAGGTAACAGCGCAACAGCACCGCCCAGCAAAACGGCAAACAAGTCAAGCGACATAGCTCCCAAAACCAATTTGTTGTGCCATATATAGCGAAGGCCGGCCAGCACCGCGCCCGATCTCGAGTTCGTCTGCGGAAAGCCCTCAGACTGAAGCTTTACTTGACTCAACGCAAACGCTGCCGCCGTATAGGCCAACATGGCCGACCCATAGACATAGATTGGGCTGCCGGTGATGCCATATAGTATGCCGCCTATCATTGGTCCGGCGATCTGCGAGACCTGGAAGGCGGATGAATTCCAAGTCACGCCATTGGCGAATACATCGCGCGGCAAAATGAGTGGCAAGAAAGATTGCGCTGCAGGCATATTGAAAGCCCGCACCGTACCATTCAATAGCAGAACCGCGTAAATTGGATAAACCGTCGCAACATTCCGCATAGCGAAAACAAACAACAACGCCGAACAAACCGCAAATATCGAAAGGCAAGTCAGCAGAATCCGCTTCCGGGGAACACGATCTGATACATGTCCAGCGAGCAAGAACAGACAAACCGCCGGCATGAACTGGGCCAACCCTGCGAGTCCGAGATCAAGCGGCCGGTGAGTGATGGAATAAATCTGCCAACCCACCGCTACCGACTGCATCTCCGAAGAAAGCGTTGTAAGAAGCCGGACGAGAAGGTAGCGGCGAAAGTCGGGATATCGGAACGCGGCCCGGCTGTCCGCTCCAAGTTGGATCATTACTTCTTCTAGGGTACCTGGAGAAGTTTCGCCCTCTTCATGACGAAACAACCATTAATGTGAGTTTTCAATGTGAGTTTTCGGGATATTTGGGCGCTGGCAATAAAGCCTATAAAGAACTGTGAGACTTGGCTTGGGACGCTATCATTCGAAGGCTAGCAGTTTCATGAGTCACCCTTCGCATCGCGCGGCTTCGCGGCTAAGAACCGTTGCGTTCAGTAGCCTCGCGAATCTCGCATTGCCGCTAACCACCATCATCACCGGTCCGCTTCTCGCGCGCACGCTTGGGCCTGAGGGGCGTGGACTAATGGCTGCCTTATACGCGCCGCTAGCGTTTGCAAATCTCATGTTCACGTTGGGGTTGCCAGACGCCTTGACCTATTTCCTGGCGCGTGGGAGTCTCCCCACCCAGAAAGCGCTTCGCATCGTAATCGCTGGTGGCTTGTTGTGCGGATCTCTCGCATGCGTTACTCTTTGGCTCTCGGCGCCCCGGCTCTATCAGAATCAGACCCAACAGATAAACAGTTTTGGGTGGCTTCTCCTTAGCTTGCCTGTCACTTTGGCGCTCTCTTCTGTCCGCGGCATACTGCAAGGTCGCCAGCAATTCGGTCTCATCATAAAAGAGCGTCTTGCGGGAGCACTCCTGCGCCTCCTGGTTCTAGCCGTTATGGCGGCTATGAAAGTGTTAACTCCTCTTGATGCCGTATGGGTTGCCGTCGGCAGCCAAATCATGGGTTCCCTTTACCTTCTCAAAGGACTCGGTCAACACCCCGCTGCAAATCTTTCCGATACCCGCACCTGGCTTGTTGCTCGTTACGCAGGAGCGGCGGCCTTGGGCACAGTCGGCAGCCTGTTAGTAATTCGCCTCGATCAAGTCTTGATGGTTTTTTTAACCTCGCAGGCTGAACTCGCCTATTACGCGGTCGCGGTCTCTATGGCTGAACTTCCGCTCACCGTGGTTGGGGCCAGCCGTGACTTGGCATTCAGCTTGACCGCAGAACGCGGAGATCCGCAGATTGTTGCGCGCTTTTGCCGGCTCACCTTATTAGCGAGTGGGTTGATGTGCCTATTAGGAGCAGTGGCAACTCCTTTTGCATTCCCATTGCTGTTCGGAAAACTCTTCTCACCGGCGGTTCCAATGATGGAGATTCTATTAGCAGGAACCTTGGGGCGCGCGGTTACCACCGTGATCGGCGCGGGATTGATGACAGTCGGCCATAGCTGGGTCAGATCCGCAATTCAAATCGGAGGCGCGCTCTTCACCGCAGCATTACTTTTCGTGCTGGTACCTCGCTGGGGCGGCATCGGCTCATCTTGGGTCACCTCCCTAACTTTTGCCGTAATGGCATTTGCTTCTATTCTCGTGTATGCAAAAGCAACCGGCCTAACCTTCTCGCAATGCCTCGTACCAACGGCATCCGATGCCAACTACATCAGGAGCGCAGTAAAAGCCAATTGGGAGCGGTCAATACAATAGCGTCCATTCTAATCCAGGCCTTTCGCATGTTATGTTTAACCGATGCGGACGCTGCTTTGTTTCCTCTTTATCATCCTGCCCCCGGTTTGCATGCAAGCGCAAGAAATGGACGCGGACTTTGCCAAGGCTGTAAAGGAGTGGACAACCAAGCCCGAGTTCATCAGCCCCCTCGTCGATCACCTCCCGAAATCAAGATCCGTACCGTCACCCAAAGATATTCTTGGTCATCACATCGGCGCACCTAAAAAGCTCGACTATTACGAAGAGATCATTCGTTATTACAAAGCTCTGGCAGCCAAATCACCGCGAGTTCACATCGTCGATATAGGTAAAACCGACGAAGGCCGCGAGTCCATCGTCGTTTTCATCGGATCGGAGGAGACCATCCAGAATCTCGATACCTATCGACAATACCTAGCGCAACTCGCCGATCCGCGCCAACTGTCCGAGTCCCAAGCCCGCGACGTCATCGCCAAAGCAAAACCGATTTATCACCTAATGTCGGGCCTCCATAGCGGCGAGACCGGGCCGTCCGAGATGTTAATGGAACTGGCCTACCGGTTGGTCACGGAAGACTCTCCAATTGTGAAGAGCATTCGCGATCACTTGATTGTTTCCATCACTCCCGCTGCCGACCCCGATGGACGCGACCGTTATGTCGATTGGTATTTCCGCTACAAGATAAACGAGACCTCCGAAGAAGATAATCTGGGTGGACCTCCCTACTGGGGAAAATACATTTTTCACGACGACAATCGAGATATCAACTACTCGCAACTACCCATGCGGAACCTCTTACACTGGTATCTCGACTGGCACCCTCCCATCATGCACGACCTTCATGAGTCAGTGCCCTTCCTCTACACCTTCAGCGGACAAGCTCCCCAGGAGCCCGGGCTCGATCCAATCCTCTATGGAGAGCTTCCCTGGTTCGCAAATTTCGAGATGTCACAGCTCACTAAGTATGTGATGCCGGGTGTGTGGACACACGGCTACGTAGATATGTGGTCGCCTGGTTACCTCGGCTTCATGTCGTCAAATCACAATGGACTGCTCCGCATGTACGAGACCTTCGGCAACGGCGGCGCCAACACCCTTCATCGCAAGATCACTCCCGAGACTCCGAATCCCAATAACTCATCGCGAGCTGATTCGCGCGAATGGTATCGCCCACTTCCTCCCTACGCCGAGGTCGATTGGTCCATCCGCAACAACACCAACTATATGGAGACGGGCGTACTCACCGGCCTCCAACTCGCGGCAGCCTTCCCTGAGGTCGTCCTCGACAATTTCTACAAAAAGAGTCTCCACTCCATAGAGTCTGGAAAGCGTGATGCTCCCTTCGGCTATGTAATCCCTATCAACCAAACCGACCTTACGCGTGTGGCTTTTGTGATAAATATTCTGCGTCTGCAAGGCATAGAAGTCGGACGGGCCACCGGAGAGATCAAGCTAAAAGAGGGTGCCTTCCCTACTGGCTCACTGATCATCAAGCGCAACCAGCCATACGGCCGATTAGCGAAGATTCTGCTCGAAAAGCAAAACTACCCAGATCCTTCGCTGCGCACATACGATGACTCGGCCTGGACCATGGGCATGATGACCCACACCAAAATTGTGGAATCCTCCGACGCCGCAGTTCTCGACATCCCAGTAGAAAAGGTAGAACACTTCGACGCCAAAGGCTCAGTTCCTACCAATTCATCGGCAGTCGCCTATGCAGTCATAGACAGCGGTTCCGTCAACCTGGCCACCCTGCGCTTCAGGCTAAAGGGAGTCTCCATTCGCATTGCCGAACAAATGTTCCAGTCGGGGCCTGTCACCATTCCTGCCGGATCTTTCATTCTTTCCAGTGATTCACTCGCCAAGGCAAAAACTGAAACAGAGGCCCTCGGTCTCACAATGGTTGCCCTAACTGCGCAGCCTGCTGTGCCGATGCACGACGCCGATCTCCCAAGGCTGGCAGTCTACAGCACTTGGGGTGGAACGCAGGATGTGGGATGGGTTCGCTACGCGTTCGACCAATTCGAGACTCCCTACGATCTCATTTATAAGGAGCGCGTAAAGCAAGGCAATTTGCGTGCCGCCTACGACGTAATTGTGATTCCGAATCAAGGCCGAACCACCAAGGGATTGGTCTTTGATCTCGCTCCAAAATCTAAACCCCTCGCTTACACCAAGACCTCCGAATTCAAGTATCTAGGCGATTACGGATCATCGGATGACATCTCGGGCGGCATGGGTCTCGAAGGTGCTCTCGCATTTCGTAAGTTCGTCGAAGAAGGTGGACTCTTGATTACGTTGGGCGAAGCCAGCGCATTCCCCCCTGAGTACGGCATCACACGCAGCATCGAAGCCGGACGCCCATCATCGCAGTTTTACGCCCCTGGCCCGATTGTCCAGGCTGAAATTCTGCGCGCCACACATCCTATTTTTTATGGATACACAGAGAAGTCCATGCCTGTCCGTTGGGCGGGAGGTCCACTACTGACTGTGCCTCGGGTTGACCGGAAACAAGTGTTGATGCAGTTTCCGGGAGGGGACGACAACGTGCTGAGCGGACTGATGAAGGGCGCGGCCGAGATCAAGAATCGCCCAGCCATAGTCGATGTACCGGTCGGCCAAGGCCGCGTTTTGTTGTTCGCAACCAACCCGTGCTACCGCTGGCAGAACCTGGGCGAGTTCCGCATGTTGTTCAACGCCATCCTGAACTATGACGATTTGAACTCCAAGGGCCAGGAAGTCAAGGAGTCACGGATACGCTAGAGGTGGTTCGGAGGCAACGAACTCAATTTTCCATATTTGGCCGACCCGCAGCCCAAAGTGCTGGAAATCACAAACTCTTGATAGGTGTCACGCGAGCAGTTATCGGCGCGCTTGGCTGCTCGGTCCCTGGGACAATACTGGAAAACCGAGAGTTAATCTTCAGTCTTGGAAGGAAATGGAACATCCGCCTGCCGGCCGCCACAGAAGACCCAACGATCTCAAGACTCACGCGCATTGTGGCGATTGTCGCAACCGACGACGATATTCCTGAGCTTTTTAGTTGGATAAAGGATCGACGTCTCGCTGCGGAGGTGCGTGCGAGTTACGTGGTAAAGCTTCAGCGTTTTGCCAAGGTACCAGGCGCCGTTCGCGACTTTCTTCTTGAGCTTCTCAATGATCAATTGTTAGGTGCATCTGCCGTTCGCTCGCTCGGCAAAGCCTTGGGAGACGGAGCATTGCCCATTTTTCGGCAACTCCAGGAGGATAGTCCGCACATTAGTGTCCGCGAGGCCGCACTCCGAGCTGGCAACAAGATCGATGCGCGCATTCTTCGCAAACAGCGAACGGTGTAACGTTCCCTAAACTTAACGAATGACTCGCTTTCCAATTTCCGGTCACGGCCGATCCCACATTTATATCTCCCATCCCCTCAGTACTTTACAGGCACTTTCCGCCTTCCCCCGTACGCCCTCATCCGAAACTCGTATCGAAAAGGAGTTTCTAAAACCATGTCAAATCAAAACGCCGCCACCCACCACGGCACCTCAAATCAACTCATCGTCGCCGGCGAGCGACTCGAAGATTTCACCAA
>Ga0182012_10007234_pt1 | contig 11137 bp, 10 predicted proteins | sample 612S2SmetaG_FD_120486 | JGI IMG/M metagenome (GOLD analysis project Ga0182012, IMG submission 120486) | Permafrost microbial communities from Stordalen Mire, Sweden - 612S2S metaG | ecosystem: Environmental > Terrestrial > Soil > Wetlands > Permafrost | place: Sweden: Stordalen | collected...
CCCGATCGCTGATCGAGCGGCCGCACTCACTGCAGGTGATCATCGCCATCGAGCTTCCCACCTTTTTAAATTGCGCGCAGCGCCCATCATCGCATGAGCGCCAGTCAGCGGCCGAGCGTGCGCTCCGGCACAGATCCGTGGACCGGCGCTGCTCCGAGCTCGCCAGCCACCGTACGATGCCCGCAGGGGCCCCTGTGAGCCAAGCGCCTAATATAAACCTGGTGTCGAGTAGCCAGAGGCAACCGCCGCCCGCCTCAGGACGCGCGGCAAGAGCGATTCGGTCGCAGCACGGCAGGCACAAATCAGCGCCGATCAGCTCCAGCTCACCGACTGGGTGAGCTGTGTATCGGCAAGCACCGCCAAGGGCAAAGCCGAGATTGCGGCACGCTCCGCCCGCCTCAGCGCGGCCCAGGAACACATCGTACGCCTCCGCGCCACAGAGGCAGCGAACCGGCCCGGAGCCGGCATAGTCGCCCAGCCTGTCGCTCCCTCGATGCAGCGTAGCGCCGGCGTGGATCTGTGTGCCTAGACGGGATCGGGCGCCCGGTGGCCGGCTAGAACCAGCTGTAGTTGAAACTCACACTGATGCGCTCGGCTGGCACCGGATTGGGCGCCACTTCGTGGCGCAACCAGCTTTCAAACAGCACCAGATGACCGGCAACTGCCGGCACCGTGTGCCAGGTACGATTCTCGGGCCGACACCCGGGCCGACGCGGGGGCGCGGCCATGAAGCGATCGAGCCGTGGGTCCTCGAATTTGAGCCCGGGAGATCCGGGAGGCACGTGCACATAGTAGGTCCCGCTCAGTGTCGACAAGGGGTGCAGATGCAGCACGTGCACGGTGCCCCGAGGCATGATGTTCACCCAGCAATCCGTCATCGACAAGCTGCGGCCGTCCAAATCCCAGTCCACGGCCTGCGCAAAGGCCCGCACGTGCCGATCGAGCTTGCGTTCCAGCATCCGGAAGGTCGGGGAGACGCCCTGCAGGCGATGAGCCGAGGCATAGGAGGTGTAGCCGCCCGGATAGTTCTCGGCCGACCAGCGGCGCCCGGCGGGATCGTCGAGGCGCAGCTGCTCGCATTCGTGCAGCAGCGCCCGGTTCAATTCCGGCGCGCCGCGTCGTTGCAGCGCAGCCGTGTAGACGAGCGTCGGAAAGACCTGGTGGAAGGACACTCTTAGAGGGACAACTTGACTTCGTTGAACTGGATGATGGGTTGCACGTCGGTGTAGCGGGGAATGTCCGCCGTCAATTCCCCCGCCGCGGGCCCCCAGACCTTGAGGAATGCCTCGATCGAATCGAAGTAGAACTGGCATCCGCCGAAAAAGGAGGGCGGCTGTCCTGGCGCGGTGCCTTGAATACCCGCATCCACCTCGGTCTTGTGCAGCCCATGGGCGAGCAGCTTCATCGCCAGCGGTATGTGCTGGGTCGTGTAGTAGGCCATGTCGAAGTGCGAACCGGGCTTGTTAGGATACAGGACGCTGACCTTGATCATGAGAGCCGCCTTGGGTTTCAGCAGGGATGAGTTCTGGAGCGCATTATACGGTGCCGGAGGACGCCCAACGGTCCGGGCGCCGTGGGCCGCGTGCGGCCTACCAGTAATCGAACCAATAATTGATGTTCACGCGGATCAGATCCGCCTCGAAGCCGTTATGGCCGTTTTGCAGCGAGACATTGGCGAAAGGCGCGCAATTGACCGCGGTGCCTGCGCAACCGGCCGTGGACGAGGATCCCTTGCCGAGGCTCGCGTGGAGGTACTCGGCGGCAATCGACCAAGATCCATGCAGGCCGATTTCGACGCCGCCGCCCGCGACCCAGCCGATCGAGGCGAAGCTCTTGCCGCCGTTGAAGGACGCGGTGGCTTTGGTTGCCCCTTCGGGCACGAAGCTTACCGTGTCGTCATGGGATCCACCGGCCAGCAGCCCTCCGCCCTTCACATAGGGAAGCCACTGATTTCCCGCGTAACCGATGCGGGCGGTAAAAAGTCCGAGAAAATCCGGGTTGCGCTTTCCCGCGAAAGTATAGGTTCCCGCGGGGAAATAGGTCCCCGCGGGTGGCCCGCCGACCGCTGTCGGGCCGGGCACGGACTTCGATTGCTTCGAGCTGCTGCCCGACCAGAAATCTCCGGCGGCCTCGACGCCCCAGCTGAGCCGATCGCTCTGGAAATTGTCGCCGATCTGGCCGCCGCCGAGAAAGGCGCCATGGCTGCTGCAGTCGGATTGATAAAGCCCTGCGAGCGTCGCCGATTCCGCCGACGAGCCGTTGGCCGTCCAGGTGCTGCACGCGTGGCTCGACGCCTCACCCGCGCTGAATCCCGCGTAAGCACCGTTCCAGATATTGTCGACGGCAAATGCGGTCGGCGTTGCGAGCGCCCATACCGCCATCGCGGCGGCGCACCTTGCTGCGTTCATCATCGTACCTCCTGGTTGTCATCCACCCCGACCGCCGATCCCGCAGGCGCGCGCGAATCGGCGGCGCCGTACAGCATTCCCGGACGCGGAAATCCCAGCGCTTTGGCCTGCGCCTGCCCGGCCGGGGCGATGCCAATCGCCTCCACCGCATTGCCGGTTCCCCACGGCGGCAGGGGGACGATCCGGTAACCCATGTGCCGCAAGGCCGCCTTCGTGACCGCGGACAGCGCAAAGGGCTCTGCGGCGAGCGTATCGGGCAGCCATTGATGGTGGATGCGCGGCGCATCCACCGCCTCCTCGAGTGGCATGCCGTGATCGATGACGTTCACGATGACCTCCAGCACGGTGCTGATGATGCGCGATCCGCCGGGCGTGCCCAGCACCAAGACGGGCCTGCCATCCTTCATCACGATGGTGGGCGTCATCGAGCTCAAGGGCCGCTTGCCCGGGGCGATCGCGTTGGCGCTGCCTTGAACGAGGCCGAACATGTTCGCGCTTCCGGGCTTCACGGTGAAATCATCCATTTCGTCATTGAGGAAAAAGCCCGTATCGCCCGCGATCACCTTCGCGCCGAAGTCGTCGTTGATCGTGAATGTCACCGCCACGGTGTTGCCCGCGGAATCCACCACCGAATAGTGAGTGGTGGTGGCCTTCTCGGGCGCCGCCGCCGTCGTGCCGAGCGAGGCGGACGGGGTTGCGCGATCCGGCGCGATGCGGGCGCGGATCGCGGCGGCATAGTCCGGCGAAATCAATCGTGCGACGGGATTGTCGATGAAGGCCGGGTCGCCCAAGTAAAGGTTCCGGTCGTGATAGGCATGGCGCATGGCCTCCGTGAGGTAATGCACGGAGCGGCTCGAGTGAAAGCCCAGCTCGTTCAGCGGATAGCCCTGCAGGATCTGCAGCATCTCGCAGAGGGTGACGCCGCCCGAGCTCGGCGGGGGCGCCGATGAAACGCTATAGCCCCGATAGGAGCACCGGATCGGCGGCGACTCCGTGACGGTATACGCCGCGAAATCGCCGGGCGTCAGCAGCCCGCCATTCGCGCGGCTCGCCGCCGCGACCGACGCGGCGATGGGGCCGCGATAGAACGCATCGACGCCGCCCGCGCTGATGTCGTGAAGCGTCGATGCCAGCTCAGTCTGCACCAGCCGCTCGCCGGGCCTGAACGGCGCACCGTGGTTCAAGAACACCGCCGCGACATTCGGTTGCGCGCGAAATTCGCGCGTTGCACCGTCGAGCACGTCGGTGTCGCCGCGGGTCAGAATGAATCCGTCCCGGGCCAGGGCGATGGCCGGCGCGAGCAGCGTCGCTCGCGGCAACGTGCCGTACCTCTCCCGTGCGGTCTCGAGCCCCATGACGGTCCCCGGCACCCCGACCGCGAGGTAGCCATCGATGCTGCGTGCCGCAATGGGCTCGCCGTGGGAGTCGAGGTACATGTTCGCGGTCGCGGCGAGCGGCGCCTTCTCGCGGAAATTGAGGAAGGTGTCCCGGCCATCGGCGAGATGGATCAGCATGAATCCGCCGCCGCCGAGATTCCCGCAGCAAGGGTGAGTGACCGCGAGCGCATATCCGACCGCGACGGCCGCGTCGATCGCATTCCCTCCCGCACGCAACACCGCGGCCCCTGCGTCGGACGCAAGATGCTGCGCGGAAACCACCATGCCGCCGGCCGATTCGACGGCCGGCGCTGCAGCGCCGCGGGCCGCGGACACAAGCAATGTGGCGGCCGCCATCGAGCAAGCCGATGCCCGCAGCAATGCCTTCAGACGGCCTCTCCCGAACGAGGCGGCGGAATGGCCCCCAGGGCTTTCTCGAGCGACGCACCGAGCTCGATCAACGCGCGGTCGCCGTGCCCGGGTCCGTCGAATTCGAGCGCCACCGGCAAGCCGGCCGCGGTGAGTCCGGCCGGAAGGACCAGGCCCGGGATTCCCGCCGTGCTGCCGGGCGCGATGTTGCGCGCGACGGCCTGTTCGAACGGCACGGGCTGACCCCGGATATCGAGCGTGGTCTCCTCGCCGATGCGCGGCGCCGCGACGCGGGTGGCGGGAAACACGAGCGCGGCGACGCCGGTTTTCTCGAAGTAGGTGCGATAGAGCTGCCGCAACTGCGGCAGGTAGCGGTCGCGAGCCGCCGTGTACACGGGCTCGGAGACGAAATTCGGGCCGCCGGGCATCACATCGCTTTTGAAAGCGGCGCGGATATCGGGGCTCGCCTGCGCGATGAGCTCATCGAGCGTCACGCCTGCCCCATACTCCTCGAGGTAGCGCGCGAGCGCGAGGCGCACGTCATGGTTCTGGACCTGGTCCGTCGTCAAGTCGACCAGGTGCTCGATGCCGGGGAGCGGCGTCTCGACCAGCACCACGCCCGCGTTCTCGAGACGCGCGAGGGCGGCATCGGTGATCCGTTCGACCTCGGGATCGAGCCCCGCGTACCAATAATCGCGCACGATTCCAAGACGCACGCCGCGAAGCGGCCTGGCTTCGAAGGGGCGGGCGTCCGGAACGAGCACGGAGTCGAACAGCCGGATATCCGCCATGTTTCGCGCATGCGGACCCGCCTGGTCGAACAGGCTCGAGATGGGCACGCAGGCCCGCGTGGAATAACGGCCGGTGGTCGGCCTGAAACCCACGATGCCGCAAAACGCCGCGGGCACTCGAATCGAGCCCTCGGTATCTTCGGCAATGCCCAGCGGGGCGAGCCGGGCGGCGATCGCCGCGGCGGTGCCGCCGCTCGAGCCGCCGGGAATGCGTGACGGATCGTACGGGTTGTGGACCGCGCCGAATGCCAGGTTATTGCTGGTCCAGCCATAGGACAGCTCGTGCAGATTGGTCTTGCCGAGCACGATGGCGCCGGCCGCGCGGAGCGAGGCCACCAGCGGCGCATCCTCCTTCGGCCGGAAGCTCCTGAGGGCGGGCGTGCCGCCGGTGGTGGGATAGTCGCGGGTGTTGACGCTGTCCTTCACCGGGATGGGCAGGCCGAACAGCGGCCCGGGCGCCTGGCCCGACTTGCGTTCGAGGTCGCGCCGGCGGGCGCTCTCGATCACACGATCCGGCTCCAGCGTGATGAACGCGTTGAGCGCATGCGCGACCCGGCAGCGTTCGAGAAGGGCGGCGGCGTAGCGCTCGCAGGAGAGCTCGCCCCGCGACATCCGCGCCACCGCCTCGACCGCGGTGAGCTCGGCGAGATGGCTGCGGGGCTCGTCCTCGGCAGCCAAGGTCAAGCCGCGCAAAGCGGGCAGCGCCGCCGCCGCGCCGGCCGCCGCACCGAGCATGAAGCGCCGGCGGTGAGGATCATCGGGACGCGACACGGTCGCGCCTCAATGCCTGGCACATGCAGTGCACCGCACCCCCGCCATTGCCGATCATCGAGACGTCGGGGTCGTAGACGGTGAGCCCCTCGGCGCGGCAAGCCGCGATGAGGTTCTTGCTGGAGGCCGGCACCAACACGCGCTCGTCGCCCAGCGCGACCACGTTGCTGCCGAGTTGCATGGCATCGCCGTAGGGGATCGGTATGGCGCGGATGTGCTGCGATCGCAGCCAATCGACGAGCTCCGGCTCGACCGCCTCGACGCAGACCACGGCCAACCCCTCGGCGATCATTCCGATCTGAACGTCGAGATGCAGGAAGTGCGAATCGAACTCGTAGGTGCGCATCTCCCAGCCCTCCGCCGCGAACCAGCCTTGCAGCTGCTTGACGGCCGGTTCGATCGACCGCTCGCCGGAAAATCCGCAGATCGCGACACCGGGCTTCAGTACCATGAGATCGCCGCCCTCCACGTTGCCGGCGGTGATCAGATCGTAGATCGGGATGCCCGCGTCCAGATAGAACTGGATGCAGGCGGCGTACTCCCCGCGCCGATAGGGTTTCTGCGCCTGAAGGATCACCGCGCCCCAGGGCGTCATGGCGCTCGAGTCGCGGGCGAAGATTTGATAGGGAAGGTGAGGATCCGGCGGCAGGATGTGGACGTTCACCCCGGCCTGGCGGTAGACATCGAGCATTTCCGCGTATTGCTGCCGCGCGATCTCGAAATCGAATTTGAGGCCGACCCGCTCGGAGCGCTGCGCCACCGAATTGCCGCCGCGCCACGCGAAATGGTCGATGGGACCGACCAGCACTTCGCGTAACCGGCCGTATTCACTGTCGACCCCCCAGCGTTCAAGCCGCGGCGTGCCGCCGCCTTCGACCCGGGTTTTGAGCTTCATCTTGGGCTCCCTCGTCGGACAATGACCGACACGGGGGGCATGATTGCATAACTGGTCCCGCTTCGGCATCTCGTCCCGGGGTCAAGTCGGATGAAAACCGCCCGTCGTTCTGGTAGCTTGCACACATGCGATTTGCCGTCTGGGCATCCTCACCTCTAAAACACGTTTACCGGGCACTCGCCCTGGTCGCGCTGTTGATTGCCGGACAGCAGGGCGCGGTGGTGCACGAGCTAAGCCATCTGGCGGGTGCTCAAGGCATCGATCTGCAAGCCAGCGCGAGCGACCCCACCGACAGCAATTGCGCGCTGTGTCCGCTGTTCGCGCAGGCTGCGACCGCGGCATTCAGCCACTCCTTTCAGATTCCCTCGGCGCGCCGCGCCGGGATCGTTCGCGTGGACGAGCCTCTCTTCCAGGCTGTCGACGCGGCCGTCCCCACACCCCGGAGCCGCGGTCCCCCCTCCCTAAGCTGATCGTTGACGACGTTCTGAGCCGCCCGCGCAATCGGCGCGGCTCGGCCCGATTGGCTTTTGTGGAGTGATTTCAATGTTCAGATTTTCCTTTGCGCAGACCGCGTCGCTGGGCGCCGCCGCGCTCGTGCTCGCCTCGGCGGCGCTCGCCGATGCCGCCGACACGGCGCTCGATGCCGCTGCGACCCCGGCAACCGCGCCCGGGGCGACGCCCGCGACGACCCAAGACCTCATGCCGGCCATCGTGGTGACGGCTCAGCACCTCGACGAAGTGCGCTCGCACATTCAGACGCAGACGGGCGCTTCCACCTATACCCTCGATGCCAAGGCGATCGAGGCCACCCCGGGCGGCGACAACACGCTGCTCAACCAGGTCGTGCTGCAGGCGCCGGATGTCGCGCAGGACTCGTTCGGCCAATACCACGTGCGCGGTGAGCACGACGGCCTCCAGTACCGCATCAACGGCGTCATCCTGCCGGAGGGCATCAGCGTCTTCGGCCAGTCGCTCGATCCCCGGCTGATCACCTCGATCAGTCTGGTGACCGGGGCGCTGCCCGCCGAGTTCGGTCTGCGAACCGCCGGCATCATCGACATCACGACGAAGAGCGGCCTTCAGGCTCCGGGCGGATCGATCTCGTTGTACGGAGGAAGTCACGGAGAGATCGAGCCGAGCTTCGCCTATGGCGGAGGCGCCGGATCGTTCAGCTACTTCGTAACCGGCGATTTTCTGCGCAATGACCTCGGGATCGAGTCCCCGGACGGGAGCTCCAATCCCATCCACGATCACACCACCCAGTACCACGGCTTCGGCTACTTCGAGGACATCCTCGACGACGACAACCGCCTGTCGCTCATGCTGGGCAGCTCGGTGGGCAGGTTTCAGATTCCCGATCTGGACGGCGAGCAGCCCTCGCTCGGTTGGAACGTCAACGGCGTCACCGCCTATCCGAGCCAGGCGCTCGACGAGAATCAGCGCGAAGTGACGCAGTTCGGCGCGTTGAGCTGGCAGCACTCGGTGGGGCCCTTGAACGTGCAAACCTCCTTCATCGCGCGCTATTCGAGCCTGACCTTCACGCCCGACTGGCTGGGCGATCTGTTGTTCACGGGCATCGCGCAAAACGCATTCAAGCAGAACGTGGCCTATGCGGGGCAAAGCGATGCGTCGTACGAGCTCGACGACAGTCATACGCTACGCGGCGGCGTGTTCCTGCAATCGGATCACTCGATCAGCAATACGGTGTCCGAGGTACTGCCGACCAACGATGCCGGCGTGCAGACTGAGGACGCGCCCGTGAGCATCATCGACGACGGCGCCAAGACCGAATGGCTGTACAGCGCGTATCTGCAGGACGAGTGGAAGGTGGTATCCAACTTCACCGTCAATTACGGCCTGCGGTTCGACAAATTCACCGCATATACGGGCGGACACCAGGTAAGCCCCCGCCTCAACATGGTTTGGGAGGTGCTGCCCGATACGACGCTGCACGCCGGCTATTCCCGCTATTTCTCGCCCCCGCCCTTCGAGCTGGTGGGCGCCAAGGACATCAATCTGTTCGTGAACACGTCCTCTCCGCCGCTCTCGCCCCAGGCCACGGCGCCGCAGGCCGAGCGCGCGAATTACTACGACGCCGGCATCCAGCAAAAGATCACCTCGGACTTCACCATCGGCCTCGATAACTATTACAAGCAGTCGGTGAACCTGATCGACGAGGGCCAGTTCGGCGCCCCCATCATCCTCACGCCTTTCAACTATCGGTACGGCAAGCAGTACGGCTCGGAGCTGACCTTCAACTACACCACCAAGACCTTGAACGCGTATTTGAACCTCGCCGTGCAGAGCGCGAAGGGCAAGGACATCGAATCGGCGCAGTTCAATTTCACGCAGGTCGATCTCGACTACATCGCGAACAACTACATCCATCTGGATCACGAGCAGCAGCACACGGCGTCCGGGGGCGTCTCCTACCTCTGGCGCGACACCCGCTTCAGCACGGATTTTCTGCTCGGCTCGGGGTTGCGCGCGGATCTGCCGCTGCCGGCCGGCGAGACGACACCGTACGGCGGCACCAGCATTCCGAACGGCGAGCACCTGCCTTATTACACCCAGGTCAACACCGGCCTCACGCATGTGTTCACCATCCCCGGCAACGGCACGCTCACCACGAGGTTCGATGTGATCAATCTGTTCGACAAGGTCTACCAGATCCGCAACGGCACGGGCGTCGGGGTGGGGGCGCCGCAGTTCGGCCCGAGGCGCGGCTTGTTCTTCGGGGTGTCGAAGTCGCTGTGACGGGGCGGGTTACATCCCGGACTTGAACTCCAGCCACGTCCGGTTGAACGCTCGGGCTTCCTCCGGCGAGTAGACTTTTTGGAGCTCGAGCCGATCGCGGACGTCGCTCGGCGGATAGATCACCGTGTTGTCCCTCACCGCGGGCTCCAACAGCGGCACCGCCGCGGCATTGGCCGTGGCGAATCCGATGAACCGGGTGACGGAGGCCGATACCTCGGGGCGCATGACGAAATCGATGAACGCCGAGGCGCCGTTGGGATTGGGGGAATCCGCGGGTATCACCATGCTGTCGATGTAAAAGGGCACCATCTCGCGCGCGAAGGAGTAATCGACCTTGATGGTCCCCTGCGATTCGCCGACCATTCGGCGGGCAATCAGCGCGTCCCCCGAATAGCCGATGGCCAGGCATAGATCACCCTCCGCCAGCTGCTGATAGTAGCCGCTGGTGGAGACGCGCCGGATGTAGGGACGTATCTCCTTGAGCTTGGCCGCAACGGCGGCCAGCTTGGCGGGATCCACAGACAAGGCAGGCTGACCGAGGTAGCGGGCGATCATCGGCATGATGTCGCCCCAGGAGTCGATCAGCCCGATACCGCAGGTCGCGAATTTCGCGGCGACCTCTTTCTTGAACACCATGTCCAGGCTTGCCGTCGGCGCCGCGGGCATGATCGCCTTGATCTTGTCGACGTTGTACATGATGCCGGTCGTGCCCCACATCCAGGGAACCGCGTGCTGATTGCCCGGATCCACGCGGCTCAAGAGCTGCATGATTTTGGGATCGGCGTTCTTCGCATTCGGCATGCGCGAGGCGTCCAGCACCTTCCAGAATCCCTTGGGGATCTCGCGGCCGAGCTCCGGGGCGGCGTTCATCGTGACGAGGTCGTAGTTCGAGCTGCCCACGGACAAGATCGTTTCGGCGGTCTCCGGCGAATCGAGCACTGTGTAGTTCACGTGAATGCCCGACTGCGCTTCGAACTTCGCCAGCAGCGCGGGCGGAAAATACTCCGCCCAGGCGTAGATGTTCAACGTGTGCGCGCGGTCGGCGGCGTGTGCGGGTATCCCGAACAACACGGGGTTCGCTGCGAGCAGGAGGCCCGCGGCAGCGAGACTTATCTTGATAAGGTGGGTTGGGGTCAAAGGGGATCCCGGCGAGCCGGACGGCTGTGGCCCCGGATCTTACGGGGATCCGAGGGCCGGGAACACCCCCTCCGGCTTCAGGTGGGGGTGCACTCGGTGTCCGCGTGGACGTGGACCGAGGCGGAATCCGTCAATCCCTGGGTGTTCGCGTGGCCGCATTTGCGGCCGTTCGCATCGGCCGTCACCGCGGTCCAGGCGATGTTCCCGCGGCCGCTGTCATCGGGGGACAGGGAGACCGGTATCCGCGTGAACCCGTTGATCCGCTCGTGCGAGAGCACCACGCTGTTGGGTTGCGTGCTCGTGTCGTACACCGTCACCACCACATCTTCCGTGCCATCATTCGTGATGGTCACGTCGATGCCATTCAGTCCACCGACCGCCGCCCCGCTCATCAACACCAGCGGGATGGAGCTCAGCAATAAACTTTTGTGGACGCTCCGCATGGCCTTCTCCTTCCTTAACAGCAACACCCGAGGACGCGGCGCCATTGTGTTCGCTGGCGGCAGGGCGGGCGTAGCGGAGGGCTACGCGATGAGGGGTGGGACAGCGCCTACGTGCGGGTGCCTAATAGATTGATTTTCATTAATAAATTGACCACCTTCGGGCGGCGCGCGAAGGCGCTTCCGGGATGAA
>Ga0182012_10007240_pt1 | contig 11132 bp, 10 predicted proteins | sample 612S2SmetaG_FD_120486 | JGI IMG/M metagenome (GOLD analysis project Ga0182012, IMG submission 120486) | Permafrost microbial communities from Stordalen Mire, Sweden - 612S2S metaG | ecosystem: Environmental > Terrestrial > Soil > Wetlands > Permafrost | place: Sweden: Stordalen | collected...
GGCCACGGTGAATCCTGCAAACGACAATGGAGCTTATGCGGCGGCGGAGGCTGTGGCTCTTCGCAGCCGGGGAAAGCTGATCGCCTACCTGGCCGCGGGGTTTGGAGACGTTGCGGGGGCGGAAGATGCCGTTTCGGAGGCCTTTGCGTCGGCATTGTCGGTGTGGCCACAGCATGGTTGCCCCGATAATCCGGAGGGGTGGCTGCTCACCGCGGCCCGGCGAAAACTCATCGACCAGATTCGCCGCAATCGCGAAACATCCAGCGACGAGGAACCGGAGAAGTTGGCCGACGCCATGATCGCGGGCGCGGACAACGAATTTCCAGATCGGCGGCTGGCGCTCCTCTTTGCCTGCACGCATCCGGCCATTGATTCGGCCATCCGCGCCCCACTGATGTTGCAGGTGGTTCTGGGACTGGAAGCGGCCCAGGTGGCGTCGGCTTTTCTGGTTTCGCCGGCCGCCATGGCGCAGCGGCTGGTACGGGCCAAGATCAAGATTCGCGAGGCCGGTATCCCCTTCCGCATACCAGAGCGCAAGGAACTGCCAGACCGGCTGGAATCGGTGCTGGATTCGATCTACGCGGGCTTTACGGAAGGATGGGCGGATGCCACTGGAACCGATCCGGCGCGCCGGGAACTGGCTGGAGATGCGATCTATCTCGGCAGGATGATGACGCAGCTTCTTCCGGACGAGCCGGAGGCCTGGGGCTTGCTGGCGCTGATGCTTTACGCCGAGGCGCGCAGACCGGCGCGTCGAACGGCTGAGGGAGAGTTCGTTCCACTGCGGAGCCAGGAAAAGACTCTCTGGGACTGGGGAATGATTGCAGATGCAGAAGCGGCGCTGCGCTACGCGAGCCGCACCAGGTGCATTGGACGCTATCAGTTGGAAGCCGCCATCCAGTCGGCGCATGTGGAGGGTGCACGGACGGGATCCATGTCCTGGGCTGCCGTCGTCAGCCTGTACGACGCGCTGGTGGGTCTGACGAACTCGCCCGTAGCCATGATTAACCGCGCATTGGCGGTGGCGGAGTTACAAGGTGCGGATGCTGGATTGACGGCATTGGAGGCTGCGGCCGGGGATCGGCGGGCGGAGTCGTATCAGCCGTATTGGGCCGCGCGGGCCAACCTGCTGGGCCGCACCGGGTGTTATGACGCTGCGCGGCACGCCTATCAACTGGCGATTGGCCTCGAAAGCGACCCAGCCGTCCGAGAGTACCTGCGCCGATGCTGCGACGGCCTGCAAAAGGTGAGTTGACGATAACAGGCTAAACCGCGCTTCCAGAGCTGCCGCGGCTGGAAACGTGCCTCGGCGATTTGGCGTGAAGTGAGACGCACCGCCCCCTCCCGTTTCACGGAAGCTGTGGAACACAAAGTAACTTCCGGATTGCCGACAATACATCCAGAACAGAGCTCTCGTACACTGGGACGTGGGAATGGGGCCTCAAAGTGCTCGACATCACTATCAGTTCGCGTGTTTTCTCTTCCGGATTTGAGATCAGGACTTCGGCGGGAATCTTCTCAGCAAGAAAGGTCCCCCTTTCACCGACCGGGGAGGTTCGGATATTGAACGCTGAAGGTTGCCAAGTGGCGAGACTGGAAGTGGCAAGCTTTTTTGGCAGCATCTACAACTTGATCATTACTGGCGGAGGTTTCTACCAGTTCGGACGCGACCCAGGCTCAAGCCGATCTTGGACCTGCAAGGGAGAAGAGAAGCTGTTTCGCATTTCAGCGCAAAGTAGCCTTAGATTCCTTGTCGCTGAGGGTGCTCAGGAAGTTGCGGAATGCTCAAAATCCCGTTTCTTCAATGACTACGAGGTCCGGGTGTTCAATGACGCAGACTTGAAGCTCATCGTGTGCGTATTCATCGCGCTGAGTCTGCTGGAACATCAATCCACGTACATCCCGGTCTAGTTCCGGGCGAATTACCGGCTATCCGTCAGTAACTACTTGAGCAACAACACGGTACGGATCGATCTCGCCTCGAATTTTCAGTACTGGAATGTCAGCTTTGGCCAGGGCTCATCTTGGATGATTCGTCCGTTGACACGGAGGCGACTCCGATAACGATGGGTGTTCGATCGAAGTGTTTCGCGACGAATTTCTGAGGGCTGAGCCTTTTCGGATCCCTGTTCCCTAGACTTTCGCGGTCAGGCTGGGCCATTCCGGACGCCGGTGGGCGAGGAAGGCGCGGACGCCTTCGCGGAAATCCTCCGACGAACGCTGGTGGGCGTTGGCGGCGATGGCTTCTTCGATTTCCTCATCGAGCTGGTTGGTGGAATGACTTACAAGGAGTTCCTTGACAGCGCGCATGGCTTGGGGGCTGTTCTGCAGCAGCGTTTGAGCCAGCGCGTAAACCTCGCCCATCAATTCCTCGGGCTGGACAATGCGCGTAACCAGACCGAGCCGGCAGGCTTCGTCAGCCTTGAGGATGCGTCCGCTCAGGAGCAGCTCGCGGGTTCGTTTTTCTCCGACCTGGCGCATCAGGAACGAAGCGACGATGGCGGGGACGAAACCGACGCGAACCTCGGTGTAGCCGAAGCGGGCGTCGGGGACCGCGTAAGTGAAGTCGCAGAGCGTGGCCAGACCCATGCCGCCGGCGATGGCCGGTCCATTGACCGCGCCGATGATGGGCTTGGGAAATTCGTAGAGGGTGCGCAGGACGCGGGCCATGTTTTCCGAGTCGCGGCGGTGCTGCTCGACGGTGCGCGCAGTCATGGTCTCAAGATGCTCCATGTCCAAGCCCGCGCAGAATGCCGATCCCGCTCCGGTGAGGATTACGACGCCGCAGTCGCAGTCGGTCGCGTCTTCCAGAGACTGAGCCAATTCGTCGATGAGCTCGGGAGAGAGCGCGTTGCGCTTTTCCGGGCGGTTCAGCGTGATAGTTTTTATTCCGTTTGCGGAATGCACCTGGATAAACTGGAAGCGGCTCATGGACAATCCCTCCTGCGTAGAACAAACCTTTATACACCCTTTATGGCTTCTGATGATAGCGAATCTGGTGCGGACCGTCGGTGACTGGAGTCACTTGCCGATTTTGTGCCATGAGCGGGTGAAAAGTGGTTCTTCCGGAAGTCTAATTGCCGAGATAGGTGAGCAGCCAGAGGACGAAGGCGCAAACCGCATGGACGGAAATGACCTGGGCGATTGCCGCCTTGAGCCCCTTGCCGCGGGCCGTGGCGAGAGTCATGAAGAGGCCGTCGATGGGCAGCTGCGCGAAGGTGGCGAACTGGACCATCTGGGGATCGATGCCTACCTCGCGATGCGATGCGAGCATGGCGAAGGGGAAGGTGATGCGCATGACCCAGACACCGGCCTGCATCGCCATGGTGTGCCACTCAGGGGCAAACCCGGCCAGAAAAAGTCCCACGGCAACGGGCCAGAACGAGGTGAGCTTGATGGCCGGCTTCTGGGCTGGTTTGGTTTCTGCCTTGTCCGCGACCAGGTGAATATTGGATTTGGAGGTCTTCTTCGCTGGCTGGAGCGACTTCACTTCCTGCGCGAATTCTGAGGTTCGAATAGAGGTCACCGGCTGCACCCTCTTCTTGGTGCTGCGGTACTTAGGTTCAGGCATGGTGTACGCTGACTGGCTCATGTCCGAAGAGTAATGTTACCGGTAAACGGCCTCAATGCCTCCAATGGGGGATTCATCTGGCGATTTTGGATCAAAATGGGACTACAGGCCCAGTTCGCCCGCGCGGCGCTGCATCGCGGCGAGACAAAATGCGATGTGCGCGTCCAGTTCGACGCCCAGTTCTTCCGCGCCCTGGATCACGTCCTGGCGGTTGACGCCGCGGGCAAAGGCCTTGTCCTTGAGCTTCTTTTTCACACTGGCCGTTTCGACGTCCGCAATGGCTTTGGAGGGCTTGACCAGCGCGCAGGCGGTCAGGAAGCCGGAAAGCTCGTCGCAGGCGAAGAGCACTTTGTCCAGATGGGTTTCGCGGGGCACGCCAGAGTAGGTGGCGTGGCCCAAGATGGCGGTTTGCGTGGCTTTGGGCCAGCCCAGCCGCTCCAGTTCGCGCACGCCGACGAACGGGTGCTCATCCAGCGTGGGATGGCGCTCGTAGTCGAAGTCGTGGAGCAGAGCAGTGGTGGCGTAGAGGGTGAGCAGCGCGTCGCGTTCAGCGCCGGCGAGTCCGAGGCGGTCTGCTTCTGCTTCGCCGTAGGCGACAACGCACGTTTCCACGCCGAGGGCGTGCTTGCGCAGGCTTTCGCTTTGAGTCCATTCGGTCAAAAGCGCCCAGGCTGCGGCGCGGTCATATTGGGTGGGAAAAGATGCGGTTGCACTCATACTGGTGCTCTTATTATCGGCCATGCTGGGCGCTTGGAAAATATTTCGACGCTCAAGTTGCTTTCGATGGTTCGCGTTTTTCGGGGTTTCTCGGGGTTTCTTCCCTTTATTTTCCGATTGCCCCTTGTTTTTCACTTGACAATTATGGTTCCAACCGTGGAAAGTAACTCTTGACGTGGTGTTTCAGTCACCACCGGAAGGCCCCGCTCTGGCACTCCGCACACACATTATGGCAACGACACTGGTCACCATGCCTGCAACGATGCCGACTACGATTCAGTCGCGCGAGGTTCTGCGCTGCGAACACTGCGCTCTGGTGCAGTTCCGAACCAGTAACTCCATGTGCCGTCGCTGCCATAAGCCTCTGGACGTGGAAGAAGTTCCGGCTCCGGTGGAAGCAATCGCCGTGGTGGATAGCCCGGCCAGCAATCTGGACGCGGGGCTTCGCGTGGCGGCGCAGGTGAAGGACATCCGCAAGGCGCGACACCTGAGCCAGCGGCAGTTGGCGAGCCGGATGCAGGTTCCTCGCACCTACATCTCCAAAATTGAAAACGGCAAGGCGATTCCGACGCTGGGTTCGCTGGAGCGGCTGGCCGCGGCGCTGGAAGTCGATATCTGCCAGCTGGTGCGCGATGGTCACAGCAAGCGCGACGAGGAAGTGGCGGAGATTTTCGCCGATCCGTTCCTGGCCGAACTGGCGCAGTTCCTGCCCAAGCTGGAACCGCTGCAGCGCTCCTTGCTCATGAACCATGCACGGGACCGGGCTCGCGACGCGATGCGGGAGTCGACAATGGGGAAGCGCCGGACTGCTTAGCGCGCTGCCCGATCGCCTTCGATCGGGGGAACGGAAGTTGTTCGATCCCGGTCAATGTCAGACGCTCGACCCGCTTCGGCGGGTGGAACGCGTTGCGGCTCATGGGCGCGTATGCTAGCGTCAATATTGTTAGCAACGGTTGCAAGAGGCGCCCTTTGTACCTGACAGCCACGTCGCGGATTCATGAACTTACTCCCGAGGAGCGGACTGTCCACGCGACGTTGACGCCGGCGCGGCTTCCCGAGCACGTCGCCATCATCATGGATGGTAACGGCCGCTGGGCTGGGCTGCGATCTCTGAAGCGCTTTCTTGGTCACCAGCAAGGCGCGAAGAGCGTGCAACTGGTCACCGAGACGGCTTCTCGCATCGGCCTTCCCTGGCTGACCCTCTACGCCTTTTCTCTCGAAAACAATTTGCGCCGTCCCCGCGCAGAAGTGGCGTTTCTGATGCGTTTGCTCAGGAGCTACCTGGAGAGCAACCTGCAGCGCATGATGGACAACAACGTGCGCATCCAGTACATCGGCCGGACGCACGATCTGCCGCCTGAGGTGCAGGACAAGATGCAGTGGGCATCTGAAGCGACGGCCCGCAACACCGGCACCACGCTGACTCTGGCGCTGAATTACGGCGCACGGTCGGAGATGGTCGACGCCTTTAAGGGGCTCGCGGCAGAGATGCAGCGGAAGGGGCTTTCCCCCGACCGAATCACCGAAGAAGATATTCACCGGCATCTGTATACGGCACACATGCCCGACCCGGATCTGCTGATCCGCACTTCGGGTGAAATGCGCATCTCGAATTATCTGCTGTGGCAGATTGCGTATACGGAGATCTTTGTTACCGAGCGCTTCTGGCCGGATTTTCGCGGGATTCACCTGCTGGAGGCGATTGCGGCGTATCAACGTCGCGAGCGGCGCTACGGCGGGCTGGGTGAGGCCGAGCGTGAGGGCGCTGCTAGCGAGGATGTCACCGAAGAAGCGCAAACCGCCGGCTAGGCTGCGGCGATTGCCTTACTTCTTCCGCTGCGCCAGCAGCTCCGTATACCGCTTGTCCTTAATCAGGTCTGCGAGCACAGGGCTGTGGTTGATGTCGTCCAGCGGATAGCCCGAAGCGATCAACTTGCCCAGCCAGTCGAGCGCCTCTTTGCGATAGCCGAGCGATTCGTAGGTTTCGGCGGCGTTGAACTGGACGTAGGTGTCCTGCGGACCGAGTGCCAGCGCCTTTTCGATAAGCACCAGCGGCTCCTGGCGTTCGTCGCCTTCGGAAGCGATGAACATGGCCAGGTCTGAGAGCATTTCAGGGTCGTTGGGATTGGCTTTGAGAGCTTCGCGGCACATCTTGGCGGCTTGTAGAAAGCCGTCTTTGGCGCGGGCTTGCTGTCCGGGAGTCTGTGAATACGCGACGGCCAGGTTGGACCAGACCTGATAATCGGATTTATTGATTTCCAAAGCTTTTTCGTAGTCGCCTGCGGCATCGGCGTAGCGGCCCTGCTTCAGGTCGAGGTTGCCGAGATTGCTGTAGCTGGCGTAATTGGGGGCGATGCGGATCGATTCCTGCAGCACTTTGCGGCTCTCGTCGAGCGCGCCGGTCAACAGCAGCACTCCTCCGAGATTGCTCATGATGTTGGTATTGGCAGGCGCGAGGCTGAGGGCTCTACGCAGTTGTTCGGCTGCCTTGGCGTAGTTGCCGCGATCCCATTCGAAGAGGCCGAGCTGGTTGTAGTCGTCCACGGAATTGGGATGGACAGCGATGGCCTTTTGCCACGAGTCTTCAGCCAGGCCGGGCAGGCCGGTGGCTGCGTAGGCTCGCGCCAGTCCGCGAAAAGCCGCGTCGCTGCGGTTGTCGAGAGCAAGCACGCGCTGGAAATTGGCGACGGCTTCCGGATAACGGCCCTGAAAAAGGCGAACCTGGCCGAGCGCGAGCAAAACCTCCGGCGATTGGCTGTCGATCTTGGCGGCTTGCGCGGCATTTTCATCGGCAAGCTTGAGCGCGCCGGCATCTTTCGTCGCCTTGAAGCGTAGCCCGTAGCAGTTGGCCAGTTGGGCGTAGGCAGGCGCAAAGTTCGGCGCGGCCTGGATCGTCTTCTGGAAGCCGTCAACGGCAAGATCTAGATCGGCCGGCTTCTCACTGGATCGATCCAGATAGCCGACACTTTCCAGGTAGCCATCCGCGGCAGCGGGGGCGAGGCCGTCAAGCGCATTGCGATGACTGGAGGGCGCGGCGATCTTCAAGCCGAGCATACCTGCGGCCGTGCGGGCCAGGGTTTCGGACAACGCCGCGAGGCTGCCGCTGTCGCCCTCCATGACCTCGGAGTTGAGCACCTGGGAGTTGGTCGCGTCCACGGAAGTAAGCACGATGCGAAGCTGACTACCGGATGCGGTCAGGCTGCCGGTAAGGGCCAGATCGGCGCCGAGGGAGCTATGCGCCGTTGCGGGGTCGGTGACGTGCTGGGTGGCCATTTGCGAGATGGGAACGATGAGCAGGCCCTGATTGGAGGCTTCGCGGCCGGCGAGAGAGTCAATGATTTGGCTGCGCAAGCCGTCCGCCAGCGCCTGCAGGGATGCGGATTTTGCCGCGTCCTGGGCACTGACCGTCAGAGGGAGTACGACGACCCGCTTGCCGGAGGCGATGGGCACGGGAGGGCGCCGCAAGTATTGCACCCCGAGAATCGTAACCAGCACCAGAAAGCCGGCTGCGGCGAGAATCCAGCCGATGCGGCGAGAGGAGCGAAGTCTTGTAAAAAACTGGCGCCAGGGCTTCGGCTTTGGGATGGGAGCATTCGCCGTCTTAGGCTGAGGCGTATAGCGCAGCCCGCGCGCCGCCTCCAGATCGACAATCATTTCCTGCGCGGTCTGGTAGCGGAGTTGTGGATCCTTTTGGAGGCTCTTATGCAGAATGTTTTTGAGCGGCGTGGGCAACTCCGAGATGCGCACTGGCTCTTTCGAGACAACGGCGTAAATCGTGGAGCGCAGGTCTGTTCCGCTGAAGGGCTTGGAGCCGGTGAGCATTTCGTAGAGAACCACGCCCACCGACCAGAGATCGGCACGGCCATCGGCGGGCTGGCCCATGGCCTGCTCGGGCGCCATGTAGCTGGCTGTGCCGAGCGTGGTGCCGGGGGTGGTGAGTTCTTCGCTGTCCTGCAGCTTGGCGAGGCCGAAGTCGAGAATCTTGGCGATGCCCTGGGGGTTGAAAATGATGTTGCCCGGCTTGATGTCGCGATGGACAATGCCGTGCAGATGGGCCTCTTTCAGGCCCTCCGCGATCTGGCGCGTGATGGCGATCGCCTCTTCGGCAGGCAGCGGGCCATTGGCCATCTTCTTTGAGAGAGTTGGCCCCTCATAGCAGGTCATCACCAGGAAGAGCAGCCCATCGGGCGTCTCTTCGACCGCGTGCAGCGTGCCGATGTTCGGATGGTCGACGGCCGAGGCGGCCATGGCCTCGCGCATGAAGCGCTGCTTGGCGGGTTCGCTGACCGATTGCGTGGCGGGAAGGAACTTCAAGGCGACCGTGCGCTTCAGCTTCAGATCGGTAGCGCGATAGACGACGCCCATGCCTCCCGCACCCAGGCGCTCGATCACCTGGTAATGCAGAAAGACCTGTCCAACCGGGTCGTCATTATGTGGCGTATCCAAGTCTTTTTGCCGTTCTTTCTGGCGAACTCACGCGCGGTGCGGGTGCTGGCGGAATTCTGCGTTCAGCTTGATGGGAGACTGCGGTAAACAGGACCAGTCTATCGCAGGCGCGCATGACCCCCGAACCTATACTGTGCTCCTGCCAGACTTCGTGATCGCTGGGCGTGAATGCTGAGGTTTTGTAGGAGGCAGGCAGTTGCGTTATCTTGGTTTGGCTTGCCCCCGTCTCAATCAAGGAGCGTTCTATGTCACAAGCCATCCGCCCCGTTTTGCCCGTCACGTATTACCAGCCTGTAGACGGCGATCCGCATGGGCCTCATCCCATGGCGCAACTTCCCGCAGGGGAGTCCCAGCCGTTTATCCTCAACTTCGATCCCGGTTCGATTTCCTATCGGATCGGCTTTCGGGACAACCTGACGCAACAGCAGGACCCCAGCGAAGTGGGAGTGCGGATCTTCATTCTGGCCTTCCACGATGCGACTCCGTCCGTTCCCATCTGGAGAAACAGCTTCCCCCTTGCCAAAGAAGGCACGAATCTCCAGACCTTGCCGTTGGCGGGACAAAATGTTCCCACCAGCTTCCTTGTGGGCGCCTGGTGGAACAACGGCGATTTTCGTTCGGACGAGCAAGGCGTCTCGGACTACTTCGCGCATCATCCCGTGGGCGGCGTGCATCACACCGTGCCCATCCGCATCGGCTGATTCTTCCCATTTCGGGGATCGTCCGATCCCCGTTTCGCTGTTATCGACTGTGCCGGGCTGACGGTTGGCTGGTTGGTTTGTCCACTCAAGACTTCAGGAGAATTCCATGTCTTCCACGTTCAGCCCGCTATGCCCGGTAGTGCTGTTCACCCTCCGCCCGACAGCCCTGGCATTGACCATCCGAGGGTGACATTGCCCTCGGATCAGAGTCGGCCCTTCACCCTGCGCACCGACCCGACGACCAACTGGTATCGAATGTGGTTTCAATACGAGCTTGGCCCCGGACAGAACCCCAATAACTGGCAGGTGCGTGTCTTTGCCGCCACGTTCAAGACCAGCGTTGCCGACCCCATCTGGATTGCCAGCCCGGTAGTTGCCACCACCGGCGAGTACGCGCGGAACCTCTTTGTGCTGCAGCATCCGGAACTGGGCGATGCGACCGATCTTTGGGTGGGAGCCTGGTGGGATGACGGAACCTATGGGACGGGGGCGCGCGCGGATGTCATCCGTTACTTCACCGACCATCCCGCCGAAGGCATTCATCATACGGTGCCGATTCGCATAGGTTGAGCACGATCGCGAGTTATGCGGAATGGAAGGTTGCCAAGCGGGCTGGCCTGCGCTAGAGTGAGTCCGACCCAAAAAAATGAACGTTAAGGAGAATGCCAATGTCTTCAGCGTCCAATCCCATTTGCCCGGTAACACTCTTCACGCCCGACGGAGGAGGCGGTCATCATGACGTCGCGCATCCCATGACGCAGTTGCCCGCGGGGCAAACCGAGCCATTCACGCTGCTCAAGAACACCCCGCCGCCGGAACATACATTCTCCGTGCAGTTCGATAACCAGTTGACCGCTGGACCGGGCATCCAGAATGCGCGCGCGTATCTGGCGGCGTTTACCACCTCAGTCTCTAGCCCGGCCTGGACAGGCACCCTCTCCGTTCCGACCGGGGAAACGCAGGGAATTTCGTTTACCAGGGCCGACCTGAATGGCGGCACGGATATGTGGATGGGGACCTGGTGGGATGACGGAACCTATCCAGCCACGGAACAGGGAGTGATCGCATATTTTGAAGCGCATCCCAACGGCGGCATGCACCATACTGTACCGATACGCATCGGCTGAGTTGCGCCGCCTCTCGCGTTTTCTCTGAATCTTTCGTTGTCAATATGCCGGACTCCTGGTTAGCGTGGTGTCTCGTCCAAATCGGACGCCAGGAGTCCGTGTATGCCGCAGGCCACAAATCCGCAAGGAACGCTCACTCTCTACACTCCCCAGCCCGGCGATCCGCATTCCGTCGCGCATCCCTATGTCGTTTTCGATGCTTCGCTTCAGGAGGGCTTCACGTTGATTGCGGGGGCGGACGGCGCGTACGCTCTCAACTTCAGAAACGGCATGGCGACGACCGACCCCGGCGGCAATGCCAACGGCATGGTCTATGTCTCCTTTTTCGCCGATAGCGTCTTGAATCCGATCCAGGTTTACACCTCAACTCTGATACCGGACACGGAGCACTCGAGGAGCGGGGCTGGCTTTGGTTTCAATCCCGGCGAGATCACCGGCGCAACGGATGTCTGGGTCGGCTCGTGGTGGGACGACGGAAGCTACCCCAGCACGCGCGACGGTGTGATCGCCTACTTCCGCGACCACCCGGAGGGCGGCAGCCATCATACGGTGCCCATTCGGATCGGTTGA
>Ga0182012_10007242_pt1 | contig 11130 bp, 8 predicted proteins | sample 612S2SmetaG_FD_120486 | JGI IMG/M metagenome (GOLD analysis project Ga0182012, IMG submission 120486) | Permafrost microbial communities from Stordalen Mire, Sweden - 612S2S metaG | ecosystem: Environmental > Terrestrial > Soil > Wetlands > Permafrost | place: Sweden: Stordalen | collected...
AAAATGGATCGTCACAATCAGCATATAGAACAAGCTAGCGAAGATTTCCGCAAGGCGATTGCGCTGGATCCAAAGTTCGTGAAGGCCTATGAAGATCTTGGACAGACACAAGAGGACCTCGGACATCCCGAGGAGGCTCGGAAAACGTATGAGACGGGCGCGGCGATCAATCGCAAGCAGGCGAACCATTGGGAACGGTCGCCTTTGGATTTGGGAGTGCTCCTCTTGAAAGCAAACGACCTGGACGGCGCGCAGAAGCTATTTCAGGAGGCCCTGCAATACAATCCGGCATTCGCGTGGGGCCACTACTATATGGGCCAGGTCTTCGAAAAGCGCGAGCGTCATGACGATGCCATTGCCGAATTTAAAGAAGCGGTGGTGGACAGTCCGAGATTAAAGGAGGCTTGGCTGGCGCTGGGGCGCGAGTTTACGCGTCAAGGAGACAAGGTGGAGGCGGATAAGTCTATTGCGATTTTTAAGAAGCTCGAAGAGCAGGAAAAGGCGGCGCAAAACTAGGGAAAAGCGCCGAGATCAGAGTCTCGGCGCGCAAACTTATGAACTACGGTGCGCCGGGGGTTGCCAGAGCGGGCGTTTCGATGCGCAGTGGTGCGGGTTTGAAAGTCCAACTGTTACCCTGATCGATGGTAGCGGTGTTCTTGGGGAACATAAACGTGGCTTGCGATTCGAAGGCAACAGGACCTAGCGCCAGCATCTTTTCAGGGCTTGGATCCAAGTAAGCCATTGCCATCAGCCGCAAAAGCTGGGCGGCATTCAAGTGAAGTGAATTCACCTCGAAGAACTCAGGAACGGAATTATCGGGAAGGCGTTTCCAGGCGGAATTAGCGAGCCTCGGAGCGATCTCGGAAGCAGTTTTGATTACCGCCGAAACAGGGACCGATCCCTTACCGGCACCCGAGTCGTTTGGAAGCGTGTAAGGGCCGTACATAGGAGCGTACGGAACGGATTCCGGAAGCGACCCCGTTTGATTCATCTTCGCCAGTGATGCAGCCAACAGTTCGAACGTCTCAGCCAGGGAATAGTAGTTCGATCCGCCCTTGACATAGGCGGGGGGCTCCATGGGAATCTTCGCGAAATGCTCGGAGAGGGAAGACGCGAGATCTTTCAATTGCGAGGCACTGACATGCGCAGGGCCAGGCTCGGCCATGGCTGCCAGTTCGTGAATGGAAATAAAACGGCTACCTGGGTTCGCCGGCAAAAACTCCTCCAACAGCCACTTAAGGGTTTCCTCCTCGCGCTTATAAGAAGCCTCGATATCGGTTTGGGTCAGCATGGCGTGCATGTTGAGCGGGATCATGGGATCATCGGGGTGGAAATAGAGCCATTCCATAGGATCGACTACCAGAGATCCGTCCGGCCGCGTCTTTAAATAGCGGCGATAGCCGGCAATTTCCAGCCTTATGACACGAACACGGCTGCGATCCAGGCCCTTGAAAGCCTTTTTGAGAGCATCCGGGTCATCGTCCGTAGAACGCGGCTTACTCTCCGAGTAACTCACATCGGAGAGACGGAGAAAGCCATCCTGCCAGAACAATTCCGGCGATTCAGTAACATCAGGACTCATCCCCCGAGAGAAACGGTCCGCTGAGACCGCATACCCCTCAATGCCGCGTTTCGGATCGCCGAGTGGCATGCCGAGCAACACGGCGTTTGGGGCGAACTTGCGAATCTCATGGGAAGCGGGCGAATCGCCGCTCAGTTTCGTGCTGACGCCGCTGATAAAATCAATATCGCCAAACACCTCCTGAGTACGCTTCAAACCGCCGCTCAATCCCGGGACAGGTAGCCCGGTGACTGGATTCTTGAAGTCAGTCAAAAAGCGTTCGGTTGCCTCCGCTTTAGCGGCCCACCAAGCCTCGGGTGTGTCCGCCAGTAACAAATTGGCTTTGGGCCGGTAAAGATAGGACGGCTCCTCCTCTCCGGTATAGCCAATGTCGACGAGGTTACGGTGCGAAAAATCCTTCAATTTGTCAACCAGGTGAAGACCGGAGTTTTCTTCAGCCAACACTTCGCTCGTGGTACCCGAGAATTGACAAAGGGCCGAGATACCAGATTTTGGATAGCGCGCGTTCAGCTTCTCCAGGAGAGGCAGGAGGCGTTGCAGCCGTTCATCCAGCACGCGAGGGTGACTGTGATCGTAAAACCGCGAATAGAGGACAATATAAACTGGCTCGGGAGGTGTGGAGGGAGGAGCAGCTGCCACGGTGAACGCAGAAAAGAAGGCAGAAAGTAAGACAAATGCTATTTTTGACATCGCAAATCGAGTTTATAACAAAAAACCAAAATAAAATAGTGCCAACGAGTAAACGCCGGCACTATCATCGGACTCTAAAAGCCGCAAAACGACCTGTATAACCTATTGCCTGCTGAAGACCAAGTCTATGACGGCCGCTTTGCTCGTGGTCATTTTCCCTTGAAGCGTGGCGCCGTTCTGTGTCAGCACAGCCGTACTTAACCCTTGTCCCACTATAAAGGAGATTTGGTTGCCGGAGACGGAACCCGAGGTGATTTGCATAATCGGTCCATTCCCCAACCTGAAGGTGCCAGTAAGAGACGCCCCATCTTGTACCAGGGTCATCTTTGCAGTTTGCGGAACAGAGCCATATTTAGCGCTCTCGATGCCGCCTTTTCCATTCCAGCCGCCGGTAAGGTCCGCAGCGCTGAGAGATAGACAAAATGTAGTTGCGATCAGTATAAATTTTTTCATAACACTTCCTCCTGAATCTTTTTTTCTAACCTTCCGCTCCCTACCGGTTGCGGTTCCGATAGTGCGCTACGGAGCAAAAGCCGTAGCGCACTGCCGGCTAACTATCTAACGTTTGGTGGTATACGATGCTACGATCGTTAAATTACCTTGTTGGCAGGTCTCGGTGTCGCCACGAGTCGCCGGGACAACGCGGTAGTAGTAGGTGGTACCCAACGTTACGTTAAAGTCCTGGAAGGTTAATAGTCCGCCAGCCGGATTAGAAACCTGTACGGCAGGCAGGAACGGCGATGAGTTAGCTCCGGCAATCTCCACATCCGGAGTAAAGGTCGAACTGGTGCTTCGATAGATGTTGTAGTGATCTATCGCGATACCCGATAGCCCGCTGGTGTCAGTCCAGTAAAGCTGGATACTACCAGGGATCGTCGGAGTTGGGGCCTTTTCCTTAGCGTAGGCACTGAGTACACAACCAGTGCAATATTCATCGGTCGCCGAATGCACGGTCACTACGGCCGTGGCGGCACCGACAACATAGGGCGAATAGGTGCTCGGAGTACCAATAACAGGAGCCGGATAATTCTCCGTCGGGTAGGCCAAGTTATCGTTCGTCACGACCAGAAGATTGGCGTCGATCGTCGTGGAACCCGTTGCCGGAGCTAGTGCGGCGTAGTAACTGCTGGCGTTCACCTGGACTCCGTTACCCGAGGAATTGGTCCCGGTATTGAATTTCCCAGTACCCGAGAAATCCCACAAATAGCCGTTCGGCGACGGAAGAATCGTGCTGACCGGCGCACCCGGCGTTCCATCGGTCTGACCGGCGTTGGGGTCGGAGGACTTAGACGCATCGAGAATGGCCGGCGACAAAAACGCGCCAGCATTGTTCTTATTGGGGCAGAAGTTGTACGGGCCCCCAGCGTTGGCGTTGATGACAAATGGCGGTTTCGCAATCGTAACGTCGTTGACAACGTCCCCCGTTAGGCCCCCGTTATCTACTACGCGGAGACGAACAGGGTAGCTGTAGGGGAACGTCGCGCCGTTGGGGGCAGTGAATGTCAGTTTGATCGAGGAGCAACTGGTCTTCACTAAACAATCGGCGTTGTTGGCCGGGCTGACGGTGAAGTTGGTACCGCCGGTCCCGTCCACATCCCATTCCCAACTAACCAGGTGGTTAGAAGGGTTTTGATCAGAGGAACAATTGCCATTCAAGGTGACCGTGGCGCCGGAAGCCACATCATTGGGTGTGATGGTGAAACAAGCGACAGGCACCGGTTTGAACACGGTCTTGTTCAACATCGTGATTGAGATACCAGTCTGCAAGTAACTCTGCGAACTGGTGTAATTTTGACCGTACCATGCACCGTCGGCCAACTGGTCGTTGACGATAGTGCGGGCCACACCGTTGGTTGGATCAGTGCCGCCATAAGCTGATGTTTGAGCGGCGTACCAATCGATCGCCGGATAGCACGGGCCCGTGCCGCTGCCGATGGCCGTAACGGGAACGCCAGGAGGTGCGCAGGTACCGGGGTCGTCGCTGGACTGAAGAGTGGAGATCGGATCGCTGCCGAGGCCAGTGCCGGAATTATCATGCAAGATCATGGCCTTGGTGAATGAGAACATGCCGTAGTAGTAACCCTTCAGCGAGTCATAACCGTAGACCGAGGCGTTCAAACCGAAGTTATCGCGGATGAACGTTTCAGCGCTGTCCCACAAGTCGACCGCGCCGACCGTCGTACCGCGGCCCTTGCCGTTAAGCGCTAACTGAACAAGTCCGGAAGGAGTGTCGGCGTAGGGACCCCAGAGAGGACTGCTGCTGGTATAACCGAAATAGCCGTTGTTGGCGCTTGCTTGCGTAAAAGAAATACCGAGCCAAGCTTCGTCCGCTTTATTGAGTTCCGCGGGGATCTTCGCTCCAAAAGGTACGGCGCCAACGCTCAATTCGCCGCTGAATCCAGTGGTTCTTATCGCGGGAATAATGCCGATGGCAGCCCATTGGCTAACCGAATTATCGCCGCCAGTTTCCTGGCAGCTGTAGTGCCAGCCGCCGGTAGAATAGCCGTCCGAAGGAGCTTGGCAGTATGCGTAGTCATCCACCATGTCGGCGACGGCGTCTTTATATGTGTAAGCACCACCCGGCCCGCTGCCTGAAATGGAGGCAGCAGCGAGGGAAGTAGCGAGAGCCGTACCGGCGGGGATGGTCAATGTGGGCGTTCCTGTGCCAACCAGCGCGTCGAGCATCATGCCCGTTTGATAGTTCTCAGGATAACCATTGTGTTCCACACCTATGCCGTTGCCGTTCGAATCCGGATTGAAGGTACCCTCGACAGAGTCGTTCACGGAGGCGATGGGGATACTGGTGAGTTGATCGAAGACGCCATTCAGGCAGAGGCGCACGTCATCGGCATAAGGATTGGAAGGAGCCGCAGTTGGGGGGTTTGGCTGCAGAAAGCCGCTATTCTGAAAAGCGCCGCAATTGAGGGCGTTTACGCCCGTACCGCCCGCGCCGTTCGTGTCAACATAGCCGCCGACGCCCGTCCAGTCCCCTGCTTGCGCGCCGCCGGCAGTCGTGAAGTGGCGCATATAGCTATGCAGATACCAGAGGCCGTTATCGATCGCGTTGTTGACTTCAATGGGCAGATTGGGTGGCGGAGCGTAGAGCTCCGTTGCATAGGTGGCCGAGCCGGATACGTTCGGACTGGCTGTGGTGTCCGTAATTGTCAAAGTGGCGGTATAGGTCGTGCCGACCAAGCCAGTGTAGGTGTGAGCGCATCCAATTACAAATTGATTCGTGACGTTGCCGGTGCAGTGAGCACCGCCATCGCCCGGATTCCAATCGTAGGTGAAGGCATGAGCCGGGTAATTCGGACTGGTGAGGGTCCCCTTCAGCGTGACAGGATTGCCACTCCAACTGGAGTGCGGCGGGCTGGGGATCGAGGCACTGAATGGCACGGTATTTACGGTCACCTGAGCCATCAGATTATTTTGTAGGAGCGCGGGTGTGGCAAACACCGCCAGCGCACAAAAGCGAATAAAAAAATTTTTCATTTGTGAGTAACTCCGTGTGACGCTCTCTTGAGAAAACCTAAAACTACTCATGCCGCGCGCAGGCGCTTCAACGCTGCGGCTATGCCAACCAAACCAAGGCCCAGTAAGAACGTTGGTGGCTCAGGGGCCCCGGTTCCACCACCGCCGCCGATTTTTGTGAGGCTGAGCGGACTGGCGGCTAGATAAATGGAATCGCCGGCCGTCTCATTGGTTTGTTGAATGTAGAAGCCACTCGCGGGTGGTGCCGTCGTGACCGAAAAAGTGATAGCGCCTGTGTCGCCCGCCGGCACCGTTAGATTGCCGAAGGAAAGCGCAAAAGACACATCGCAACAATGGGCAGTACCCGGGCCAACGTTGTTCTTGCCCGAAAGCCCGTTGGCTTGGAAATCGCTAAAGATGTTGCTTGAGTTTGGATCGTCGATTTCGTAACTGCCACCGGCCGGCAGCGCGCCATGAACCGCTGCGGAATCATCGTCAGAAAGGTAAGCCCCGTAGTCTACGTCGTAATCGGCATAGAACGAAACGAATTGGTTGCTACCTGCGGCCAAGTTAATCGTGATGGAACCGAGGCCGTTGTTCTGGAATACGTTTGTGCTGGAAAGTTCGGGTGTTTTGTCGAAGCTGCCCAAATTCACCGTACCGGCAGGTAGCGCACCACCACCACCGCTAGATCCGTTGCAAGAAGCTGCCGGCAGGTTGCCGTTCACGTTGACACACCAATCAGCAAGACCATAGGTCGCAGCTTTTGCTTGATAGGCCCCGGCTGCGAGTGCCAATATACCAAGCTGAAGCGCGATGGATTTCTTCATAAAGTTTCCTCCGGTATGAAGCGCCCCTCGAACCTTAGTCCGAGGGACATCGTTAGTATATTTGGATTGTGGGCAGTGTGTCTATGTTTTTTTAGTACGGGATCGTACCAGTACTGATGATGGTGATCATCGACACAACGCTGTAATCGTTTCAAAACAAATAGTTTTATTTCAACGGTTTGTGGGCAGGTAGAAGCACGTACTAGAGCGTCGTCAAAGCGATTTCAAGCTGATCACGGCAGAAACAGCAAGCAATGAACAGCGCGGCCGATTTTTTAGAGGAATCCCGAGGCAAGGTATGGTAGAAGCTTGTTCTCGTCCCAGCGATTTTCTGCCACTGTTTTCTTGGCGGCGTTGTGCTTACCCGCGCAAGCGGACCCGCCGGCGGCAGCGTGCGCTCGCTGCCATCCGAAAGAAGTGGCTGGTTACTCGCAAACGGGCATGGCCCGATCCATATTCGCTGCTGCGAACGCGCCGGCCGTACCCGCTGGAACGTTCGAGCACGCTGCTTCGGGCACAAAATTCGCGGTGTCAAGTAACGCCGGTCGAGTGCTGCAAACCAGCCAGTGGAAGGACGAATTAATTGAGCAGCCGGTGGCTTTCGTGATTGGTTCGGGTAACCATGCATTCGGCTTTTTGATGAAAACGGACGGCCACATTTTTCAATCGCCTTTGTCGTACTACACGAAGCGGCGCATTTGGGATGTGGCCCCCGGTTTCGAGAACAATCCGCATCCGGATTTTTCGCGGCCAGTAAGCCTGGAATGCCTTTGGTGCCATTCGGACCGGCCTCTGCCGGTGCCTCACACGCTGAACCGCTACGAGCCGGCGGTGTTCTCGGCGCTGGCGATTTCGTGCGACCGCTGCCATGGCTCGGCGGAGGCACACTTGAAAAAGCCGCTTCCCGGATCAATTGTGAATCCAGCCAAATTGAGCGGAGCGGAGCGGGACAGCGTGTGCGAGCAATGCCATCTCAAAGGGGAGGCACGCATTCCCAATCCCGGCAAACAGTTATCGGATTTTCACGCCGGGGAGCGCGCCGAAGAAGTGTTTACCACTTATGTGGCTTCCCGCCCAGACGGCAGGGAGATTAAGGTAGTGAGCCACGCGGAACAACTGGCGCGCAGTGTGTGCGCCCGGCAAAGCGCCGGCAAGCTGTGGTGCGGCACCTGCCACAATCCGCATGACAAGCCAACCAACAACACAACGGCTTACTATCGCGCGCGCTGCTTAAGCTGCCATGCGGCCACTTTGGAAAGGGCCCACGCCGCGCCCGGCCGCGACTGTGTCGCTTGCCATATGCCCAGCCAGCAAGCCACTGACGGCGGGCACACGGTTTTCACGAATCACCGCATCGCGCGCGAGCCGGCCAAAGAAGAGCCGGCCGACCAGGCGGCTTCCGTCGCGACTTCTATTGTGGCTTGGCGGCAGCCGGCCGATGTTGGGTTGCAACGGCGCAATCTCGCCCTAGCTTTTGCCTACGTAGGCAAGGAGCGGCATGCCCCGGACTTGCTAAGCCGCAGCTACCAAATGCTCACTTTGCTGGCGCGTGATTTCCCCGATGATCCAGCGCTATTAACGGAATCAGGGCTGCTGGCCCTGGGCGCTCATCAGTCTCAACAAACGCTTGAGCCGTTGGAACGGGTCGCGCGCCTGCAGCCGGATTCGGCGGAGGCGCAAACTAATCTGGCGGCGGCGCTCATTCGTTTGAACCGGCAGCCCGAGGCGGTGGACCATCTCCAGAAAGCGCTGGCGCTTGATCCATTGCTGCGTACATCGGTCAATTTGCTGGCGCGGCTCTATCAGCAGCAGGGAGAAGAAGCCAAAGCGAATGAAGTGTTGGCGAATTACCGCCGGGCGATGGGAATCAATATTTCGAGCGGCCAATGATATCGATAGCGGCTTTCGTTCTATGGACGGAACCTCTGCGCCGCTGGTCACGTGTTGCGCCATGAAGTTGGCAGCAGGGTAAAGCTTCGGCCGCGCTTGGGCGGGGGTCCGGTAAATCACACGCTTGGCCGATCAGGATGGCGGTCTTCGTTCGCGCCATGAATTGATCGCCCGCGATACCGGCGAGATGAACGTCAACCGCGTGGCCCGCTTCGGTGGTCCCGATGTATTGGTCATTCCAGGCGAAGCCGTGCCGGTCGAGCGATTTTGCTCAAAGTAGCCACATGCACGGAATCGCTGATTTCGTTGAAGAGACGATGCATCATCCCCGGGTCTTTCCGGTCGTTGCCGAAAATGCTAGCCCGAATCATGCGCTCGTGGCTGACAACGGAGAAATCAAGATTGTGCCCCGCCTGTTGCGCCAGTTCGCTGATAAAGAGGCGCTGCGTCCTTCACTTGCCTTCGCGAAACGGATGCACGCCGTTAAGCTCAATCATCACAGCGGCGGCGCGATGCGCGAATTCTTCGCGGCCAAGGCCCCGCAAATAGTTTTCATTGCGGAGTTTTCTGGCAATGCCATCCAGAGCGCTCCCGATCAACGGACCATCCATGAAAGGCTTGCCGTCCGCCTTGCGCAAGACAGGCTCGGTGGCGATGACGCCATGCGACAACAACACGCGCTCGTCGCGAGTTCGGCCTGCCCATTCGTAAACATCCTGAAAAAGATGGCGGTGAATGGCTTTCAGATGCGCAGCGTCAAAATTTCCCTTGGGACCTTGACCGTTCTCGAATTCCCAAAGCCGATTTCTGACGTAATCTGTTTCGACAACCTCGAGCGTTGCGTGGCTGGTCGCCCCAAGCCTGTTCTTGAGCGTCAGTCCGTCCTTTAGAGCGTAACCGGGCAAGCTTCAGATATGCCGATGAAGCGCGTGAAGGCGCGGCAGGATTTCGGCTTGCTCAATGTCGCCGCGAATGAAGGCCTCGAAAATGGCGTCACACTCGGGGCTAGGAAACTGGCCTTCGATCCGATTATGGGCGTCAGCGCGTCGCAAAGCTTCACGCCACCGCTGCATTTCCGCAACGCTGATTTTCGGCTTGGCTTCCGGCTTCGGTTCAACCGCAAGATCGCTCATTGGGTGCCTAGCTACAGGTTAGCGCGTGGCGAAAAGCGCTAATAGATCAACCCGTCCTTCACTTCCCTTCCTCCTTCGCGCTCGCCTTATCATCCGCCGGCAAATCGCCCAGCGCATACTGTATCCCGGCCAGCAAATGCGCCAGCAGCTGCGGGTTCGCATACACCTCTTCCGCGTGCCCATGCGCCATGTAAAACACCCGCCCTCTCCCTTCGCGCCTGATCCAACTCAAGCCATAATCATGGTCCGCCCGCGGATAGTCTTCCTTCGCTTTATCCGCCGCGCTCATTTTCGAGTAATCGATGCTCGTCAGCACATGCACGTTCTCGCGCGACCAACTCTTCACTCCGAACGTATACGTTTCATCGTTAAGCGCAAAGCCGTCTTTAAACATCGCCGTCAGCGGGCTGTTCGGATCGTCAATCTTATACACAATGTGCTGCGGATAAATCCAATGAAACTTGAAATAGCCGCCGATCATTTTGTTGAACTCAGGCCACGTGCCTTCCTGGTGGTCCGGCCCTGTTTTGGCCGCTGGCGGCGCGCCCGCTCGCCCTGCTGATCCGAGTGTGCTAAACAAAATCCGCGCAAAGCCGGCCTTGAAATCCGCTACGCTCACTTTGCCCGCATGTGCGCTGTCCGCCGCATCAAACCACTTGTCCGCCAGTCCGCTCACTTCGGCCGCATCCAGTGTCTTGTCTCCGTCTTTGTCCGCCGCCCCTAAAATGCCCGCCGCGATCATGCCACCAATCTCCGGCCCGTCGCTTGCCCGATGGTAAGAATCCGACGCCGCATGAATCCCCGCCAGTCCTTTGCCCGACCGCACAAAATCCAGCAGCGCTTTCTTGCGCGCCGCCGTCACCGCCGCGTCCGCATCGTCCAGGAAGGAGCCCGTTGTGCTGTCCAGGAAAACCAAATCGTATTGCTTCAAATTGGCCGCGGTGATCACCGACGATTCATAGCTCACATCCGTCGTCCACGCGCCCGTCTTCGTTCCTAATTCTTCCACCGTCTTCGCCGCCAGCGGAATCGAGGAGTGCACGAACCCCGCCGCCTTGCAAAGCACCAACACCTTGCGCGGCTTCAACGGTTTTGCCGGCGCCGACTCCGGAAGTGCCGCCTCCATCTTTTGTTGATCTTCCGGCTTAGGCGTAGTGCGCTGCGGCGGCGAGATCATCTGCATAAAGGTCGCTTCCGGAAACACCGCATTCAGCGCATTCGTCAATTCCTGTTGATCCACCCGCTCGCGGCCGCCCAGCCACCGCGTCATCGCGGCCCGCAGCTCATCGCGTGTAAGGTAGCCATCCTGATTCGCATCAGCCGCCTTGAAGAAATCGCTGTCCGCCGCCGCCCCGCCCAGTGCGCCGCAGGCGGCCGCCAGCAAAACACACTTTGTGAAACTTTGCATGCGTTGATACTATCGCGCTGGGCCCGTGAAGCAATTGCCTATGGAGGCAGAAATCCACTTCCAGTGTGGCGCTCAATCCATGCCCACGGGTTACATCCAGGTGTAACGTACATATATGTCCAGCCA
>Ga0182012_10007243_pt1 | contig 11130 bp, 10 predicted proteins | sample 612S2SmetaG_FD_120486 | JGI IMG/M metagenome (GOLD analysis project Ga0182012, IMG submission 120486) | Permafrost microbial communities from Stordalen Mire, Sweden - 612S2S metaG | ecosystem: Environmental > Terrestrial > Soil > Wetlands > Permafrost | place: Sweden: Stordalen | collected...
CCTACACTGAGGTCTCGCCCGGCACGTGGACCTACTCGGCCAACATTCCCGCGGCTTCATTTACCGGCGGCGTTCAGCCCCCGCCCATCACCGGAACGCTCACCTTCGACCAGAACGGCAATCTCGCTTCGGTCACTCCCACCGGCGGCGCTGCCGAAACTGTAGGCACCGCCACCGGCGACGTCTCTTCCATTCCGCTATCGTTCACCGGCCTCGCCGATGGCGCCAAGACCCTCAACCTGAACTGGAACCTGCTCGGCTCAGCCGGCACGCCCAACATCAGCCAGGTCGATGCGGCCTCGGCCGTTTCGGGCACGACCGCGGACGGCAATGGGGCGGGCACCTGCACCGGCTTCACCATCGGCTCCGACGGCCTGGTGACCGCCACCTACACCAGCGGATCGCAGATCGTCGGCCAGGTTGCGCTCGCCGACGTCACCAATCTTCAGGGCCTCAACATTGAAGCCAATGGCGAATACCAGACCACCCTCGCCAGCGGAACCGCATCGGTTGGCGCTTCCGGCACCGGCGGCCTCGGCGGCATTCAGGACTCAGCCCTCGAAGACTCCAACGTAAGCATCTCTTCAGAGTTCTCTGACCTCATCATCGCCCAGCAGGGCTTCGACGCCAACTCCAAAGCCGTAACCACCTTCGACCAGGTCTCGCAAGACACGCTCAACATGATCCACTAAAACGAGTGGTCAGTGATCAGTGGTCAGTGATCAGTAGCGCCGGCCTCCAGGCCGGTTGTAGCGCCGATCTCCAGATCGGCTGGGCGGCGGGTCTCCAGACCCGCCGCCGCCCATCCCCATCCAAATAGCGCACCCGCGCACCGTCGCCCCAAAACAATTCCGCAATCATTGTGGCAAAATCTTAGAGACAGGGAACAAGGGAGCAAGAAACCAAGCGCCGAGACCAGATGTATTCTTCAGCCCTCGCTAACCGCCCACCGCCCGCCGTCCACTGACCACTGTTCACTGACCACTGACCACTGTCTTCAAGAGGTTCCCCATGCCCAACCGACCCCCAAACGTAAAACAAGCCGTCCCGTTTTTCGGCATCACCAACATGGAAGCTTCGCTGAAGTTCTATGTTGACGGGCTGGGGTTCAAGATGACGAACTATTGGATTCCGGATAAAGCTTCAGAACATTCCGGCGCCGAGCCTGACGGGAGAATCCGCTGGTGCTGGCTTGAGCTTGGGTCCGCCGCCATCATGCTTCAGGAGTTCTGGCCTGGTGGCCAACCCAAAGAACCGCTTGGCACCGGAGTGAATATCTGTTTTACATGCGAAGACTCGCTCAAGCTTTATCGCGAGTTCAAGAGCCGCGGAGTTGAGATGCGGGGGCGTCCGTTTGTGGGAAACCGTTTGTGGGTAGTTGGGCTGACCGATCCGGACGGGTACCGCATGGAGTTTTCAAGCCCTACGGATGCGCCGGAGGAAAGCGAACTGGAAGATGACGGGAAATAGGGGGCAGGTATTGGAGGCGCGGCGGAGTAGTGGGAGCGAGTCGGCTCATTTTGCCGGCAAGAGTACTTCGTTGATGAGAGCGCGACTTCGTTGCTGACCAGGCCTAAACGAGTCACTCGCCGATTCTCTAGCATGTGAGCCAGAGGGGGTCCCGCGAATTCTCTCAGCAGTGAGCAAAACCGAACAGACAATGCCTTTGAGTCAGGTCGACACTGTGTAAGACATTGGTGTCGCAAGCCTCAAATGCGGGAAGTCCGTCCCGGAAGTTGGGGCCTTAACCAAGGGGCGACTCGGGGCCTGCGTTGCCGGTCGGGCTGCGCGGAATGTTCTGTTCTAACGCTCTGAAGCAGTTTCTTTGTGGCCTTTGATCCACCAACCGCAGCCTGCGCAGGGCTTCCGGGCAGGCTCGAAGGAGGGTTCCATGCCGATGACTAATGAAGGCAATTCCACGTTCGACCCCGCCGCTTTTCTTTCGCACGCCGGCCTTGGCCGGAAAATCGTCGACGTGAAGCCGCACCAGACTTTTTTTGACCAGGGAGACGCGGCGGACTGCGTCTTTTACCTTCAGAGCGGCCGGGCAGAACTTACTGTCGTTTCGCAAAATGGAAAAGAAGCGACCATCCTGCTTCTCTCGGCCGGCGAATTCGTTGGCGAGGAGTCTCTTGCGGCGGTGCCCGGCCTGCGCCTGGCCACGGCCACTGCGGTAAGCGACTGCACGGCGCTGAGAATTGGCAGTGCAGAGATGAGCCGCGTGATGCATGACGAACCGGCATTCTCCGACGTATTCCTCAATTTCCTGCTGACCCGCAGCATGCGCACCCAGGCCGACCTCGTCGATCAACTTTTCAACTCCTGCGAAAAAAGGCTGGCTCGGATTCTTTTGTTGATGGCGCAATTCGGCAAGCCTGGAGAACCGGAAACCTTCATTCCTCCCATAACCCAGGAAACCCTGGCGGAGATGATTGGCACCACAAGGTCCCGGGTCAGCTTCTTTATGAACCGCTTTCGCAAGCTCGGTCTTATCAGCTACAACGGCCGCATCCAGGTACATAAGTCGCTGCTCAATGTGGTCCTGCTCGATCAATTGCCCCAGCGCAATTCCGAAAAGCCGCCTGTTCTCCCCGACGCACAAAATATGCCTCATCGGTCAATATTGGGCAGCCCTCGTCCCGCAGAACACGCCAATCTGATCTCAGCCCGCTGACAAAGCTCTCAGGCGCATGAGCCTGCCTGATGGTGAGGTGATTGAGATGGTGAGGTGACCGAGATGGAAGATACCAGGTGCAGGATCGCGGCGATTGAGGCGGAAGGCCCTCGGCGCGGGGGCGTGCTTAAGGGGGCGGTAATTGAGATGGAAGACCCACGGTGCAAGAGCCTGCGCTATGGCGTAATGCTCCAGAGCCCAGCCATCGAGATCGACGACCCTCGGTGCACGAGGGTGCAGATTGTGGTGGAAGATCCTCGATGCAAAGGCCTCGGCAATTGGTGATCCGGGCTTCAGCTGAGCCACCGGTATCATAAGCGGTCCAGGAGTTCTGGCCCGGTCACCGCCCCCAAAATCCGCTCGGAACCGGAGTCAATATCTGTTTTCAGTGCCACGACTCGCTGGCGCTCTATCGCGAGTTCAAGAGCCGCGGAATTGAGATGCGGGGGCGTCCGTTTGTGGGGAACCGTTTGTGGGTAGTTGGGCTGACCGACCCGGACGGGTACCGCATGGAGTTCTCAAGCCCTACCGACGTGCCGGAAGAAAGCGAACTGGAAGACGAGTGAACGGCGGACGGTGCGCGGCGAGGCGGTGGGAGTGGGCGTCGTCTTCCGCAACTTGCTCGATCAATCTCAGCGCGCCAACTGCGAGCGGTACGAATCCTGCCAACTCATCAGATCTTTAGCGGGAAGCGGGCGGCTGAACAAGTATCCCTGCGCCTCGTCACAATCGTGTGCTTTCAAGAATGCCAGGTCATCTGCCGTTTCAACCCCCTCCGCAATCACTCGCAGATTGAGGCCCTGGCCGATGCTTATGATCGCGGATACGATGCCCGCATCTTCGGGCTTGGGTGTGATCTGGCGGACAAATGACTGATCGATCTTGATGGAATCGAGCGGAAACTTTCGAAGATAGCTCAAGCTGGAGTAACCAGTTCCGAAGTCATCGACTGACACTCGCACCCCTCTATCCCTGAGGGCGCGGAGAATGGTTCTTGCCACTTCGGCATGTTTCATAAAAACACTTTCTGTTATTTCGATTTCGAGAGACCTCGGATCCATGCCGGTTTCGCTCATGGTTGCAAACATGCGTTCGAGAAAGTCCTTGCTTCGAAACTGGATGGCGGAGACGTTGACCGCCATGGTCATTGGAGGCAGGCCGGCATCGGCCCAGGCCCTGGCCTGCGTACAAGCTTCACGAAGCACCCATGCGCCGATGGGCACAATCAGGCCGCAGTCCTCCGCGATCGGGATGAACTGCAATGGAGGGACCATTCCTCGACGAGGATGGCTCCAGCGAATCAGCGCCTCTAATCCGGAAATCTCTCCTGTCTTCAAATCAATCTTCGGCTGGTAATGCAGCGAGAACTCGTTGTGCTCCAGCGCGCTGCGCAGGTCTTCTTCAATCGTTTGCCTCTCCACCGCACGCACATTCATCTCCGGCCCGAAGAACTTGTATCCCTGGCGCCCGCCTTCCTTGGCCTGATACATGGCGGTATCAGCGTTCTTTATCAAGGTCTCGGCATCCAGGCCATCGCCGGGGTAGAGGCTTACCCCGATGCTGGTGGTGACATGAAGCTCGCGGTCGTTAACAAAGTGAGGAATCGCAACCGCCTCAAGAATTCTGTTCACAGCGACGATTGCATCATTCGATTTAGGCAAATCCTGCAGCAGTACGATGAATTCATCGCCACCCTGCCGGCTTACCGTGTCAGGAGCTCGCACACAATCCAGCAGCCGTGTTGCAACGCTTTTGAGAAGCTTGTCGCCCGTCGAATGTCCAAGGGAGTCGTTGATGTGTTTGAAACCATCGAGGTCAAGGAACAGCACCGCGACTTTGCCGTGTAGACGCGCAGCCATGGCGATGGCCTGTTCAAGCCGGTCATTCAGAAGCAAGCGGTTGGGCAAATCAGTAAGAGGGTCGTGCTCGGCTGAGTGGACTACCTGCTCCGCGAGCGCACGCGCCGCGCTGACGTCGCGGAACACAAGAACCGAGCCGGTTATATTGTCTGCGCGGTCGTGAATCGGGGCCACGGAGTCCTCAATGAAGACCTCCCGTCCGTCTCGCTGGATGAGAACACTGTTTGCCGGGAGTTTTCCGGCCCGGTTTTGAACAACCGACTTATCCATCGGATCGGGGATGGTTTTGTGCGTGTTGGCGTTCACGATCTGGAAAGCCTCAGCCATGGGCTTGCCGATCGATTCCACTAAAGTCCAGCCGGTTAACGCTTCTGCGACATGATTCAGAAAAGTAATCTTTCCCTCGATGTCGGTGCAGATAACGGCATCGCCAATGCAATCGAGCGTCACCTGCGCGCGTTCCTTTTCATCAAATAGTTTTTCTTCGATGATTTTGCGTTCAACCGCATAGCGCACGGCTCTGATAAGCTCGCGCGGCTCGATCTGGCCCTTGATGAGATAGTCCTGCGCGCCTTCCTGTATGGCCAGCAGGGCCACCGATTCGTCGTCCAGGCCCGACAGCACTACCATGGGGGCGTGGGGTGCAACTGCGTGGGTCCGCCGCACCGCTTCCAGCCCTTGCGTATCCGGCAGCCCCAGGTCGAGCAGAATCATGTCAACCGCAAATTCCGCCAAATGCTTCTCGGCGTCCCTCATGCACTCCACATGAGTCAGGTCAACGTGCCGTTGGCCCTGCTCTTTGAACATCTCGCGAATCAAACGCGCGTCTGCTGGGTTGTCTTCGACAAGAAGTACCGATTTAATGGAACGGTTAGGCATCGGCATTACCTGCGGTGGGGCAGTTTCACTTTCGTAATCCAGAAATCGTTAATGCTCTTCACCACGTTTTCAAACTCATCCAACTGCACAGGTTTGGTGAGATAGCAGTTCGCCTGAAGTTGATAGCTCTTGAGGATATCCGCTTCGGAATTAGAGGTAGTCAGGATGATGGTGGGGATCGTCTTCAAACCCTCGTCTTTCTTGATGCAAGCCAGAACTTCGCGGCCATCCATCTTGGGCAGGTTCAGATCCAGCAAAATGAAATCCGGGCGGGGCGCATCGCGGAAGTTCCCCTCCCGCCGCAAAAATTCCATAGCCTCCAGTCCGTCTGAAGCCACATGCAGGCGGATGCGGCTGTCAGCTTCGCGGAACGCTTCCTGCGTCAGCCGCACATCGCCTGGACTGTCTTCAACCAATAAAACCTCGACGCCCATTTTTCCTCCTTCGGCAGCGTTTATAACTTGTTGTTGCCCCCGGTCACGGTAAAGCGAAAAGTCGATCCCAGCCCCAGCTCGGACTCGACTGAGATGCTCCCGCCGTGCCGCTCCACGATCTTCTTGCACAGCGCCAATCCCATCCCGGTGCCGGCGAACTCTTCCCGTTTGTGAAGCCGCTGGAACATGCCGAAAATCCTCTCAAAGAATTGCGGATCGATTCCAATCCCGTTATCCCGCACCGCGAATATCCACTTCGCTCCGCCGTTCCTGGTTGCTGAGACGTGAACCGTCGGAACTCCCGGCCTTCGGTACTTGATGGCGTTGCCGACAAGGTTTTGAAACAGTTGAATCAGTTGCATCTCGTCCGCCATCACCATTGGCAGCGGATCGTGCGTCACCTCGGCGCTGCTTTCTTCTATTGCGACACGCAGGTTGATCACAGCCTGGTGCAGGCATTCGTCGCTGGAGACATCGAGTAGCTCCAGGCCTCTTTTCCCCACGCGCGAATACACCAGCAGATCCTGAATCAAATGCTGCATGCGGTTGGCTCCATCCACCGCGTAGGCGATGAACTCATCGGCATCGGAGTCCAGCTTTCCCTTGTACCGCTTGGCAAGCAGCTGCGTGTAGCCGGCCACTATCCTCAAAGGTTCCTGCAAATCGTGTGAGGCAACGTAGGCAAATTGCTCCAGTTCCTCATTCGAGCGGCTTAAATCCTCAACCATCTGCGCCAGGCGCTTCTCCGCATCCACCACCTGCGCCAAATGTTTGTCCGCGGCCTTGCGCACGGTAATGTTGCGGATAGCGGCGGTTATCAGGATGCCCTCGGTAGTTTCCAGAGGGCTCAGCATGATCTCGATCGGAATTTCGGATCCATTTTTCCGCCGCCCCGAAAGCTCAATCCCCGTGCTGATCTGTTGCGCCAGCGCCTGTGCCGCGGTTCGGGTTCCGTCGGCAATCAGCCGCTCCGCGAAGCCTTCGGGGATAATGTTGGTCACCTTCTGGCCGAGGAGTTCGTCGCGTCGATAACCGAATTGATTCTCTGCCTGAACGTTGAGCAGGACGATCTCGCCGCCCTGGTTCACCACGACCATCGCGTCCGGAGCGGCTTCCAGCAGGCCACGGTACCGGGCCTCCATCTGCACCAGGTGTTTTTCGGCGTCTTTGCGCACGGCGATATCCCGGATCGCCGCCGTCACCAGGATTCCCTCGCTGCTATCCAGCGGGCTCAGCATCATCTCGATCGGAAACTCGCTTCCATCCTTCCGCCGCCCTACCAGCTCGATTCCGGTCCCGATCTGCTGGGCCAGCGCCTCAGCCGCGCTGCGCGTTCCGTCGGCCACCAGCCGCTCGGCAAAACCCTCGGGAATGATGCTGGTCACCTTCTTGCCGAGCAGTTCATCCCGGCTGTAGCCGAACTGCTTCTCGGCCTGCGCATTCAACAGAACAATCTCCCCGCTCGGGTCCACCACAACCATCGCGTCAGGAGCAGCTTCAAGCAGGCCGCGGTACCTGGCCTCCATCCGCGCCAGATGCCTCTCTGATTCCTGAAGTTCGACGATGTTCATGATCCCCCGAACCAGTTCAAGACTCCCTCATCAAGAGAGATCTCAACTCTGTTTCACCTTGTTGACCTTGCAGGCCTGCCTTGATGCATTCCCCGCGTCAGCCCCCCGGGAATTGACGGTTGAAGCCTATTTCAAGCGCGTTGTTTCCTGAGAAGAAAACAGTACGCTTATAGGGGAAAGCAGACCACAACGGCAGAAGATCAGTCTGGTCAGTTTTGACCACCCTGGCTCAGAGGCCATAAGCGCTGGGTCACCCACGCCGCGGCGGCGAAACTTGTATTCACCAAGCGGGACGAAGAGGACTTCCCGGTAGGCGGCTCAACTCAAATGGCGACCGGCCCCCGGCGGATGAAACGCTGGGTGCCCCACGCTCGCGACGTCTTTGTTGTTGTCGCCAGGGTGGGATACCGCAAATCCCTGGATAGCCACAGGTGGGTTTGTTTCTTGTGAGGGGCAGTTACATCCATCGCAATCCCGTGAAACGAGGATTGGTTGCACATGCCGGCGATTGCCGCTGGAGCAGCTTCAATCATTAGGCAACCGGCATTCGCGGAGCAGTTGAAATCGAGTCGGAGTGGACCGCCAGACTACGCGGCCCACTCATCGCGATAAAACTGCGATGAATGGGGCACAGAGTTGTGGTCCTGGCTGAGAATCGACCCAGGCTCAATTGATGCCTGGGCCACCTGCCGATAAAGGCGCGATGAACGGGCACAATTCCAGACGCCAGGACGGGTGGGCCACCTGACTTTGATTGTGGGCGCGCTTCCGGGAATCAATCCGACCAGCGCAACCCAATTGCATCTATGGGCTTCTAAAGAGCGACGGATACGAATCCGATAAAAATGCCAAGACGGCGGACTGCTTTAGCGCACGATCAACCAAGAACGAATCTACAAAGCTCGACGCGGGTCCTAAAGCGAGGCCTGCGAATGGGATGAAACCCATTCCAGTTGTTGCTATGAACCTCATCGCTTTGCCCATTTTACTTTGGGAAAGGGATGAGAGCTTATTCCTGATTCCGTGTGTCATTTCACGAATTTCGGCGTCGCTTAGCTCCCCTGACTTTGACAGCCAGTCTCGGAAGGCCCTGGATTCATCGCTATCGCGAATCTTTAGAAGGCGATCGACGTCGATTCGTTGGATCGGTTCGAAGTCGGGAACGTCTGTGATTTCGATCACGCGCTTGAATTGTTCTTCCGCAGCATTCGGGTTTTGAGACGACATCAGTCCGGCAACTTTACCAAAAAGAATTGGTGTTTCGTTCTCTTGAAATCCGCTTAGGGCCGAGAGCTCAATCATCTCGGAGAATCGATGATTGAGATTTGAGACTGAGTTGACTGCGCCTTGCAGAATCTCGTGGACCTTGCTGGTGTCCAACCCCAGGTCTTTCGCAAACGGCGTTTCGATCCTGAAATTTCTCGGCTCGTACTCAGCAACCTTAAGGTCGAAGTTGTAGGAGGATAAATCGAGCTCAGGGTGAGTGCGCCTAAGCTGCTGAACCACCCCTGCTTTCAGTGCCGGAGAATTCGTTCGAAGATCATTGTCGAGCTGGTTCAGGAGCATCTGTCCAAAATTGCCCGGATAATGAGCAAGCGAATTCCGAACTGATTCCTCGATCGCGATCCGCTGGTCATTCTTGAGCCCCGAAACCCTTCGCAGAACCCCAAATTGTTTGCGCAGCTCGCCCTGCGGGTCCGCGAGGCTGACTGTCCCAAAGCTAAAATGAAACTCCGGGAGATCGCGGATGCCGCCCCTCGACGTATCAGCGATGACGGTGGTGAAATCCCAAACAAACTGGAGCGCGCCTGCGCTGATGAGCCTTCTCAGGCCTCCCTCACCAAAAACTCGGATCAGTGGTGGAAGCTCCTCTAAGCGAACTGATCTAACTATGACCTTATCGAAGAGCACAAGCCGGCGAATAAGTGCTGATACGTCAACCCCCGTAACAATGTTGCCGACGTCAGATACCGTGGCAATTGTGCAGAGCACAGCTTCAGGTCTGGGCATTCGTATTTCCGCCAATGGCGAGGTCGGGACTCAATTCTAGTGAAAGGATACTGCTCGTCAGGGGGCTTTGGGGCTAGGTTTGATAAAACCTTCCCCAAGGGGCTAAAGCCCCACTTTTTTTAGGGGTGTTGGTGGCCCGGCTAAAGCCGTGCCCTTGTTACAAGACTCTATTCCGCATGTGCCCCAGGAAACTCTGTTCTTCGCCCCCCTGTATAGAATTGACCATCTAATTTCCCCTCCGCATCGATAAACTTCGCTCTAATCTGCCGACGACGCCGCATTGCGGCCGACGGAAAACCGCGGAGGGAAAAACATGTTCCACATACTCTGGTATTTGATTATTGGGCTGCTGGCTGGCCTCATCGGGAAATCGGTGATGCACGTGCACATGACCCTGGCCTGGACAATCATTCTTGGCGTCGTGGGATCGCTGCTCGGCGGCGGCATTACCCACATCTTTCTCCGCCCCAGGAACGAGCGATTCCATCCAGCCGGCCTCATTTTTTCGTCGCTGGGCGCAATCCTGGTTCTCTACATCTGCCACCGGCTGAACCTCCATTTCCCCGCATTCTCCACGCACTGAGCCTGCACCGCCATGGAAACCGAAGGCTTGCAAATCGAAGCCCCGCCCAAGCCCAGGCGCCGCAACTGGGCGTTGCGCGTCTTTGCGATGCTGTTTCTTGTCTCGCTGCTCGGGTTTCTGGCGTGGTCGGGCTGGGTCTACGTGCAAATTGAGAACTATGCCGGCCTGGACCAGGCCGCACCGTCTGACGCGATCGGCGTGCTCGGCGCGGCGGAGTACGATGGAGAGCCCTCGCCCGTTTTCAAGGGACGTCTCGACCACGCCTATGAGCTCTACAAACGCGGCATCGCGCCGCTCATTATTACGCTGGGCGGTACCAGCACCCTGGCCGGCGCCAGCGGAGCTCAATTCAGCGAGGGTGCCGTGGGCCGCGATTACCTCATGAGCCTGGGCGTTCCTGAAACCGCGATCATTGCCGAAACCGAGAGCCGCGACACCGAGGAGCAGGCCCACCGCATTGCCGTGATTGCGCGCACCAACAATCTGCGCCGTCTGGTTGTGGTCAGCGACGGCACCCACCTGTTCAGAATTCACGAGATCTGCGCCGCCGACGGCCTGGATGTGCTCACCTCCCCGCGAACGCGCATCTCGGTAGGCGCAGGCGCATCCGAAGCCAGGCGTATAGCCCACGAGATTCTTAGCTACACCGCATGGCGCTTGCAGCTCCATCTGCACTTGCACCTGCATTGAAGGAGCATCCCGCAGAACTCCGATCCCGAATCCCTGATCCCTGACCCCTGTTCTTTGACCCCCGACCCCTTATCTCTGTTCTCTTCTCTCTTCTCTCTTTTCTCTGTTCTACGAATTGCCTGTACACTGCCCGTTCAATTCTCTAGAATCTTAGCCATCTCGCGATCGAAAGTGCGGTGACCCATGAACACGTTGTTTCTCAAACTGTATGTGCGGTATCAGCTGTTCCTGAACCGCGAAGACGGCCAGGACCTGGTGGAATATGCCCTGCTGGTTGCCCTGATCGCGCTGATTGCGGTTTCCGGTGTCAAAGAGGTCGCCTCGGCCGTCAACACCTCATTCAGCAAAGTCAGCACCACCCTGGCCTAATCGACGCTTGCGTTTTGGCTTAACTGAGACCTGGGATAGCACGAACCTCGACCAACCCGTC
>Ga0182012_10007245_pt1 | contig 11129 bp, 9 predicted proteins | sample 612S2SmetaG_FD_120486 | JGI IMG/M metagenome (GOLD analysis project Ga0182012, IMG submission 120486) | Permafrost microbial communities from Stordalen Mire, Sweden - 612S2S metaG | ecosystem: Environmental > Terrestrial > Soil > Wetlands > Permafrost | place: Sweden: Stordalen | collected...
GGTAAAATTGCTCGATTTGGCGGACAAACGGTGGCTCCAAGCCTCTGTTGGCTGGCACTTCATCCCGGCCCTTCGCGACGGGAATCCGGTTGCATGCCGTTTTCGCCTCTCAGTATGGGACCTCAAGTGATTGTCTCGCCCTAAAGGCGAGTTGGAGATCACGATGAGAATGGGGAGCTTTATATAGAGCTTGAGAAGCATATCGTTCATGGTCGATCTCTCCCTGTCGACCTCTCTTGAGACGAATAGGCCCACCTACTGCAAGAGAGCCTTTAGAGGCATAATGACCGAATCCCTCAGGCTCCCTTTTCCGCCCGGTGGGGAGCAGGAACGATCGGTTATCTCACATCGGGCCGAGAGCCCATCTGCAGGCCTGGGTCAATGCGCCACATCTTTAAACTGCCCACTGGTTCTCCGTGACGTTTGGAAGCCCGGTCCACGAGTAATAGAGGATTCCCGCCAGCCGCCCCTGTTGAGCAAACAGAAGGAACGGAACGTCGCGTTCGCAGATGGCGGTCGCAGAGAAGCGGCAGATTGTAAAGCCGACATTCGACGCAGGCGCGAGGGCGGCGTTGGTGACAGGTGCTCACGGGCGGAACGCGAACCATGTGCTCAAGTGGCGGCGTGCTTTCTAGTGCAGCGAACTGGTGGATTCCGCAGTAGCATCCACAGCTTTGCTTTCGGTCACGGTTGCTGCTCCGGGTAGTGCCGAGATAGGGCAGCTTGCCGCGCAGCAACAGCCGGCGTTCGGTTCTATCCATATCGGGTTTCCCGGCAGTGGCGACGATCAACGTGGAGTGCGGCGCTGAAACGACCGATAATCAACAGAATGGATTCCAAAGTGGGGCAAATGGCAAGATAGACATGCGGGTTAACGCCTCCGAACACCCAGTGTCCATAGACTATTGCCTACAAAAAGTGCCGTCAGACATCATCTGCCTACCCACAGGAACCAGACTATCGACCAGATCGCTTCCGCTCTGCTCAATCGTGCTCGTTCGGGAAAAGGATTGTTCAAGGGTAGCTCAGAGAATAAGTACGGGACAACATCTGAGTACGCGGAAGGGTCAAGAGAACACGCCGCCGCAGAAGAGTCGCTGCTGTAGACTCACGCCGGGGATGAGGAAGTCGCCGGATTGAAGGCACGGTGGAAAGCAGCGCGTGTGATGGGGCTGACCGATGACGCACACACGTTGTAGGCTGAAAAGCTTGGGTCGCTCTTGCTCCTTAGCGCCACACTTCACGGTACCGGGGTTTTCCGAAGTCGAGGTTAAGGGCGCTGAGCGCGTGGCGTGCGCTTTCGCTAATCTGGTAGACAAGCATCGGGTCGCAAACGTGGGTGTCCTCGACGGGAGCGAGTTCAGATTCCTCGCTCTCCGTGGCGACCGTCACGAAGCACCCGTCGCAAATTGAGTCGTAGGCGCCGCACCTGTTGTGCATGTGGTGGAAGCGATTACCGAACACGTTGGGCATAATGCACCTCGTTGAGGGCACGAGCGGAGATTCGAGTCAATCGTCAACCCGACGGTCGAGATTGTCTGGTCAATTTTGACCACTTTTCCACTGCATTTTTCCTGTTTTTCCTTGATGAAATCCACAAGCTCCGGGGGGGGCTGGTGAAGCGTAGGAAGCAGAGCGCGGGTTGTGGCTAGTTGGGAATGTATAGACACAGCTTCACCTTTCCACTTTCCAGACTGCCACGAAAGCCCCTCGTTCCCGATAAGACGGTGCTGAGAGTGTGCAAAGTTGTGGGGTGGCCCTTCTCAGACGTTCTCTGTCCGATCTGAATTCCACCATCGATGACGCGTTCCGCCTTTGATACCATGCCATTGGCCTATTGAAGACTGAATCCAATCGGCTGTCTCAGCATGGCCACCCCACAACTTTGCACACTCTCCTCGCCTTCAATGCCTTCAAAATACCCGATCAAGAGCGAACAAAAGTAGGCGCCGGGCAGCAGCGATGGGCGGCCGAACTGCGGCGCATAAAACTTGGCGCTCAATGCTTCGACGAGGGTGTCGAAGCGCTCGCCTTCCAACAATTCGTTCAGCTTCTCATAAAACGGATGCCCCGGAACCGCCGCCAATTCCGTGTGCGCAATCCATAAAGGCTCCTGCCTTTGCCGGTCTTCCCGCTTGCCCATCGCCATGCTCGTTAGACGATTTGAACTCCTGTTTGTCTTGAATCAAAACCGGACTTGCACCACGGGCTGCTAGGCCTTTCCGATTCGCAGATTGGCCTCGATCTGTTCAAGAGTCTTGCCCCTCGTTTCCGGCAAGCGAAAGAAGAGAAAAACCAAACCTGCCATGCAAATGACTGCGTACGTCATGAATGTGCCGGCCGGCCCCAGCCTTGCGTTCAAGACCGGGAAGGTATATGTAAGCAGAAAACACGCCGTCCACAATGCGGTGACGGTGATGGACATTGCACCGCTGCGAATCCGGTTGGGGAATATTTCGGAAATCACCACCCATGTGGCGGGAGCCAGCGACATCGCGTAGCAGGCAATGGCTGCGAGAACCAGAATCAACATGGGCCTGCCCTGCTGGTGCAGGTGGTAAAGCAAGGCGAGAAGGGTGTAGGCGATTGCCAGCCCGGAGACGCCGGTGAGCAGCAGGAAGCGTCTGCCGTAGCGATCGATGGCTGCGAGAGCAATCAGCGTGAAAACCACATTGACCGCGCCAGTTACCACGATATTGAAGAGAATGTCTGAGACCTGGTATCCGGCCGCCGCGAAGATCTCTTGCGCATAATTGAAGATGACATTGATGCCGCACCACTGTTGAAGAACAGCGAGGACAACACCGAGTACAAGAACCTTGGCCATGCCCGGTGAGGCTAACTCGTCAAGCACCGTGCGCTGCGGATGTGTATCGATACTGGAATTGAAATCCCTTAGAACGTATTCGGCATAGACGCGGCCACCCAAACGTTCCAGCACTTGAAGTGCCTGTTGCCGACGGCCTTTTGAAGCCAACCACCGGGGGCTCTCGGGGACTAAGAGCGTCGCAACCAGGAAGAGGGCCGAAGGAATTGCAGTGACCGCGAACATCCAGCGCCAACCCCATTGGCCGTTCCACGATACAAGAATCTCGTTTGCGGTGGCGCCGAGGGGCACTGGCCTCGCGATCAGCCAGTTCACCACTTGCGCCAGCAGAATTCCAAAGACGATGGCCAATTGGTTGAGAGATACAAGCCGTCCGCGGAGAGAGGCTGGAGAAATCTCCGCGATGTACATCGGCGATATGCCTGAAGCGAGGCCAATAGCGAGGCCTCCGAGAATCCTCCAAATTACGAATGCATCGAAGCGGCCAGCCATGCCTGTCCCCAGCGAGGAAAGCGCAAAAATCAGCGCAGCAAGGGTGAGCAATCGCTTTCTGCCAAACCGGTTGCTCAACTCTCCTGAAGAGATTGCGCCGAACAGGCACCCGATCAGTGCGCAACTCATCGCCCAGCCTTCAACAGACGGCGAGTCCAGGTGAAAGAAGCGCTCATAGAACGGCTTTGCTCCGCCGATCACCACCCAGTCATAGCCAAACAGAAGTCCGCCCAACGCGCCTGCCGAAGCTGCCATCCACAGGTAGGACGTCCGCTTGTATCCGTCGGATTCTGCGCATGGTCGAGACATCGGAAGCGGGGTGATCACGATTGCACTTGTTCTCCAATTCTCTTCAACGGTGGGCGACGCTCATTGTCTATCCAGCTGAGCATCTCAGATGCAAATAGATAATTTCGATCTTCGCGAAGGATCTCTTCGAGGTCCCGCATCGCTTGTTCCCGATTGCCCAGCCCCTCATGGGCAAGCGCGCTCAACACCATCGACTCAATGCGATTTCGTTTTTGGAGATCGTCATTGAAGAGCAGCAGATTCGGCAGCGAGGTTGCGAAATAGTCGATCTTTGGCTCAGCCCGCATTTTGGTTGCGGCAAATTCCGCAAGGCTCGAAAACACGTCATGCGCGGCTTGTTCCTCGCCGAGGGCAAGGAGCGCTTTTGCCTGAAAATAAGAATGAACGCTCATGGCCTCGAGCGGAGCCGCGGCTCCGGTCCAATAGCGCCTAGCCAGCGGGTTGTCAGCAAGTTCTTCGGCCGCCAATCCGGAAAAATAGTCCAGATCGCGTTCCAGCGTGAGAAGGTGCTTTCCCTCGCCAAGATTTTGCGGGTAATTCCGCGCATCCTCAAAATGGCGCAAGGCGTCGGCGCATCTGTCCGCGGCAAGGGCGGCCCTACCGAGGGACATGTGCGCATGAACATACTGTGCGGACACCAATCCCTCTCCACCCTCCCACGGACTGAAACGCCGTGATGCTAACAGCTGAAGTGCATCATCCCATCTGCCGCACCGATTCAGAAGTGCGATGTATTCCACGGTCAGATCGTCACGGCTCGCAACGAGTTCCCTGTGTTCTTCCAAATACCGGAGACGTTCTTCCGGCGCGACCAAGCCCGTTCTTTTCTTCAACTGGTCCCATTCGTAGAGAACACGGGCATCTGCCGGATTCGTTGCAAAGGCCCTCTGGTACATGCGATTCGCTTCTTGCGGGTTATGCAACACGTTAAATTCGGCAATTCCCAGATTCCTCCACGGAATCGAAAATCCGGAATCCAACTCAACCGATCGGCGCCAGCAGGCAATAGCCTCTTCATAACGGCGCTTGTCATAGTAGAGATTGCCTAGATAGTATTGCGCTTTCGGGCTCGACGAAATCCGCTTGAGAACATCCTCCAGCACAATCATTTCTTCAACCCGGGCAGGGAAGCAGTAACTCGGGTTAGCCTCCTCCCCTTGCTCCGCATAGTGCCGGGACTCCTGTTCCAGGCCGAGCGAGGAGGCAAGCCAGGAGAGCGTGTACCAGAGCATCGGATGCCCCCATCGGGCATCCTGACAACCGGCTTTCAGCAGGGCATAAGCATCGTCGCGAAGGCCAGCCCACGTCAGGTCGTAGCTCACGTCAAGCAGCGTTTGCACATCGCCCTCAAGCGCAAAGAGATACTCACCCGGGCCCTGCTTGTCGCGGCCGGCAAGAAAGCTTTCGGCCATCATCCGGAAGTCCAGCCGATCAAGCGCCAGGGACTCGCTGACAATAGTTCGTGCTTCCTCCTTGCGGCCAGTCTTGCGCAGTAGCGATGCTTTCAGTGCGCGAGCCTTGAGGTTGTTTACGTTGGTCAGCAAGGATTGCTCGGCCTGTTCCAGCGAAAGCGTGAGGTTGCCGTGCGCGGAGTTGATGCACGCCAGCGCGTAATATCCGGCACTTTGCCATGCATAGTTCCATACCGACTTGTGCAGCGCGTCATACGCCGCTGAACTCTTGCCCATATACATCCGTGCCACACCGAGGTTATAGAATGGCTCTCCATCGTATGGGTTTGGATTCCTGAAGGTCAGGCGGCTAGCCGCGCGGGCGAAGTGCTCCTCCGCTTGGGCAAATTGGCCTTTGCGCAAGTACGTCAGCCCCATGGCATTGTTCAGCCGGGAATCATCCGGGTCGCGTCTTAGGCCTTCTCGCCAATAGGGCTCCGGTAAGCGGGTGGCATGGCGGTACTGTTCAAGATGCAGCCCTGTCAGATAGAGTTCCTCGATGTTCGCAATCTGCTCCGGCTGCAAAGGCTCCGATGCAGCTTCCGGCAGTTTGCGTTCGACGGGGATTTCCGGCTGACAGACGATGAGCTCGCGGCCCTCTGGATCCAGGATGGCGAGGCGGTATTCGTGCGGCTTGGTCGAAGGAAGTTCGATCACCCGGGTGAAGGGATGACCTGGCGCTATTTCAAGTTCTTCCTCAATGAGGAGCCGGCCGGCATGCGCGAGCAACAGCCGCACAGTCCGCCGGGAAGTGACACAGACTCCAACGCGCACACCGGTATCATCGACTTCGAGGTTTACCGCCGCCTGCGTGTTGGCGTTTTTTACCGGTCCGATCTCCTGGATGGGGTACCAGTATTGACTTACAGTCTTGGTTTCGTATGGCTGCAGCCAGGAGAAATCGGGTTGGTTGTCTGTAAAGGCACCAGCCATCAGCTCAATATAGGGACCGCCCTCGTCTGTCAGGTTGCGGTCCCAAGCATAGCCGAATTCTGCATTACCCCATGTCCACATCTTCTTTCCAGGGGCAACATGGTGGTTCGAAGTATGCACAAAACCGGCCTTGCGGCTATAGTCGTAACCACCGAAGAAGTCGTATTTAGATTCCGTAACCATATACGAAGTTGGGACTGGAATGTTCTTGTACCAGGAAATATCCGTGCCGGGGCGATAGTCGACTCCGTAATAGCGATTGCGAGCGATCGGAAATGATGTAATGGCACGCTTGGCATGGTCGGCGACAAAGGTCACGTCGGGTGGGAAGAATGCCTGGTATTCATCGTGTACACGAACAGCAACGTTGGCCCACCAAAGGAACGTCTGCGGCAAGCCTGTACGGTTGTACAATCTCACCTTTGCCTCGACAATTGCTTTGCCGGGCGACAGGCAGATGCCAACCATGCCTTTCATCCTCTGCATGGGATCGTGTTCACTTAGCCACACCGTTTGGCTGCCATCGGGAAGCTCTTCGATCGTTGCATGGACAGGCAAGTAGGTGGAGGGGCGGTGGTGTTGAGGCCAGTTGAACTCTACGCCCCCGGATATCCACGGTCCCAATAGGCCAACAAGTGCCGGCTTGATGACCAGTTGCCGATAAAAAAAATCGTATTGATTGGTCTTGTCGAGACCGGAATGAATTCGTCCCCCAATCTCAGGGAGAATCATCAGCCGGATGAACTCGTTCTCCAGATGGATGGCACGGTAACTAGTGTCCACTTTCTCAAGGGCCACACGGTCCGTGAAAGCATTTGGATAGACCTTGCCGCTGCTCCCCTGATAGACGCGCTTCTCAAGAAACATCGGGTTGAGATCCGCCGCCTGCACTGGATAGGTGGGAATGACAACCCGTTCCTCCCAGCAACGAACCAGATCCGCCTTGTGCGCTTCACTCATAGAACCAGAACCTCAATGACTTGAAACCTTCTCCGGCGGCAGGTGCTGCAGGTTTCCCCAGCGACTGCAATCCAGGTGAGAAACATCGGCAGGCTAGCATGCCAAAAGGCCTGCACAGACTAGAGGAGCATGATAACGGTCGAAGCACATGGCCAATTCGGTTTCGACAAAGTGCCTGAATTCTGTAATGCCAGCAACGATTCCCGCAGGTTGGATGTTCGAACAATTCGGAATACTCGTTGCCTCTCATGTTGATTCGGGTGGGCCATGCCTTACCTCATCGAAAGCCATGAAGAGGACGGCAACCAGCGCCAGAACCATGCCTGCGGAATTGTATCGGCTCGGAATCTCGCGATAGATGAGCAATGAAACAACGATAGTGACCATTGGAAACAGGCCATTGATCATGGGGACGACCACGATCGCCTTTCCAAGTCGGACAGCATAGACAAACAGCAGGCAACCGACCGCGTTGAGTGATTGAATGGCGAACGTGAGTCCGAACCCTATGGCGGAACCGGCGTGAAAGCCAGGGCCCATCGCAAGCGCAACAGGACTCAATGCAAGCCCCGTCGCCGTCATATAGACAAAAAGCTCTTCGGAACCGATTGAGCCGGCTGACGATTTCATGAAGTAGGCCTGCAGACCCCACAAGAAGAAGATTGCAATTGCGCCTAACAGCCAGAGACTTCCATGCACAGGGCTGCTGGATGGCGATTGCAGAGAAACCAGAAAGATCGCCGGCAGGGACAGCAGAATGCCGGACAGTGCGAGTGGATAAGTCCGTTCCCGCAGAATGGTCCAGGAAAGTACGATGGTGACCGCGGGTGACAGGCAGACGATGGGGAAAATGAGGTATGCCGGGCCCATTTGCAGCACCCGGAAAAGCATCAGTTGGCCTGCGGCGCCAGAGAAGCCCACGGCACAACCATAGAAAAACGACCGCCGGGTCAGATTGATCTTCCACTCGATCTTGCGCATGGTAATTACGGTGATGGGAAGCATGGTCAAAGACCATACAACGTAACCGAGGGTGGGCGGAAAGGACGGGTTCAGCCATTTCTCCGGAATCTCAGTGAGGGCTCCCCACAGTCCCCAAAGCACGGGTACGGCGATCGAGAGCAGAAGCCATTTTGGGAATCTCATCAGCTGTTGGTCTCCTCACTTGATAATTGCGTCGCCTTCTGAATCAGGCCGCCCTCGTTCTCAACAATGTACGAGCACAATCGAAAAGAGTCGGGGTCTTCGCCGCGGAGGATCGCTAGTCTTTCAGCAGCGATCTGGATGGGGATAATCTCAATCAAGAACTGCCATTGAGACGGAATGGCAGGCAGGCGCAGGACGCAGTCGGCGTCGCTTTCCTCCAGCCCCTGGCCGATCAGCAGGACACGAGCGCTCAGTCGCCCCAAATCGCGGGCCAGATCGAGATCCTGACTGCGCATGCGATCCGCATCGATCCAGATGCCGGCACGAAAACCAGCGCGGACAGTCTCCTGCGGGCCGTGGCGGAAGCCACCTGAAGTGAGTGCGGTGGCCGGCATTTTCGATGCCTCTTCCCAAAGCAGCCGGGCCTCATGGCAACTTGCGAGGCCGGCGCCGCGGGCCAGGAAGTAAGTGGCGCCACTGCCGTCACCCAGCCAACCGGACTGCTCGATCGTCGCGCGCCAATCAGGGATGGCAGCTGCCGCGGCCACGAGGGCTTGCAACAGCTCATCGTGCAGCGATTGCGCCAAGTGACCGGTGGCTTCGCAGGCCAGCAACGCACCAGCCATCGCGATTGCGCTGTAAGTTGACACTGAAACTGCGTGATCGAAGTCGGTGCTGGTGTCCAGAACGATATGAGAACCTTGCGCGAGTGGGCTGTCTATCTGGTTGGTGATCGAAATGATGGTCGCAGACCGGGAGCGGCACTTCTCGATGAGCTGAACAATCTCCGTGCTTTTGCCGCTGCGCGAGAGCAGGACAACGGACGCACCGTGCGGCACCTGGGCAAAGTGAAGCAGTTCCGAAGCGTCCATCAGCAACGCCGAACAGCCGCAACCAAGTAACTGTGCCTGCATTGCCATGCCAGCATGCCAACTGGCCCCAATGCCACTGATGACTATGGGGCCGGCCCCGCGTAAAACCGCCGCTGCCGCTTCCAAGGCAGGCTTACCCGCGCCAAACATATGCGACAACGAGCGGGCGAGCTGCTCGGGCTGCTTGCGGATATCCTGAAAAAGCATGGTTTCATGAGCAGTTCCAGCATTTGCATGCGCCGACGAGCGTGACCCTGCTTCAGTGGTGTTGTCCATCCGTGGCCTCTTTCCTTCTCAGCTCACTTGAGCGCCTTGAATACCTTACAGGGGAGTTGTCCTTCCGGTCCATTGGCCTATCGATACCTGAGGAGCCATGCCCGAGCCGCGCCAAGCAGCCCAACATCCGGTCCCAGCGAAGCGAGGGCGATTTGCGTTCTTTCGGAGGGGACTTGTGTGCAGATCTCGCGAATGACGGTGCGGGCAGTATTCATGAACAGCGAACTGCTCTTCATAACGCCGCCGCCCAGGGCAATCTTATGCGGAACAAAGACGGTTATAAGATTTGCCAATCCCAGACCGATGTAATAGCCTTCCCGTTGCATGCACCGGAGAGCAAGCGGATCACCTCGTCTTGCATCCTCGCAAACATCGGAGGCGTTGGCGAACTGCTTATCTGGTTGCCGATCACACATCCATGAAACCATTGCCGGACCGCTGGCCAGGATCTCCCAGCATCCGCGCGCACCGCAATAGCATCGGGGTCCGGAGGCATCGAGTACCTGGTGGCCTATCTCCGGATGTGCGCCATCCACGCCGCGATAGAGCCGGCCGTCAAGAAGCATGCCGCCGCCAATGCCGGTGCCGATGGTCAGATAAATGAAATTACCGCTGCTGGCGCCCGATCCCCAGCGCGCTTCTCCAAGCGCTGCCGCATCTGCGTCGTTCTCTACCGCAACCGGGAGACCAAACTCCGATTGCAGTTCATCGACCAGGTTTCCGCCTTGCCAGCCAGGAAGTGTTCCAACATTGCCAATTACGCCGGTAAACGGGTTGAGCGGGCCCGGGCACCCTACGCCAATTCCAGCAAGCTCGACCCCGGAATCCGACAAGTCGCGCAGCATCGTTGCAACGCGTTTTACTGCTTGCTGAAAGCCCTTCTCGGGCTCAGTGGGACACTCACACTGTTTCACGATCCTGCCGTCTTCCCGAACCGCTCCGACGGCGATCTTTGTTCCACCAATATCAACAGCACCGATGATTTTCATGTCAATTTCCTAACACAGTGCGACAAGCCTTTGAAATGCCGGTGAAGATGCCCGGCTCTGTTTGGGATCTTCCGCGCTTTCGGTGCAGGTTCAAACTGCGGTTTTAGATGTCCCAAGGTAACACCCGCGCCTTTAGAAGTTCGAAGCCAGCTCGTCCGTACATCTGACGTTTGATTGTTTTGAGACGATTGATGTGTCTCTCGATTGGGCCGTTGCTCCAAGGCGTAGTTATGGAAAACTCGACGGCCTCCAAGTCGCGACGAAGCGTGCCGGCAAACTGAGCAACACAGTGAAATCCGGATGCCTTCGCGGATTTTATCCAATTGTTCAGCCTTTTTGCGTTGCGCCATCGGAGCATGGCGCCGAACCGGCGAACGAGCCTTGGGGCAGAACACGATGAATGCCTCAAGATGCCGCCTTTATGAGGCGTTGTTGCATGGATCGAGTCTCGGCCGAGTTTCCCCATGCCCCAGATGGATTACGCAGCAATGTTGAGGCGGCGGACAGAGTCCGGGCGGCCCGCGTCGAGCATTCGATTGAGGACGGCCACGCCGACAGCCGCTTCAGCCTGCTGACCAGAGCAGCTGCGCGCCCGTAGGCGAGGACCGATGATGGCCTTGTATCGGCCCATCGCGGTTTCAACCAGAGCGCGTTGGCCGTAGTCGGTCTCCTCTTGCCAGCCCAGCCTTCCTCCCTTGGAGATGGACTCCATTGTCCTGGCCCTTCGGCTTAACGTGCTGTGGTCAGGCGTGCTCAGCGGCACATCCAGCAGGACGAAGATGGAGACCATCAGCCCCTCGGTCTGACGCAATGCCAAGTGAAATGCCAGGCGCAGCATCATGCCCGTTTCGATGGCAAGCCTGGAGTGGCTGGA
>Ga0182012_10007248_pt1 | contig 11127 bp, 9 predicted proteins | sample 612S2SmetaG_FD_120486 | JGI IMG/M metagenome (GOLD analysis project Ga0182012, IMG submission 120486) | Permafrost microbial communities from Stordalen Mire, Sweden - 612S2S metaG | ecosystem: Environmental > Terrestrial > Soil > Wetlands > Permafrost | place: Sweden: Stordalen | collected...
GCGCTGGCGTTCAAGATGCGCAGCATTATGCGTTGGCCTTCTTTCACGCGCAGAGGCTCACCATAGCCGAGCGCCCGGTCGTTGATGGAAAAACGCTGATATGCGACATCGAGCGAATCGCCCGCGTCGGTCCAATACGGTTCCCATTCTTTCAAGGCGAGAAAAAATTCCGCGTCATAATCGCCGGCCTCGTGTGCCGGCTCTATATAGAAGAAGCCGAACTGTCCCGTATAGGTAGCGCGATTGAGATTCTTGCCGGCCGATTGATGGGTGTGATACCAGCGTGTGCCACTGGGCGAAGCGATGAAGGAGTAACGCGCTGAAGCGTGGGCGGCAATCATGGGCGTGCCTTCTTCCATTGAGCCGTCTACATTCGATGGGATGTGCAGGCCGTGCCAATGGATAATTTCCGCGCCATCGGTTTCATTGAAGACATCAATGGAAACGTTCTCGCCGGCCGGCACTCTGATGAGCGGACCGGGCGCGCTGCCGTTGTAGCCCGTGGTTTTGACACTGTGCTTGGGCGAGAGTTCAACCGTGACAGGTTGAATGCGTAGCGTGAAATCGGCCGGCGAATCAGGGCGCGCAGGCATGGAGGCGGCAATACCCGCACTCAGCGACTGCAGGAAACGCCTACGATGCATGAATCGCTCCGGCATCGTGGGGCGCCGAGGAAAAAATAGGCGATACCAGCGCGAACACGGTCTCGGCAATCTCTTCCGACGGCGGACGGTTCGGCATTTTCAGCCATTCCAAAGCCGCGCCGTACATCGCCCAACTGATGGTGCCGGCCATCATTTCGGCCGAAACCCCGGTATTCGCCCGATGCCTCTTAGAGCCTTCGAGGATCATGCCGCGCACCACCCCAATTACCGCCGATTCCATGTGCGGCTCCATCTGCCGCTGTTCGGCCAGGTAATCGCATACGCCGAGAACGAGCGCTTTCAGCGCGCTGGAGCAGGTGCCATCAAACCTCACCCGGCGGGCGGCCAATAAATCCTGGAAGCGCGCGGCCACCAGGCAGTTCAGCAGCGCGAACTTGTCGGAGTAATGGTCGTAAAAGGTGGCGCGATTGACGGTTGCCGCTTCGCTGATATCCTGCACGGAAATCTTATCGAATTCCCTAGTGGTTAATAGCTTTTCCAAAGCCTGCTGCAGCAAACGGCGCGTGCGGCGAATGCGCGGATCAACGATTTCTTGACAACTTTCGTTCATCACAACTCTAGAATACTGCATCTGTTGCTTAGGCGACGATTGTTGTGTTAGTCTATCACACAGGTGTCGTTTAGACATCAATTGTCGTTTAACAGGAGAAGAACTCTATGAAAATTGCCTCGATGATCGCCCGCTATTTGCTCGGGCTGATGTTTTTGATTTTCGGACTCAACGGCTTTCTGCACTTTATTCCGCAAGGTCCGATGCCGGGCGGCGCGGCGGGCCAGTTCGTAGGAGCGCTGATGGCGACCAATTATATGTGGGCCGTTTCGGCGGTAGAAGTGGTGAGCGCTCTCTTTTTGTTAGCCAATCGTTATGTGCCGCTAGCGCTCACGCTGATTGGACCCGTGCTGGTAAATATTCTGCTGTTTCATATTTTTATGATGCCGCAAGGTTTGCCGCCGGGAATTTTGGCGACCATATGTTGGTTCCTGGTGTTCCTAAGCCATCGCGCGGCGTTTGATGGAGTTTTGCAGAGCAAAAGCGCCTAGAGATTTCCCGCAGTGAGGGAAGTTGGGTTTCACGCCGCATACGGGACGGATTAAGATACGCGTATGAGCCGATTGTTTGCTGGCCGATTTCCCTCGCTCACTTTCTTGTTGGCAGCGCTAGCAGCGAACGGAGGGCAACAAGCGCCGATCTTCACCTCGGCGACACGGCTGGTAGTGGTTAACGTCGTGGTGCATGGCCGCGATGGCAAGCCGGTTTCCGGTCTCGGCAAAAGCGATTTCAGCTTATCCGATAATGGCGAACCTCAACAAATTGCTGTATTTTCGGAAGACGCGAATTTGCCAAATTCGTCGCCAGCCGCGCCAGCAGCCAAGGACGATCAGCCGCCGAACGTGTTTTCAAACCGCCTGGCACCAGCCGCCAAAGCGGGGAACGTAACCGTGATCCTGTTGGACGCGCTGAACACTGATATCCAAGACCAAAGTTACGCGCGCGACCAGGCGATCCGCTTCCTGCGCCAGATTCAGCCGGGCGATCATATTGGAATCTACGCGCTTGGTTCGGGGCTACAAGTGATTCACGATTTCACCACCGACTCTACCGACCTGTTGGCCGCGCTACAGAAATACGGCGTCAAAGCGTTGTCGTCAACGCCGGGCGAATCGAGCACCGGTCTCGCGGTAAACGCCGCGCCCACTCCTTCAGCCACGGGCAAGAGCGCATCCAGCAATATCCCGAACCAGAACTCGGGCGACCCGCTGAATCTGAATAATCTCTTCAGTTTGAAGGGGAATACCACGATGGAGCGGGATTACCTGCTACAGCACCGGATTGAGGCAACTTTGCGTGCCCTAGGATTTATCGCGCAACATCTGGCGATTTTCCCCGGTCGCAAGAGCCTGATTTGGGTGAGCGGCGGCTTTCCACTTTCGGTAGGCTTCGGCGGTCCGGACGGTTTTTCCGCGGAAAACCAGAATCAAAAGATCTTTGCCGACGAATTCAAACGCTGCATGCGCATCGTGAACGCGGCCAATATCGCCATTTATCCGGTAGATGCGCATGGCGTTCTGCTGGACGGGAGTTTTGCCGGTTCCAGTACTGTTCGTCCCAATCATTCCACACTCGACATCAGCGGCGCCGACCAGCAGCAAACCATGCGAATTCTGGCGGATCGCACCGGCGGAAAAGCTTTTATCAACCGCAACGACTTGGATTCCGCCATCAAAGAGGCGATTGCCGATTCCGAAGTGAGCTATACCCTGGGCTTTTATCCGACCCAGCAGAAGTTTGACGGAAGCTATCATAAGCTTGCCATCAAGCTGGACCGCCCTCACCAAAATTTGCGTTACCGCGACGGTTATTTGGACTTTGTTAAACCCGCTACCGACGAAAAAACGCGGCAAGCCGATTTGACGGTCGCCGCCACCAGTCCGGTAGACGCCAATGGAATCGGGCTAACCGCGCAGGTTCTGCCCGGTATCGCCGGGGGCAAGCCTAGCAGGCCAGATGCGCTGCAAATTACCGTGCAGATTAACCCGCGAACGGTCACTTTCGCTCCGAAGGATGGCTTAACTTTAGGCCAGTTAGATGTCTTGTTCGTGCAGCATGATCGCCTTGGACACTCGGTTGGCGTTCTTAATAATGCGATTGACCTCAAGCTGGGAAGCGCCGAAATGGCAAAGATCCGGCGCTTTGGAATTCTTTTCAAGAAGGACTTGCTCCGTGAAAAAGATGCCGAGTCTCTCCGCGTAATCGTGCGGGACGTCGATTCCGGCGCCACCGGTTCGCTGACGGTCACGTTTTCACAGCTAGTTTCAGGTGGTTTCGGCCAGTTGGAGAAACACTAACTTTTTCAATAAGATACGCCCTTTCTTCTAATAATGAAAGGCATTTGCCACCACTGCCTGGTGGGTATAGTCCGTATTATGCGGTACTTTCTCAACGTTTCAGCTTGCTTATAAACCCATTAGATTTGCTATCGTAAGAAAATTAAGTTTCAAAACTCTGAATTTGGGGGGCTTGCTTACTTCCGTGAGAATGGAGATTTATCTATGAAAATGAGGTTAATTCTTGTCCTTTCCCTGCTGACATCCTTGATGTTTGCACAATCGAACACTTCTGGAGACATCACCGGCACAATCACAGACCAATCGGGCGCGATAGTTCCTGGGGCCTCCGTTACCGCTGAGAACACGGCAACTGGTTTGCATCAAACGGCAACCACTTCGAGCGGCGGTACCTTTCGTATTCCTTTACTGCCTCCTGGCGTTTACAAATTGACGGTGACAGCCGGCGGTTTCCAAACTGTGGAAACCACGACGCAAGTTGTGATTAGCGGTACCGCACAAGCGGATATCAAACTGCCCGTGAAATCACAATCCACTTCAATCGATGTGATCTCGGAAACGGCCACCGTGCAAACGGAGAACGGCGATATTCAGTCGGTTTTCAGCACTAAGGAAATCCAAAATCTTCCTAATCCGGGTGGCGATATTACTTTCTACGCCCAATTGGCGCCGGGAGCGGTCATGAATACCAATGGCGGATACGGGAATTTCTCGGTCTTTGGCCTTCCCGGTACTTCCAATCTGTTTACCCTAAACGGGCAAAATGATAACGATCCGTTCTTGAATCTGAACAACAGCGGTGCTACCAATCTGCTGCTCGGCGCTAATGAACTGGCGGAAGTTTCAGTTACTACAAACGGCTATTCAGCGCAGTATGGGCAGCTGGCCGGCGCCAGCGTGAACTATGTGACCAAGTCTGGCACCAATAGTTTTCATGGCAATGCCAAATATTACTGGGACGGCCGCATCATGAACGCCAACGATTTCTTCAACAATGCCAACGGCGTGTCCAGGCAGTTCGTGAACGCCAACCAGTGGGGCGCATCCATTGGCGGCCCCATCATAAAGGACAAAACATTCTTCTTCTTCAACAATGAGGGCCTGCGAGTAGTACTTCCGACAAGTACCTCCGTTGTCCGCCTGCCGAGCAACGATTTTCAAAACGCCACCCTGTCGAACCTGGCGGCCACTGGCCTGGGCGGCGAAGTGCCCTTCTATCAGCAGTTGTTCAAAGCGTTTAATTCCGCTACCGGCTTGGGCCGCGCGTCAGCCGTACCTATGGGTTCGGGCGACGTAAGTGGCGCCGGTTGCGGCGACCTGACGATTCTGCCGGCCGGTGACGCTTGCGCGGTTCAATATTCCGCCGCGCCGAATGCCTTCGCGCACGAATGGCAAATCGCGGTGCGCGTTGATCAAACGATCGGCGATAACGACAGAATTTATGGGCGCTACCAAACCGATCACGGCGTGCAGCCCACCTACACCGACGCGATTAATCCAACGTTTAGCGCCACCTCGCTGCAGCCGGAAGACCAGGGCCAATTGAATTGGACCCATATCTTCGGGCCGCGGGCAACCAATCAGTTTGTCGGTTCGGCGCTCTATTACAACGCGCCGTTTGGGGCGGCCAATCCAAAGGCCGCCAACGCATTGCTCCCGTATTATCTCGGAATGAATGACGGCTCATTTTCGAGCTTGAACACGATTGATACCTTTACACCGCAGGGCCGTGAAATCACGCAATTTCAGATTGTGGACGACTATTCGTACACCTTCGGCAAGCACACGTTGAAAGCGGGTATGAACTACCACCGCGACCTGGTGAACGATTACGATTTCGGCGTAAATACCGGCGGCGAACTTGTCTTCGGCTCAATCGACGATCTATACAATGGCGTCCTGGGCCAGTACGGCTTTTTCGGGCAAAATTTCCCCGCGAACTTGGCGCAGGATATCCGTACCTATCAGTTGGGCCTTTATGTGGAGGACGATGTTCGAGTCACCGCGAAGCTAAAATTGGTGCTTTCCCTGCGCGCCGACCATAGCTCCAATCCCACCTGTCTATCCAATTGTTTCGCTTCTTCGTCAGCACCTTTTAATGCACTGGATCACGATCCGACGATTCCGTACAACCAAGTCATTAAAACGGGCCTTCACCAAGCCTATCCGGCCGCCGATAACATCGTGTGGGAACCGCGTCTCGGTTATGCCTACTCGCCGTTTTCCGGCGGTAAGACCGTCATCCGCGGCGGCGTCGGCATTTTCGCGGATGCCTTCCCGGCTTTTGTAGTCGATGGTTTCGCGGAAAATATACCCAAATACAACAGCATCGGGCTGGCCGGCACCGCCGGCTACAACATGACCCAAGTCGCTTCAGGGGTTGCCGGTAGCGTCTTCGACGTGGCTAGTTCCGCCAATTCAGCGCTGAACTCGGCCTTTGCCTCCGGCGGTACGCTCGCTTCCATTTCCGCCGCCAATCCGCTGTTCAGCGTGCCCAACCTGGTCACTTCCGACAGCAAGATCCGGCAACCGCGCTACTACGAATGGAACGTGGAACTGCAGCAGCAGCTTCCCAAAAATATTCTTCTCAGCCTGAATTATGTAGGGAATCGCGGTGTTCATGAAGCCATCGCTAACAATGGCCTAAACGCCTATTGTGCTGCCTGCGCTAATAACTTCACGGCTTTCCCCACCTCGGCCCCCGACCCGCGCTTCTTTTCCGTGACGCAGTATCAGAGCCCCGGCGAATCGCGCTACAACGGTCTGGTCATTTCCGCCCGCAAAACGTTGAGCCAGTACGTTCAGTTCAACTTTAACTACACGTATAGCCACTCCCTCGACGACGTGTCAAACGGCGGCCTGCTGGGCTTCGGCGGAAACACGTTAGCCGCCATTGATCCCTTCAACATCCGCGCCTATAACTATGGCAACTCCGATTACGACGTCCGCCATTACATCAGCGCCAGCTACGTGTTGGACAACGTGGTGCGCGGGGCCGGCTTCCATCGCGGACCAAACGCCGTTTTTGGAGGCTGGACCATCTCCGGCACCATCTTCCATCGCACCGGCTTTCCGTTCTCGGTTACCGATAGCGTGAACAATTTGGTGGGCGGCGGAACGGCCTTCGCCTATTCGACTACCGCCGGACGGCCGAGCTGTGGTTCGTCGGCGGTCTATACGAACAACACACCTTGCCTGACTTTGAGCGAGTTCAGCCCGGTAGTAGATGCCGCCAGCGGTTTGATGCTTGGTTTCGGCAACCAAAGCCGAAATCAGTATCGCGGACCCGGTTACTTTAATACCGATCTCAACATCTTGAAATCGTTCCAAATTCACGAGGGCGTGAAACTGGCGGTGGGGGCGCAGTTCTTTAATCTGTTCAACCATCCAAACTTTGCGCCTCCGGTGAGCAACATTGAAAGTCCGTATTTTGGCCAAGTCCTGAACACGGTCAACGTACCGACCTCAATTCTCGGTTCGTTCCTCGGCGGCGACGCGTCGCCGCGGCTGGTGCAACTCCACGGCGAGTTCACGTTCTAAAACGGTGGTAGTGAAAAAAGGGCGGTCCCGCAGGACCGCCCTTACTTTTTTGCAATTCGAGTGATAACAGGGATCCAAAGGAACCCGGTTGCTGAAATGCCGGTTGCTGAAATGCCGGTTGCTGAAATGCCATAGTTCGCGCCCCTCCTAACGTAACTACCTGCCTTCGAGTTCGTCGAGGCGGCGTCCATGGTCGCCAGACACGGCGGCAAGCTTCTCCACAATCGTCAGGAGTTTATCAAGACGTACATCTTGCGCAGCATTGCGTTCGTTCTGCGCAGCAATGGCGGCATGCACCTCTTGAAGAGAGGCATGAAGCGATTCAGTTGATTGCACCAGAAATTCGAGCCGTTGGTTGATGTTGGCGTCAGGCGGCAATGTAGCCATCACTCAATGTTATCAACCGGCCTTATGTCCGTCCTTGCCTCACTCCCGCCTTCTTGAAGACCCCTAACGCCGCATCCAAACCCATCTTCGCCGCCACTTCCGGCGGATAATTCTTCAACCCGCGCCCAAACACTTCCACGCTCAACGCATCCGTATAGCCGATCTTCTGCAGCGCTTGCAAAAAACCCGTTAGATTAATCACGCCCTCCCCCGGTAACAATCTCTCGTTATCGCGAATCTGTTCCGGCGGAAGATTCGGCGCATCGTCAAAGTGAACCGTCACAATGCGATTGCGCCCGGCGTGAATAATGTCGCCGGTGGTAGCGCCTGCGTGATGCCAATGCCAGGCGTCGAGCGTCAAGCCAACGTTCGGCCCGCACTCTTCGCAGAATTCCAACATCTCATTCATCTTCCAAATAAACTCATACGGAAACTGCTTGCGGATATGCAGCGGCCCCAGAAATTCCAGGCCCAAACGCACATTGGCATCGCTCAAGGCATGAGCGGCTTCGGTGAAACGGTCTTTATAAATTTTGCGCAGTTCGTCTTTGGGTGTGGTGCTGGATGACATGATCCAGGTCATCATGCGCGGGCATCCAACCGCCGCCGCGAATACCGCCGCATCGCGCAGCTTCGGCATCCCCGCTTGGAAGGTTTCGTCATCTTTGCGGAATTCAACGGGAAATTCAAAAATAGCCGGCCGTAGCTTGAGTTCTTCCAGCAGATCGCGCGTGGCGTTCACTCCCAGCTTCATCGCCGCGCTCAAATCGATATCGGTTCCCGGGAAACCCACCTTAGCCGCCAAACGCGCGAACTCGGGCCACGGCACGCGCCCTGAAATCAGCACGCTATTGAGCGAAAGGAACATGTTGTGTTGCGCGGCGAGCGCTTGCCAGGAAGCCACGGCACTGGCAGCGATAAGGCGGCCGGCGGCGCGGCGGGTAAAAGTGGGCGCGGACATAGTGTTGATCATATCCGACAATTGAAGAGCAAGAAGCGGATAGCTCCCAGGCCCAAAACGGCTTACGATCAGACCATGGAAGCAAAGGTAATGCTCAACGAAGAAAAATGCTGGGATGCGGTGACCAAGCGCAACGCCGCGCAAGATGGCCGTTTTTATTTCGGCGTGGTGACCACCGGCGTGTATTGCCGCCCCTCCTGCGCCGCGCGCCAGCCCTTACGCAAGAACGTCCGTTTCTATGAATCGCCCGCCGATGCCGAGCGCGATGGCTTGCGCCCGTGCTTGCGCTGCCGTCCGCTCGATGGCCGCGCCGACGAAGGGACCATCGAAAAAATTCGCCAGGTCTGTGCCTATATTCGCGAACACTGCGATAGTGGCGATTCACTCACTCTGGATACCCTCGGCGAAGCCCACGGCTGGAGCCCGTTTCATCTCCATCGAACCTTTAAGTCGGTGCTGGGGGTAACGCCCAAGCAGTTCTTAGACGCCTGCCGCCTTTCCACCTTCAAGGCGGAACTGCGCAAAGGCGGCTCGGTAACGGCGGCGGTCTACGATGCTGGATTTGGCTCGAGCAGCCGGGTGTACGAGCGCGTCGACACGAACTTAGGAATGACGCCAGGCGAATATCGGGCGGGCGGCACGAATGTTTCTATCTCGTATGCCTTCGCCAAAACCCCGTTAGGCTTGCTTTTGGTGGCCGCTACTCCTCGCGGCTTGTGCTCAGTGCAGTTCGGCGAAAGCACCAGTCAACTGCTCCAAGATCTGCTGAACGAATATCCCAACGCCACGCTGTCAAAGAGCCCCGCTGATTCGCCCGAACTGGATGACTGGATGAATGGTCTGACGAAATACTTACAAGGCGAACCCGCCGCGTTGGATTTTCCCATTGACATCCGCGCCACCGCCTTTCAACTCAAGGTTTGGCGCTATCTGCAAACCATTCCGCCCGGTGAAGTTCGTACTTATGGAGAAGTGGCTAAAGCCATTGGCGATCCCGGCGCTTCGCGTGCGGTGGGCACGGCTTGCGGGGCCAATAAGGTCGCGCTGGTGATTCCCTGCCATCGCGTCATTCGTGGCGACCATGGCATGGGCGGCTACCGTTGGGGGCTTGAGCGCAAGACGGCATTGCTCGCCAGCGAAAAAAAGCGCTACACTGCTTTGCAGAGGTGATTCATGAATCGTCTGTCGCGCCGTGAGGTTCTGGCCGTTGGAGCCGCCGCCAGCTTGGGTGTGTTGAAAGGCAATACGCCGAATGGCAAAGTGGCGCTGGTGCGCTGCCGTAGTTATAACGATTTCGGCCCGCAACTTTCCGCCGCCTTTGATCACATCGGCGGCATTCAGAAGCTGGTAGGCGGCAAGACGGTGGCGTTGAAGTTGAATCTGACGGGCAATCCGAAAAATTTTCCGCTCACGCCTGCGTTGCCTTACCGCACAGACGGGTCCACCGTGGCCACCACCGTCCATTTGTTAGCCAAGGCCGGCGCCAAGCGCGTGCGGCTGATTGAAAGCTTCTTTCCCGCGCGGCAGAACCCCGCTTTGTGGGCGCGTTACGGGCTCGATGTGAACGCCATCAATAATCTCGGCACGCAGGTGGAGTGGGAGAACGTGCAGAACCGCGGCAACTATAAGCAGTATGTGCGCCTTAAGGTGCCCTGGGGTGGCTACATGTATCCGGCTTACACCATCAATAAAGCATTCACCGAGTGCGACGTTTATGCTTCGCTTTCCAAGTTGAAGAACCATTGGATCGCCGGTGTAACCATGTCGATGAAAAACAATTTCGGCAACACGCCCTGTTCTTTGTATGGCAGCGATTGCGGACCGAGCGGAAATGAAGCGCCCAGCAAGGAGCGCGGCGACGTGCTGCACGCGGGCACCACCAAGGCGCCCTCGGGCGTAGATGCGGAATTGCACCCCGATTCGCCGCGCGATCCAGGGTATCGCGTACCGCGCATTCTGGTCGATCAGGCGGGCATCCGGCCCATTGATCTGGCGATTGTGGACGGGGTTGAAACCGTACGCGGTGGGGAAGGGCCTTGGCTTCCGGGATTAGAGCGCATGATGCCCGGCGTGATCCTGGTGGGCCGCAATCCGGTTTCGACCGATGCCGTTGGCATGGCGGTTATGGGGTACGACACGCACGCCGACCGTGGCGCGTCTTGCTTTATTCGCGGCGACAATTCCTTGAAGCTGGCTGAAGCTGCGGGACTCGGCACGGCTGACTTGAACCGGATCGACGTGGCCGGACTCAGCATCAAGGAAGCCCGCATCGATTTCGGACCCGGCGCCGTCGGCAAAACCCTGCGCGAACTCCGCGGCTAATTTCGAACTTCCTCTTCCCACTTCACTTCTACTTACTACTTCGGGAACACAGAGGCCTCTCTGTCCCCAAAGCGAAGTGTAACGGCACTCGCCCTCCTTTTCACTACACAAACGAAGCCAAGTGGCAACCTAATGCTGCCTCCCGGCAAAGTTAGTTCCGTACAAAAGGAGAAACGAAATGATGAAAGAATCTGTAAACCCTCTCACCCATCTGCCGCCTTGGCGTGGGATATCACTTCTCGCCATCGCCCTAACCGCTGCGAGCCTACCGGCTCATGCGCAAGTTATACCCGCCGATACCACCAGCCAAACCCCTGCCTCCAACGTGGTCTTTTTCGGCGCGCCACCGGCCGATTTTGACCCCCTCACCGCCGTTCCCAGTGAACTGGAGCAATATGGCTTTCC
>Ga0182012_10007253_pt1 | contig 11124 bp, 6 predicted proteins | sample 612S2SmetaG_FD_120486 | JGI IMG/M metagenome (GOLD analysis project Ga0182012, IMG submission 120486) | Permafrost microbial communities from Stordalen Mire, Sweden - 612S2S metaG | ecosystem: Environmental > Terrestrial > Soil > Wetlands > Permafrost | place: Sweden: Stordalen | collected...
CCTTCGGCGATGACGAGATCGACCGCCTCGGCGCCAACGAACTCAACGTTCGCGCGGGTCGTGTCAAAGTGTGTGTTGTTGGGGACGACATCGCCTTTCTTGCACATCACGCTGAACAGAATGCGCTCGGCGGCGCGCCCCTGATGAGTCGGGATGACGTGTTTGTACCCAAAAATATCCTGTACCGACGAGCGGAACTGCTCGAAGCTGCGGCTGCCCGCATAACTCTCGTCGCCTTCCATCATGGCCGCCCACTGGTGCGTGGACATCGCCCCGGTGCCGGAATCGGTAAGCAGGTCGATGAGAACGTCATCCGCCGGCAGAAGAAAAAGGTTATAGAACGCGGCGCGGAGCAGTTGCTCGCGCTGCGCCCGCGTCGTCCAGCGAATGGGCTCGACGCTCTTGATGCGAAAGGGTTCAATGATTGTGCGAGGCATATTGGTTTCTCTATCTAACCACACACCCGTCTCCCGGCGCACGTCAGGGGCTGGGATCACGGGATGCTACGTTGGGTGCCGATGCACATGCATTCGGCGGACAGGAACCCGGCCCCACAACTTACACCTTGACTGAATCCCGCTTTTCCGCCGGCACATAGTTCACTGCCGCCGTGCGATCCAGCTTGTCCCACGCAAAGGGCTTGCCCTGGATGGCGCGCTTCAACGTCCGGAACAGAACCAGCGAAAAGACCTGGCGATAGGCGAAGCGCTGCAGCCACACCTGGCTGAGCAACCAGGCATCTTCTCGGGCTTCCGGCCGGCGGCGCTCCAGGGCGAAGGCGATCGACGAGGCGATGAAATCGATCACCAGAAAGGCTCCGAAGAATATCAGCAACCGCTGGAAGCTGGCCGGATCGGTGGTGTCCGGATGAAAGTACTTCTGGATGAAATACCAGAGCACACCCGCCACAAACATCACGTCAATGAACGGCGAGACCAGCGGAAGCAGAATCTGAAAGATGAGGATGTTCGGAAGCGCTACAAACCCTAACGCCCCTTTGCGCGCAAACACCCCTTTGTGCTTGAAGATGGCCTGGAGAATTCCGAACGACCAGCGGAAACGCTGCCGCATCAGCGCATTGGCGCTCGTCGGAGCCTCGGTAAAGGCGAGCGCCATGTCTTCGTACTCCACGCGGTAACCGTTGCGCAGCAATGCCATCGTAAGATCGGCATCTTCGGCGACGGTATCCACGTGATAGCCTCCGGCTTCGCGAACGGCCGCGGTACGCCACGCGCCGATCGCGCCCGGCACTACGCTCACCGCGCCCATGGTGTTGAGCGCGCGCCGCTCGAAATTCTGGCTGGTGATGTATTCCAGCGCCTGCCAGCGCGTCCACAGGTTCACGCGGTTGCCAACCTTGGCATTGCCGGCCACGGCGGCGACTTTCGGATTCAGAAAATGCGGCACCATCCGAACAATCGCGTCGGGAGCGATAATCGTATCGGCGTCAATGCCTACGAAAAATTCCGCATCGCCAATGTGCTCCAACCCGAAGTTCAGCGCCTCGGCCTTGCCTCCATTGGGTTTGGTCAGAATCAACACGCGGCCGGCGGCTTCTTCGGCGGCAAACGCGCGACGGGCAATTTCCAAGGTTTGATCCTTGGACCCGTCGTCAATGACAATCACGCGCAGGTTGGGATAGTCGGAATCGAGCGCGCCCTGAATGGTGCGTTCGATCACCTTCTCTTCGTTGTATGCCGGAATCAGAACCGCAACCCGCGGCCGGTACTCTGCAATCTGCTCGGGCTTTCCATACACATGCGAACGCGCGCGGTCGTAGATTGCGAGCACACCCACAAAAACCAGTCGCCCGGTCATCAGAATGTCACCCAGAAAAAAGATGACCGTGATGGCTGTGATCACCGCGCTGGCAAGCCAGAAGCCGATCCAATTCAGCCGAGCAGACCAGTATTCATTCCTCGGCAGCGGCGGCATGACGTCGGCTTTTGTTTTTCCCATCAACTGGTAGACGGGGACGAATGAAAATCCTCGGGCGCGGGCGCCGTCGATGATCAGCGGCAATGCCAGCACGGTACGTTCGCGGTTCCCGCCGCCATCGTGCATCAGAATGATGTTGCCGCACTGTTGATCGTAGAGCTGGCACGGAGGCAGGTGGTCGAGAACGCGAGCGGCGATTTGCTCCGGCGTGAGCGCTGGCTCGTCGTTCCAGTCCCGCGTATCGATCTTGTTACCGATGGTGATGTAGCCCATGCTCTGTGTGAGTTCGAGGGGCCGCACTTCGTCTTCCGTGTCGGGCTCCGCATCCACCGAGTATGGCGGACGGAACAACATGGTGCGAAGGCCCAGGCGGCTGGCGAACAGTCGCTCGGTCAGGTTCAACTCCACCTTCATGTAGCGCGTGCCAATCGAGCTGATATCGGGATGCGTAAACGTATGATTCCCGATTTCATGGCCTTCCCGGTAAATGCGCTGCGTCAAACTGCTGAACTTCTCCGCCTGGATCCCAATCAGAAAGAATGTTCCCGGCACGTGCTCGCGTTGCAGCACATCGAGAATTTTCGGGGTCCACTGCGGATCGGGACCGTCGTCGAAGGTCATCGCCAGTTCGTTCTTGCTGGCGCCATAGCGCGCCATGCGATACGGCTCGGGCAGGCTCTTGAATTCTTCTCCATCGATGAGCCCGGTCTGCTTGTCGATGGTCAAGTCGCGCTGGCCGTCGGCGGGCCGCGCCTCAATATGCAGGATTTCGCCGCTGCCTTCCATATCGACGTCTTGCCCAGGCGGAACGTCTTTCAATCGATCCGACGCGTTGGCTTCTCCGGGCATATCCCACACCCGCCACAGCGAGCGATCCTCCGAGCCCAACCGCTATAATGCGAACGTCTGAATGCCCACTGTCTGCGCGGCACGCATTTCGTTCAGGGCCGTCACCGCATCCAGAAACCAGACATCGTGGCGGAAGTGATCGTCGTCCTCGTAACTGAAGTGCGGGTTGAGCGCGTCGCCATCAAAATCGACATCTTCTTCCGAATCGCGCGCCCCAATCCAGGCTTCCTGCACGGAGACGCTCTTATCCGCCAGACCCGGCGGCAATTTGCCTTTCTTGGGCTTCTCCACCCAGTCATACCCGTAGTTGCCGATGGCGCAAATGAGCTTCTCCTTGGGGATCTCCTTGATCGCAGATTCAAGGTTGCTCGTGAACCAATCCTGCGAAGCGACGGGGCCGGGCGTTCCGCCGGGAAAGTGCTCGTCGTAGTTCATGATGACGACGCCATCCACTGCCGCGGAAATGGCTTTGTAATCGAAATCCTCGTTGCGCACCTGCACGCTGACGTAGAGCTTCATTCCCTTGCCGTGCAAATCCCCCGCGAGTTCGTTCAAAAGATCGACGTAACCGGCTTGCCCCTTTTTCGGGAAAGACTCGAAATCGACCATTAGGCCGCGATAATGATCGGAAGCAAGAAAAATCCCGATCTCGCGGCGAAATTTTGCCCGCGCCTCGGGATTGTTCAAGAAATCGACGACCCCCGGAACAAAATCGGTGCCGTCAAAATTCTGCACCACGGGATAGACCTCCATCTCCGTGTCTTCCGCCTTAAGAAACGTCATCACCTTGGCGTCCACGGGACGGGCCTTTTGCCCCTGAACTACGTCGAACATCGTGTTCGTTTCCGGGTCCGAGGCTTGCAAATGGCCGTCCGCTCCCAGAACCTGCAACCAGGTAGGAAAGAGCAAATCGATCTGCCGCGCATACTCGCGCAAGGAAGAGAAGCTGGCCGCATCCCAGGAAACGTAAAACGCCGCCCGGACTCCCTGCTCGGAATTCAAAGTGAGTTGCGAAGCTTTGTGAGCCGGGTGGCGATGTCCGGCGCGCGCAAGCGTAGCCAGACGGCGCTTCTCGCGCGCCTTCTCTTTTTCGTTTTCCTTTAAAGCATGGTACGGCTTCTTTTCCGTAAGCCAGGAAAGGTCGGGCAGAGGCTCGCTGCGCAAAGCGCTGTAAATGAAAAAAACGACCAGCAAAGAAAAAGCGATGGCCGCCGCGTCGAAAATACGCCGAATCCGCCGCCAGCGGGCTTGCTTGGGATCGTAAAAGACCTGTTTCGCCATCTGGTTGTGCTTTCATCCTAAGGTGAGAGCAGCAGGGGGTCAAACCGGCCGGACGGCGTTCGCTGTTCGCCGTTCGCAATTCGCCTATGCTTTATGCGGGGACCGTTCATTGCGAAAAGCGAGCAGCGAATAGCCAACGACGCGCCTTTCAATTCGCGATATATTGCCAACGTGCTCAGCTTGGTCCGCGAACATCGCTGGTTCTTCCTGACGGTTGCGCTCGCCGCCCTGGCATTGCGGCTGTTTTTCTTCGTCGATTTCCCCGCGGTCACCGACGACTCCCACGTCTATGCCGACCTCGCCACCAACTGGTTGCAGCACGGCATCTATGGCCAGACGCAGGCGCCGCTCATCGTGCCCACCGACACGCGCCTGCCCGGATATCCCGCTTTTCTGGCCATAATCTTCTGGTTATTTGGAGCCGGCAACTTCAAAGCCGTCATGCTGGCACAGATTGTATTCGACCTCGCCACCTGCCTGATCGTTGCCGATATCGCGCGCCGCATGCTCTCAACACGCGCCGCCAAAATCGCGTTCCTGCTCGCCTCCCTGTGTCCGTTTCTCGCGAATTACAGCGCCGCGGTGCTCACCGAGACCCTGGAAATTTTCTTCACCGTCCTCGCCCTCGATTGCGCGGTCGCCGCACTGAATCGAATGCACGCGGGCGAAGCGGGGATCAACCAACGCTGGGCTGCCACCGGCGTCGCCATTGCCGCCTGCATTCTGCTGCGCCCGGATGGCGGCATCCTGCTGATCGCCGTCGCATTCTATGTGGTGGCAGCAGCCCGTAAAACGACCATTCGCGGTGCCGTTGTCGCTGGCGTCATCATCACCGCCTTTGCCCTGGCCCCGCTCGCGCCTTGGACCCTGCGCAACTTCCGCGCCCTCCATCACTTTCAGCCCCTGGCTCCGCGTTACGCAAACGAGCCGGAGGAACTCACTCCCGTGGGCTTCAATCGCTGGGTCAAAACCTGGATGGCGGAGTATGTGTCCGTCGAAGAGATCTACTGGAGCGTGCAAGGCGATCGGATCGACCCCGAAAAACTGCCCGCGCGCGCGTTGGACGAACCGCCTTCCACCGCTACGACGCTGGCGGTCATCGCCGACTATAACCAGACGCCGGAGCAGGAATTGACGCCACAACTGGATGCCCGCTTCGGCCAACTCGCCGCCATCCGCATTCGCGCTCATCCCATTCGCTATTACGTCGTGCTGCCCCTGTTGCGCGTTGCCGACATGTGGCTGCGACCGCGCACCGAGATCCTTTCCCCCGACGTCCGCTGGTGGGAGTTCAATGACGACGTGAAGCATTCGATCATGGCCGCGGGCTTCGGCGTATTGAACCTGGCCTACGTGGGGGCAGCACTGCTGGCGCTTGCTTCCAAGCCCTCGCGGCGGTCGCTGGGAGTTCGACGCTCCGGACTACGGTGGCCCGGATTGCTGATCGGCTTCGTGCTGCTGCGCTCGGCATTTCTTCTAACGCTGGAGAATCCGGAGCCGCGCTACACGCTCGAATGCTATCCCGCGGTGATCGTCTTCGCGGCAGCCTACCTGGCGCAGGCGACAAAACGTGAACGGCATGCTGGTTCGCACTTCTCAAATCCCGATTCCTGTAGCTAAACTTCCAAACATGGAAGACTCTGAGAAATGACAGGAGCGGAAGCGCCTAACTCCATCTGTTTCACTGTTTCAGAGTTGCTTTCGCGGAAGATAACGTGCAAGATTATGCCCAACTTTCAATGAGGTCTTCCATGAAGCCCGTCTCGTTCTGTCGCATCGGTGTTCTCGTCGTCCTCTGCATGGTGTTTTGCCTTGCGCTTTTGAGCTCGAATCAAGCCCACGGCCAGCAAGCCACGGCAAAGATCGTAGGCACGATCACTGACCAGCAAGGTGCGGTGGTGCCGGGCGTCAAAATCACCGTCACGAACACGGCGACGAACGTTGCCACCGGAACGACCAGCGACAAGAGTGGCTTTTACCAGGCCCTGAACCTGCCCATCGGCACCTACAAGATTGTCGCCCGCCACGAGGGTTTTCGCCCGTTGGAAGTGATCACCGCTCCGCTGGAGATCAACCAGTCGTTTCGGGCCGACCTGAAGCTGGAAGTGGGCGCGGCCAACGAACAGGTGTTGGTGGAATCGCAGGCTGCGGGGGTGGAGACGGTCAATCCGACGCTGGGTGAGTCCGTGACCAGCCGTCCCATCGTTAATATGCCTTTGAACGGGCGCAACGTGCTGGACCTCGCTCTTCTGCAACCGGGTGTTACCGAGGACAATCCGGACGATACGAGCCAGGGTCATGGCTCGGGCCAGAGCTTCAGCGTCGGCGGTGGACGTTCGGATTCGATAACCTACTTACTCGACGGCGGCGTGAACAACGATCTTCTGAACAACAGCGTGGTTTTCAACCCGAATCCGGATTCGGTCGCCGAGTTTCGCATCTTGACCAGCAACTACACGGCGGAGTATGGCCGCAGCGGCGCTGGCATCATCAGCGTCGTAACCAAGTCGGGGTCCAATGATTTCCATGGCAGCGCCTTTGAGTTCGTGCGCAACACCGACTTCGACGCCAACCTATACTTCAATAAGGATCCGTTGGTGAATCCGGTACCCGCGCCCCGCAACAACCTCAAACGCAATCAGTTTGGCGGCACGTTTGGTGGCCCCATCCTCAAGAACCGGCTTTTCTTTTTTGCCGCCTACCAGGGGCAGCGCCAGATACAGACCGATGTCCAATCGGAACAACAGACCTTCACTACGGCTGAACTCAATGGAGACTATTCGCACGCCATAGCAGACGGTGCAACTCCCGTTGACAGTAATGGCAATCCCTTGCCAACATGCGCGAACGCGACCGGCTGCGTCGATCCCAACGTCGTTGCCTTTCTTCAGACAAATACTTACTTTCAATCGAATCCCACGCTTGCGGCCCAAGGGATGATCGACCCCACCAAGTTCGACCCCGCTGCTCAGGCCTATATCGCTACCGGATTGATTCCGTCGAATGCGGCCGGCGAGATTATCCCCACTGGGGGTAGCACCGACAACCGCAATGAGCTCATGGTTAAGATCGATTACGAAATTAACTCCAAAGACAAGCTGGCGGCGACGGTCGGCGGTAATCGAGCGAACCTGATTACGCCCTTCGGAGGCCCAGGAGGGATCTTCAACGCGAACACGGTCTCGGGCTTCCCCAGCGCCACGAAGGCCAACGACTCCTTTCTCAATCTCGCCTATACACGTGCGTTTTCTCCTACCAAGCTGAACGAACTCCGCGCTACCGCGCAGCGCCGCAACTACCAGCAGAGCCAGCCCGTCTCGAACCTGGCTCCACTGTCGCCGCAGTTCGGAATCGTGTCGGACATTTCCACGGGTCCTCCGGTCCTAATCTTCGACAATGGCTTAACGCTAGGGCAAGACCCGTACGGTCCGACCTTCGAAATCGGCAACACGTTTGTGTATTCGGATACGTTCTCGTGGGTACGCGGGCACAACAACTGGAAATTCGGCGCGGGATTTTCCAACTATCAACAAAATACACTCTACGATTATTTTGGCGACGGCAGCTTCGGCTATTACGGATATGCCTCGGGCGGGGTGGGAACTGGCAACAGCCTGGCCGACTTCCTCGTGGGAGCCCCGAACTACGTGTTTGAGGGCTCCAATGCGGCCAGCAACATCCGCAGCAAGGCAACCTACGCATTCGCGCAGGACGAGTGGCGGGTACGACCCAACCTGACCTTGAGTCTGGGGCTTCGCTATGAGTACAGTACGCCTAAGGTTGACACTCAGGGAAGAACCTATTCCATCATCCCCGGAGATCAGTCGACAAGATTTCCTTCTGCGCCGCTCGGTCTGGTTTTTCCCGGAGACACTGGGGCGCCTCGTGGGGCCAATTTTCCGGACAAAACCAACTTTGGACCGCGCATCGGTTTTGCCTGGAGTCCGGGCAGTAGCGGCAAGACCAGCCTTCGCGGCGGCTTCGGTATCTTCTATGACGTCCTGAAGGGCGAAGACAACCTGCAATTCAACGGCGCGCCACCGTTCTATAGCGAACCCAGCGTTAGCTACCCTTGCATTCCAACCAACTCCGCTGGCTCTTGCCCCGTCGGCCCGGGCAACCCGGCGTATACCTCGCAAGGGACCTCCTTTTACAGTTCGCCATGGGGGGTTGGAGCGGCCAACCCATTTCCCTCCGGGCCACCCAACCCCGCTACCGCATTCAACCCTGCGGATGGGGGAGAGTTTCTCCCGTTTGGCGGGTACGAGAGCGGCCTCTATTTCGTGAACCCGCATATCCACACGCCTTATACCTACCAGTACAACTTGAGCCTTCAGCGCGAAGTTACGAGAAACATGGTCGCGGAGATTAACTATGTTGGCAGCAGCGCGAAAGGACTGACGGCGCTCCAGGACGTCAACCCCTTCGATCTGAGTACGATAAGCGGCGCCAACCCGTCCCGCATTCTGAATGAGCAGACATTCCCCTCTGCGCTCGCGGCGTATTGCGGCCCCGCCAGCGCCTCCGATTGTCCTTTTACCGGCGACGAGCCTGAGTTCAAAAACATTGCCTTTGCCGGTTTCAATAGTCTGGAAGCTTCCTTAACCAAACAGAACGGCGACAACCGGATCCTGGGAAACACCTACTTCACTCTTGCCTATACTTACGGCCACAGCATCGATAACGCATCCGGGTTCCGCAACCGGGATTCGCAGGTGCCGGCTTACAACCCCGGCGTATTCCGCGCCTCCTCCGACTTCGACGTTAGGAACCGCATCATTTTCAGCGGAGGATGGGACTTGCCCTTTGACAAGGCTTGGGCATCAGGGCCAAAACGACTGGTGAAAGGCTGGAGCCTCTACCCCATCTTGAGTTGGCGCACTGGGTTCCCGCTCAGCATCAATTCGGGACTGTCGGGGTCCGCAAATTCGGATCCCGGACCGTCGGGAGCTGGCGACGGCTACCTCGCTAACGCCGATTTCGCGCCCGGATTCAGCAAGATCACGATCCTCAACCCTAAGACCAATGGCAATTTTTATTTCAACCCCGCGACGTTCCAGGCGATCCAGGATGCTTATAATCCAAGCGATCCCTATGGCACGACGACGCGAGACTTCTTCCGAGGACCGAGCCGCACCAACCTGGACATGGCCTTGGCCAAAACCACGGCCATTACCGAGCACGTCAACGTTGAATTCCGGCTCGAAGCGTTCAACGTATTGAACCACACGGAACTCGCCAATCCGGACGTAAACATTGCCGATCTAAATTTCGGTCTGATTACCAGCACGACGCTTGGGTCGGGACCCAACGCCTTGCAAACCCAACGCATCCTGCAACTCGGCGGGCGGCTAACGTTCTAGCGTGAAATTGGGGTCAGCAACGGGTTTACTTTGGCGGAGGTTCAGGCTCTGCGTGCCAGGACGGCGCGGTTTCTCAGGTCTGCACCGTATCTAGCTAAGCGGTGAGTCGCTCATGCGAAACCGCGTTCGCACGTGTTCCGACAGCAGTTCGATGGCTCCGCGATTCGACACCGGATCGGCTTTCGCCAGGTATTTCATCGCTTCCACCAGCATCTTCTGCCCGTCCACGTACCGAGGGTCGTCGGTGCGCGTGCGCTTCCTTCGCGACATATCCGGAGGGACGGTAATCGTAAAAACTTTGGCCATGCCAACTCAACTTTCCGAGGTTGTCAGCAGTATATAGTCCCACCCGCTCTTTTTCAGCTTGATTCTGTTGGTTCGGGATTGCTCAGTCGGGCACGCACCTAGCCCTGCGGCGGCAGGAACTTCGTTTTCCCGGTCGTCTTCAGCTTAAATGCGTCGTCGGGAAGCTTTTGGTTGATTCTGATATCGGAATACTTCGCCAGCCGGTAGTCGCCGCCCGGCTCAAAGAACTGTTGTTGCACCGAAATTCCACGCGGGTCGATCCACAGCCAGATGCGCGCGATGTTGTTCCGCAGACGGTCGGACTTCGGAATCAGTTCCAGTTTGTCAGCCGCGACGCCGCCCACCGTCTCCGTCGCCAGAAACCTCACCGCGTAGGAACTGAACAAATCGCGGCCTCCGCCCCCGAAGCCAAGCACCAGAAAGCTCTCCACGTCGCCGCGGTTCTTGCCCGCCTCGTACCTGCTAACTTGATCGATCTTCGGCTGGTAAACCTGCACTTGGCCGCCGCCGTAGAGAACGTACTTCGCGGGGTCGACAAAATCCGCCGCCATTTGGATTTCGCCGCCCTCGCGCCGAAAATAAATCTTGCCCTTCTCCGTCTCTTTTTCGTCGATGACCTTCTGGTATTGCTCCCAGACGACGCTCGCCTCGGTGGTCTTGAAATTCTTCGCGGCAGTGTCCATCCGGGCAAGAGCGTGCTCCAGTTCCGGAGACTCGCCGGCAATCTGCGCCCCGGCAACCGCCGTCAACCAGCTAACAAGCACAGCGCCCAGAAGCATCCATTGGAGCGCAATCCTCCGTGTAACTCTCAGCGATGAACTTTGAAAGACGGACTTTGAAAGACGGACTTTGAAACCTTGAAACCCTGAAACCTTGAAACCTTGCTTCATTCTTTCTCCACCCACACCTTATAACTCTGCGTGTGCCCCGAAACGTCCTTGACCGTTTCGACATTGGTGATGCTGACCGCGCCGGAAATCGGTTCGATGATTTTCTCGAGCTGCCGCCGCACGTCTCCACCCGCGGCCGTGTCCACCGCCGAAGACTGGATCTGATAGATCAGTTCGCCCTTTTCCCCGGGAATCACCACCACGCCGGTGAGATGCGGAATCCGCTCCACCGGTTTGTCTTTGTAGTTGAGAAAGTGCGGCGAGACAAAAATAAACAGCAGAATCAGCGTGACCATGATGTCGTAGTGCAGGCTGCCCCGCTCATACGACCAAAGAATGTATCCGCGAATTGTGCGCCAGATCGCGCCCATGGGAGAGACGGCGCCTTCCAGCGCCGTCGAGGCTTCAGGTCGTTGCCAGTGTATTTGGGAATTCATGGGATGGCAACCCCGCTCCGTGCCGGAATACAATCCGTTCCCATATAACGCTGTAGGGCC
>Ga0182012_10007257_pt1 | contig 11122 bp, 12 predicted proteins | sample 612S2SmetaG_FD_120486 | JGI IMG/M metagenome (GOLD analysis project Ga0182012, IMG submission 120486) | Permafrost microbial communities from Stordalen Mire, Sweden - 612S2S metaG | ecosystem: Environmental > Terrestrial > Soil > Wetlands > Permafrost | place: Sweden: Stordalen | collected...
AATCCGCCGGAACCCTCCAAGCGATTTCGGACCACCCGAAATTTGTGTGGCGATTGTCGACGATTCGAGCGATAACTAACGGGGTCAGCGATCCGCTGATACCGCAACTATGAGCGAAGAACTAGAACGCGCACTGAACGATCTCTGCTCAATGAAACGTCCATCAGTCGCCACCCTGCTGCGCCGCAATCTGTATGAGTACGAAGCAAGGAAGGTTCAGCGATTGGTGGCCGCTTGGGAAGAAATTCAACAAAAGGACACGAACGAAAGGAAACCAATAGATGTCTAACTCAACTTTGATAGCTGCCGTCGATACCGAAAAGATCGACCTGAACCAGTTGGCTCTGATTCCAACTCCACCCTCAACACTGACGCATCAGATCATCCCGCATCACGAGGTGGTTAGTGCGCTCGTAGAAACCCTCGGCTTCCGACATATCGGTGTCCATAACATGGAATTCGCCGTCGACCGGGCCGGCAATAAGATGTTCGGCCTGGTCGAACTGGAGCACGGATTCACCGGGGCCAGGTTCGCACTCGGCATTCGCAACTCCCACGACCAAACTATGCGTCTCGCCATGACGGTCGGCTACCGAGTATTCGTGTGCGCGAATATGGCGTTCCACGGCGACTTCACGCCGGTCCTGGCTAAGCACTCCAAGCACTTCAACCTCAGGAACGCCCTCTCAATCGGTGTTGACGAGATGCAGAGGCACTTCGATCCGATGGTACAAGCGGTCGAACGCTGGCGTAGCGATCAGTTAACGGATGTGACGGCGAAACTCATCATCTACCGTGCGTTCGTTGAGAGTGGGTTGGACGTTTCTCGATACCTGGACCGGAAGGTTCACGGTCTGTACTTCAACCCGCAGCATGAGGATTTCCAGCCTCGTACGATGTGGAGCCTATCAAACGCTTTCACGTCGGCATTCAAGGAACTGGACCCGATTCCGCAGTACCGAGCGACGGCGAATCTGGCTGGATTCCTGAACGGAATCAAATGAGCGTCAGTTTCGATCTCGGCAGAATGGTCGCAACTCCAGGAGCCTTGGAGGCCCTGGAGCGTTCTGGAGAAACGCCATTAGCGTTTCTGTGTCGTCACGTTGCCGGCGACTGGGGCGATGTGGACGAACATGACCGGGCGGAGAATGAGCTTTCCGTTCGGGAAGGTTTCCGGCTACTCTCCGCATACAAGTTACTTGATGGCACGAAGATCTGGATCATTACTGAGGCGGATCGGTCGTCTACCACGATTCTCTTACCTTCCGAATACTAAGTTATCGGGTGGAGTTTCTGAATAAGTCAGTTAGTAAGCACGTGGGTTGAAAGACCCAGAAAAGGACAAGGACATAACTATGGCTAAAAAGGTTTGGATTTCATTTCCGTTGACAACTTCAAGCGAGGCGAACGATGCCTCCGTTGTCAGCTTCCTAAAAGGAGGTCAGAAGAAAGAACTTGAAGTCGAAATTGCCGCGTTCATCACAAAGTGGCTGATCGACAAGAGCGTTCCTTTCGCGATTGATTTCGCTTCCTCGACGGTTGATCGCAATGTCGTCGTGGAAGCGTTGCCGAAACGATTGCAGAAACTATTGGTTGTCGCTGCTCCCGTGGCTCCTGAGAACGTCGCTGTTCCGGAAGGTGAGAAGGCCGCGGTGATTGAAGAATCTGGAGTGACGGAACCGATCCCGCACGTCGAGGAGGTTGGAGCCGTCGAACAGGTAGCGGAGGTCGAGGAGATTGTAGCGGAGGCCTCTGGTGATGAGCCGAGAGCAGACGATCCTTCGGAGCTCCGTTAAGGCGTTCCTGGGTGTCGGCTTAGGCGGGCAAGGCGATGGTCAACGCAGGAGTTCCTTGAGGCCTTCGAAGGCCAAAGAAAGGGGCTTCCGCGTCGGCCTGGGGCGATCCAACTGGGGCCGGTCCGCGGAATGATTACGAGACCAAAAGCGAAGTGATAACATCGTGTCGGAACTTGGGAGAAAGCGTTAGCTCATGGCGTATAAGAGAGGTCTACGACTCGAAGGGCGTAGGCTGCTATCAAAGCGATGGGAGGATGTCTGGCTTGATGAGCAAATGTGGGGTTACCACTGTCTGTGCTGTAACCCTCCTGGCGAACCTTGGCGATTTCTGCAAGGTGCCGGGCCGTTCGATGTTCGGAGGCTGAAGTTTCGTTATCTTCGGAAGCGCTATCCGAAGATGATGAAGCTGCTAGCCGACCAAGAGTACAAACGGTACCTACGTACCGGTCGGGAAGATGACGCTGCGTGGTGTCAAGAAATGGTACGGCGGTACGCTCCATAAACGTAGAGTTGAAAGCCTTTCTTTTGGACCGAAGCGTGCGGGCCGTAGATATCGTCACTATCGATGCAGCCAATCCCTGAGATCGTAATATCCAAGTCGAAGTTCATTGCCGGCGTGCAGTGCCTGAAGCGACTCTATTTCCAGGTCTATGAGCCGGATGTCACCGGCAATCTCGACGATCCCGACAGTGCGCGATTCGAAGAGGGCCGGGAAGTCGGATTGTTGGCTCGGAAGGCGTTCCCTGGCGGCGTACTTGTTGAACAAGAGTTCTGGGAAGTGGAAGCCGCACTGGCGGGGACTGCGTCGCTGATTGAAGACGAATCGGTTCCCGCCGTCTTTGAGGGAACGTTCCGATCTGAGGGAGTTCTGGTCCGAGCAGACATTCTGGAGCGTCAGCCTGGAGGTCGATGGCGGCTGATCGAAGTGAAGTCGTCGGTTGAGCCCAAGGATCACTACCTCTACGACCTTGCGATTCAATATCATGCGCTTTCCGGTTGTGGTCTGGATATCTCCTCAGCCGGCATCATGCATCTCAACCGCGAGTACATTTACGATGGCCGTGAATACGACCTTGGTAATCTCTTCATGATTACGGATTTGACCGAGGAAGTCCGGGCCATCGATGTTCCGGCGCTCTTGAAAGAACAACGTGCCGTTCTCGCCGATTCCGCGGCACCTGATATTCAGCCAGGCGATCAGTGCATGAATCCCTACGAGTGTGAATTCTTCAGCCGTTGCAATACGGCCAAGCCCGAAGGCCATATCTCGTTTCTACCAAATCTCCGTGGAAAGAAACTTCAGGACCTGCTGGAGGGTGGGTTTCATTCAATCAAAGACATCCCGGATGACTTCTTGCTGACGGAGATTCAACGCAGGAATTGCGATGCAATACAAACCGGCCGTACTTGGGTCAGCGAGACGTTGCAAGAGGCGCTGGCCGGCTTGCAGTACCCCTTGTACTTCATGGACTTTGAGTCGCTGAATCCTGCGATACCACGTTTCGAGGGTACCTGGCCGTATCATCAGATTCCATTCCAATGGTCGGTTCATCGGCGACTGGAACCAGGTGCCGGTTTGGATCACTTCGAGTTCCTCGCAACCGATTCCGAAGACCCTCGGCGGGATTTCATCAGTTCACTCTGCGAAACGCTCGGCCAGCATGGGCACATCATCGTTTACAACGCATCTTTTGAATCTCAACGCCTGAGCCAGCTTGCAGACCGGTTTCCTGAATTCCGTGATCGAATTGAAGCTATCAAGGTCCGGCTGTGGGATCTGTTGCCGGTAGTCCGGAATCATGTGTACCACCCGGATTTCCATGGATCGTTCTCGCTGAAATCGGTTCTACCGGCGTTGGTCCCTGATCTCACGTATGAGGGGCTCGAGGTCGCCAATGGCGCCGATGCGGGCGTGGCTTGGGAGAGATTGGTTCGTGGGAACCTTTCTGACCCGGAGAAGGAACGTCTGAAAGTGGCACTACTCGCCTACTGCGAACAGGATACTCTCGCAATGGTGCGAGTCCTCGAACAATTGCGAGCGTTGAGGGTACTCAGCGATAACGACCAGAAGTACTCGGACGCTACAGGACTCTAACCTGGAAACAGCGAAGGAAGGCCTGCTGAAGCTGCTCGTCGGTTCAGGTCGTCGGCAAGGATCGAGTCAGGGAGAATTCTCATTGCGCCGGGAGCGCCGCCCGCAGAGTGCCGGGAGAGAAAGGCAACAGGGGCGTCTTCGGGTCAACGAATTGGGATAATGGGCTTTCGAGGTAAACAAGCATGGCGTTTGGCCCTATCGATCCGGAGGCGATGGTCGATTCGTATGCCGCGTATCTTCAAGTCGCATACCCTCAAAACGGCGCGCGGTTCGATAAGGCACGCTTGCTCGATCAAGAGGCTGCGATGGCCGAGGCCGTCACGTTCGGAATTCTCGAAGCGCTCGCGCTGAGTCCGAAGGTAAATGAGTCGGTGAAAAAAGGGGGTCCGGATTTTCTTTGCACGGGCTCTTTCGCAACTCCGGCATTGCGCCGGTTCGTCAAACCACCTCCTAACAGCAGTTTCTTCGTTGAGGCGACATCTCTGTTTCCCAACGCCGTGAGCAATCGTTCGGGTATCCCCAATGACATTCCAGAATCCGGTGATGGAGGGGCATTTAGCCTACTAACGCAGTCCGTGAACAACAAAGCTGAGGCCAAGAACGAACAGCTTAAAGGTTGCGGAAAGCCGGGCGTTGTCGCCATTGTTTCCAGTCACTCAGGTATTGCGGCGCTGTTTAATTCAGCAACAGCCGAATACTGCTTGGTTTCCGAGCCGCAAATACGAACGCCTTTGGGCGGCGGACAGTCGCGCCAAGAAACGACTTTGCAGCGATCCGTATTTCTCCAAGCGGGTACTGACCCGGCCACTATCGTTTCCTACAGAAAGAACATCTCCGCAATTCTTCTGATCGCCGTTTATGGCCGCGAGAGCGAAATTTTCGGGATTCTTCACCCTGAGGCGACCTTCCCGATCAACATCAAGTTCTTTCCGAAGGTTCCGTTTATCAGATTGCAGAAATGGCCGATTGTAGATGGAGTCATTTCAACGGAATGGATTTTAACCGATCCTGACGGTTTAAAGGTGTCACACTGGCCCATCAAGACGGCCACTATTATTTGAACTTGGAGCAGGGCGACCGATGTGCTGTGCTGGGACCAGTGGAGGGGCTCCTTCCGTTTCAAGAGCCACGAAGAATAAATACTAATGATTACGGCACATACCGTTGAACAGCGTTTCCCCGAGCGTTTCAGGTATTACGCTCGTCCACTTTTCGCTTTCGCGGCTGCTCAGAGCGTTGCCCGCACCATCGTAATTTACATACGATACAGTGCGAATCTGTCGTGCATCACAGTTCATTTCATCTTGCTCGACAGAGTAGGGAGTGGCGCTATCGCTGGAACTGCGAGGGACTACTTTTATCCATAATTTGGCTGAATCCCGCCGGGTGTCGTCGAAAGTTTTCAGGTCGATGAAGGTTACCGGCTCTGTCTGCTGCTCGCCGATTCCACGCCAGCGCTCTATGCTGTCGGCATAACTAGAAAATCCTCCTACGGCGCGCCGGTATTCCACCGCTGCCTCATGCCAATAGCCCGCCTTCAGATAGGCATCGGAGCGCTTCATATACATGTCCGGCACGATGGTTGAGTCAAAATCAGGGTTGGTGTGGAGGAACCCCTTTGAAAAGTCCTCATACGTCATGTTGGGGAAGAACGTTTGGTTCAGCTTACGTGCAACCGCTTCATCGGAAGCTGATTTATACTCAGGATAAAGCGAGCGAAATTGGTGAATGTTGCCTAAAATTGCGACGGCGCAAATCTGAAGAGAAATTGCCGTTGTGAGGTCTTGAACTGCCAAGTCCCATTGCTGGGTCTTAATATATGCATCGGCGCGGTTTTCGTAGCTACTCGATTCCTGTAACACGCGCTTCTTGTACTTGATGGCATCGCTGAAATCAGAAATAGCTTCATACGTATTTCCAAGTTGCATCTTCGCCAAAGCGCGGTCGTTATAAGCCCCGTAGTCCGATGGGTTCAAGGAAAGAATTTTGGTGTAATCCGGGATGGCCTGGATAAAATGCCTCAGCTCTAGATACGCTTCCGCGCGGTCGGCTAAGGCTGGGAGAAGGGTCGGGTCGAGCGTTAAGGCGGCATTCAGCTCGTTGAGCAGTGTGCGGTTAAGGTCGTCGCGTTGCGCCTCAGACAGGCCCAATCGCTTAAACGAGTATCCTCTTTTGAGGGTGGCGGCGCTGAAAAAGGGTGGGAGAGCGGATTTGGGGTTCAGTTCACCCGCCTTTTGAAAATCGCCCCTTGCAAGTTTGATGGAAGGCTCGTTCCATAGCACGAAAGAACTGTAATAGAGCCCTCGGAACATATACGCGCGATAATCGTGCGGGAAGCTGTGCACCAATGCATCCATATCAGGAAGTGTCCACGTACATGCCGAGGCGCTTTGCTCGGGAGCCGTGGCCCCGCTGCTGTCGGCAAGCTCTTCGGCGTCGCCAAGATTGGCGTGAATGGATTTATCCAAATCCTCCAACGCAGTGGCGTCATCACCGTTGGCGTGCTCTATTTTTGCGCGCATCGAAAGCAGCGAGTTTAGCGAGTCCTTGCCAACGCGGGAAGTGCCGATGTATTTCAGGGCATTGTTGATATCGAGGAGGAGAGCCTCGCGTTCCCCCTGTTCGCAAAGCGAGGAGAGCCGCAGTACATATCCATCCGAATAGTCTGGGTATTGCGAAAGGATTCGGTCGAGGGCAGGCGCTAGGGCGGAAGGTCCGCCTTGGGTGCCGACCTGCTTCATTGCATCGCCCAGCATGCGCTCGGGCGGCGTAGGGACGATAACGGCAATGGGCTCTATCCGCAGCTCAGCCGGTTCCGCGACGCCGGGTATCAAAACGGGCGGGACATGCCTTTCTTCATTTCCTGCCAATCGAGTTTGGGCAATCCGGCCGCGGTACGTGTAAAGTGCGAGGATTCCCAGCGCGGCCATGGCGGCAGCCACAAAAGCCAGCTTCATTCTTGAACTCACGCGGTGACTCCTTCAACTATCCGTAACGCGAACCCGTGCGTTTGTGGGATAAATGACGTTATCACGGCTGGCCGCTCTGGGTTGTCCTTTCTCGTGCTGTGCTAGCGTCGGTGGAATGGAATTTCAATGGCCTGACCCAATCAGCTTCTTTGCGGACGCCATCACGATAGTGGGCCTTCCTACTCTCGCCTGGACTACTTGGAGGCTTTGGCAGGACGCCAGAAGAGGGCGGGCAGAGGCGGTACATCGCAGAGCTGAAGAGGAGCGCCGCCAAATTATTAGTGTTGGATGCCTTGAATTCTCTGATGGCAGAGTAGCCATCAATCTCGTTCCGTTGGAAAAGATTGCGGCCCTTCCACGACCAGGCGATACGGTTCGCTTGCCGGGAGAAACGCACAATCTAAGAAATCTGGGGGCCGGTTACTACGAAGTGGAGAAAGTGATGTTTACGTTCCTAGAAGCGCCTGAAATTGACCAGCCCTGCCCAGCCGTCCCGTCCAAAATCATCGCCTTTGTGCGGAAACGGGAGGTGCAGCACTGAGTGGTGCTCTTTTGTTATAGGACAATCAAATCGCTAAAGTCCCCCAGACTCCCTACTTCCACGTCGCAATGTATCGCCCTCGCTATGGGGTCCGGAGGCAACCAACAAAAACGATGTTCGTTCTGATATGAATATCGGAGATGTTTTGCAAAAGCCACGGGTAATGTAAGTGACCGTGGCAACAGCGGGTCGATGTATTCGACGGCTGAATAAGACATGGGAGTACCGCTGAGTTTTTGAAGACTTGCTTCCTGAAGCATCGAAGTGAAGCGCACCCGGTCTCTGATGACCACGCAGGCATCGGCATCGTAATCGATGAACAGGCGCGGCACTAAAGAACTGCTGAGGCAGTATAGCCAGTAATCAGATTCCAACTGAAGCTTCACATCGACTCTGTAGCGGAGAAGGTTAGGAATCTCCTTCGGATTGCTCACCAAAGCGATGACCTCCTCCCTTGACAGGTCAAGGGAAGCCTCGATAGTCAACTCATCATCCTTAACGGCGTCGTTGTGTGCTGTTGCGGCGAAGTAGGTCGCAGGTTGGATACGAAGTGCGCCATCACTATGTAGCATCTCCATGTATCTCCGTTTGCCGAACTTGACGAAAATATCTCCAAAGTCGGCTCCGAGTTCTTCCAACCGCCTAGCTGCCTTGCGGGCAAGTTCAGAGGCGAACTCGGGAATTTTGCTCGGAGGAGGCGCAGCGTCCCGTAGTCCCGCCGGATAGGGGCCATATCGCACCCTGAACTCTTCAAGTACATGGGTGACTCTTTCCATCCAGATTGTGGACGCATTTGAAATCTCGCCCGCAGCGATTTCGCCAGAGCGTAATCCAATGCCGTTGGGTGTCGCGGTAAGCAGGTTTAAGAGGATGTCATGGAATCGCTGGGCCAATTCGCCGTGCGAGAGGTGCCGTGCATACCGGTCGTTACGATATTGAAGACGCCATACATCGCTGCGTGCCATGCGTCGTTCAGTCATGCTCGCCGACCCTTTTGAAAACATTTTACTACGTTTATGTAGTAACGCGTGACAAAGGACATTATCACACCTACGCTTTGTTGAGACTGGAAAAGTGGTCCCGGAGGCACTACCCTTCAGAGAGCTCTTGGAGTTAGCGGAGGGTCTTGTCGATTTCGGTTCGGATATCACTTGGCCCCTGGATGGGGTGGCTCGAAACCCTCAGCCGACTAGCTCAGTCACGGCGCTGAATTCAGGGCGCGATGAGGGCTCGCTCGCGGTGGCTCTAAACCTGAAGGTTTAGAGCAAGTTCGAACGACCATGTCGCTCATCGGCACCTAAGATTTTCGCGCGTCATCATATCCGTACCGACTCGACCCCGCAACTGTCCAGCTTGGGGATTCTCCGCGTCGATTGCTTAATAAGCGTCTGCAAAACAAGTGCTCTCGTTTTGTTTTGAAGAACTTACGAAAACTGGTACCCTATAGAACATCGGCAACCTTTGTTCGGGCGGCGCAACATGAGCGATCACTCCAAAATCGAGTGGACGGACGCGACGTGGAATCCCCTTCGTGGCTGCACCAAGATCAGCCCCGGCTGCAAACGCTGCTACGCCGAGACGTTTGCAGAGCGGTTTCGCGGGGTTCCCAATCACCCGTATGAGCAGGGTTTTGATCTGCGGCTCATCCCAGAAAAGCTTTCTGAGCCGTTTCTATGGCCGGGTCCGCGCACCGTATTCGTCAATTCCATGAGCGACCTTTTCCAGGCGAGCGTTCCTGATGAATACATCGAAGAGGTCGTCCGGGTAATGGTTGAAGCCAACTGGCACACCTACCAGGTTTTAACGAAACGCTCAGATCGTCTCCGTCAGCTGCTTTCCGACAAGCTCAAGTTTGCAGCCGCTCAACGGCACATCTGGTGGGGTGTTAGCGTCGAAGACAAGAAATATGGCCTACCACGTGTTCAGGACCTACGGCAGGCACCCGCAGCGATTCGTTTTCTGTCCATCGAGCCGTTGCTTGAAGACCTGGGCCAATTCGACATCTCTGGGATAGATTGGGCTATCATCGGCGGGGAGAGCGGTCCCGGTGCGAGGCCGATGAAACTCGAATGGGTCGACCGTATTCATGCCCTTTGCGAGGCGGCGAACGTGAGCTTTTTCTTCAAGCAATGGGGCGGCGTCCAGAAATCAAAAGCTGGCCGAGTTCTTCATGGCAGAACCTACGACGATATGCCGGAGCGCATCGTTGGGCCGATACCATCAAGGAGTGAGCGGCTTTCAGCCGCAACGCCTTTTGAAGGCAAGACCCTATGGAAGCCGACCAGCCTTATCCAACCAGAGGCCACGTACACGTAGAAGGAACGGATGAGTGAAGAAGCGTTCGACGGCGATTATTTATTCGATGTAGAGCAATTCAGGGTTCAAGCGAGCCTCTCTCTCGAAACCCCTGTCGCTACCGGTGAGGTGCCGGTTTGGACCGATAACAAGGCTCGGTTCATCATGCTGTATCTGCATTATTTTGTTTTGCTGACAAAGCACGGCACCTACATTGACGGCTTTGCCGGACCCCAAGAGGAGTGTGAAAACGATGGCTGGGCAGCCAAGCTCGTTCTTGACAGCGACCCGAAATGGATCAAACACTTTTATCTCTGCGATCTGGATAAGGCGCAGTTCGCTCGCCTCAAGGATTTGTGCTCTCGGCAACCGCTGTATGACTCTAAGAACCGTAAACTTAACCGAAAGATCACTCTTTACCACGCCGACTTCAATGCTGCGATTGATGAGATTCTAGGCGCAGGGAAGATATCGCCGAAACAGGCTACTTTCTGCCTGCTCGATCAGCGTACATTTCAGTGTCACTGGAAGACGGTCGAGAAGATCGCTCGTTATAAAAAGACCGGCAACAAGATTGAGTTGTTCTACTTCCTCGCAATTGGGTGGCTGGAGCGCTCCTTTGCCGCGCAGAAGAACCTCGAAGTCCTTGCTATGTGGTGGGGCCGTGACGATTGGAACGAACTGAAGGCTATGACCCGCGAAGAGGTGCGCGACGCCCTAGTTCGTCGATTGAAAGAGGAACTCGGATACAAATCAGCGAGGGCATGGCCGATATTCGAACGTCAGGACGGCGGCGCGACTATGTACTACATGATCCACGCAACTGACCATCCCGAAGGGCCCAAGTTCATGAGTCGCGCATACCGAAAAGTGGTGCATCCTAACGAACCTATTGAACAGCTAAGATTTGAGCTTCTCGGAGAGTCGAAGCCGCCCAAGTCACAAGTGAGTCCGCCACCAGACAGCCAGCGGAGTGCTTGAGAGGGTATTGTATATGGCGGAAGCGGTCGGGCCGATCATGTTAGTAAATTGACCTGCTCACGGCTTATCGAGAATGCCAAGGATTCGTCCGCTTCGGACTCGATTTTCAACTCGATGCGGACCGGCCGTACGGTGCTCGTTTCGCATGCCGGTGGTGATGTCCTTCTGGTGCCGCGCACACACACCTTGGGTTATGCTACTGTGGCGCGTCCAATGCGGAGGCGGAGGGTGGGTGAGGCAATCGAAGGTGAAGATGATGCGGGGGATAATGGAATTCAACCTATGGAACAGTTCGCAATAGTTCGATATGTGCACGCCTCCGGGATGCCCTCGACGGAAGGTGCATACGAGAGAGATCGGGACCAGGCGATGAATAAAGCCCTGGATCTCAGCAAGAAGCATCCAGACGATTGGGTTCGAGTCGAAACGAAGAGCACGGTTATCG
>Ga0182012_10007258_pt1 | contig 11121 bp, 9 predicted proteins | sample 612S2SmetaG_FD_120486 | JGI IMG/M metagenome (GOLD analysis project Ga0182012, IMG submission 120486) | Permafrost microbial communities from Stordalen Mire, Sweden - 612S2S metaG | ecosystem: Environmental > Terrestrial > Soil > Wetlands > Permafrost | place: Sweden: Stordalen | collected...
AGGCCGTGCGGTTGACGCCCAAAGAGTTTGATTTGCTGCGCTATCTGCTGGCCAACGCCAACAAATCGATCCCTCACCGTAAGCTATTGCAGACCATCTGGGGACCCGATTATGGCGACGAAGTGGAATATCTGCGCGTCTTCGTGAGCCAGCTGCGCAAGAAGGTTGAACCGGACCACGCCCACCCGCGCTACATTGTTACTGAGCCCTGGGTTGGCTACCGTTTCGTTTTACCTCCACAAAATGCCTAATTTTTTCCTGAATAGCCAGCAGCCAAAATGAGTCCCGGAAAGTTGAAAATCTTCCTCGGCTATGCGGCTGGCGTCGGCAAAACCTACCAAATGCTTGACGAGGCGCAAACCCTGAAGGGCAAGGGCGTGGATGTCGTGATCGGCTACTTTGAGCCGCACGGCCGCAAGGATACGATCGCCAAAACGGAAGGCCTGGAGACCGTGCCGCGCAAAACAGTGGAGTATCGCGGGGCCACTTTCGAAGAGATGGACACCGAAGCGATTGTGGCGCGCCATCCGAAAGTCGCCGTGGTGGACGAATTTCCGCACACCAATGTGCCGGGATCGGCGCGCGAGAAACGTTGGGAGGATGTGCTCTTCATTTTGGAGCACGGCATTGACGTGTTGACCACGATGAACGTTCAGCATCTGGAGAGCCTGAACGATCATATGGCGCAAATCACCGGCGTCAAGGTGCGCGAAACGATTCCCGATTGGGTGGTAAAAGAAGCCGGCGAAGTGGTGATGGTGGATCTAACTCCGCGCGCCTTGCTGAACCGGCTGGAGCGCGGCGTCGTCTATCCGCAAGACAAGGCCAAGCGCGCGATGGAGAATTTCTTCAAGGAATCGACGCTGGTCGCGCTCCGTGAGATGGCATTGCGCCAGACCGCGCATGAAGTAGAAGAGCGCCTGGAGCAGGGCGATGCCGCGCTGCCGCCGGTGTCACCAAATGGCCAACCACCAGCGCTCAAGATGCATGACGCGGTGGTGATTTATATCAGCGACGATCCTTCGACCGCCATGCTGATCCGCCGTGGGAAGCGCGTGGCCGACGTGATCCATGCCGATTGCTTCGCGGTGTTTGTGGCGGAGCAGAGCGACTTGAAATCGCTGCCCGCCTTGAAGCGCGAGGCCGTGGAGAGACATTTGAATTTTGCGCGCAATCTGCATATTGAGACGCGCGTGCTGGTGGGCACCGACCATGCCAAAACGATAGTGGAATTCGCACGCCTGCACAACGCCCGGCAGATCTTTCTGCCCCGCGTAGTGGGCAAGGGCATGGACCGCGTGCTGGGCAAAAGCTTCGTGAATCAGGTAGTCGGCATGGCGAACGATATGGAAGTGACCATCGTCGCCGACCGCCGGCAAGAGAGCCCTGCCGGTTGAAAATTTCACAAGTGCGCTAAAATGAAGAAGTTTCGGGCTGTGGCGCAGCCTGGCTAGCGCGCTTGCTTGGGGTGCAAGAGGTCCCGGGTTCAAATCCCGGCAGCCCGACCAGAAGAAACCCCTTTTCTATTTCACTTCCAGTAAGACCAGGGCGTTTGGCCCAACTTCGAGGTTGAGCTCTTTGCCCTGTAAGCGCGTCACCTCGGGAGTGCCGAGCGCGGTCATCGCGTTCAACTTATTAACCTGCTCTTCCGTTGGGTAAAGCGGGCTGCCGATGCTCTTATAAGCAGCAAGCGTGTTGCTGTGTTCGTTGTCGACCCGGCTTTCGCTCACTTCCGCGCCTGCGGGGACGTGCTCGAAAACGAGACGATAAGTTTTGACCGCGCCCTTCTGCTCAGGGTCAACGTAGTTCCAGATAGCGATCGCCAACTTGCCGTCCTGACGTTTCGTGACGACGGTATTTTCGTTATCGTTCTTTAGCCGCTCGTCGCCTAGTTTGTGGAGCAAGGCGAAATCGTAATAGCTTGGTTTGTTGATGCCGCCCTTGGCGCGTAAACCGAAGTGCCCTTCAAAAGGCTTGGGAATGGGTCCGTTTTCCTCGAAGACATCGGAGAAGGTCCAGAAGGAGAGCGCATCAGCCAAGCCGTCGCAGCCCCGAATGGTATGCGCGAGAGCCGGCCCAACGAAATCGGTATCGCGCACTTCGTTTTCACCAGGCACATTCCATTCGGTCCAGAGCAGCGGGAGATCCCCCTTGCCTGCGGCGCGCATTTGATTTTTCACTTTAGCCACCGCGCGGCACACGCGGTCTTTCATTGGAATATCTTCATTCGTGCCGAAAAGATTTTCAACCGTATCGTCGGCGTAGCCGTGGCTGGAAACGAAATCCACCGGCACTTTATTGTCGTTTGTATGTTTTAGAAAATCGTCGACCCAAGCTGCGGCGGCCGTGGAGGGGCCGCCGACGCGAATGCGCGCGCTCACTGCTTTGAGGGCGCGGGCCGTGTGATCATACAAATCGTAGTAGCTCTTGTCGCGTGGTATGCCGTTCCAGAAATCGATATTCGGTTCGTTCCAAACTTCGAAATACCACTGGGCAATTTCGTTTTCGCCGTAGCGTTGCACCAAGTGCTTGCCGAAAGCTGTGATGAGCTCATCCCACAGCTCCATGCTTTTGGGCGGCGAAACATTCTGCTTGTACCAGAAGGGATGCAGCGCGTCGGGGTTGAAGGCGAGCTTTTTCGGCATGAAGCTGATCTCCACCAGCGGCCGCACGCCATTCTTCAATAAGCCATCGTAAATCTCGTCCACATAGGCGAAGTTGTAGAACGGATTGCCATGCTCGTCTTCGTTATAAACTCCCACTTCGTCATGCAAAATGGCGTGAAAACGGACGTAGCGAAAATCCGTCACTTGCTTAACGGCGCGCAAATCTTCACGGTAGCTTTCGCGTAGCGCTAAGATAGCGCGGCCGGAACCGAACATTTGCTCCCAAAAATGTGGGAAGGGAGTAGCTTTGGCGGCGGCATCGATTCTGATTTCTTCCTGGGCCAGACAATTGGTCACCAGGATGAAGGCAAGGAGGAAATAGTGAAACGCACGCATGCAGTTATTTTCCCTCTACCGCTTTTAGCGCGGCCTGTACCTGCGGGTCGCGTTGCGCGAGAACCTCATCGCCTTTATCCACGCCGCGCGCTTGCGTCACAATCTCTTCCTGCAAGCGCGATTTGATCCAAGCCTGCTCAGCGCTCCACTCGGCGGCATTGGGTTGAATGGAACGCGTGGCGAGTTCCACCTTCAATTCGTCAAGCACATCGGGCGGCACCTCGAAAGGATCGGGCAGCGGGGAATGCTTGGCGAGGTATTGGGTGGCGAACTCGGTTAACGCACCGCTAGCATCGAGCACTCCCTCCAACCGCGTGAAGGTCTCGGGAACAACGACGATGTCCGGCTGAATGCCGCCGCCGCCGGTTACCGTGCGTCCTTGGTCCGTCTTGTAGGTGGGCGGCGCGACTGCGGGCTTTTCCGCAAACGTCTCGGATAAGGCAGAATTGCGCAGCGGCCGCTGGATGGTGCGCCCGCTGGGCGTATAGTAAAACGCCGTGGTGATAGCCAAGCCCGCGCCTTGGGAGAGCGGCATCACGCTTTGCACTAAACCTTTGCCGTAAGTTGGCACGCCCACGATGACGGCGCGGTCATGATCCTGCAAGGCGCCGGAAAGAATCTCCGAGGCGCTGGCCGTCTTTTCGTTCACGATCAACGCCATGGCGAAATGGTAAGGCTGGGCATTGCGTGGCACGTCGGCGCTATCCACTTCCTTTGAACGTCCGCGCGCGGTGAGAATTCGCTGCCCGGGTTCGAGGAACATGGAAGCCGCATCGAGCGCGGCTTTGACGATGCCGCCCGGATTGGCGCGCAAATCCAACACCAACCCTTTTAGTTTTTCCGGCCCTAACCTTTCAATGGCGTTGTGTAATTCCTTCGCTGTTTGCACGTCCCAACTGGTAACGCGTATATAGCCGTAGCCTGGCTTCAGCAGGAAAGCGCGGTCGACGCTCGGTTGATCCACCAGTTCCGGCGTAAGCGCAAATTGGAACAGCCGTGAAAACCCTTGCCGCCTGATAAACGCGGTGATCTTTTGTTGGCGCGCTTCGGTGAGCAGTTCGACAATCTGTTGCGGATCGAGCGAGCGAATGGCCACATTATTGATCGCAATCAGTTCATCGCCGGCTTGGATGCCTGCCTTGTTTGAGGGCGTGCCGGGTAAAGTTTGCAAGAAAATCACCTGCCCCGGCAAGACGGAAACAACGCTGCCGAAGCCTTTTTGCTCTGAATCCTGCATTTGCTTCAATTGCTGAAACTGCGCGGTATCGAAGAACTGCGTGTGCGGATCAAGCTGGCGCAGCATGGATGGAATGGCGCCTCCAAAAACCATCTTTTCGGCAGGGACAGGATCGGAAGAGTGAGCTTGCACGGCGGTGAGTACGTCGACAAATTGTTTCAAATAAGGCTCCAGCTCCGGCGCTGGATTATCTTGCGGTGCGGTTGGCGCTGCCGCGGGCGGGGTCTGGGCTAGCGCGAGGCTTACACCCAAAACGAAAAAACTCAACGTCTTCATCGCGTGTATTGGGTAGCCTGGCGGGTTGCCGCGCGCTGCATGGCCAGTTCAATCAATGTGTCGAGCAGCTGTGAATAGCCGATACCGCCGTATTCGAACATTTTGGGATACATACTAATAGACGTGAAGCCCGGGATTGTGTTTATTTCATTGATATAAAACTGGCCGGTAGCGTTCTCTAGAAGAAAATCCACCCTTCCCATGCCTTCGCAGGAAACCGCATCGAAGCAAGCCAAGGCGAGGCGCTGCATTTCCTTGGTCTGCGCGTCTGTCAGCTTGGCGGGCAATTCGATGCGTGCCTTATCAAGCAGATATTTGTCTTCGTAGGTGTAGAACTCCTGGGAAGGGATGATTTCGCACGGGGTGGAAGCTTTGGGAGGATCGCCGCCTAAGACGGCGCACTCAAATTCGCGGCCGGTTACGCCGCGCTCCACCACCAGTTTGCGGTCATACTGCGAAGCCATCTCCAAAGCGGTTACTAACTGCTCACCCGACTTAGCCTTAGTGATGCCCACCGATGAACCAAGGTTGGCGGGCTTGACGAAGACTGGAAAACCAAAAGGCAGACGAAGAGTTTTGGGGTCAAACTCGCCACGCGTGAGACTCAGATGCTCAACCACCGGCAAGCCCGCTTGCATACAAAGCTTCTTCGTGACGGCTTTATCCATCGATACAGCCGAACCCAAAACTCCAGCGCCCACATACGGCAGATCGGCGAGTTCGAGCAAGCCTTGGACTGTGCCGTCTTCGCCGAACGTCCCGTGAAGCAGCGGAAACACCACATCAATATTGCCGTTGGCGCCCGGCTCCGGCAAGATTGCTTGCGGATGCCACTTACCGTTCTTGTCGATAAAGAATTCGCTAACTGTGTACTTAGCCGGATCGAGCGCTTTCTTGACGGAATCAGCGGAGCGAACGGAGATTTCATGCTCGCCGGAGCGGCCGCCGTAGATGAGGGCGAGTTGGAGTTTGTGGGTTGTTTGAGCCAAAATCCATTGTCGCGCGAGGACACGCCGGCGGGCAGGTGGAAAGGCGTTATACTCAAGTTTGATTTGTCCGCCATTTCCTGGCTGGCAGTTTTGCAGCGGTCAGGAGCTTTCCCTCGCCCGTCGTCCTCGGGCACTTTCAGACTTCAAGGAGTACAACGCATGAGCGCGCCAGCACAAGCAAGACCCTATACAATTCAGCAAGAACAAGAAGGCCAAAATCCGTCCGCGCAGGAGATCTCCCAGCTAGCCTATGCTCTATGGCAAGAGCGTGGCTCACCCGCAGGGTCGCCGGAAACGGACTGGCTCGAAGCAGAAAGGCAATTGCGCGTTGCGCAGTCGGCTACTTCGTCCGTTTAGACCCGGAAGCAAGAAAGCGCTTCCTGGAGCTGGCGGGAACGATTGTGAGCTCCCGGACTTTCGAGCTTATATGCTGGGTACTTTCCGCCACCCGCAAGTTCACTTCCCGAACTTTAGCGTTAGCATCGGCAACCGTTTGGGCAATTGATTCTGTAACCGCGGCTTGTTCCGTAATAGCAGCCGCGGTGGAAGTTACGCTCACGCTCACGCCTCCGATAATCTGCGTGATTTCATTGGCATCCGTCACGCCCTGCATGAATGCATTTTGGATCTCTAATACCTGTTCGTTGATGTTCTCGGTGGCAGCCGCGGCTTTTTGAGCGAGAGACTTAACTTCCGCCGCGACTACGGCAAAGCCGCGGCCCGCTTCGCCTGCCCTGGCGGCTTCCACCGCCGCATTGAGCGCAAGTACGTTGGTCTGGAAGGCAATGGTGGCGATATTTTCGCTGACGCGGCCGATGTTATTTGCCGCGTTGCCCAACTCCCTGATCTTTTCCACCACCTGTTGCGTTTGCCGGCACGCCTCGCCGGCAATGAGCCGCGTCCTCTCTGAGTTCTCGCCAATTTGGCCGATGGTTAAGCTCATCTGTGCCGTCGCTCCGGACAGTTGATTCAAATTTTCAGCGGTTTGTGCCATGCCGTCGGCCACTGCCAGCAACTCGCCAAGCGCCGGTTTGCCGGCGAGAGCAACGGCCGCGGCGTTTGCCGCGCGAAACCCCAATAAAACATCAGCATTCGATTGCAAATCCGCCGACGACGAAAGTACGGTAGCGGCGCGGCCGGATACCTGCCCAATCATCGCGCGCAGATTGGAGCACATGGTTTGCATGGCACCGGCCAAAACTCCCACTTTGTCGTCTCGTTGCCGCAAACTGGGCGCTAGTTCCAGCGTTAGATCGCCGGCGGATACCGTTTGGACGTAAGCCACGGCCGCCAGCAAAGGCCGAATCACGTTCCGCAGAACGACGAGCCACGCCAGAAACAGCAGCGCGAGGAGGCAAAGCGTTATGGCGACTTCCGTCCGTAAGGTATTGTTCAGCTTTTGGCCGGCGCGTTGTTCGAATAGCTTAACCACGCGATCGCTTCTCTCTAGTGGCGCCACATTCCCTGCGATGACCGGAGCCATGAGCTCTTCCCGTTTCTCCGGATTAGCGAGAACCTGTTCCAACGCGGCGCTGGATCGAACTCCATTGCCGCCGTGCGCCGGCCAGGCCTTCCAGGATTTCGGGATCGGTTGTTGCCGGCAAATGCAATTCCGCATCGCCCGACTCCAGCCCGCGCAGCACGCGTTCGAATCGTGAAATGGAGGCCCGTAAGGCCGCCGGATCGCCCTTGTGCAGCAACATGAGCGCTTCCTTGGTCATTTTCTGCGAAAGCATGCGCTGAGCGCCCGCCAGATTGATCTCGACGGCGTCGGAGCGCTGCGCCGCCGCGGAACGGAGGAGAACCGCGGCTGCCGTCAGGTTGAGCAGCCCCAACACCAGAAAGATGGCGAGCGATTTTGCTTTAAGGGACTTCATGCTTTCAATTTAGCGGTGCGGGATCCTAAGAATTGGCAAGCCAAGAAAGCGGGCCATGGCTTGTGAGCCAGCTAGTATTAGCGCCCCAAAGAGGTAGTTCGTCCAGCGGGGAGAAATTCTCTGATCTGCCCGGATTCTCCTGAGACTGGAGGTATTCAGGTACCCTAGAACATGTCTTCTATATGAGTGAATCCATTCCTAAACAACTTTTGGTGGTAGACGACGACTCGTCGATGCATGAACTCGTAAATGCCATGCTCGCAGGGACGGAGTGGAGAATAACTGGTGTTTCGAGCGGCGAAGAAGCGCTCAAGCGGCTGGAGACGCACCCCTACGATTTGCTGCTGACGGATATTTTGATGCCCGGCATGGACGGGTTAACACTTCTCGCCCGCGTGCGCGCGCTCAACCCCAAAGTGCGCGTGGTGGCCATGACAATTAAGAACACCCCGGAGCATGTCATGGGCTCGTTGCGCCATGAAGCGGCAGGCTATGTAACCAAGCCCTTCACGCGCAACGCTTTACTGCAAGCCTTGCGTGAAGCTTCGGAAACACCGCTTGACCAGGGCGATATCAAGGTGCTCTCCGACAACCCGCAGTGGATTTCGCTGCAAATCCGCTGTAAGCTTGCCACGGCGGAGCGCTTGACGCAGTTTGTCCGGGAGTTGGCGAGTGAACTCAATCCGGAAGAGCGCGAAAACGTGGCTATCGCTTTTCGGGAATTACTGATCAACGCCATAGAACATGGCGGGCATCTCGATCCGCAGCAGGTGGTGGATATGAGCTATATCCATACGGCGCGCACTATTGTTTACTATATTCGCGATCCGGGAGAAGGATTTTCTCGTGACAAACTCCAGCACGCGGCGGGAGACGATTTCACCGAGCAACCGATGCGCCACATCGATCTTCGCGAGCAACTTGGGCTGCGGCCGGGCGGCTTCGGCATGCTCATGGCCAAAAAGTTCGCGGATGAAGTGATTTACAGCGCCAAGGGCAATGAAGTGCTGCTGATCAAATACCTGTGACGGGTCATGGCGGGCTGAAAAGGGCTTCCGGCGAATCGGAGAGCGCAAACTGGGTACATGCCCCTGTGGTTTCCGGCCTACTGGTACAAGTAGTGCCGCGCAGCTGCACGGCATCGGTTGGAGCCTTGCTTCGCAAGCATGTCCACAGAGCGGTATCTCGGACAGGTTAGATTTAAGGGTTGGGACACAGGAGCAAGTCCCCACTTTGCTTTCGGCGATCCGGGAGCTAAGGCAGTGAATATTCGGAACTTACGTGGGAATGTTTTCCAAGAGAGAGCAAGCGCAGCCTTGAAAAAGAAAATTTGCATGGTTGGGAAATTTGGCGTTGGGAAGACCAGCTTGGTTCGCCGTTTCGTGGATGGTTTCTTCGGGGAGAAATATCTAACCACGCTTGGGGTTAAAATCGACCGCAAGGATATCCCGGTAGGTGGCGAATCACTTGCTTTAATGCTGTGGGATCTAGCGGGAGAAGACGAGCTATCACGGCTGCAAATCTCCCATCTTAGAGGAGCTTCCGGGTATATTCTTGTGGCCGACGGATGCCGCCGCGATACGTTCACTAAAGCGATTGAACTGCAAGGTCGCATTGCGCAGAACTTCGGTGAGTTGCCCTTTGTTTTCGCGATCAATAAAGCCGACTTACGAGCACATTGGGAGGTTACGAATACGGACCTTGCGGATTGTGGCTGGCCGGTTTTTGAAACGAGTGCACGCGCAGGTTCGGGGGTCGAGGAAATGTTCTTGGCTCTCGCAGAAAAGCTATTGGGCGAAAAGGCTACGGCAGAGGAGATTGACGAGTGAGCGATATCACTCAGCTCGGCATTCTGTCGGCCCTCGGATACGTGGTCTTCGAGAAAGTGAATGAGGGAGCCTTCCGTCTTTGTGGCGAAGCTCCGGTGTGGCTGAAGCACTTCTTGCCGGGTGATAGCAGAGGCATCGCGCTGGCTGATTTGTTTCCATTTCTGGAGGTATTTCTGCTGGATGCGGAAGAGTTTTGGACTGATCCCGGTTCGCGGCCGAGATTGCAATCCGATTATTGGACGCAGACAGGCTCCCAAGGAAAAGAGTTGCCATTGTGTGCCACGGCCCTGAAAGTAGACAAGAGAAGTCTGCTTGTTATAGAGTGCGTGGAGGAGAAATTCAAAGGGGCACAAAGTCAGATTGATCACGCGCATGAGGCCACGTTGCTGAAGCGCGAACTCGAACGGGCAACCGAAGCGAAGAGCGAGTTTCTGGCTCGTATGAGCCATGAAATCCGCACGCCGCTGAATGCCCTGCTGGGGATGGCCGAGTTACTGGCGGAGACCACGCTCAACGCCGAACAAAGCGAGTATGTACGGATTTTCCAGAGGACCGGCGATACCCTCCTCAGGGTGGTCAACGAGGTGTTGGACTTCTCTAAGGTCGAAGCCGGCCAAGTGGAGATCGAGAACGTTGCATTTGAGCTGCCGCTAATTATCGAAGAAGCGCTGGAAGTGATGGCGGTTCGCGCAAATGCCAAAGGGCTTAGATTGAGCCGGCAACGTGACGCGACAGTGCCGGCGGTTCTCATGGGAGATCCGGCCCGGCTGCGGCAAGTGCTGCTGAATCTGCTGGGAAATGCCATCAAGTTTACGGAGCAGGGTGAGGTTAGAGTACGGGTATTCGCCGAGAACGAGATGGAAAAAAAACTTCTGCACTTTGTAGTTTCCGATACGGGCATCGGGATTCCAGCCGACCGCCTCCCCACCGTTTTTGACAGCTTTACGCAGGCGGAAGCGTCGACAACGCGCAAGTTTGGCGGAACCGGATTGGGATTGGCCATCTCAAAAAAATTCGTGGAGTTGATGGGGGGGAGGATCTGGGTCGAGAGCACGCCGGGGCTCGGGACTCAGATGCATTTCACTGTGCGATTCGCCGTGGGTGAAAGCGTTCCGCAAGGAGCTTCGGAGGTCAGGAGTTCTGTTGTCCTGCAAAAGCCCAAAGGTACGCTTAGAATTCTGTTGGCGGACGATATGGCGGATAATCGCTTCCTCATTCGCGGTTACTTGAAGAGTACGGGATACCTCATAGACGAGGCGGAAAACGGCGCGGTGGCTGTCGAGAAGTTCAAAGAGGGCGCTTATGATGTTGTGCTGATTGATTGTGAGATGCCGGTATTGGATGGCTTTTCCGCCACGCGTGAAATGCGTGCCTATGAGCGAGAACACAACGTGGCTGCAACACCTATCCTGATGCTGACCGCCCATGCCTTTAAGAAAGTTGTGCAAGAGAGTGTGGAAGCGGGTTGTACGGGCCATCTGGCGAAGCCAATCCGCAAAGCGGCTTTATTCGAAGCGATTCAGCCATATGAGCGAGAGCGTTTGGCCAGCACGACATTAGCTGAGTCCGACGAATCGTGGCTTACGCCAATCATTCCCGGCTACCTGGAAAAGCGGCGCAGCGACGTCGGCAAGCTGAGAAATGCCATTGAAAAGAAGGACTACGGCACAGTCCGCATGGTAGGACATCAAATGGCGGGCACCGGAGCGAGCTATGGATTCGAAAAACTGACTGAGTTGGGGAGCGCTCTGGAAGAGTCAGCCGACTCTGGAGACGAGGCGGAGATTAGTGCGGAGATTGAGGAATTGGAGCGCTATTTGGCCGGCTTGGACCTGGGTGGTCTCCCAACATGATGCGAAAGGAGACGCTTCGGTTGAAAGACTGGTCGCGCTCTCCTAGCCCGGTGCGCAG
>Ga0182012_10007261_pt1 | contig 11119 bp, 8 predicted proteins | sample 612S2SmetaG_FD_120486 | JGI IMG/M metagenome (GOLD analysis project Ga0182012, IMG submission 120486) | Permafrost microbial communities from Stordalen Mire, Sweden - 612S2S metaG | ecosystem: Environmental > Terrestrial > Soil > Wetlands > Permafrost | place: Sweden: Stordalen | collected...
CATCCGACCCAGTGACGGCACGCAATGGGACAAGATGGCCTCGGTCTTTCCCTACTTGGCCATTCTCATCCATGGTGACGCCGCCTTCGCGGGCCAGGGCGTGGTCGCAGAGACTCTCAACATGTCCCAACTCTCGGGCTACCGCGTCGGGGGATCGATTCACATCGTGATCAACAACCAGGTCGGCTTCACCACTGCCCCGGAGTCGGCGCGGACGAGTTATTACCCGACCGACGTTGCCAAGATGATCCAGGCGCCGATCTTTCACGTCAACGGCGACGACCCCGAGGCGTGTGCGCGCGCCGCGCGACTCGCCTACGACTATCGCGAGACGTTCCATCGCGACGTGGTCTTGGACATCGTCTGCTACCGGCGTCACGGGCACAACGAGGGTGACGATCCGAGCTACACCCAACCCCAGATGTACAAGATCATCGACCAGATGCGCTCGGTGCGAAAGATCTACACCGAGACCCTGGTGCGCCGCGGCGACATCTCGATCGAACAGGCCGAAGCGGAACTCGAGCAGTTCAACACGCGTCTCCAGACGGTCCTCGACGAGGTCCGCACCGTGCCGGTGCCCAGTCTCGAGGGCGTGCCGGCCGCCGAGATCCCCGAGGACCTCGTCGCGCCGCCCACGGGCGTGGACCGCGCGACGTTGCTCGAGATCGCTGCCGTCACCATGACCGCGCCCGAAGGCTTCACCATTCACCCCAAGCTCGAGCGCCAATTCGCCCAGCGCCAAGCCCTGCTCGACTCGGGCGAAGTGGACTGGGCGCTCGGTGAGGCGCTCGCCTTTGGCACGCTCGTCAAGGGCGGCTCGAACGTTCGACTCATGGGTCAGGACTCTCGTCGTGGGACCTTCTCGCACCGCCACGCGGCACTGATTGACTACGAAAACGGCGCACAGTACGTGCCGCTCGCGAACCTCGACGCCACGGCGTTCTTCACGGTACGTGACTCATTCCTCAGCGAGTACGCGGCGTTGGGTTTCGACTACGGCTATTCGGTCGAGGCGACGAACACGCTCGTGGCCTGGGAAGCACAGTTCGGTGACTTCGTCAACGGCGCCGAGATCATCATCGACAACTTCCTCGTGGCCGCCGAGGACAAGTGGGGCCAACACGCCAGTCTCGTGATGCTGCTGCCCCACGGCTACGAGGGCCAGGGACCCGAGCACTCGAGCGGACGCATCGAACGTTTCTTGTCGTTGTGCGCTCGAAACAACATCCGCGTGGCCCAGCCCACGACGGCGGCCCAGTACTTCCACCTGCTGCGAAGTCAGGTGTTGCGCGAGAACATCACGCCCCTGATCATCTTCACCCCCAAGTCGATGCTGCGAGCGGTTCAGACTCGTTCGAAGCTCGAGGAATTCGAGTCCGGTTCGTTCCAGACGGTGCTTGACGACTCGATCAAGGACCGCGCAGCGGTCACTCGGGTGGTGCTCGCCACGGGCAAGATTGCCCACGAGGCGATCGCTCGACGAAACGAGATCGGCGCCGCCGTGGCCGTCGTGCGCGTGGAGCAGCTCTACCCGTGGCCCACCGAGCGCATCGAAGAGGTCCTGACGTCCTATCCCCTCGCCGACGAAGTCGTCTGGTTACAAGAAGAACCCGAGAACATGGGCGCGTGGCCTTTCGTGCACTTGCAGATGCACCACCAACTTCGTGAAAAGAAGGTGCGCCACGTCGCGCGCGCCGAATCGGCCAGTCCCGCCACGGGCAGCGGCCTCGTGCACGCGGCCGAACAGGCCGACCTGCTGCAACGGTCGATCGGGTGAGTCCTCCCAGGACCGGCCGGGTCCACGTCGTCGTCGACGGTTCAAACCTGGCGACCGAGGGTCGAACCGTGCCGAGCCTGGTGCAACTTGACGAGGCCGTGCGCTCGTTTATGGAGGAGAATCCACACACCGAGATCATCGTGGTGGTCGACGCGAGCTTCGAGCACCGCGTCGCATCTAACGAGCGGGCCCGCTTCAAGGAGGCCGAGCTCGCGGGCGAGATCGTGACGCCGCCCGCCGGGGCCATCGGGCGTGGGGACGCGTTCATCTTGAAGATCGCCCAGCGGATCAACGCCGTGGTCTTGAGTAACGATTCGTTCCAGGAATTCCACGAGGAGTATCCCTGGTTGTTCGACGCGAGCCGGCTCATCGGTGGCAAACCCGTCAAGGGCGTGGGCTGGGTGTTCACGCCGCGAATTCCCGTGCGTGGGGCCAAGTCCGTGCGCGCGGCGAAGAAGCTCAAGCTCACGCTGCCCGGTGGCACCAAGCCGACCATTGGCACCACGCTCACTCCGGTCAAGACGGTGAAGGCCCCGGCCAAGGTCGCCAAGAAGGCCGCCAAGGCCACCGAACCCGCGAAACACTTGGAGCTCCCCGCGAAGAGGACCGCCAAAAAGGCCGCCAAGGTCGTCGAAGCCGTCGCCAAACACGTGCAAGCGCCCACCAAGAAGACCGCGAAGAAGGTTGTCGCGCCCAAGAAGGCGGCCCTGAAGGTCGTCGCGCCCGTGAAGAAGGCGGCCAAGGTCCCGACGCCTTTGAAGAAGAAGCCCGCCGAACCCGCCGTGGCGCTTCGTCGAGGGCGACAGCCCGTCAATCCCGAGTCCGACTTCACCGCGTTCAAGAATTCCCACAAGATCGGATCGAAACTCGAGGGAGAGGTCACCGCGTTCACCAGTCACGGGGCCGTCATCAAGGTGAAGTTGCGCGGCTCGAAGCACGTTGAGTGTTACGCACCGACTACGTCGCTGGGCACGCCCGCGCCCGCACGAGCCCGTGACGTCCTAAAACGTGGCGACCACCGCACCTTTCGATTGGTTACCGTGGACAGTGAGCGACGAATCGCGGAGTTGGCCCTGGCGTGAGTGAACTTTCTTTGAATCCATCGGACTGGTTGCCCCACCGACCGCCCTTCTTGCTCGTCGACGTCATGGTGAGCATCGAGCCGGGACTTCGCGCGAGCGGCGAATGGACGCTCAAGGGCGATGAATGGTTCTTCCCGGGTCACTTTCCGGGTCGCCCGATCACGCCGGGTGTCTTGCTGCTTGAGGCGATCGCGCAGTGTGGTGCGGTGGCGGTGTTGACCGATCCCAAGTACACCGGCCGACTGCCGCTCTTCGGCGGTGTCGAGTCCGCTCGTTTTCGTCGACAGGTCCTGCCCGGTGACACCGTGTTGCTCGAGTGCGAGATGACCCGGCTATCCGCGCGCGGAGGTAAGGGACACGGTCGTGCGAGCGTGCAAGGGCACACGGCCGTCGAGGCGGACCTGCTTTTCGTCATCGCCGACGCGACGTGAAGATCGCCACCTGGAACGTCAACTCGCTGAACGCGCGCTGGGCCCGGGTGGCCTCGTGGTTGGGCGCACACGAACCCGACATTGTGCTCATTCAAGAGACCAAGGTGTCCGACGAGAAGTTCCCGTTCTCGGCCTTGGCGACACTCGGCTATGAATCCGCGCACTACGGCCAGGGTCAATGGAACGGTGTGGCGATCTTCTCGCGCGTGGGAGTAGAGGACGTGACGCGGGGCTTCGGTGACGATGACCCTGAAGCCAGATTCATCGGAGCGACGTGTGCCGGGGTGCGAGTGTACTCGTGTTACGTGCCCAATGGTCGCGCGCTCGATGATCCGCACTACGCCTACAAGCTCGAGTGGCTCGAAAAGTTGACCCGCGTGCTCGACCAACGCGATCGAACCCAGCCGGTGGTGGTCGGTGGCGACTTCAACGTCGCACCGACTGATCTCGATTGTTACGACCCGAGTCTGTTCGAGGGCACGACTCACACCAGTGAGCCCGAACGCGCGGCCCTTCGCGGCATCGAGGCCACGGGACTGATCGACCTCACGCGCTCGCTCCATCCTGACGAGCCGTGCTTCACGTGGTGGGACTACCGCAGTGGCTCGTTCCATCGCGGATGGGGACTGCGCATCGACCTTCTTTACGTGGACGCGGGCTTGGCCCAGAAAGCGACCGCGAGTTACGTGGACCGCGAAGCGCGAAAAGGCGAGAAGCCCTCAGACCACGCGCCGGTCGTAGCGGAGTTCAACCTCTAGCCGAGTCCCTTGGGAAGTACGGCCTCGATGAACATCGGACCGGGGGTGAAGTACGAGCGGCGAAGCGCCTGGACCAACTCGTCGGCGGTCGTGGCCCGCACGGCGGGCACGCCGAGTCCGGTCGCGATGGCGCACAGGTCCAGCGCCGGGTCATCCAGGTCGAGCATGCGCTGGCTGGTAGCACCCTCGTGGGACGCCCCGACTCGTTGGCGCTCGAGGTTGAGTATGGCGTAGCTGCGATTGCTCAGTGCGACGACCGTGACGTCGAGCGATTCGCGCGCCATGGTCCACAGCGCTTGGGGGGTGTACATCATCGAGCCGTCGGACTCAAGGCAGAGGACTCGGCCGTTGCTGGCGACCGCAGCGCCCAGCGCGACCGGCAGTCCGTAGCCAATGGAGCCTCCCGTGAGGGTCATCCAACGATGGCGCGGGCCGTGTTGAGTCGCGCCAAAGAGGTGGATTCCGCTCGTGTTCGATTCGTCGGCGACGATGAGGTCGTCGAACATCGTGGCCCCAATTGCCGCAGCGAAACTCTGCGTCGTGAGTGCCCCGGTGGGCGCGCCGCTCTGCTCACCGGGGCTCTGCTCGACCATCGATGCGTTAAGTTCCTTCGCCAGTTCCAACAGCGCGGTCTTGGTGTCGGTACCTGGAGTCGCGAGGGGGATCACTCTCGTCGCAGGGTCGAGCAAGCGACTCGCCACGTCGGGATAGGCAAAGAAGCCCACCGGCTCGTTGGCGCCGACGAGGATCAGCGCCTCGACGTCCTTCAGTTGTGCGATGGCGAACTCGCTCAAGTAGATCAGTCGCTCGGGGACCGGCAGACCGCCGCCACGTTCGAGGATCGCGGGGAATGTCTCGAGGAGGAGACGAGCTCCGGTCGCTTGGGCGACGCGCTCGGCGAGGTTAAGTTGTTCGGCATCGAGAGCCGAGCCCCCGAGGAAGATCGCGGTGCGCTTGGTGCGTAGGGCCCGCGTGGCAGCCGCCAGGTGCACGTCGCGGATTTCGCGCAGGCTTGACCGCGTCGCGATGGGCCAGGCGGCGGGCGCCTCGACGTCGCCCCAGGACACGTCGGCGGGCAGGATGAGGGTTGCCACCTGACCGGGGGGCCCGTAAGCGGCGGCGACGGCGTCAGCGGTGTCGCGCGCGACGTCTTGGGGCAAGAGCGCGCGTCGTTGCCAACCCTCGAGGGCCGACGCGATTGCACCGATGTCGCTCTGTAGGGGAGCGTCGAACTGTGAGTGGTAGGTCGCGTGATCGCCGACGATGTTGAGCAGTGGCACGTGCGCGCGGCGAGCGTTGTGCAAGTTGGCCCACCCGTTAGCGAGACCCGGTCCCAGGTGCAAGAGCGTGCACGCCGGTCGCGACGAGGCTCGCGCGTAACCATCGGCCGCGCCCGTGGCGACACCCTCGAAGAGACAGAGGATCGCCCTCATCGAAGGTGCGTCGTCGAGGCCGGCGACAAAGTGCATCTCGGATGTACCGGGATTCGCGAAGCACGTGGTGACGTCGTTCGCGTCGAGCGTCGCGAGCAGGGCGTGGGCGCCGTTCACGGCAGCGGCCGGTCGTCGAGCAGTCGGTAGGGATTGAGAAGCTGCTCGGGGTCAAAGATCGCCTTGATTTTACGCTGAATCGCGAGCAGGGTGGGGTCGGTGAAGGCAAGAAACGGTGCCTGCTTGTCGCGTCCGATCCCGTGTTCGCCCGAGACGAGCCCGCCCAGGTCCACGCCGAAGGAGAACAGCTCGTGCAAGAAGACGCGCCGCTTGTCGTCGTCGGGCAAATAGACCGAGAGGTGGACGTTGCCGTCGCCCACGTGGCCGCAGCCCGAGACGAAGGCCCCGTGGCGCTCGGCGATTTCACGAGCTTCGCCGAGGAAGGTGGGCACGCTCGAGCGCGGCACCACGATGTCGATGATCTCGTTGGCACCGGCAGCCTTGGCGACCCAAAAGGCGCGTTCTCGCGCTTCGATGAGTCGAAGCGCGGCGCCCGGCGCCAGGACGTACACGTCGAGCGCCTCAGCCTTTTCAACGAGTGCGGCGAGCGCCTCGAGGTCATGGTCGAGTTGTTCGCTCGACCGGGTTTCGAGCATGATGATCAAGTACGCCGCGGCCTGGGCGGCCACGCCACTCGCGACCCCGAGTTCGAGCGAGGCCGCGTTGGTGATGGCCGACATCGTGAGCACGTCGAGGTATTCGAGGATAGACGCTTCCAGGCCCGAAGCCACGATGCTCGGCACGACCCGCGTCACGCTGTCGAGGTCGCGAAATGGTACGAGGACGGTGGCCGCGTGAGCCAACTGCGGCGAGAGCCGAAGCGTGACCTCGGTCACCAGCGCCAGCGTGCCTTCACTCCCGACCACCAATTGGGTGAGGTCGTAGCCCGAGGAGGACTTCACTACCTTGGCTCCGGTCCTCACGATCGTGCCGTCGATAAGAACCAATTCGAGCCCGAGCACGTGCTGGCGGGTCACGCCGTGTCGAACCGCGCGCATGCCCCCGGCGTTGGTGTTGACGTTGCCGCCGAGTGATCCGGAGAGTTCGCCCGGATACACCGGATAGCGAAGTCCGCTCGGCGCGAGTTCCTCGTTCAGTTCTCGAAGCGTCATGCCGGGTTGGACCACTGCCACGTGGTCGTTGATGTCGAGTTCGAGGAGTTGGTTCATCCTTGAAAAGCTGAGCACGAGGCCACCGGGCACGGGCGTCGCACCGCCGGAAAGTCCGGTGCCCGAGCCCCGAGGAGTGAGGGGAATGCCGTGGCGACTGGCGAGTTTGGCGAGTTCACTCACTTGGTGGGTGTTCGAGGGGCGCACGACCGCGAAGGGTTCGACGTGGACGGCGTGCAAGGATTCGTCGTGCAAGTCATCGGGGTGATGGTGCTCGGCGAAGGTAACGGCGTCGGAGGTGACGATGCTGAGGATCTCGCTACGGAGTGTTGGATTTTCCATTCGAGGGCAACGTTAGTTCCGGTTGCGCTTGTTCCAGTTCACGTCGGATGGCGGCCAATCGGGCCTTACGGGCCTCGCCCGTGAGTGGGGCGTTGCGTTGCTCGATCTGTCCGATCACTTTCTCAATGGGCCCGAGAAAGCGCGAAGGCACGCGGTCGGGGAAGCGCGGGTCGTTGCGTCCGCGGCTCCACGTGATGAGCAGTGAGTCTTCGGCTCGGCTGAGCGACACGTAGGCCAGGCGTTGCTCCTCGGCGATCTCGTGGGGCGTGGTCGCGTTGTAGTTGGGTAGCTGACCCTCGGCCCAACCAATCGCCGCGACGCACTGGAATTCGAGTCCCTTGGCGCGGTGGATCGTCGAGAGCGCCACCGCATCACGCTGGTCGTCGTCGGGGCGCCTCGTCCACGTCTCGGGCGTCGCCAACAGGTCCGAAGCAGGCGAGTGTTCGGGACCTCGGCGTTCGTAAGGTATGTCGTGCGCGTCGAGGTAGCCGGCGATGAGCTCGAGCTGGGCGTTGGTGCGCGCGAGCACTGCCATCGAGCGCCAGGGACAACCGGGTTGGTGCTTGGCCCCGAGCCACGCGGCCACGTGCTCGGCTTCATCCTCGTCGGTGTTGTACGCACGGACCATCGGCACGTCGCCCTCGTCCTTGGCGGGCGTGATGCCTTGGGCTCCTTGCTCGAGCAAGGTATTCGCGACCTCGATGATATTGGCGGTCGAACGATGGTTTCGAGTGAGATCGAGCACGACGGTGTCGGGCCAGGTTCGAACGATGTCCACCATCAATTGAGGGTTCGCGCCGTTGAACCCATAGATGGACTGGTTCGGGTCACCGACGCAAAACAAGTCAGGGTCGTCGCCGGCCATCGCGCGCAACAACATGAACTGGAGGGGATTCATGTCCTGAGCCTCGTCGACGTAGATCGAGCGGTTTCGGTGGCGAAATGACGCCAGGACGTTGGGTTCATCGCGCAAGAGCGCGATGGCTTCGCTCAAGAGCAAGTCAAAGTCGAGCACGCCGCGACTGTGGCACAGACCCACGTAGCGATCCAGGACGTCGGCGAACTGCGAGGGTGGCAAGGGCGAGTCGCGTCGCAGCTTCCTCGCGTTCTTCGCGTACAAGGCACCGTTGAAGCCCTGGCTCAGGGCCCAGCCGATCTCCTGTTCCACTCGCGGTAGCTGCCAGTCTTCGAGTCGAACGTCGCCGCTCTCGCGCAACTGGGTGGCGAGGGCGCTGACCAATTTGCGACGGTTCGGTTCGAGCACAAGCGCCTTGAGATGGTGGTCGTCACGGTACTGGTTCACGAGAGTCAGGGCGGCACGGTGGAAGGTGCCCGCACGTATGTCGCGGATGTCCGCGCGCAACAGGCGACGACGTAATTCGTCGCCTGCCTTTCGCGTGAAGGTCATAGCGAGTACCTGGTCGGGCTCAACTTGCTTGTCGCTGATGCGCCGTTGGATCCGCAGGGTGAGGACGTGGGTCTTGCCCGAGCCCGCGGTTGCTCGAACGAGCAGCCGGCGCGCCGGGGACATGACCGCCTCGCGTTGTTCGGGCGTCAGGCCGACGAGCATGTCGTCAGTGAACGCGCCAGTGTCACTCATAGATACCCAGACGCTACCGGTACGCCGTGACGTGACTCTGGTCGAGGTGGCCATGTCAGTAACCTGAGAGGCATGTTGAGTGCCTACGGTGACGGGAAGGTCTTCGGTGAACCTTTCGGTGACGGCCCGTTCCGCGTGGTCTGGCTGCACGGATGGGCTCGACAGGGCCACGATTTCGCTTCGAGCGCCATAGGTCTCGCGGCCCTCGGTACGAGCTCGGTTGCCCTCGATCTGCCGGGTTTCGGTTCCTCACCCGCTCCAACGGTCGCGATGGGGGCGAGGAGTTATGCCCAGATGATTGTCCCAGTTCTTCGAGAGATCGCCGACGAGCCCTTGGTCCTGGTAGGTCATTCACGCGGCGGTTGCATCGCGACCGTGATTGCCGCGACGAATCCCGAACTGGTGAAATCCCTGGTGATTACGGGCTCGCCGCTGGTGCGACGCGAGGTGGTCGCCAAATCACCGCTTCGCTACCGCATGACCCGATCGTTGCACTCGAAAGGTCTGGTGAGTCCCCAGAAGATGGAGTCGGCTCGACGTCGCCACGGTTCGAGCGACTACCGCAACGCCTCGGGTGTCATGCGCGAGGTGTTCGTGATGATGGTCAACGAGAGTTACGAGTTGGAGCTCTCCAAGGTCCAAGCACCCATATATATGGTGTGGGGAGAAGAGGACCGCGAGGTCCCCGTCGAGGTCGCTCAGAAGGCTGGCGTCTTCGTCAAGAGTCCTCATTCGCTTCGAGTCCTTGAAGACGTTGGTCACCTGGTGCCGCTGGAGGCGCCAAGTGACCTCGTGCAGACGGTGCTCGAGGCTCTCGCGTGAGCGGCACCACGGAAGCACTCGACGCGCTGCTCGGTCTGGGGCTGGCGGCGGCGTACACCTGCCAAGCACTGCGGTGGCTGCGGATACTCCAGCGCGAACACTACGACGGGTCCTCGATGTTCCGATTTCGGTTCCGCTGGTCGAATCCGGCGGTCGCCTCAGCGCGGGTGGCGCGGTTCTGGCGCCTTCGCCCGATCACCTTGACGCACGTGACGCTCGTCGTCCTCGTGATCACGTTGTTGCTCGATCTTGATCGTTGGGCGGTCGCGGTCACGATTGTCTTCGGGCTCTTCACCCCCTGGGGTCTCTCCATCAAGGGCCGAACGGGTGCACTCGACTGGACCCGGCGCCTCAAGACCGTGGCCGTGGTTTCGACCGTGCTCGCCGTAGTGATAGTTGGTGCTGGTCTGGCCAGTGCGCGTCCATGGATACTCGGCGCGATCGTGGTGTGGCTCGTGCCCGTCGTACTCAGTGTCACGGCACTTGTTCTCGAGCCTTACGAACGTCGACTCGCTCAGAAGTACGTGGACCACGCGGTCGCTCGACTGAAGCGGGTTCGACCCTTGATTGTTGGTATCACTGGTTCCTACGGCAAGACCTCGACGAAGCATCATTTGGCCGCGCTGCTGGGCGGCCAGGACGGCGTGGTGTCCTCGCCTCGTAGCTTCAACAATCGGGCGGGACTCAGTCGCGCGATCAATGAGAATCTCGCTGACGACACCAAGATCTTCATCGCCGAGATGGGCACGTACGGACCGGGTGAGATTGCCGAACTGTGTTCGTGGTGTCCTCCGTCGATCGCGGTGGTGACCGCGATCGGTCCGGTGCACCTGGAGCGCATGAAGAGCCTCGACGTCATCGAGCGTGCCAAGTACGAGATCACCGAGACGGCGACGTCGGTGGTGCTCAACGTCGACGACGGACGGCTGGCCGGCTGGGTGCATCGACTCGAGGCCAGTGGCAAGAAGGTGCGCACGGTGGGCTCTTCGGCGATCGCGTCGGTTCGCGTGATTGACCGCGACGGTCGCTGGCGCGTGAGCGTCGACGATGACGACGTGGGTTCGCTTGCTCACGTCGGTGGGCTGCAACCAACGAATCTGGCGTGCGCGATCGGCGCGGCGCTAGAACTAGGCGCGAGCATTGAGGGAATCGTCTCGCGGCTCGACGACGTGGTTCCTGTCGCCAACCGCTCCAACGTCGTGGTGGCACCCTCGGGCGTCACGGTCATCGACGATACGTTCAACGCGAATCCGGCCAGCGCCCACGCGGCACTCTCGTTGTTGCACGAACTTGGCGTGCCGGGAAGGAAGGTCGTGGTCACGCCGGGACTGATCGAGTTGGGTGCCACGCAGTTCGACGAGAACGCTGCGCTCGCGCGCGAGGTCCGCACGAGCGGCGCGGACCTGGTCGTCGTTGGCCGCACCAATGCCCGGCCGCTCACTCGTGGGTATGCGGGCGTGGTCAAGCGATTTGACACCCGAGAGCAGGCGGTGGCCTGGGTCCGTTCGACTCTGGTTCGTGGAGACGGAGTGCTGTATTTGAACGACCTGCCCGACCACTACCCTTGAGTGCTTAATGATGTTCCAGCGAGGTGACGGTGACTAGCGGAGTACTTTTTGGGGGCCCCACCCCCGAGCACGACATCTCGATCCTCACCGGACTCCAGGCGCTACGCGAACTGGCCCAACACGGTCGCGACGTCCAG
>Ga0182012_10007262_pt1 | contig 11116 bp, 3 predicted proteins | sample 612S2SmetaG_FD_120486 | JGI IMG/M metagenome (GOLD analysis project Ga0182012, IMG submission 120486) | Permafrost microbial communities from Stordalen Mire, Sweden - 612S2S metaG | ecosystem: Environmental > Terrestrial > Soil > Wetlands > Permafrost | place: Sweden: Stordalen | collected...
CGTGGGCGATGCCACGGCCACCTTCCAGGTACTGGCGGCCAGCAACACTACTTTGACTTACCAGTGGCAGACCAACGCCGGCGGGACGATTTCCAATATCACCAACAATGGCTCGTTTGCGGGCGCTACTACGGCCACGCTGACGATTACTAATCCAACGCTGGCGCTAAATGGAACGGGCTATCGCTGCATCGTCACGAACGGCAATGGCTCCGTGAATAGTTTGGGTGCCGAGCTCAAGGTTTATAACGCGCCCAGCGTGACCCCGAATTTGACGGTCACCCCCGGAACCATCGCGGCCAACAGCACAGGCAATGTCGACTTCCAAGTTACCGGCTTGTCAACCGGGGATACCGTGCGGGTGGATGTCTATGCCGACTCCAATGCCAACGGCCAAATCGAATTGGGCGAACCGCTGGTGCAAAGTTTCTATGTGACCGATGGACAGGCCAACCAGTTTGGCGGCGTAACCGACCCCGATCTCTATGGCGATGATGATGGTGTCGCTGACGGTAACATCACCACGCATATCAATTTAACGAACTCGGCAGTTGGGGGCCAGCTGGCCGGGTCCTATATTGTCAAAATCTTCAGCCCAACCGGAGAGTTTAAGACCCTGACGAAAACGCTGACCGTCACGCAGCCGAATTATGGCCAGACGATTAGCGGCCAGGTGACGAGTGGCGGCACGCCGGTACCGTATGCGGCGGTTTTGCTGCTGACGACGAGCCATGACAAAGGATTGGTCGGCGGAGTCCACGCGGATGCAAACGGCAACTACTCGTTGGAAGCACCGGTGGGTTCCTATATTATGTACGCACTGGCCACCGGTTACGTATTGTCGAATTCGGATGCGCCCAATATTACAGTGGCCAGCAGCCAGAACCAGACCGGCGTCAATGTGAATCTGACCCCGGCCACCTGCACGATAACCACCAGTGTTACGGACGCGTCGGACAACAATTCATTGGCCGGCATGGAAATTTCCCTGAAGTCGAGTAATAACAATCAATTCGGCATCGCGTACTCGGACTCCGGTGGCAACTTGATTGCCGCCGTCACCGCTGCCAGCGATTGGCAGCTCAATGTTTCCAGTGGGGGCTTGCATGCGCTCGGCTATCTGCAGCCGCAAAACAAAACGAGCGCGGACACCTCTTCCGGCAGCGTGGCACTCTCCAGTATCCAATTAGACCCGGGCAACGCGCTGATTTACGGCACCGTTGAGGACGGCTTGGGTAATCCGCTGGCGGGGGTCAATATGGATGCCAATGACAATAATACTGGCAATGATGACTACGCTACGACCTCTGCGAACGGCACCTATTACTTGCTGGCAAATGGGCCGGAGGGCGGCTCGGCGGAAAGTTGGTATGTCAATCCGGACAGTAATAATCCGGTGCTGGCCAACTACGTTACGCCACAAGGTCAAAACGTGGACGTGAGCCCCGGCCAGTCGTATCAAACCAATTTCACCGCAGAAGTGGCCACGGCGCATTTGCAGGGCACGGTGACAAATAATGGCAGCCCGGCGAGCGGAATTCAGCTGGATCTCTTTTCGGTTAGCGGGGGCAACAACAATTTTGTTTCCTCCATCACGACGAACGGCACGGGAAGCTTTGATTTCCCCGTGACCAATGGCAACTGGAGTCTGGCGCTGGATACTTATAATCTTCAGCAAGAGAACGTGGTCGGCCCAAATTTGAGCGAGAACGTCACCGGCAACCAGACGATTTCGGGTATCGATTATGAGGTGGTGACCGCGACGGGTAACATCAGCGGCAGCGTGGATGATGGCGACACGGGCGGCAGCGCTTACGCCTCCGCCAATATTGGCGGGGTGCTCTATAATACGGGGTCGCAAATAGATAGTAATGGCGACTTCTCCTTCCCGGTCATCAACGGCACCTGGGACGTCAGCGTCAACAGCAACAACGGCCAGAATTATAACACGCAAAACATCACCGTCAATGGCTCCGCCGTGGCGAACTTCACGCAGCCGAATACCGGCGGCGGCAATCCCAATAGTACGTATCTGAACGGCACAGTGACCCTCAATGGCAATCCGGTGGCGAATGTGACCATCAATGCGTATGACCAAAACAACAACAACGTCAATACGGTCACGGCGTCAGATGGTACTTTCAGCCTGCAAGTAACTGCCGGGAACTGGGTGCTGTCACCCAGCAGCAACGACCCGAACGTGATTCTGCCTCAGCCAGGCGGAGGCTCAACCTCAGGCAATACCGGCCCGGAAGATCCAGCCTTATTTTTCACTGTCACCGCTGGCGTGAACATCAATAATATCGCCATCGTCGCGCTGACACCCACGTCGCATATCACCGGCACGGTGCTCGACCAGAATAATCACCCGCTGCCAGCCACCTTATCCATGACAGCCACGACGGTCGTTAATGGCGTGCCGTATTTGGTCAACGGCAGCACGGACAATACCGGGAATTACTCGCTCGGGGCGGTCGATGGAAGCTGGCTGGTCTATATAACCAGCGCTGGCTTCGTCATTCCCAATGCACAAACAGTGGCAATCAATGGCTCTGATATGACGGCGAATTTCACCATCGATGTCACGGCTTACCTCCAAGGGACGGTCACCGACAGCAACAGCCAGCCGGTGGCGGGCTTGGCAATCGGCGCCTTTGACGAGAGCGGAGACAGTCTCCAAACGACCAGCGCCAGCGATGGAACGTTTAGTCTGGGAGTCATCGGCGGCAATTGGACCTTCTATTTCCCTAATGGCAGCGGTCCAAATATCATTCTTCCCAGTTCGCAAATTTCCTACACCGTCACGGACGGCACGAACATCACCGGCATTGCCATACCCGTGCTGTCATCCAATGAGCAAATTACCGGCACGGTGTTTGACTCCAACAACCAACCGATCGCCACCAACAGCACCAGTGTTACCGCGAACATCACCATTAATGGTTTTGACTATAATGTCTACGGCGAAACGGATAACACAGGTAATTATTCGATCGGTGTCACCAATGGCACTTGGTCGGTGGATGTGTTCCCGCAAGGATACCTTACCCCTGCGGCACAGAACATCACCGTCAACGGGTCGAATCAAGTGGCCAATTTCACCACGCCCGCGACCACGCATCTCCGGGGCACCGTGACGGACAACAACAGCAATCCAGTCAGCGGCGTGACCATCAGTGCGTATGGCGACGACAATGGCGACAATGTTTACACGACAACTGGGGCCGACGGCACATTCGACCTTGGGGTCATCGGCGGGAACTGGAGCGTGTCCGCCAGCAGCAGCGACGCCACCCTGATTACACCCAGTTCGTTTATTACCTACACGCTCACGGATGGCGTGGACTTAAACGGCATCTCGATTGAGGTGCTGGAAGTAGCCGCGCAAATTACCGGGACGGTGCTCGATGCCAATAACCAGCCGATCAGCGGTGCCGTTCTTACCGCAAATATCACCATCAACAGCACAGAATATAACGTCTATGGCTCCACGGACAACAACGGTGCCTACTCGCTCGGGGTGGCCAACGGCACCTGGGTAGTCAGTGGGTATGTCTCTACGCCTGTCGGGCACAATTTGGCTCCGCAAAACATCGTGGTCAACGGCGCTGATCAAGTGGCCAATTTTTCGGCCATTACCGCGCACCTCATTGGCACGGCGACCCTTAACGGTGAGCCGCTGGCCGGAGTGATTGTTAATGCCTATGACCAGAATAACGACCAGGCCCAGGCGACCAGCGCGTCCGATGGCACGTTCAGCGTGCCAGTCTTCGGCGGGACTTGGACGCTCGCCTTCACCAGCAATGACCCAAACTTGATTTTCCCCAACTTGAGCAATTCCTATTTTGTTTCGGATGGTACCGACATCACTGGTATCGCGCTGCCGTTATTGGAAGCCGCCGAGCAAATCTCGGGCACGGTACTCTACTCAAACAACCAGCCGATAGCCGATGCCGAGGTGATGGCCAACACCACCATCAACGACGTCGACTATTCCGTCATCACCTACACGGATGGCAACGGCAATTACACGCTGCCGCTCGCCAACGGGACTTGGGAGGTGAGCATTATTACGAAGGCCAACCTCAACCTCAACCCGCAGAGCATCGTGGTTAACGGCATCAATCAGGTGGTCAATTTTACCGAGCAGGTGGCTAATTTTGCCGAGTCCGCCACCGCCTACCTCGATGGCGAGGTGACGCTCAACAGCACCCCGGTGTCCGGGGTGACGATCCATGGGTATGATGATAATGGCGACTACGACTTCACGAACAGCGCGGCGGATGGCACCTTCGGCTTGGGCGTCATCGGCGGGAATTGGACAACGTATTTCAGCAGCAGTAACACGTCCTTGATTTTGCCGACCTTCCTGGGGCCCTATGCGGTCACGGACGGCACGAACATTACCAATATCACAGTCGCGGCGCTGGCGGCTACCGAGCAAATTTCGGGTAACGTCCGGGATTTCTTCAACAGCGCGGATTCAGTCGGGGCGCAAGTGGTCGCCACCACCACCATCAATGGCGTGAACTATTCCGTCACTGGCTACACCGATGGCACCGGCCATTACTCACTGGGAGTAGCCGACGGCACGTGGCTGGTCAGCGTGTATGGCTCAGGCTTCAATCCTCCTGCGCAAAGCGTGGTACTCAGCGGTGCCAGCCAAATCGCCAACTTCTCCGTGAACGCCGATGCTTTCCTGCTCGGTCAGGTGACCTTGAACGGCAACCCGCTTAGCGGCGTGTTCATCCGCGGCTATTCTGACAACGGTGACTTTGACAACGTAACCAGTGTGAATGACGGCACTTTCGTCCTGGGTGTCGTCGACGGCAACTGGTCGTTGACGTTCTCCGGCGGTGGACCGAACATCATTCTGCCCACCGGGCTGGGCCCCTATGGAGTGACGGGCAGCGCGAACATCACGGAAGTCGACGTGCCGGCCTTGCAGGCCAGCGAGCAAATTTCCGGCACGGTCTTTGGCTTCAACGGCCAGGCGTCCGTCGGGGCGCAGGTTACGGCCACCGCCACCATCAATGGCTTTAATTACTCCGTCGTCAGCTACACGGATGCCACGGGCCATTATACGCTCGGGGTGGCCAACGGCACGTGGGAGGTCAGCGTTACCGGTGCGGGCTTCAATCCTGCGCCGCAAAGCGTGGCGGTCAATGACGCCAATGCCGTCGCCAATTTCACGGAGACCGCGACCGCCTACCTCGATGGCACGGTGACCGAAAACGACAATCCCGTTGATGGCGTGACCATCCATGGCTATGATAACAACGGCGACTTTGACGACACGACGAGTGCCTTCGATGGTAACAACGATGGCGCGTTCAGCCTGGGCGTGGTCGGTGGAAACTGGACGCTCTATTTTAGCAGCGACGACAACACGCTGATTCTGCCCACTTCGTTTGGCCCCTACGACGTGACTGACGGCACCAACATCAGCAGCATCGTGATCCCCGTGCTGCCGGCCAACGAACAAATTTCCGGCACGGTGCTGGATCTCAACGGCCAGCCGTCCATTGGCGCCGAGGTCACGGCCAACACCAGCATCAACGGCATCCCCTATTCCGTCACCGATTATACGGATGAGAACGGCCAATACGCGCTGGGGGTCGCCAATGGAACGTGGCAGATCAATGTCACCGGCGCGGGCTTTAATCCCAGCCCGGCCAATGTGGTGGTCGACGGCGCGGATGAGGTGGTTATTTTCACCGCGGTTCCTCCCTACTCCAATCCCAACCTGACGGCGGTGTTGTTGAATGACGCCAACCTTACGCACCCGGCCCAGCTCGCGACCGATGGCACGACCCTCTATGTCTCCGGCGGCGCGGCAGACAGTTCCCAAGATATATTCAGCGTGCCAGTCGCCGGCGGTGCAGCCACGATACTGCATCCGGCCTTCAATCCGCAGCAGTTGGCGCTGATCGGCAACAAGGTGGATTGGATCGACCCCAATTCCGGGCCCGTCACCGATACCCAGATTTTGTCGGCATCCACTACCAGCGGTGGTCCGACCAATGAGATTTATACAGGTTCCGACGTTGGCCAGCCGATTGTCGATGGCAGCGGCCTGGCCTCGGATGGCACCACCTTGTATGCGGCAGATGAAGTCGATGGCACCGTGTGGAGTTTGAATCCGGACGGCAGTAACCTGACGGAATTGGGCGGCGCGCGCTATTCCGGCTACTTCTCGACCGAGCACTTCAACAGCATCGCGGTGGATCAAGGAGTCGTGTACGTGGCGGACTCGGGCGATGCTTCGGCCTCGCTGGCGCCAGAAGTGGACAGCATTGCGGCCAATGGCAATGGCTCTTCTTCGTTCACGAAGATTTTCTGTGGCGCACCCTTGGTTCGACCGGTGGGCATTGCGGCAGGTGCCGGTTATATTTATGTGGCCGACGTGGGTGCCAATAATACCATCTGGCAAATCCCAGAAAGCGGCGGCACGCCGGTGGCCCTGCTTCCCGGCGCACCCTTTATTAGTGTGTCAGGGCTGGCTTATGCGAACGGCTACCTTTACATCGCCGACAGCGGCGCGGGCGTCATCTACAAACTGTCCTTGCCGACAGTGGCGCCGTCGATTACCGCCCAGCCCCAAAATAATGCGGTCGCTACTAATGGTAATGCCACTTTCACCATCGCATCCAGCGGCGCGCCCGAGCCGGCCATCCAATGGCAGGTTTCCACCGACGGTGGCAGCACTTGGAGCAACCTGACGAATGGCAACTACATCAGCGGCGCGACTGGCGCGACGTTGACGGTAGAAACTCCGGACCTGACGCTCTCGGGTGCCCAGTACCGCGCCGTGGCCAGCAGCCGGGCTGGTCCGCCGATTATCAGCAACCCCGCCACGCTGGTCGTGGGCTTTTCGAGCAATTACCTGAGCTGGCTGAATAGCAATTTCTCATCTCAACAATTGTTCAACCCGGCCATTAGCGGACTTACGGCCACGCCAGCAGGCGATGGCATCACCAATCTGGCCAAATATGCCTTGGGTCTGCCGCCTTTGACCAACGACCAAAACCTGCTGCCTCAACCAACGGCCAGCAACAACTTCCTCTCGTTGTCATTCTCTGCCGCGCAAACAGATGTCGTCTATACGGTTGAGGTTAGCAATGATTTGGTTAGCTGGGACTCAAATGCGGCCAGCATCCAGATGAACGGTAGCACCGAGACCGCTTCTTATCCCATCTCTACCCAAAGCGACCCGAATACCCAAGGCCTGGTGTTCATGAGAGTAATAATCTCTTTGCCTCCAGGACGCCGAAATATCGTTGCGCCAACTCTCGTTCCTTAATCGGTCCGTCAAAGTGTTAAAATGCTGCGGCAAAAGAAAGCGGCCACGCATTTTTACATCCTTGAAGATCACGAACTGAACGTTGAGAGTTAAGTTTGTGTCTTCCTTCTGGACCAGTCCGCATGGGCGGGCGCTGCCCGCGCCCGGGGTGCGCACGCTCGTCATGGGCGTGCTCAACGTCACGCCGGATTCATTTTCCGATGGCGGTAAATTGCCTTCGGTCCAAGCGGTGGTGGACCACGCCGGTAAATTATTGGCGGAAGGCGCGGACGTGCTCGACATTGGCGGGGAATCCACCCGGCCCGAGGCGAAGCACGTCGATGCGGAAATAGAACTCATGCGCGTGCTGCCGGCGCTGGAAGCCTTGCGCAAGGCGTTTCCCTCCGCACCGATTTCCATCGATACTTATAAACCAGAAGTGGCGGAAGTGGCGGTAAAAGCCGGCGCGGACATGGTAAATGACATTTGGGGCTGCACCTATGGCGTGACTGCCGAAGAACGCCACCATTGGAAACCGGCAAATCTGCATCCTTCGCCGATGGCGCAAATGGTGGCAAAGTTAAAATGTCCAATTATTTTAATGCACAACCGACCGGATAAAAATTACGCGGATTTCTGGAAGGATGTCGTGAGCGATCTGAGCCTGAGTCTGATGCTGGCGCAATGGGCGGGCGTGGCGCGGGAGCAAATCTGGCTCGACCCGGGGTTTGGGTTTGCGAAAGACGCCGCGCAAAATCTGGAAGTACTGAAAAATTTGTCGCGGATTGTGGCCCTCGGTTTTCCAGTGCTGCTGGGCACCTCGCGCAAATCGACGATTGGCAAGGTGCTGGACAACGCGCCGGTCGATGAACGCAACGAAGGCACGGCCGCGACACTAGTCTGGGGCATCCAGCAAGGCGCGGCGATGGTGCGGTTACACGAAATTGCGCCGATGAAGAAATTTATAAAAATGGCGGACGCAATCAAGGCCGGTATTGAATGGCGCGAGTGAACTACCTTTGCGGGCTCGCGGCAGAGGCTGGAGCAGGGATGTTCAGCATCTCGTTTATCTGCTTTTGGATCCGGGCGATTTCCGCATGTTCCTGCGTTTGGTGCTGGTTGATTTGATCAATCTGCGCCAATGCATGGTTGATTTGTTGGTATACTTGCTCCACTTGCTGACGTAGTTCAGCAGCTTGGGCTGGCTCCGCCGATTGTGCCTCTTGCTCCAAACTCCGGGCCTGATCGCTAAGTTTATTGATGGGCTCCCGCAGTTGGTTGATGTGCAAAGACTCCTGATATTCATTATCCAAGATGGCATGGACGCGATCGCTGAGTGGGCGCGTATCTTCGACCGAGTGGAGCAATCGTCCGATTTTTAATGAGAAATAAACCAACGTGAACACAGTAATCAGCATGAAACCAGCCCAATAGTAGTATCCCCTTGAACGCGTTGGGGGAGTGATGAACACTTCGGCGTCCGGCACGTGGCCCAGGAAGCGCTCTGCGGCGGCGAGGTCACCCGCGCGAAAATGGCTCCACGCGGCAGTGAGGGCGGTGGCGACGCGCGCTTCCAATTCCGCCCGCGTCCCGTTGGCGGGAGCGTCCATCTCTTGCAAGGATGATTCGTCCCGGTCTCCATAATGCGCGTAAACGGTGCCATCCCATCTGAGTTCAACCCAGGACGCATGAATCCAACGGAGCGTAAAAAAATCCGCCAGGTAGCTGAAATACATGCGTTTAAATTTGACGTCTGGCAGACAAAGTTGGAGACCGCTACCGGCCCACCGATGATTGATGACCAGAAACTGACCGCCCATAAAGCGGGCGAATGCCAGTAATTGCGGACTAGAATAACCGGCCAGATGGGTCGCGGTGCGCTCAGCTTCGATCGGAGGCGGCAACATGCCCTGCGCCGCCCGCAAAAACAAACTGTAGTCCATTCGCAGGGGACGACCACGCATCGTGGGAATAAGCACCAACGAGCCAGCGATAACCACGAAGGGAAACAGGGTGATCGGCATCCAGCCAAGGCCCACCGCAAGAATGCCCACAGTCGAACAGAGGGTGTTGAAAAAGATACCGATCTTAAACCAGCTGCGATTGATCTCCAATGACCGCACCCCAAGCCCCAGCATGACCAGCGAAAACAGTCCCAAGCCGATAAACAGTGGGTGCGCCCCGATGAGATGGATGCCCAAGTGTCCGAATAACGCGCTGCCCACCAACATCGCCCCAATAAACCATATCATGCGGCGAAAAAAATCGCGATGGAGACGCGCGCGAAAGCCCTCCGGCTCCCGGTAGTTGTGCTGTTCAGCCCGACGCATCCACCACGCCATGCCGAGGCCGGGCAACATGCTGATGAAAGGAGTAAATAGCGCCACCATCTTGAATGGCAAAATTTTGCCAATCATGGCCATGATGGTTGAACCCAATCCCGCACCTGCGGCGGATTTCGCGGACGAAGTCGTGGTGATGACGCCCATGACGGAAGACGCCAGCGTGGATGAGGGCCGCAATTGCGCGAGCGACTCACCCAAGCGTGTCTCTAATTTTTCGCGTAAAGCCGACCGTGCCCGCATCAAGCGCACGCGTAGGGCGGATTCGGAAATGCCTAACGTGTTGGCGGCCTCAGCACCGCTTTTATCCTCCAAATAAAACAGTACCAGACATTCGCGGTGGGAGGGAGCAAGTTCAGCCAGAGTTTGGCGCAAGAGTTCCGGAGTGCAGACGGGTTCCTCCTGAGAAACCGGGGCTTCAATCGTGGGCTGCTCCAAGGCCCAGCGGGCCCGTTTGTTTAATTCCCGCCGATGCCGGAGACCGAGACTAACGGAGAGATTGCGCGCAATGGCGCTAATCCAAGCGGAAAATTTTGCCCCATCACCCAGCAGCGGCAGACTGCGGTAGGCGCGGATAAAGGCTTCCTGCGTGGCTTCTTCCGCCAATGCGGCATCGCCTAAACGGCTCCAGGCCACGGCATAAACGCGGCGTTGGTAGCGCTCGACCAACTCACGATAGCGTGCGATATCGCCCTCGCGCACGGCGGTCACGGCCTGTTCATCTTGCAGGCTGGCGGGAATCGCTTCAGGCGTGGGAAGGGCGGGGGCAGGAGTCATAGTGTTCACAAGAATAGACGCCGCCATGAAGGTAATGTTACAATAGAGGGCCGGAGGCGCAAGATAGAGGTTCTTCAGGAATTTGTGTTTTCATCCTTCATCTTTCATCCTGCATCCCTTAACCTTCCCTTCCCATGTCCGACTGCCTCATCCTTAACCGTCTGCGATTTTTCGCGCACCACGGCATGCTGCCGGCGGAATCCGCGCACGGTCAGTTTTTCGAGGTAAGTGTGCGGCTCGAATTACCTCTCGCCGCAGCGGCGCAGGGGGATGACTTGAACCTGACGGTGGATTATCAGGACGTTTATTGCGCCGTGCGGGTGGTGCTCGAAGGCCCCCGCTTCCAGTTGGTCGAAACCTTGGCGGAACGAGTGGCGACGGCATTATTAAAAACATTCCCGCGCGTCGAAGCGGTGGAGGTGGAGATCATCAAGCCCGCGCCGCCGGTGGCGTTTTCGTCGGGCGGGTTGGGAGTAAAGATTAAGCGCGGGCGGTGAAATTCATCGCACTTTTTTCATTACCAATTTTTTGGCCTAATTGCTCGATGGTTAAATTGTTCCATTGCTAAAGAAGGCGGCCTTTTAAAAATAGACCCATGAAACAATTGAGCAATCGAACAATTTTGCCTGCGTTGCCCGCGTTGAAATGAATACCTCTCAATCCGGAAATTTTTCCCGCCAGGCCTTCATCGGCGTCGGCTCCAACCTCGGCGACC
>Ga0182012_10007263_pt1 | contig 11115 bp, 10 predicted proteins | sample 612S2SmetaG_FD_120486 | JGI IMG/M metagenome (GOLD analysis project Ga0182012, IMG submission 120486) | Permafrost microbial communities from Stordalen Mire, Sweden - 612S2S metaG | ecosystem: Environmental > Terrestrial > Soil > Wetlands > Permafrost | place: Sweden: Stordalen | collected...
ATATCTGCAGGCGGGCGGCGGCAAACGGCTGCGTCCTGCTTTGTTGCTTTTATGTACGCGCCTCTTCGGACAACCCAATGCCTGCGCGCGCCGCTTGGCGGCCGTGGTGGAAATGATCCATACCGCCACCCTCGTTCATGATGATGTCATTGATCTGGCCAGCAAGCGCCGCGGCCGCCCCTCTAGCAACGTCATCTGGGGCAACCACATGGCCGTCCTCGCCGGTGATTGGCTCTACATGCAGGCCTTCCAGGTCGCTCTGCGCGAACGCAACTATCATCTTCTGGACGTCCTCATTTCGCTCACCCAAATGATGGTGGAAGGCGAACTCCTCCAACTCGAACGCCTCCACAAAATCGACATCAGCGAAGCCGATTACATGGAACTGGTCGATCGCAAAACCGCCAGCCTGTTCTCCGCCTGCGCGCGTCTCGGCGCCATCGCCGCCGGTGCCGGGAAGCCAACGAAAACCAACTCGCCGATTTCGCCTGGAATCTCGGCATGGCCTTCCAACTGGTCGATGACATTCTCGACTTCACCTCCACCGAAAAGATTCTCGGTAAACCGTCCGGCAACGATCTGCGTGAAGGTAAAGTCACCCTGCCGTTGATCTATGCCCTTGAAGGTGCAACTCCGGCCGAAAAACAAATGGTAGAAACCATCCTCACCGACGGTAGCTACGAAAATGTTCCGTTCATGCAAATCGTAAAAATGTTGGAGCACTACAAGTCCATCCAACGTGCTTACGAACGCGCCCGGGCCTTTACCGAAAAAGCCCACTCACTCATCGCCACCTTTCCCGATAGCCCCGCCCAGCGCGCCTTACGCGACATTGTCGATCTCGTGACCGACCGCGAAGCATAGTTCACCCTCCCGTCTCCCAGCCATCCGTTAGGCTGGGGCTGAACGTCCTTCCGTCTCGCCGCCACCGGAAATACTTACGTTTTCCCCTGAATCATTCAAATCTCTGTTACGATTGGGATAACTACCGGGTTCTCGTTACCGCGGTATGTTCCCTCCCGACCCGAGTGTCATCTCGTCAGTCGCAATGTTTTCTTTGCGAGAAATTTCGAGATGAACCTCCAAAAACCACACGATTCCACCACCCCCGCGACGGCCGCCCGCGTTCTCATTGTCGAAGACGAAGCGGTCATTGCCATCAATCTGCGTTGCATCGTGCAGGATCTCGGCTACACCGCGCTGCCCGTTGCTTCGTCCGCGCCCGAAGCGTTGCAACTGGCCGAAGCTGAGGGCGCAGACATCGCCCTCATGGACATTCGTCTTCGCGGCCAGGTGGACGGCATTGAAGTGGCAGATCGCTTGTGGCAAGAATATCGAATTCCGGTTGTCTTTGTCAGCGCCCACACTGACGATCTAACCCTTGAGCGGGCACGCGTTACCAGTCCTTTTGGCTACATCACCAAGCCAATCACTGTGGCCAGCATCAAGGTCGCGATCGCCGTTGCGCTCGACCGTCACCGCCATGAAATCGAGGTAGAACATCGCTCCGCTCGCTTTCACGAGGCGCTGAACAAGGTCGCTGACGCTATTTTCGTCTGCGATGAAAACGATCGTGTTCTCTTCCTAAACTCGGCCGCGCAAGCGCTGGCCGGACTGACGAACGCCGACGCGCGCGGTCGCAGCCTCACCGCAATGCTAGAGTGGCGTGCCGAAAGCAGAGTGGACATGGAACTACTGAAACCTTCGCCGCTGGACGAATCAGCGGTTCGCATATCCAACTTGATCCGGGCCAATCATAGCGACTTAACGGTTCTTGTCACTCTGGCTGAGTTGGACAAATCTGCCGCGCCCGCCCACCACATCGTTACCATTCGCAATGTTTCGGCTGCGCAAGAGCAAATGATGCAGGCCTTGCTCAACAAGACTGTGGCGCTCGAACGTTCGAACAGCGAACTGTCGCTCCTGTCCCACACTTTGATCCACGATCTAAAAGAACCCATCTACACCGTGCGCATTCGTTCGGATTTGACCGCCGATCAGTCCGCTTCTCTCGATCAAACGCAGCAAGAGCATTTGAACAGTATCATTGAAACCTGCGATCGCATGGATGCGTTCCTGAACAAACTCGGACTCTTTGCCGGCGCCATGCTGCGCGGCGACCCAACCATACCCCCCGTCGACGCAAACAGCCCCTACTGTGAAGCAATCGCAAACCTGCAAGGCACCATCATTTCATCGCAAGCCAAAATCCAATGCAGCCATTTACCGAGGGTGCTGATTGATCCAACCGCCCTCGTTCTCATCTTTCAGAACCTCCTAAGCAATGCCATCAAGTATTCTGCGCCAGGCATTCCTCAAATTGTTGTCTCAGCCCTGGGTCAAGAAGAGTTCTGGGAATTTATCGTTTCAGATCAAGGCTCGGGCTTCCCATCCCTCCAGGCGGAGAAAATTTTTGAGTTGTCCAATCGGGCTCATGGCAGCGAGTATTTGGGCAACGGCGTCGGCTTGCCCATTTGCCGCATGCTGGTGCACAATCACGGAGGTAAAATCTGGGCCGAATCCAGTCCTGGACAGGGCGCCCGCTTCCACTTCACACTTCCCGCCGCTATCGAGCACAATAGGTCCGTAGCCGTCTAGCATGCCTGTTAACTGTCACTACTGCCGAAACTGAGCCGGGAGCGTGAGCGACCCAGTACGACTGATTCATTGTCACCTCGAAAAAGGATTACTTGTGAGCACCAAAGCAAAGATGATTCTCGCGCAGAACGTCGATTTGTCAAACTGCGATCGCGAACAGATTCAGTATGCCGGCGCGATTCTGCCCCACGGCGTTCTGCTCTCCATCAGAGAGCAAGATTTTGTAATCCTGCAAGCCAGCGTCAACACCGCCACCATGCTGGGCCCTGCGGCGGAACAGTTATTAGGACAGTCCCTTGCCGTGGTCCTGAACGACAGCGAACTGCGCACCATCCGCGAGCAATTAGATAGCGGCGTTCTCGATACCCCCCGCCGCGCCTTCCGCACCCTCATCCGCGAACTACAGTTCGATGTTTTCATCCATCGCGTCGATGGCGTCATTATTACCGAATTCGAGCAACACACTGGCAACCATCAGGATTCTGCCTCGCTCTATTCTTCCGTTCACGCCGCTTTGACAGATTTACAGGCAACCGAAACCGTTCAATCTTTCCTCGATCTCGCCGTCGATCGAGTTCGCCACTACACAGGTTTTGATCGCGTCCTAGCCTATAAGTTTATGGAAGATGACACCGGCTGGGTTCGGTCTGAATCGCTCGACCCTGCCGCTGGTTTTGTTTCCTATAAAGGTCTGCGTTATCCCGCATCCGACATTCCCCAACCCGCTCGCCGGCTATTCGCCAAGACTTGGCTCCGCCACCAACCCGACATCGGCTACACGCCCGTGCCGCTCGCGCCCCAGGCCAATCCCTTAACCGGCGGCCCGCTTGATCTCTCTTGCGCCCTCCTCCGCAGCGTCTCCGTCATGTACAGCGGTTACCTCAAAAACATGGGTACGCATTCCAGCTTGGTCATGAACTTGCTCCGCGACGGCAAGCTTTGGGGCTTGCTCGCGTGTCACAACCACCGTGGGCCGCTCCACGTTCCCTATGAAGTTCGCGTCGCTTGCGAATTCATGGCCCACATGGTTTCCTATCTCATGGCGGCGAAAGAACGCTCCGAGGAATCGGCCTATGCGGTCGGCCTGAAAACCTTTGAAGCTAAATTCGCAAGCAGTTTCAGCGGCGATCCCAAACTCGAGCGAACGCTCCCCGCGTCGCTCAATCTGCTCGGCTTCGTTCGTGCCGGCGGTGCTGCTCGTACCGGCAACAGCCACGTCATCAAACAAGGGCGCACCCCCAGTAGCGAGCAGATTCTCGCGCTGGCCCAGTGGCTTTCCGCTCATTCGCCCAATGACATCTTCACAACCAACTGTCTCAGCAGCCACCTGCCGGAGGCCCTCACCTACGCACCCATAGCCAGCGGCTTACTCGCCATTCGTCTCTCCAAGACTGACCACCAATATCTGTTATGGTTCAGGCCGGAGCAAACGCAAACCGTGCATTGGGCCGGCGACCCAGCCAAACCCGTCGACCTGTCAGACGATGGCGAACGCCTCATGCCCCGTACTTCCTTTGCCATCTGGAAACAGACCGTTCAATTCACCTCCCAGCCTTGGCTCGACCTCGAGAGAGCCGCCGCCGCCGATCTACGCAGTTCCTTGATGGAAATCCTGATCCGCGAAGGAGAACGGCTTTACGATTTATATGCCGATCTGGAGCGCAGTCGCAACGAACTCGATGCCTTTGCTTACGTCGCCTCGCATGATTTGAAAGAACCTTTGCGCGGCATTTCCAATTACGCCAAGATGCTCAATGCCGATTATGCCGACCGGCTTGACCAGGAAGGCCGCGATCGCCTGGAAACATTGATCCGCCTCAGTCGCAGAATGGACAACTTGCTGGATTCGTTATTGCAATACAGCCGCATCGGGCGCATTGCCGACACCTATGGCGAAGTGGATATGAACGCGGTTGCAAAAGATGCTATCGACTCTCTGACCGCCCAGTTCGTCAACAAAGTGGACATCCGCATTACCAGTTCCTTGCCCACCGTCATCGGCACCGAATCTCGCCTTCTCGAAGTTCTGACAAACCTGATCAGCAACGCCGCAAAGTATAACGACAAAGCAGTGAAATGGGTAGAAATTGGCGTCGAGCCCGAGACCTCCGACAAGTTCTGCGAGTTGTACGTTCGCGACAACGGCATCGGAATTCTGCCCGAACACAATGAGCAGATCTTTGATATTTTCCGGCGTCTGCATGGCAGAGACGAATTTGGCGGCGGGGCCGGTGCCGGCTTAACCATTGTCAAAAAGATTGTCGAAGTACACGGCGGCAGAATTTGGGTGGAATCGGTCATGAATGAGCAAACCACTTTCCGTTTTACCTTGCGGCGCGCAGGCGGTAAATGAAAGAAACACGGCCCATTTTGCTGATAGACGATAGTGACGAGGATTTCGCCAGCCTCGCCTGGATCTGGCGCAGGAGCGCCATTGGCGTTACTCTCGTCCGCTGCAAAGACGGCGAAGATGCCCTCGAATGGCTCTTGGGTACCGGCAGGTATCTGGGCCGAAACGATACCGGCAATCCCGCACTCATTTTGCTGGACCTGAATATGCCCCGCAGCAATGGCGCCGCCGTTCTCTCCGCCCTAAAACTCAACCCCTTGCTGCAGACGACGCCGGTGGTGATTCTAACCACCTCATCCAATCCCGCCGACGTGGAAGCATGCTACCGCGGCGGCGCCAATGGCTACATCACCAAGTCGCTCGACGTCGAAGACATGGAAGTCAGCATCCGGAAACTCGTTTCTTTTTGGCTGGAAGTCGCCAGCCTCCCGCAAGGAGAATTCCATGGCCGGGGCTGAATGGAGTGTCTTGATTGTAGACGACTGCCTCGAAGATCGAAACTGGCTCAAGTACGCGTTGGCAAAAGACCGCAACGTAACCTGGCGAACCAAAGAGGCCGTCAATGTAAAAACCGGCTTGCTGTTGGCCGAACAAGAACACTTTGACTGCATCGTTGTCGATCATCATATGCCCGACCGCACCGGCCTTGATTTTCTTGATGCCTTGAAGGGAACCGCCGGCGAAACCCAAATGGCGGTGGTGTTGCTCACCGGCAGGGGAGATGAGAAACTCGCCACCCTGGTCATGAAGTCTGGTGCTCTCGATTATGTCTCGAAAAACGATCTCACCGGGGACGTCATTTGCCAGGCCCTTCGCAACGCAATTGATCGATTCCAACTGCGTAGCAACGTTCGTGAGTTGCAGAACAAAGCTCGCCTCGAATCGGAAGAAGCCCTGCGCGAATATCGGTTCCTTGCCGATTTCATGCCCCAGATGGTCTTCACTTGTAAGCCCGACGGCTCCCTTGAATACCAGAATCCCCGGCGGCTCGCCTATACCGGAATACCAGCCGATCAACAGCAGGGAAACCACGATGAGGTCTATCATCCAGACGATCTTCCCAGCCACCAACTGGCTTGGGCTGCATCGCTCCAAACCGGCGAACCTTTCCAAGTCGAAACTCGACTGCGACGAGATGCCGACGGATCATACCGCTGGCACCTCATTCGCGCCGTTCCCTTCAGAAACGCCGCTGGCGACATTGTTCGCTGGATCGGCACGTCCACCGACGTCCACGAACAGAAAACCCAGAGCGAGCGACTCGAGACGGAAGTACGTGAACGCACAGAGATGCTGCACCGTTCTTTACGCCAGAAGGATCTGTTATTGCGCGAAGTACATCATCGTGTAAAGAACAACCTGCAAGTCATAACAAGCTTATTGCAGATGCAGGCGCGCGCGCTGCAAGATGAAAAGGCGGCGTCCGCCCTGCGGGAATGCGAAGCCCGCGTCCTCTCCATGGCTCTGGTTTATGAACGGTTGAACCGCACCGGTCAGATTGAATACATTGAATTTAGTGAGTATGTGCAGGCGCTCGTCAATGAACTGTTTTTGGGCTCCGCTTCGCACTCGGGACGGATTACCAGCAAATTCGAAGTGTCCGAAGTGATTCTCAGCGTCGATCAAGCCATGCCGCTCGGGCTCCTCATCAATGAACTTGTAACCAACGCCTTGAAGCACGCTTATCCCGATGGAGCGCAGGGCGAGGTCTTAGTGGAACTCAAGAAAACGGCGCCTGGCTACGCACGGTTGCGCATCGCAGACAAAGGCATCGGCCTGCCAATAGACTTGGATCAACGGCAAACGCACTCTGTTGGTCTGTTGCTGGTAGAAGGTCTGGTCAAACAATTAGGGGCCACCCTCGCTGTGGAGTCTGGAGCCGTCGGTACCGTCTTCTCTGTCGATTTTCCCGAACGTTAGGAACTGGCGAACAACGCTCTCGCCTATGTTCATATCCGCCGCACGCGGCAAGGGCGGAATGAACATTTGAGTAGCAGTTTTCGTATGCTGATTATGCTCTTGCCAGTACATATCATCGCAGGTGGACTGGCGATGGTGTTAGGCGCTGTGGCGCTGGTGGCTTCCAAAGGGGCAACACTGCATCGCAAGAGCGGTCTTCTGTTTGTCTATGCAATGCTAACCATGGGGTTCAGCGGCTCCATTCTGGCGCTCCGCCTCAGTCTGACAAACATGAATGTGCTGGGCGGCTTTATGGCAGCCTACTTCGTGACCACGGCGCTGACCACTGTCCGTCCCGCATCTTCGTCGGCCCGGTGGCTGAATGGGACGGGCCTCCTCGTGGTAAGCGCGCTCTCCATTATCGACATGGTTCTGGGGTTCAAGGCGTTGAGCAATCCTTCCGGCACCATCGACGGTGTGCCGTTTTTCATGATGTTCTTTATGGCGGCCATCACCACCCTGGCGGCAGTCGGCGATGTTCGCCTGTTGCGGGTGGGCACGTTACCGGCGGCGCCTCGGCTGGCCCGGCACCTTTGGCGCATGTGCTTCGCGCTGTTTATCGCAGCCGGGTCGTTCTTTTCAATCCGCGAGCGCGTCGCCAAGATCCTTCCGGAACCGTTCACCACCCCTTTCATGCGCGCACTCCCTGTGCTGTTGATATTCGTGGCAATGTTCTATTGGCTATGGCGTATCCGCATACGCCGCATGCTGCCGCAAACAACAAGGCCACCCCTGATTGCGCCAGACAGCGTTTCCTGAAGAACAGCCATCAGCAACAGGCGCGGACAGGCTTTCGCAGTGGGCGGCGTGCCAACTTATAGAGTCGAGTACCAAGCCGCTCCGACAATCAACAAGAGCAGCCGTGCCGAGACTGCGATCCGTCCCACGCCCGCCAGGTGCCCTCTCTTACTTCGGGCGCACGGCAATCTGGCCCACACTGCCCCGGAGATGGGTAGGTCAGCGTTCGATGGGTTCTGACTCGTCGGCAGCGGAATCTGTTTTGTGTTTTGCGCTGAGGCCGTCAGCGAGCCTATCAGCGCGAGGGCCAAAAGAGAAAGATGCTTGATCGATCTGCATTTCATACTCCCCAGACACCCTTTCCAAAAGGAGCACAGGAACTGTGGGGGAATCGCAGAAAATCCTTTGTCCATCGAGCATCTCACCATTAACAACCAGTAGAGAACTGGGGCGATGAAACCCTTGCGCCGGTAGCCGAGACGCACGGCATCGCGAAGTAATTTCCCGCACTGAGTGTAACGGAATTTCCTGGACCCTCACTAGAGGACATGCGTGGTTGCACAAAACATAGAAATGAATTGGCAGCCCCGCTACGAGGCCGCGCCTTGAAAGTCCGGCGCACAGAATCCTCGTGAATATCTTTTAAACACCACAGGAGACCGCTCGCATGAAAACACTGAATCAATCGAAAACGTACGCGGCCGCTTCGGGGCTACTAACAGCGTCACGCACCGAACATCGGCGCCGCTCAATCAAACGCATCCTGGTTGCCGGCAGTCTTGCCGCCGCCCTCGGAGTGCCCGCTTGGGCAGCACAGAACACAAACGTAACAACCGACCCGGAGTCGGCGGCACACGCAAACTGGCACACAATCATGAAGCAGGTCCCCGCGGTGGAGCAAGGGTGCTTTCATGCAACATATCCCAGCCTCGTCTGGGAAAAGACAGAGTGCGCGACCGGACCGGCGCGCGTTCCCAAGCGCATTAAACGATCGGCCGATCAACCCGAAGTTGTCGGCAACGGCGGCGATTACGTCGGCCAAGCCTCCGCTGGTTTGATTTCTTCTGCCGCTGGAGCCTTCAACGTAAGTGGTGTGAAATCCGAAAAGAGTGTGGGCGTTGCGGCATTCGGAGGCGGTGGCATTCTCGGCTCGAACGAGTACTCGGTGCAGATCAATACGAATGACAGATCGGAAACCTCCGCTTGTGCTGGGCATGTGAACTGCAAAGTTTGGCAACAATTCGTCTATGCGACGGATTACTTTGGGGCGGGCACGGCGGCGGTGTTCATGCAGTACTGGCTGCTTGATTGGGGCTCCTCTTCATGTCCGAAGGGCTGGGGCCAATACGAATCTGATTGCTACGCCAATAGCCTGTTAGCGCCGGCGCCAGATATTCCAATCACGAGCCTCAGCCAGTTAGAGCTCGGGTCGTCCGTGCAGGCTGGCGGATTTGACTCGGTTACGCTCTACTACGGCTCAGAAGCAATCACCATGAATGCGCCCGACTCTATGCTTGATATTTCTTCAGTGTGGAAACAAGTGGAGTTTAATATCGTCGGAGATGCGGGTGGTTCGCAAGCCCAGTTCAATAGCGGCTCGTCGCTTAAGGCGATTCTTTCTTTCGCCGATGGGTCTTCCGCTAAGCCGACCTGTGTCGCCAATGCGGGGACTACCGGCGAGACTAATAATTTGAACCTGGGCTCTTGCTCGGCTTCGCTTGGTCTCTTTGGACTCCCGCTCATCGAGTTCACAGAATCGAACTGAAGCGATCTGCGGCATTCTACGCCAATTCACTCGTCCGATGGGACAGCGGAGGGGAAACCCGAAGCTGTCCCTTTTGCTTGCTCACGACAGCGCTTTGCGGCAGTAATTCACGCATTTCGTCAACTCTGTAAGCGTGTCCGACCCCGCAGGCACAGGATATTCGAATTCAATTGTTGCCTGAAGCTTCCACTTGTTCTTGCTGATCAGTTGGAGTGTTTCAACAATCGGAACATCGCCTTCCCCGAACGGCACAGTGGTGCCATCGTACTTGCGGTCCTTTACGTGGATGTGAGTCACATGCTCGTGATATTTCGTCAGGAACGGAATCGGTGATGTCTTCTGTCCAACAAGGAAATGACCCAGGTCTAGGTTGATGCCGTTATATTTCGAGACGGCCATCGCCTTCTCCCAATTCTCGGGAGCGCCAAACGCCTCACCGCCCGGACCGGCTGTGTGCCCGTGGTAGCCGATCATCATTTTGTGTTTGTCCGCAAATGTTCCCAGCCGTTCGACATCTTTGAGATTGCCTTCGGTAGAAAGCGCGTAACAGCCCAGGCTTTTGGCGGCCAGAAAGAAGTAATCGATCACCTCATCGCTAAATGAGTTGAAATTATCAATCTTCAGGATCTGGATCAGAACGCCCGCGTCCTCATACATCTTTCGGAATGCCTTCATCTTTTCCATCGACAGCGAGGTACGCCACTCTTGCAATTTCTTCGCCGCTTCCTGCTCTTCCGGTGTCAAAACATGTCCAGTTCGACCGCCCTGTACCACCGCTGCACTCCCTTTCGGCATGTCGATCCGAGAGGCATAAACCCCCGGTGCGCCTAACCACGCCTCTACCGGCTGAAGCCGCAGTTCCAAAGCGTTCACGTCGATCTGCTTCAGGTATTCCAAGATCTTGTCCGCTTGGCCCGACATGCCCTTGAAACTGTAGGGCGCGTTGATGCCGACTTGCACGCCACCCCACTTCGAATCCTGCTTTGCCATCAACGCCGACGCGGGCAACAAAGCCAGAGCAAGCTTTCCAAAGTCTCGTCTTGTACGAATCATTGCGGGCCCCTGTTCAGTCGGCTGAAATTAAACCCGGCTAATCCAATATGCATGCTGCCTAATATATCGGTAATCCGCCAGGCTTTTCAGGATTTCTGAGCTGATGACGCCGGCATCCGGAAGTGATTGACTTGGATGTAAAACGCTCAACATATAGATTTAAATTCCGACTGAATGGCATCCGGTTGATTTTATGCACTCGGCGGCCGGTACTCTGGTGCCTTGTTGAGCGCCTGATCCATTTCAGCAACGGTAAGCAGAACGACGATCTTAGCATCGACCACCCCCGACGCGGATACTACCGCTGAGACAGCCGCCGCGGAAGTGTTATCGGGAAAGTCTCCAATAATGATGACATCGGAATCCCCAAAACAAAAGTACATGGATTCTAATTTCCCGCCCAAAGCCGTAAACAACTTCTCCACAACTGCCTGCCTTGATGAAGCTTTGTCCTTAAGTAGGCCGCGCTTTCCCTCCGCTGTATACTTAGCCTCGCACATGTATTTCGGCATTGGTACACGACTCCTCTGCGTGTTAGCGACAATAATAATTGAACACTTGTCGAAAGTAAAGCGGGCTCGGGAACAGACGAGGGAGTGCGCTGGATCGTAGGTCCTCCCACAGCAGCACTCGAACAGCAGTCAGATGCGCG
>Ga0182012_10007266_pt1 | contig 11106 bp, 8 predicted proteins | sample 612S2SmetaG_FD_120486 | JGI IMG/M metagenome (GOLD analysis project Ga0182012, IMG submission 120486) | Permafrost microbial communities from Stordalen Mire, Sweden - 612S2S metaG | ecosystem: Environmental > Terrestrial > Soil > Wetlands > Permafrost | place: Sweden: Stordalen | collected...
AATTGCGAGCATCTCATCGAGGCGGTTGCCGAGGTGGCTGCTGCCCTCGCGTCGTCGGCGCCCGGCGTTCGCGTCGTAGCCACGAGTCGCGAGCGGCTGCGCCTTCAGGGTGAAGTGACCTATCTGCTTTCACCGCTTGCGTGCCCGGCAGCCGGAGTGACGTCAGCGGACGAGGCACGCTCGTACCCGTCCGTCGACCTGTTCGTTCAACGCGCGGCCTCCGTTTCGGCCGACTTTGCAGAAGTTCAGGACGACGATGTAGCGACGGTTGCGGACATCGTTCGCCGGCTCGACGGGCTCCCGCTCGCGATCGAGCTGGCGGTGCCGATGGTACGGTTGGTGGGCATCAGCGGCCTGGCCGAGCGGCTCCGCGATCACTTGCGACTCCCAGGCGCCGGCGGCCGCGATCTACCGAAGCATCATCGCACGATCGACGGCATCGTCGCTTGGAGCTACCAGCGCCTATCCGACATCGAGCGCTTCGTCTTCGAAGCGTGCTCGGTTTTCACGGGTCCGTTCGCGGTTGACGCACTCGTCGACGTCTGCGCGCAGGCGGGCGTCGCAGAGGAAGATACTGAGACGGCGTTCGCGGCGCTCCTCGATAAGTCGCTCGTAGCCGTTGCCGACAGGAGTAGGGCGCGCTACATGCTCCTCGAGACGATTCGGGACTATGCGAGCGCCGCGTCGTCGCGTTCCGGCCGTCAGGCCAAACTCCGGCGCTTCCACGCGCAGCACTACTTGAGCGTGGCGGAAGGCCTCGGGATTGCGCTGAGCGACGGAGAGCGTGCGAAGAATGTGGCCCGGTTGGAATCAGACGGTTTGAACTTTAGGGCGGCCCTGACGTGGTCGCTCATCGATGGGGGAGATGCCGAAATCGGGGGACGTTTGGCGGTCAGCCTGTCGGCTTATCTGGAACAGGACACGTATTCAACCTCGAGGCACTGGTACGATCGTGCAGCTGCGGCTATCGACCCGGAGGGCGCCCCGCAGCTTTGGGCCGATGTTATCATCGCCGGGGAGTTCTTCGCGCAGTATGGGACGGACGGGCTCGAGCGTTTGCCTAAGATGGAACGGGCAGTCACGATCGCCCGCGAACTCGGAGCGCCGCGGCGCCTCGCGGTGGGGCTGCTCTGGCTCGCTTCATTACGCGGGCAGACCGATGACGTCGCCGGGTCCGAAGCCGCGGCCGACGAGGCAACCTCGGTCGCGCGCGGCGAAGACGCTCGCTTTCTGGCTCGCGCGCTGCAGATCAACGCGGTCATGGTTGCGGAGGAGAATCACACGAAACGCCGGTCGTTACTGACGGAGAGCCTTCGGGTATATCAGCCGCTCGAGCCGGACATTTGGATTGCTCTTCGGCTCAGCTTTCTGAGCGAATTAGAGTTTCAGTGCGGCAATCTCGATGCGGCTCTTGCGCTGGCCCGCGAAAGCGTAACCTATTTGGATCGACTCCTTCTGAAGGACGCGCCCTCGCGGGCGGCGATGCTCATCGTGCTCGCTTCGACGGCGCTGATCGTGGGCGACATCGATTGCGCGCTCGGTGCAGCGCGCGGTTCGATCGAGATCGCTGCCGAGATGGGCGATCTGGTTCTCGTCGGCGTGGCGATTCAACCGCTCGCGTACGCGCACGCACTACGCGGGAACCTCGATGTCGCCGCAATGCTCGTCGGCTATAGCGATAAACGGACGGCGTCGCTCAAGGTGGAGATGTATAAGCCCGCAGTGCGTGCGTGCCGGGCTCAGTTGCGGAGTTTGCTGGCATCGGATCCCCGAGCTTCCGATCTCAAAGCGGCGGAAGAGCAAGGAGCGTGCTGGTCGGACGATCGCGCGCTCGAGGTTGCGCTCTCGCAGCCGCACGCGTTAGAGCGTGCCCTTCGCAGAGCGGCGGGGAGCGGCGCCGTCTTGTAAGAACGTACCCGACATGGAATTTATGACGTTTGCCGGAGCGATCGATACGGGCCGAGGCGCCGCCTAGAATCTTGGCTCCGGCGCGGTTCGGGGACTTGCTGCGGCACTACCGCCAAGTCGCGGGTTTCTCCCAGGAGTATTTGGCCGAGAGGGCGCGCATGAGCGTGAACGCGGTGAGCGTCCTCGAACGCGGCGTCCGTCGCGCGCCCCATTCGACCACGCTGAAGCAGTTGACGGAGGCGCTCGAGCTCTCCGCCGACGACACCCGTGAACTCGAGGCGGCTGCCCAGCGCGCGCGCGCACGCGGCCAGGAAGCTGAGCCCCAGACGGAGACGCCGGGCGACGCTCTTCCTTACGCCGTCACGAGCTTTGTCGGCCGCGATGGGGAAATCTCGGAGCTGCGAAAACTCGTCGTCGACGAAGGGCGCCGGCTCGTAAGCGTCGTCGGCCCGGGCGGAGTCGGGAAAAGTCGATTCGTCCTGGAGTTGGCGCACCTGATCGCGGGCGCATTCGAGGGCGGCGTTTGGCTCGTTACGCTCGCAAGCCTCACCGACGGCGCCGAGGTGGGAGCGACGATTGCGAAGGCGTTACGCATCGAGACGGGGCGCAACGACTCGCCGCTCGTCGCACTCACTCGCGCGCTGCGCAAGAGAGAAATGCTGCTCGTTCTCGATAACTGCGAACACTTGGTCGATGAGGTCGCTGAGGTGGCTGCAGCGGTCGCCGCGAGCGCCCCGGGCGTTCGCATCATTGCAACGAGCCGCGAGCGGCTGCGCATTCAAGGCGAAGTGACCTTTCCGCTATCGCCGCTTGCCTGCCCCAGTGCACAGGTCATCTCGCCTGACGAAGCGCGCGCGTATCCGTCGGTCGATCTCTTCGCGCGTCGCGCGGCTTCAGTCTCTTTGGATTTCGCGACGCTTCAGGATCGCGACGTGGCGACGGTGGCCGACATCGTACGCAGGCTCGATGGGTTGCCGCTGGCAATCGAGCTTGCGGTCCCGATGTTACGCTTCGTCGGGCTCGACGGCTTGGCGCGTCGTTTACGCGACGGCTCCCCGCTGCCCGCTCGCGGCGACCGCGACCTGCCACACCATCATCGCACGATCGAGGGCATCGTCGATTGGAGTTATCGGCGGCTGTCCGATGCAGAGCGTTTTGTCTTTCAGGCTTGCTCGGTGTTCGCCGGCACCTTCACCGTTGATGCACTCGTCGACGTCTGCGCCCAGGCCGGCATCGAAGAAGACGTTTCCGAATGGGCACTTGCGGCGCTGATCGATAAATCGCTCGTGACGGTCGCGGATGCCGGTCGAACGCGCTACGTGCTACTCGAGACGATCCGCGACTATGCGAGAGCTGCCGTGCTCCGGTCGGGTCGCCTTTCCGAGCTCCAGCATTTCCATGCGCGGCACTATCTCAGCATCGCCGAAGGCCTGGAAATTGCGCGAAGCGCGGGCGAGCGGACGAAGAACGTTGCGCGGATGATGCCGGACGGGCCGAATTTCAGAGCGGCTCTGAGCTGGTCGCTCATCGACGGGAACGACGTTTACCTCGGAGCGCGTTTGGTCGTGGCAGTGTCGGCGTATTTGGAGGAGGACGCATATTCGAGCTCGCGTCACTGGTACGATCGCGCCGCCGCGGCCATAGACCGGCAGGTAGCGCCGCAACTGTGGGCGGAGGTGATCGTCGTTCGCGAGTTCTTTGCCCAATATGGCGCGGACCCGCTCGAGCGTTTGCCCGAGCTGGAACGGGCAGTCGCGATTACGCGCGAGCACTCCACGCCGCGACGGCTCGTCGAAGGGCTCCTTTGGCTCGCGGCACTGCGGTATCGGACCGGTGATGGAGCCGGCGCGGAGGCTGCCGCCGACGAGGCAACGTCCCTCGCTCAGAACGAGGACGCGCGCTTTCTCGCGCGGACGTTGCAGTTCAACGCGGTCATGGCGCCCGAATCGAATCGTACGAAGCGGCGCTCGTTGCTGCTGAAGAGCATAGAGGTGTATCAGCCGCTCGAGCCCGACGTCGGCGTTGCTTTACGCCTCGGCTTCCTCAGCGACTTGGAGTTTCAAAGCGGCAACCGCGATGCGGCCTTTGCGCTGGCGCGCGAAGCCGCCGAATACCTCGAACTGCTCCCACTGAGCGATTCGCCTGCGCGAGCGGCAACGCTCATGAGCCTGGCTTCGGCGGCTTTGATAATGGGTGACACCGACCGTGCCCACAGCGCAGCGCGCCGCTCAATAGAGATCGCGGCGGAGATGCGCGATCCGATGCTCATCGCGTTAACGCTCCAGCCGCTCGCCTACGCTCAAGCTCTGGCCGGAAACCTCGATCTCGCCGCGGCACTCATCGGCTATTGCGACAACCGAGCGCTGTCGCTCCACATGGAGATGTATCCGCCGGCGTTACGAGCGTGCCGTGCTGAGTTGCGCATGTTGCTCGACTCCGATTCGCGAGCCGCCGATCTCAAAATAGCGGAAGAACGGGGAGCGCAGTGGTCGGACGATGGCGCGCTCGAGGCGGCGCTAGCACGATCGAATCGCCTCGACCGGCCAGGCTCCTAGCAACATGGCTCAGCCGCGTTTTGGGGACCTGTTGCGGCACTATCGCCAAGTCGCGGGTTTCTCCCAGCAGCACTTGGCTGAGAAGGCGCGCATGAGCGTCAATGCGGTGAGCCTGCTCGAACGGGGCGTCCGTCGCGCCCCGCACTCGACGACGCTACGGCAACTGACCGAAGCCCTCGACCTTTCCGCCGACGAGGCGAGCGAACTCGAGGCGGCTGCGCTGCGAGCGCGCGCGCGCGGCCAGGGCGAGCATCCCGTCGCCGGGGTAACCGGCGGCAATCTGCCCTATGCCGTGACCAGCTTCGTCGGCCGCGACGGCGAGATTGCCGAGCTTCGAACGATGGTGCTCGACGAAGCGCGCCGTCTCGTGACGGTGGTCGGTCCGGGCGGCGTCGGAAAGAGCCGGCTCGTGCTCGAGATGGCACACCAGATGAACGGCGCGTTCGACGACGGCGTTTGGTTGATCGCGCTTGCGAACCTCAGCGATCCCTCCGAGGTAGGAGCGGCGATTGCAAAAGCATTACGCATCGAAACGGGTCGCAGTGATGCGCCGCTAGCCGCACTGACGCGCGCCTTGCGCGACAGAGAGACGCTGCTCATCCTCGACAATTGCGAGCACCTGATCGATGGCGTCGCCGAGGTGGTTTCCGCAGTCGTGTCGAGCGCCCCGGGCGTGCGCATCGTGGCGACGAGTCGCGAGCGACTGCGCATTCAAGGCGAGACGACCTTCCCGCTTTCGCCACTTGCACTTCCGCCGTCACGCGTCATCTCACCCGACGAAGCGCGCTCGTACCCGTCGGTCGACCTGTTCGTGCACCGCGCGGCTGCCGTTTCGCCCGACTTTGCGAAACTTCGGACTGAAGACGTTGCGACGGTTGCGGACATCGTCTGCCGACTCGACGGGCTGCCGCTGGCCATCGAGCTGGCGGTGCCGATGTTGCGCTTTTTCGGCATCGGCGGCCTATCGATACGTCTGCGCGATCGATTGCCGCTTCCGGCGCCGGGCGATCGCGACCTACCCCAGCACCATCGCACGATCGAGGGCATCGTCGATTGGAGCTACCAGCGCTTGTCCGATGTCGAGCAGTTCGTCTTTGCGGCGGCCTCGGCATTCGCCGGTTCGTTTACGGGCGAAGCGCTCGTCGACGTGTGCGGGCAGGCCGGTGTGGATGCGGAGAGTGCCGAGCCGGCTCTCGCGGCGCTGATCGACAAATCGCTGATCGCGGTTGTCGATAGGAGTCGAACTCGCTACGTGCTCCTGGAGACGATTCGGGACTACGCCGGTAGCGCGGCGCTGCGTTCTGGCCGCCAGGCCGAGCTTCGGCGCTTCCACGCGCGGTATTACTTGCGTGTCGCCGAAGGGCTCCAAGTCGTGCGGAGCGGCAGCGAACGTGCGAAGAATGTCGCGCGCATGATGGCGGACGCGCCGAACTTCAGGGCCGCTCTAGCGTGGGCGCTCATCGATGGTAGTGATGCCGTGATCGGAGCACGTCTCGCGGTCGCCCTGTCGGAGTATCTCGAGGAGGACTCCTATTCGACCGCACGGCAGTGGTTCGATCGCGCGGCTGCGGCCGTCGACCCGCTGGCCGCCCCGCAACTGTGGGCCGACGTCGTCATCGGTGGAGAGTTCTTTTCGCAATATAGCGTCGACCGCCGCGAGCGCCTGCTCAAGCTGGAAAAGGCAGTGGCCATCACCCGCGAGCACGGAAACCCGCGCCGCCTCGCCGAAGCGCTCCTGTGGTTAGCGTCACTCTGCTATCATACGGGTCAGTCCGCCCAAGCGGAGGCTGCCGCCGACGAGGCGGCGTTGCTCGCTCGCGGTGAAGACGCACGATTTCTCGCGCGAGCGCTGCAATTCAACGCGGTCATGCTAGCGGGAAGCAATCTCACGAAGCGACGGGCGTTGCTGGTGGAAAGCATCCGCGTGTATCAGCCGGAAGAGCCGGACATCGGCGTCGCACTGCGACTCGGCTTTCTGAGCGACCTGGAGTTTCAGTGCGGTAACCTCGACGCGGCCCTCGCGCTGGCGCGCGAAGCCGCCGAGTATTTGGAAAGAGTACCGTTAAGCGAATTACCCGCCCGGGTCGCGATCTTCATCGGACTGGCGTCGACGGCGCTGATCGCGGGCGACCGAGAACTCGGCGCCGGTGCAGCGCGCACGTCGATCGAGATCGCGGCAGAAGTGGGCGATCCGTTGCTCGTCGCGCTAGCGCTTCAACCGCATGCCTACGCTCGAGCCTTGAACGGGAATCTGGAAGTGGCGGCAATGCTCATGGGCTATAGCGAGAAGAGAACGTCGCCGATCAATATGGGCAAGTACCCGCCCGCGTGGCAAGCGTGCGGCAATCACTTGAGGACGCTGCTCGCCTCGGATCCGCGAGGCGGCGATCTCAAAAAGGCGGAAGAACGGGGCGCGCAATGGTCGGACGATCACGCGCTCGAGGTGGCGTTATCGTAGTCGGCATGATCGGAGCATAGAATTCGCGGATCAGCGTGGCGATTTCCGCTGCATGCGTTTCGAGTGCGAAGTGCCCGGCATCCAAGAGGTGGGTCTCGACGAGTTTGAGGTCCTGGCCGTACGCGAGTGCGCCGCGAAGTGCGTAGACCGGATCGCGCCTGCCCCATACGACGACGGCCGGCGGCTGATATGCGCGGAAATACGCATGCCATTCGGGATACCGCACGATGTTGCTGCCGTAGTCGGCTTGAAGGGTGAATTGAATGAGTTTGTTCCCGGGCCGATCCATGCCCCATTGCGCATGTTGCCAAGAGTCGGGGCTGACCAATGCGGTGTCGGGCTCGCCGTCGAGGAATCGGCGTCGCGTTTGCGGCAGCTCGAAGAGCGAGCGGATTTGGGCTGCGCTCTCCTCCGTCGGCTCGGTGTGATGACGTAAGACGACGTCGCGGAGTGAGTCGGTTATGCCGTCGGTATACGCATTGGCGTTTTGGATCACGAGCGACGACACGTGTTCGGGACGGCGGCAAGCGAGCCGGAAGCCGACGGGCCCGCCGAAGTCCTGCAGATAGAGACCGTAGCGCTTGAGCCCCATCGCGTCGACGAATGCTTCCATGACATCGGCGAGATGATCGAAGGTGTAGGTGAAAGCGCCGGGTGAAGGCGTCGAGCTATAGCCGAATCCGGGGTAGTCCGGGGCGACGAGATGGAAGCGATCGCTCAGCAACGGGATCAGGTTGCGAAACATGTGGGAGGACGTCGGGAATCCATGCAGGAGCAGCAATACCGGGGCGCCGAGAGGCCCGGCCTCGCGGTAGGCTATCTCCACGTCTGCGCACGTGACCGTGCGGTAGTAGATGGACACACCTCGAGCATAGGGCTTGAGCCGGCGAAGGAACACACCCGAATCGAAAGTGTGGGTTTCTGTCCGTGGTGCGGGCGGCTCGAATGAGGTAGGCTGCGGCGGGCTGCCGACGTGGGCGGCTGAGGGAGGGTCATCCGGCGGTATGAGGATCAAGGACGTTGCGTTTTTCGCGTATCCTTCCGATGATGTGGCTGCCACGCGGGCATGGTACGAAGATACGCTGGGACTCGCGTTCGCCGAAGCCTATGTAGAGGCGGGCGTCGAGAAATATAACGAAGCGCACCTAGCGACGAGTTGCTTCGGCTTGATGGCCTCGGAATGGCTCGGTCGTCCACCCGGTTCGGGTGCCGGGGCTTTCTTTGAGGTCGACGATATCGAGGCGGCCGTGCGCGAACTTCACGAGAAGGGCGTGATGACGTTTGACGTCTTTGACGGACCCGTATGCAAACAGGCGTCTCTGACTGACCCCGAAGGCAACAAGATCACGCTGCACGAGGCAAAGAATCTCTCCATCAGGCCCAATCTGGTACTCCTATAGTCGGCGTATGTCGAGCCGCTCCGCGGCGACCGAAATTGCCGCCCGCGTTCGCCGGTCGACGGACGCGGGCGCGGTGATCCGCGTTACTCGCTCGATCTCGAGGCGCCGGCCACGAGCGTCTCCAGCTGGGTCGGCCGCCCTCCCGGCTCGGGAACCGGCGCGTTCTTCGAGGTCGACGACCTCGAGGCGGCGATCCTGGAACTGCGCGATCGGCACGTACCGACCTTCGGCGCCTTCGATGGACCCGTTTGCAAGCACGTGTCGCTCACGGATCCCGAGGGGAACAAGATCACGCTCCATCAGGCGAAGAACCTCTCCGTCTGACGCCGGCGCCGCGTTACTTTACGCCGCGGAAGAGGAACGAGCCATCGAGTTTGTGCGCCATCTCGTGAATGTCGGCGCTCATCGACCCGACGGCTTTCAACTGACGAATTCATGCCGCGCGTCGTCGCTATCAGGCTCTCATCGAGTCGTTGGCCACCTCTACGTCGCTACTGGCCCGAGCGAGCGCGCCGTTGGCCGTACCAAGCTGTCCGTTGGCCGTGGCGAGAAGGCCGTTGGCGCGACGAAGGCCCGCGAGTGCGAGGTCGACCTCGCGTTGCATCGCCCCGACTTCACTCGACACCGTCTCCAGTTTGCCGAGCTTTTCGTTCACGGAGTCGAGGACGCCGAGGCGGTCGCTCATCCGGTGCACGTCGGCCTGCATCGATTCCAGGTCGCCGATGACTCGGGCCGCCGCGAGGGCCGCGAGGACCGCGATGCTCGCCGCGACCGCCGCCGCGAGCACCCAGGCCCAGGCCCACGCTCGTGGCTGGTCTATGGCCGTGCGTACCGGAACGCTCGCGCTCATCAGGTGTTGCCTTCGTCGCCCATCGATGCGCTTTTCCCACAATTTCCGGTTTGGATGCGGCAAGCAAGAACTTCTGTGGCGGCGAGTACGACGCCGCCGATACGCGCAGCTTCTCTGAGAATTCCCTGGGATTCGCGTGCGCCTGGGCCCGAGCTGTTACGTCGGGGCATCCAGCTTCGCGAACAGGTCACGAAGGGGTAGGGCAAAACCGCCAAGGACCGGGTGGTTTAGCGTTGCCCTTTCCGCTAATTCGATGAACGTCTCGGGATCGTGGAGCTCGACGCGGCGAAATTCGGGATCGATGACGATAACGAGCGATGATCCCGCGGCAAGGTAGGTAGCGATCTTGTCGTCTACATCGACGCGGCGATCGGCGGGCGAGAGGATCTCGACGACGACGTCGGGTGCGAGTTTCGGCACTTGCAGATCGCGTCCGCTCAGGCCACGCATGCGTTCGACGTATACCAACGCTACGTCGGGAACGAGCGGGCGCGCCGGCTCGCCCGGCGGAGCGATCCGGAAGCGCCACTCGGTGCCGACCTCGGCACGCGCCCCGGCCCAACTGCTCAGTGCGGACCCGATCGCGAGTTGGAGCAACGAGTGGTTTCGGGTCGGGCTCACCTTTTGCAGCGAGCGGCCGCGGACCCACTCGGTCTCCGGCCTCGTCTCGGGAAGAACGATCTCGGGAAGCGCCATCTCACCCTACCCTATCACGCGTCGGCGGCGACGAACAAGGCGACTGCGAGGCGATCGGAGCTGTCTCTTACGGAAGCAGCGGCGGTGAATACGCCATCCCCTCGGGTTGCACGAGATCCTGTGAAATGGACTTTTTGGTCGGCTTCGTCTTGCCTTTCGCGAACTCGGTAATCGTATTGTCTCCGTAGTTTGCAACAAAGAGGCCGTACTTCTTGTCGACGGTGACCCCCGCGTCTTCGGAGATGCCCTCCGTGATCGTTTGATATGGGGACGTCTGTCCCGATTTATATTCCGTGACCGTATTGCCGCCGTAATTCGCGGCGTAGAGCGTTCCGCTTGCGTCCACGGCGATGCCGATTACGTCGTTGAGGCCGTCGGTAATCGTTGTGGTCGGGCTCGTTCCGCCCGGCGGATAGACTTCGACGTTGCTTCGGTTGGCAACGTACATGTTGCCCGCGTGGTCGAATGCGATGCCGAGGGGCGAAGTGGCGCCGTTCGTGATGATCGTGCTCGGACTCGTCGACCCCTTGGGATACTCGGTGATGTTGGGCGCGCCCAGGTTCGTCACCCACAGGTTACCGGACGCATCGACGGCGCAGAAGGTCGGAGTCGAAAGGCCGGTCGTAATCGTGACGCTGGGTGAGGTAGAACCTTGGGCGTATTCGGGGATGCTAGCGGTCTGCTTCACGACGTACAGCGTACCGGACCCGTCCATGCAGTCGGAGAGCGGCTGGTCGACGCCGGTCGTAATGGTAGCTAGGACCGGCGGGTTGTTAAGCTTCGCGTCATACACCGTCACGGTGCTATTGGAGAAGTTGGTGACGTAGATGAGATTGGCGGATTTCGCGTAGGTCCGGGCGCCTTCGGCGCGCCGCTGGATTTGGTGCGGAACCGGTCGCAGACCGGTCAGGGCCGCGTTCGGAAAGGTCGCGGACGGTGCATGTGCCGCGGACGCTTGCGTGGTCGACTCGTCCACGGATCCGGCCCCGATACTTCCCGCGCATGCGCTCAACGCCAGCAGGGACGCTATGGGAAGCGCGGAGCGCCGGAAGCAACGGAAGTAAAGCATAGGACACCTCCCGCAAAAGGCTCAATTGGGGTCAGCGTGTTTCGGCGCGTACGCGCCGGAACCTCGAAACGTCCTGGGCTTCGGGCGGATCGAACCGGCATGCGGAGGCGACGTTTTTGGGCGCCGGTATCAGCGGATTTGACCCGCGCTTTCCTGTATGCGGATAGGCC
>Ga0182012_10007268_pt1 | contig 11103 bp, 7 predicted proteins | sample 612S2SmetaG_FD_120486 | JGI IMG/M metagenome (GOLD analysis project Ga0182012, IMG submission 120486) | Permafrost microbial communities from Stordalen Mire, Sweden - 612S2S metaG | ecosystem: Environmental > Terrestrial > Soil > Wetlands > Permafrost | place: Sweden: Stordalen | collected...
AGGTCACGGTGACCGTCTGGACCGGGAGGCCGGCCCGCCGGAGCGCCTCGTCGGACCAGTCCGGGGCATCGGCCAGGTCGCCGGGCAGGCCGGCCAGGGCCGCGGCCAGCGCCGCCTGTGGCCCGTCGATCATCTGCGGCACGGCGGCACCTCTCTACAGGTCGCGGGCGGTTGGCGGGTGGTCACCATGGTAGGTCCGGCGCCCCGACGGACGACGATGGTCCGGCCGGTCCTCCGAGGCGGTCAGCCGTCACCGGGCGCCGGGCCCAGCTCGGTGTCCTCCAGGTGGGGGCCGTCGGGGTCCCAGCCGCTGCGGGTCCGCCGATACGGGTACCAGTGGCCGTCGGCGCCCAGGCGCAGCTGCTCGTCCCCGGCGGTGAGGCGGTTCCGCCGGGCCCGGGCCGACGGGCCGAGCAGCTCGCGCCCCGGGGCCAGCTGCTCCGGGGTGGGGTCCCAGGTGCCGACCAGCGCGGCGTAGGCCCCGGGCCCGCCGTCCCGCCAGGCCAGGGCGCGTCGGTGCAGCTCCCGGTCGGTGAGGTCGCCGGCCCGGGCCAGCTCGGCGGCCGTGGGCCCGGCGGGTGACGATCCGTCGGCGGCCGGCCGCTCGAGCAGGCGGGCCGCCCACCGGGCGATGTCCTCGTCGCGGTCGAGCTCCAGCCCCGAACCGGTGGCCCCGCCGGCCAGGTCCAGGGCCCGCTCGGCGGCGTCGGCGGCCAGCAGGTGGAGCCGGTCGGCCCGCAGGCCGCTCCCCGGCGGCGGGTCGGACCCGGGGACCGGCGGGGTGCCGGCCGACCGGGGCGGCGTCGGCAGGCGGGGGAGGGGTGCCACCTGGTGGGTCCAGGCCTCGGCGGCGGGCACGCCGTCGTCGCCCACCCACGTGAGGGGGTCGTCGAACCCCGCGGCCGGGGCCAGGCCCGGGTCGGTCCGCCGGGCCCGGAGCCCGGCCAGCACCACGTCGCGGCCCCGTCCCCGGAGCGCCAACAGGGCGAACGGGTCGTCGTCGAGCTCGTCGGCCACCAGGTAGCAGACGGCGGCGGCGTGCTTGCAGGGCTCGGCCCGGTCGGGACAGCTGCAGGTCGTCCGGATCTCCCCGGCCCCGGGCAGCAGGTCGAGGCCGGTGGCCCGGACGTCCTCGGCCACCCCCGGTGGCAGCTCGCCGTCCAGCAGGGCGGCGGCGTGGCCGGCCCGGGAGGCCAGTTCGTCGAGGACGCGTTCCCACTCGTCGTCGGTGAGGGTGGTCACCCGGACCTCGACGGCGTAGGGGAGGTCGGCCGAGCCCTGGACGGCGGCCAGGACCCGGCCCGGCCCGAGCTCGAGGGCCTCGACCTGACCGGTCCGGGCGTAGGTGCGGCCCCGGGGGAGGCGGTTGGGGTCGAGCCGGGCCCGGTGCTCCAGGGCGTCGATCCAGGCCGCCCCCCACCAGGTGGCCCCGAAGGGCTGCCGACCGGCGGCCCGACGGGGCCCGGTGCCGGGCTTGCGGGGTCGCGACTCGGGCCACCACCCGTCGCCGTCCCGCCGGGCGGGGCTCACCGTCGTCCCCCGGGGGCCGCCGGGACGGGCCCGGAGGCAGGGGCGTCGTCGTCGGGCCAGGCGTCGTCGTCGGTCCCCGGGGAGCCCAGGGCCACCAGCTCGGCCAGCTCGTCGTCGGACAGCTCGGTGAGCCAGTGCTCCCCCTGGCCCACCACGGCATCGGCCAGGGCCCGCTTGCGCTCGAGCATGGTGGCGATGCGGTCCTCCAGCGTGCCCTCGGCGATCAGGCGGTGGACCTGGACCGGCCGGTCCTGCCCGATGCGGTGGGCCCGGTCGGTGGCCTGGTCCTCCACGGCCGGGTTCCACCAGCGGTCGTAGTGGACGACGTGGGTGGCCCGGGTGAGGTTGAGCCCCACACCGCCGGCCTTGAGCGACAGCAGGAAGACCGGGGCGGCGCCGTCCTGGAAGGCCTGCACCAGCTCGTTGCGCCGGCGGGCCTGCACGCCGCCGTGGAGGAGGAGTGTGCCGATCCCGAGGTCGGCCAGCCGCGATTCGATCAGGGTCAGCATCTCGACGAACTGGCTGAACACCAGCACCGAGTCGCCCTCGGCCACGATGACCCCGAGCAGTTCCTCGAGGGCGGCCAGCTTGCCCGACCGCCCGGCCACCGGGGCGCGCTGGTGGAGGTACTGGGCCGGGTGGTTGCAGATCTGTTTCAGCACGGTGAGGAGGCGAAGGACCTGGCCCCGCCGCTCGATGCCGGTGTGCTGGGTGATCCGGTCCATGGCCTCGGCCACCTCGGCCCCGTAGAGGGTGGCCTGCTCGGTGGTGAGGGGGACGGGGAGGTCGCTGACCGTGCGGGGCGGGAGCTCGGGGGCGATCAGGGGATCGCTCTTCTGGCGGCGGAGGAGGAAGGGGCGGACCATGCGGGCCAGCCGTTCGGTGGCCTCGGGGTCGCGGTAGCGCTCGACGGGCACGGCGACCGAGCGCCGGAAGCGCTCCAGGGGGCCGAGCAGCCCGGGGGTGGACCAGTCGAGGATGGCCCACAGCTCGCTCAGCCGGTTCTCCACCGGGGTGCCGGTGAGGGCCACCCGGGCGTCGGAGGTGATGGCCCGCAGCGCCCGGGCCGTGGCCGACCGGGGGTTCTTGGCGTGCTGGGCCTCGTCGGCGACGACCAGGGAGAAGCCGGCGGCCGACAGCTCGGCGTGGTCGCGACGGGCCACGCCGTAGGTGGCGACGACCACCTCGTCGTCGGCCAGGTCGTCGAGGTGTCGCTCGCCGCCGTGGTAGCGGCGGACGGGTACGCCGGGGGCGAACCGGTGGAGCTCGCGCTCCCAGTTGCCGAGGAGGGAGGTGGGGCAGACGACCAGCAGGGGACCGGACCCCCGGGCCCGCCGGTGGAGGTGGAGCCCGATGACCTGGATGGTCTTGCCCAGCCCCATGTCGTCGGCCAGGCAGCCCCCCAGACCCAGGGTGCACATGGCGTCGAGCCAGGCCACACCGCGCAGCTGGTAGGGACGCAGTTCGCCGGCCAGGCCCGGGGGCGGACCGGTCACGGTCGTGTCGAGCCGGCCGAGGTCGCGCAGGCGGTCGGCCAGGTCCACCACGGCGCCCTGGCCGGTGACCGGGACCGTCTCGCCGTCGACCTCCACCTCACCGGCCAGGAGGACGCCGAGGGCCTCGGCGGCGCTCAGCCGGCGGGCCCGGCGGGCCGTGGCCCGGGCGATGAGCGCGGTGTCGGCCACCACCCACCGTCCCCGCAGGCGGACCACGCCCCGCTTGGCCTCGACCAGCTGGGCCAGCTCGTCGTCGCTCAGCGGTTCGCCGTCGAGGGCCAGCTGCCAGCGGAACTCCAGGACGTCGGTGAGGGAGAACCCGGCCACCCCGGGGGTGCCGGGCTCGCCGGCCACGGTGGCCCGGACGGTCAGCCCGTCGGTGAGCAGCTCCGAGGGCCACAGCACGTCGATGCCCGACCGGTGGAGCACATCGGCCGCCCCGCCGACCAGGTCCTCCACGGCGTCGTCGTCGAGGTCCAGCCCGGTGGGGGCACGTTCGTCGAGGAGCCTTGTGAGCGGGGGCCAGGCCCGGGCCCCCCGGTGCAGGGCCACCAGCAGGTCCTCCTCCACCCGGTCGCCGAAGCGGGCCAGGACGGCGGCGGGGGTGGCGAAGAGGTGGCCGGCGTCGACCACCAGGCTGGGGTCGGCCCGGCTGGTCAGCTGGACCACGGCCCGGGCGGCCACCGCTGGTCCCCCGGGGTCACCACCGGGCCCGGGGGCGTGGCCCGGTTCGAACTCGATGCGCAGGGCCACGGCGGCACCGCCGCCCGGGTGGAGCAGGGACTCGTCCAGCCAGGCCCGCAGCACCCCGGCCGGCTGGGGCGGCACGGCGGCGAAGGCGGCGGCACCGGCGATGAGGGGGGCGGCGGCGGTGCGTGGGAGGCGGTCGGCCAGGGCGTCCCAGCAGGCTCGGACCAGCCAGGCCGGGTGGTGGAGGCGCAGGGCCCCCGACCCGGGGAGGGAGACGGGAAAGGCCGCGGCGGGGAAGGCCGCGGCCAGCTCGTCGAGCAGGTGCCGGTCGGCCGGGTCGAGCGGACCGGCCCGCCAGGCGTCCGCTCCCGACGGGGTGACCGAGGGGACGAGCTGGCCCCGGGCCAGGACGCCCAGCCCGGCGGCCACGGCGGTGGACCAGGCCAGGGCGCTGGGGCGCGGGGGGAGGAGCTCGAGGTCGTCGCCGAGGGCCAGGAGGGCCGGGAGGGCCTCGGCCACCCCGACGGCGAGCGCCGGCACGGTCCGCCGGCGCACCCGCGTGCCGGCCGGGACCACCACGTCGACGGTGTCGCCGACGAGGTCCCCGACGTCGGTGGCCTCCGGTCGGTACAGGACGAACTTCCCGTCCCGGGGCGGATCGGCGGGGACGAACGTGATGTCGTACCCGGCCCGGAGGAAGTCCGAGGGTGCCGGCGGCGGCGTGGCCGGGTGCCCGGCCGGGTCTGGTGCGACCGAAGTCATGTCGGCCTCACGCTACCGGCCGCCCGGACCGTGCGGCCGGGCCGATCGACGTCCGGCGATGGTCGCCCGGATCGGTTGGGGAAATTGAGGGATGATGGTGGTGTGGCGTCGCGCCCGGGGCGTGGCGACGGAACGAAGGAGATGCGCCATGGCAACGGCAGCCGAGATCGCAATCATCGTGGTGTCCCTGTGCTTCGTGGCGATGATGACCGCCGTGGCCGTGATTACGTGGCGGATGGTGCGCCGGTTCCGCATCTGGCGGGACCGGGTGCGGGTGGCCATCCCGCAGCGACTGGCCAACCCCACGCCGGAGGCCATGGCCCAGGCCCTTTCGGGGGCCCACCGGTCGACGCTGGCCGCCCGGGCGGTGGTGGTGCGGGGGAACCGCCGCCAGGCCCTCCGGCTACGGCGCGACCTGTGGACCCATGTCGACGCCTCGACGACGGCGGTCAACGCCGCCCAGTCCACCGGGGTACCGGTGGGGGACCTGCCCTACCTGGTCGGCCACCTCCGGGACCAGGCCCGTCGCCACGACCACGCCCTGGTACTGGTGGGCAAGGGCGTCCCGGCCATGGATCTGGTCACGGCCCGGGCCGAGACGGAGCGGATCAACGCCCAGGCCGACCAGGTGTCCACGGCGGTGGTCGAGGCCATGCGGTCGGACGCCACCATCCACCCGGACCACCTGTCCGCAGCCCTCGACCGCGAGGCCCGCTCGGTGTCGGCCGGTGCGGCGGCCCAGCGGTCGCTGACGGCCAACTGAACGGTCCGACCGGCAGTTCGGTCGGTCGAACGGGGGGAACGCATGGGTGTCGACGGTCGGACGAGGAGCGACGGGACGGCTCGGGTGGTGGACGCGCAGGCGTTCTTCACCAGAGAGCTGCCGTCAGCCCTGGCCCGAACCGAGGACCTGCTCCGACCGTCGGTGACCTCGCTGTCGCCCCCACCCCTGGCCATCGACGTGGACGGGGCGACGTGGACCTTACGGGCCGACGGCGGCCGGGTGGTCATCGACGACGGTGCGACCGAAGGGGCGCGGACCCTGGTCCTCTCCGGCACCCAGCTGTCCGACCTGGTGGACGACCAGGTCACGCCCATGGGCTGGTTCGCCTCGGGGGCGCTGGCCGGAACGGCGCGTCTGGAGCGCCTGCTGGACTGGTGGCTCGTGCTGCGGGGAGCCCTGGACGGAATGGCGCCCCATCGGGCGGGGGACGTGGTGTTCCGGGATCCGGAGGGGTCCCCGCTCGACCTGTCCCGGGGGTTCCGCCCCGACGACGACCCGGCGGCCATGCGGACGTTCCTCGAGGAGGCCGGGTACCTGCACCTCACCGGGGTGTTCACGGCCGGGGAGATGGTCGCGGTGTCGGCCGACATGGACCGGGAGGCACCGGGGTACACCCACGGGGACGGACGGTCATGGTGGGCCCGCACGGAGGACGGGGAGGACCGGCTGGTCCGGATGCAGGGGTTCGACGAGCGGTCGGAGGCCGTGGCGGCGCTGGTGGGGGACCAGCGCTTCCTCCGCCTGGGTGACCTCACCGGTGACGGCCACGAGTGGGGTGGGACGGGGTTCAACCGGATCGAGGCCCTGGTCAAACCCATCGGCGTGGTCGAGGGGATCTCCGATGTGCCGTGGCACAAGGACTGTTCGTTGGGACGCCATAGCTACGAGTGCTGCTCGCTGACCGTCGGCGTCTCGGTCACCGGGGCCGACGCCGGGTCGGGCCAGCTACGGGTGATCGCCGGCTCCCACCGGGCCCTGGTCTGGCCGGCCCTGCTGCGTGACGATCTCGAACTGCCGGTGGTGGACCTGCCCACGGCCACCGGGGACGTCACGGTGCACCTGAGCTGCACCCTGCACATGGCCCAGCCTCCGGTCGACCGGGAGCGCCGGGTGCTCTACTCGTCGTTCCGGCTTCCCCCGAGGGACGCCGAGGCCGAGCGGGCGGCCGAGGTCCGGCTCCGGGCCATCCGGGAGCAGGCGTCGGTGACGGTGTCCCAACCGTCGGCGGCAACGGGCGGACGGTCCTGAATTTCGGGGACGACCCTGAATCCCCGACATCTGACTCGCCTTCCGTCCGGCCCGGTCAGTACCTGGTCGGTGCGTCCCCGGTGGGGCTCGCCCCGGCGCGGGCCAGGCCCCGCAGGTTCGTCTCGGCGCCGCACCCCGACGGCCGTTCCCGGGCGGACCATGGGCGGCCGGCCGATGCAGGTGGCCTCACGGTCGACCCCGCCAAAGTCCTGTTTGGCCCCGGGGGAGGAAGTGCGACGCCAGCGCCGGATCGGTGAGCACCCGCATGACGGGTCCCGACCGGAGGTCGTAAAATGCTCGCCCAATGGGTAGCCGGTGAAGCCCCACGGATTGTCGATGCGGGTCGACAAGCCGACCGGATCCGCTCGGTGGCCAGGCGGCGGATCCGCAGCTGGTCGACGAGGGCGATGGAAGCCAGACCTCCCACGGTCGGTGGCCATGGTCACCGACTCGACCGGGAGGCCGGCGCGTCAGATGTCGTGGTCTGACCAGGAGGGCGAGGTGGCCAGGCCGTCCGACAGGCCGGCCAAGGCCACGGCCGCACCCGCGGGGACGGCGTGTTCACCGTCCGTCATTTGGGGCACGGGGACACCTTCACGAGGTATGTGGGTGTTTCGTGGGTGGAGGAGATGTTGCGCCTGCTGGGCCTCAGCGGACCTCGCCCCCTGGGCGGTGGGGCCTGTGCGAACATGGCGCGGCAGGGGAGTGTCGACCGAACGGGTGCTCGTGATCTGCACTGGCAATCTGTGCCGGTCGCCAGTCGCCGCTGCCATGCTCGCCGGCCACACGAACCGGGGAAGCCGATCCGTCGAGGTGTTCTCAGCCGGGACGGCCGTCGGTCCGTTCCCCGTGCCAGCGGCACTCGTGTCCGCCGTGCGCGAACGGGGGATCGACCTACGCGCCCACCGGGCGGGTCAGGTGCAGCGGGACGACCTCGCCGTGGTTGACCTGGTGCTCGGGGCCGAGCGGGCCCACGTGCGGGAGTTGGCCCTACTCGACCCGTCCGCCTGGCCCCGCATCTTCACGCTGAAGGAGCTCGTGCGTCGCGGCGGGGTGGTCGGCCCGCGTGGTCCGGGTGAACCCCTGGCCGAGTGGCTGTCCCGGGCCGCTGAGGACCCGACCACCCGTGACCTGCAGGGGAGCTCGGGGGTCGACGACGTCGTTGATCCCTTCGGTGGGCCGGACGTCGGCTACGTCCAGATGATTATGGAGCTCGATGGCGTGGTCCGACAGCTCGCCGACCTCGTCTGGCCGTCGGGCAGCTAGGCGGATCCGCCTCAGAACGAGGCGGGCACCAGCGGGCTGACGGCGATGAAGAAGAAGAACAGCACCACGAGGAAGGTCACCCCGCCCACCGGGTACACCAGCCACGGCCGACGGGTACGCCGGGCCACCAGCACGCAGGCCAGTCCGACGGCGAACGTGATGATCCCCCACACGATGGCGAGGAGCCAGTCGACCCCGGTGGAGGAGCCGGCCAGTGACGACGTGGTCGAGGGCCCCTTCGGGGCCGCTGCCGGCGGGGCCGGCAGTCCGGAGCCCACGAGGACCGAGCGCACCAGGGCGGCGTGGAGGACCAGGCGCTGCCGGGCGCTGTAACGGGGGTTGCAGGTGGTGAGGGTGAGCATGGGCGTCGCCGAGGGAGCGAGGACCGAGACGTCGGTCGGCGCCACGGGTGCCACGCTGATCACCGAGTAGGCGAAGGCCCCCTGGGGGGTGACGATGAAGACCAGGTCGCCCGGGGCCATGGCCTGCAGGTTGTAGAACGGCTTGGCGTAGGTGGTGCGGTGCCCGGCGATCGCCGCGTTGCCGGCTTGGCCGGGCAGCGCTGTTCCCGGGTAGTGGCCCGGGCCCTGGCGCAGGTCCTGGGTCCGGGTGCCCTCGAGGATGACCTTGTTGACGCCGATCTTCGGGATGATGATCGTCCCGATGGGCTGACCGAGGGCCGGGGGAGCGGTGGTGGGAGCGACCTGGGGCGGGCCGGTCGGCGCCTTGATCGCCTGGGGTACAGCTCCGTGGTCGGGCAGCCGGGGGGCGATCTGGGAACGCAGCGCCGCCTGGCTCCGGGCCTCGAGGACGGCGGTTCCCCACAGCTCGAAGGCGGTGAAGAGGAGGAGCAGCACGCCGGCACCGACGAGGATCTTCCCGACGACCGACAGGATGCGGGTCACCACCTGGCCGTCACGTGGACTGGTGGCGAGTGTGGGCTCGGTGATGGGGTCGGACACCCTCGCATCCTTGGTCGCTGGCTGGGAGCGACCCTACCCCGACCCGACGCCGGCCATGCCTCGTCCGGGGCCTCCTGATGTCAGCGCCGGGGCGGGAAGCGGGGTGGCCCAACCGGCGCCACTGCCGCCACCCGGGGCTCGAGAACCGGCGACCGGAAGACCCGGGAGCGCAGGAGGGAGAAGCGGATGGCGGCCGCACCGATCCCGGCCACCAGCACCGCGGCGACCTGTGGCACCAGCGACGTGGCGCCCACCGCCCCGGCCACGAGGAGCGCCGCCGTGGTGGCTCCGGCACTGACGGCCCACAACAGAGCGGCCACGGTCACCTGGCCGGCGACACCCCGCGGGTGGCCGGCCAGCCCGGCCAGTCGACGGTGGGCCGTGGTGTTGCCCAGGCTGACGGCGGTGATGGCCACCAGGTTGGCGGCCAGGGCCCCGAGGGCCGGCCGTAGGGCCACGAAGAGGGCCAGGTACACCAGGGTGGAGACCAGGCCCACGCCGGCGAAGCGCAGGAGCTCGTCGGCGAAGGCGTCGGACGGGGTCGCCCGGACCGGGGCGGCCACGGTGGTGCGGCGCGAGCTCCGGCGCAGCATCCGCCGGACGCCGCGGAGGTCCTGGAGGGCGGTGTGGACCACGTCGACCCGCGAGTCGGGGTCGTCCGTCCAGTCGACGGGGACCTCGGCGATGCGGAACCCGTTCCGCTGGGCCAGCACCAGGATCTCGGTGTCGAAGAACCACTCGTTGTCCTCGACCAGCGGCACCAGGGCGTCGACGGCGTCACTTCGGATGGCCTTGAAGCCGCACTGGGCGTCGGTGAACCGGCCGCCCAGGGCGGTGCGCAGGATGAGGTTGTAGCAGCGCGAGATCAACTCGCGCTTGGCACCCCGGACCACGTGGGCCCCGGGGGCCAGCCGGGTTCCGATGGCCAGGTCGCTGTGTCCCGAGAGCAGCGGGGCCACCAGTGGGAGCAGGGCGTCGAGGCCGGTGGACAGGTCCACGTCCATGTAGGCCACCACGGGGGCGTCGCTGGACAGCCAGGCGTGGCGCAGGGCCCGACCCCGGCCCTTGCGGTCGAGGTGGATGGCGTCGGTACGGGGCAACGTGCGGGCCAGCTCGGTGGCCACCTTCCACGTGCCGTCGGTACTGGCGTTGTCGACGATGGTGATGGTCGTCAGGTACGGGAACGATTCGTCCAGGTAGGCCCGGAGCCGCTTGACGCTGTCGGCCAGGCCGGCGGCCTCGTTGTAGACGGGGATGACGATGTCGATCTCGCTGGCCGTGGTGTGGCTGCTGCGGCTGGCGGTCGTGCGCTCGAGTTCGAGGATGCTCATGGTCGTCACTGTGGGCCCCGGGCCTTCAGGCTCCGTGTGCCTTCGCTGTGGGCCCGGTGTGAATCCTCACCGGCCCGATGCATTCGTCGCTGGCGTCTGTCGGACGGCGCTCAGTGCGGCGGTGTGACGGGCTCGACGGTAGTGAAGTACGTGGCGTACCGACCGATGTCCCTGGTCAGCAGCGCGGGTCCCGCGACCGCGGCGTCGGCCTGTGCCCATCGTCACGTCATCCCGGCTGCGCCGTGGCGCCGCCGATCGGGACCTCAGGGTGGGGCCGACGTCGTTCGTCCGCACGACGAGGGTTCCGACCTCGATGGTGACGGCGATGTCGGTTCCCTCGCGACCACCCTGCCCGTCTCGTCACTGCTCGGGAACGGTGACCTGGCCGCTCCCGAGGAGAAGGGATCCGGGGCTCGACCGGTGTCTGCGGGAGTCTTCACACGGCCCCCTCGACCTCCGCCGGCGCCATCGGCAGGGTCACGGTGAACGTGGTCCCGTGGCCCGGCCGGCCTTCGGCCGAGACCGTCCCGCCGTGGGCCTCCACGATGGCCGCCACGATCGACAGGCCGAGCCCCGAGCCGCCCCGCGAGCGGGCCCGGGACGGGTCGGCCCGGTAGAAGCGCTCGAAGACGTGGGCCGCCTCGTCGGGGGCCATGCCCGGTCCGTCGTCGGCCACGGTGACCACCGCCTCGTCGGCACCGGCGGCCACGGTCACCCGGGCCGTGGTGCCCACCGGGGTGTGGGCCCGGACGTTGGCCAACAGGTTGTCGATCACCTGGCGCAGGCTGGTGGCGTCGCCCACCACCTCCACGGGCTCGGCCGCCTCGAAGGTGAGGGGCCACCCGGGCCCCACGGTCGACGCCGTGGCCACGGCCTCGGCACACAGGGACACCAGCTCCACCGGGCGCTGCTCCAGCGGGCGCCCCTCGTCGAGCCGGGCCAGCTGCAGCAGGTCGGCGACCAGACGCTCCATCCGGTCGGTCTCGGTGCGGATACCGTTCATCACCCGCTCGAGGTCCTCCTTCTGCTCCGAG
>Ga0182012_10007269_pt1 | contig 11103 bp, 5 predicted proteins | sample 612S2SmetaG_FD_120486 | JGI IMG/M metagenome (GOLD analysis project Ga0182012, IMG submission 120486) | Permafrost microbial communities from Stordalen Mire, Sweden - 612S2S metaG | ecosystem: Environmental > Terrestrial > Soil > Wetlands > Permafrost | place: Sweden: Stordalen | collected...
CGTCACGGACCCGCAACAGATCCATGCTATTTTCCAGGCCGCCGAATCCTCCCTCGGCCGCATCGATATCCTCGTCAACAACGCCGGCGGCCCGCCCTTCGGCCCGGTCGAACAGTTTGACGACGAGCAATGGCACAAAGCGCTCGAACTCAACCTGATGAGCACTGTGCGCTTCACCCGCCTTGCGCTCCCCGCCATGAAAGCGGCCCGCTGGGGACGCATCGTCAACATCGTCAGCCTCGGCGTCAAGAGCGTGCTCCCCGGGTCCGTACTTTCCACCGCCGGCCGCCTCGCCATCGTCGGCATGGCCAAGCTCCTCTCCGACGAAGTCGCCCCCTTCGGAATCACCGTAAACTGCGTGGCTTCAGGTATCATCCTGACCGACCGCGTGCGCCAGACCTCGCTCAAGCAACGCCTCGACCGCGGCATGACCGAGCAGGAGGCGATGGACGACATCGCCCGGACCATCCCCGCCAGGCGACTCGGCCAACCGTCCGAATTGGCTGCGCTCGTAGCATTCTTAGCCTCCGAACAGGCGGCCTACATCACCGGAACCACCATCCCCGTAGACGGCGGAATCGTCCGCAGCCTCCTGTAGCGCAGACGTTTCCGCCTGCGGCTCTTCACCTTCCCCGCCCGCGTGTCTCATACCCATTCCGAAGCCCTCGTGGGGTCAAGGCTTCGGCCTTGCCGCCAGGCTTCTGCCCGGCGCGGAGCGAGTATGCTGTCCAATCTCACTGTGCTCCTGAGCGTAATCCGGTCCGCCTTTGCTCCCGATCTACGTGACCGCTTTCGTACCCTGCCCGGCAACGGGTCGTCGGACAGTAACCTCTGGTTCCTGCGAAACAGTTGATTTTCGTTACCGCTCCCTCGCGGTCACGGCTCGGAACGCGCTGATTCGACTGAGCCGCGCGCGTAAGCAAGTTTCCGCTCATTTCCCCTACAGAAAAACGTTGCCCGAGCCGATAGAAAGTATGACGTGGCGCTGCGGTGAAAACGGCCCACGCGGAAAGCACCTATGGAACTTAGACAGAGGACCGTCGCCGGCGAAAGTACCAAAACGAATGCCTGGCTCTGCCTTCTCCCACCCGCCCGCCTTCCAATACTGACCCTCCTGGTCGCAATTATTGTCGCCGGCTCGGTGGGGCAGCGGCAGCGCTCAACAACAAGCCCGGCCGTAACGGAGCGGCCGACAGTCCCCCAGCCGCTCCGACGCCTGAAACAGGCGTTCGATAATCTCGGAAGGCCACCCGACAACGTATTGCGCGAAGTTCGTCGCTTCGTGCGCTCCGACAAGCCCCTGTGCGATTTTCAGTGGAACAACGGCCAGCCGATCCCCCTCAATCAGAATCAGGTGGGAACGGGCTTATCGGACGCGGCCTTCACCCGATGCGCGGCCGTCGTCGAAGCTCTTCCGACGGGACGAATGCGTCTGCTGTTTCGGATCAAAGATGAGTCCGGCAGCTGGACGATAAACCCGCGCTGGCCAAACGCAATCGGCAAGGTCATCGACCACAAACTATCGATGGCCCGGCCCGGAGTCGCGACCAGGTAACTTCCGCGTCAGTTGGCGATCACAAGAATCTTGCCAAATAGAATCAATAACTTCCGCCCCGAACCGACGGGCCGTCTGCTACAACCGGATCGAACCCGTCATTTCGGTACGGAACCCGCCTTCAGAGATCTTTGAAAACTGAATATTTCGGAAAAGCGAGTTCGTTTTGTAGTCCCGCATGTCTCACAGCCACGCGGGACAGGAACTCGTAGGGTCAAGGCTTCGGCCTTGCCGTCGGGCTTCTGCCCGGCGCGGAGCGGGTACGGGCCGTCAATCTAATTTCTCCCCTGTCTTTCTCAGCGCGAGGCACGTTGATGGGACGCGGCCCCGTTTTTAAGACCTCAGGCTGACGCGCAGTTCGTTTTGTAATTCCGAACCGCAGCCACCCATCGGGAACCGGTCGAGCGGGTTCGTTTTGTAAAGTTCGCCCGGCCCGCGTCAGGTTCGGCCAGGTTCGTTTTGTGAACCGCCCGCCAGAGGCAACAAGAGCGTGACCCGGCCTCGAAGATCCGGGGAGCAGCTTCATTTCGGAGCGCTCATGAACCACCGTTCAGGTACATCGTACCGTCAGGCGACACGGCGGTTCGTTTTGTAATCCCGCATCCTGCCGCAATCGGCGGTTCGCGGGTTCGTTTTGTAAACCGCCCCCTATCGAACGCCTGGGTTCGTTTTGTAAAGCCCTTTCCCACCCCCATGGGTTTGTTCTGTAATCCCGCCCCAAACGCCCCGTCCGCTAACCTTTCCCCTTTTGTAGACGCCTCCTACAAATTGGCGCACCCCTTCGCTACCTCATCTCATCCGATAAACTTAAATGCAAGTGAGCACTTGCTGACACCAAATGTTCACGTTCCCGGAGTTCCCCATCAGTGTGGATAGTTAAACTAGCCCTTCGTCGTCCCTATACATTCGTAGTAATGTCGGTTCTGATCGCAGTCCTGGGTGGCCTGTCGATTATTTCGATGCCCAAGGACATCTTCCCCTACATCGACATCCCCGTCCTCAGCGTCATCTGGAGTTACAACGGCATTTCCCCCGACGAAATGTCCTCCCGTATCACCACCGTCTTCGAACGCGGACTCACTTCCACCGTCAACGACATCGAACACATCGAGTCTTCCACCTACAACGGCGTCTGCGTCATCCGCATCTTCTTCCAGCCTAACGTGAAGATCGACCTCGCCATCGCCCAGGTGGTCGCCGTCTCCCAGCCCATCCAGCGCATCCTGCCGCCCGGCATCTTTCCACCGGGCGTCATCAAATTCGACGCATCGAGCGTTCCCATCCTCCAGCTCAGCCTCAGCAGCAAGTCACTCAGCGAACAGGAGTTATACGATCTCGGCGCGAACTTCATCCGCACCCAGCTCGCCACCATCCAGGGTGCCACCATCCCGCCGCCCTACGGCGGCAAGCAGCGCCAGATCATGGTCGATCTCGACCCCAAAGCGCTCTACGCCCACAACATCTCGGCCACCGACATTTCGAACGCGCTCAATAACCAGAACCTGATCCTGCCCTCCGGCACCGCCAAAATGGGCGACCGCGAGTACTTCATCCACCTCAACAGCAGCCCCACTACCATCCAGGGCGTGAACGACCTCCCCGTCAAAACCGTCAACGGCTCGGTGCTGTATATGAAGGATGTCGCGCAGGTCCGCGACGGCTTCTCGGTCCAGTCCAACATCGTCCGCGAAGACGGCCGCCGCTCGGCGCTTATGACCGTTATCAAGAACGGCCAGGCCTCCACGCTCGATATCGTCAACGGCATCAAGAAGACCCTGCCGAAGGTCATGGCTGGCATGCCCGCCTCGCTCACCGTCCGCCCGCTGTTCGACCAGAGCCTCTTCGTCAGCGCGGCCATCAACGGCGTCATCCGCGAAGGCCTCATTGCAGCCGCCCTCACGGCCATCATGATTCTGCTGTTCCTCGGCAGCTGGCGCAGCACGGTCATCGTCTGCACCTCGATTCCGCTTTCCATCCTGACCTCCTGCATCGTGCTCTGGGCGCTCGGCTACACCATCAACGTCATGACCCTCGGAGGCATGGCGCTCGCCGTCGGCATCCTCGTTGACGACGCTACCGTCGAAATCGAAAACGTCCACCGCAACATGGGCATGGCGAAGGCGCTCACCCGGGCCATCCTCGACGGCGCGCAGCAGATCGCGCTGCCGTCGTTTGTTTCGACGCTCGCCATCTGTATCGTGTTCGTTCCGGTGCTCCTGCTCACCGGCCCGGCCAAGTTCCTCTTCACGCCGCTCGCGCTCGCCGTCGCCTTCGCGATGCTGATGTCCTACTTCCTCACCCGTACGCTCGTGCCCACCATGGTGCACTACATGCTCCGCCCGGAAGTCGAGATCTACGCGGCCGGCGAGGAAGGCCTTGCTAATGCCGAGGGGCCTTTCTGGAAGACCCACCACGCCTTCAACATCCGGTTCGAGAAGATGCGCGCCAAATACCGCCTCGCGCTCGGCTGGTGCCTGCACCACCGCATCCGCGTGTCGCTGATCTACGGCCTCTTCGTGCTCGCCTCCCTCGGCCTCTTCAACGTCGTCGGCACCGACTTCTTTCCCTACATCGATTCCGGCCAGATCCGCCTCCACGTCCGCGCTCCCGAAGGCACCCGCATCGAAGAAACCGAGCGCGTCTTCAGCCGCGTCGAGCGCACCATCCGCCAGACTCTGAAGCCCGGCGAACTGGGCGGCATCACCGACAACATCGGCCTTCCCAACGCTTCCTTCGCTCTGGCGTGGGGCGACAATGCCACCATCAGCGCGGCCGATGGCGAGATCCTGATTTCGCTCAACCCGGAACATCGTCCCACCGAACTGGTCCAGCGCCAGATCCGCACCGCTCTCCGCGCCGATTTCCCCGACGAAGTCTTCTTCTTCCAGGCCGCCAACATCACCAATCAGATCCTGAACTTCGGCATCCCCGCTCCCATTGACGTCCAGATCGTCTCGCGCGACGCCGCCACCGGCTACCGCATCGCCGATGAGCTGCAGCGCAAGATCTCCGTCGTTCCGGGCGCGGTCGATGTCCACATCAATCAGCAGGTGCACACGCCGCAGATTGAGGTCCAGATCGACCGCAGCAAGGCCGATCAGGCCGGGCTCACCCAGCGCGACGTCGCCAACAGCACCCTCATCTCGCTCAGTTCGAGCGGCCAGACCGCGCCCAATCAGTGGGTCAACCCTTCCAACGGCGTGAACTACCAGGTCGCCGTCCAGACCCCGCAGTTCCGCGTCGATTCCATCGACGCCCTCAAGCGCACGCCCGTCACCTCCGGCAACGGCGGCCCGACGCAGCTTCTCGACAACCTCGTCAGCGACGTGCACCGTTCGCTCACCAGTTCGCTCGTCAACCACTACAACGTGCAGCCCGTCTTCGACGTCTTCGCCAATGTGGACCAGCGGGATCTCGGCGGCGTCGTCAACGACATCGATAAAATCGTCGCCGGCACGAAGATTCCGAAGGCCGCTACCATCGTCCTGCGCGGCCAGGCGGACACCATGAAAACGTCCTTCCGCCGCCTCGGTTACGGAGTGCTCTTTGCGATCCTTCTTGTATACCTTCTGATGGTTGTGAACTTCCAGTCCTGGCTCGATCCGTTCATCATTCTGACCGCGCTCCCCGGAGCCTTCGCCGGAATTCTCTGGATGCTCTTCGCCACCCAGACCACCATCAATGTGCCGTCGCTCATGGGCGCAATCATGGCGATCGGCGTCGCCACCGCCAACAGCATCCTGCTCGTCACCTTCGCCAACGACGAGCGCCACACAGGCAAGAATGAACTTGACGCCGCGCTCTCGGCCGGCTTCACCCGCATCCGCCCCGTGCTTATGACCGCGCTCGCCATGGTCATCGGCATGCTTCCCATGTCGCTCGGCATGGGCGAAGGCGGCGAACAAAATGCGCCACTCGGCCGCGCCGTCATCGGCGGTCTGATCTTTGCCACGTTCAGCACCCTGTTCTTTGTGCCGATCGTCTACAGCTTCCTGCGCAGGAAGCCCCCCGTCAATCAGGACGAACAAATCGAACTTGAAGCCCATGAAGAGCTGATCGTTACGCATCATCATCACCCGGAAAACGCATGAATCCGACAGAAACACTTCCCACCCCAGCGAAGGCGGATATTACACCTCCGCATCCGCATCACATCTCCGCCGGAAAAATCCTTCTGGTTCTGCTGCTCCTGGCGCTGATCGTCGGAGCTGTGGGCGTTGCGGGCTATCTGCCGCGCAAGGCCCGTGAAGAAGCCGCCAATGCCGCGGCGCATGAAGAGAAAATCGCCCTGCCCGCGGTCACCGTCGCGAAGGTTCGCCGCGCCGCGCAGGATACCGAAGTCACGCTCCCCGGCGATACCTCGGCGCTCACCGAAACTTCGATCTATGCGCGCGCGGCCGGTTACGTCCGCAAGCGCTATGTCGATATCGGCGACCACGTTCGCGAAGGCCAGCTAATGGCCGAAATCGACGCGCCTGAGCTCGACGATCAGGTGGCGCAGGCACGCGCCGCCTTCGCCCAGGCGCAGCAGCAGCTCAGCCAGTCGCGCGCCTCGCTCGTGCAGGCGCAGTCGCAGCGCGATCTCGCCAAAGTCACCGCGCAGCGCTACAACAATCTCGTCACAAAAGGCGCTGTCGCACGCCAGGACGCCGACACGCAGCAATCCAATTACACGACGGCCGACGCGCTCGTCGCCGCTCAGGAAGCGAGCGTTCACGCCTCCGAGGAAAACGTCAAACAGGCACAGTCGAACCTCGACCGCGTGATTTCGCTGCAGGCGTTCAAGACCGTAAAGGCGCCATTCGCCGGCATTGTGACCGCCCGCAATATCGATAGCGGCGCGCTGATCTCCGCTTCCGGGGCGGGTCAGGGCGCTTCGCCCATGAGCATGACAGGCATCGCTTCCGCCAACGGTAACGAAATGTTCCGCGTGGCGCAGATCGGCACCATACGGATTCTGGTCAGCGTCCCGCAGGCGAACGCGCCCGGTATCCACATCGGGATGCCCACCGAGCTTTCCGTGAACGAATATCCCGGACGCAAATTTACCGGCAAGGTAACGCGAACCACCAGTTCGCTCGATCCCGGCTCCCGCACGCTGCTCGTGGAAGTGCAGGTGCCGAACGGGGACGGCAAGCTGCTGCCCGGAATGTACACTGAGGTACACTTCCACAGTCACCGCGATTCGCCGCCCCTGCTGGTTCCGGGCGATGCGCTGATCTCAACCAATTCGGGTCTGCAGATCGCGATTCTGACGGACGATGGCAACGGAGCGAAGAAGGTGCATCTGCAGCCGCTCACCATCGGACGCGATTATGGAACGGAGACGGAAGTAATCGCGGGCTTACAGGGAGATGAGACGGTTGTGGTGAATCCAGGAGACGATGTGCAGGAGGGAGCGCTGGTGAGAGCCGATCCGACAGGCGCGTCACGAAAGGGAGCGGCGAAATAATGAATCTGGTTACGACGCGAGCCGTAGCGCTCGCGCTGGCCTGCGTACTTGTATCTCCTTTAAGCGCACAGAATCCACCGGCACCGAGTTCATCGGTACAGATTGCCCCCACGCAAAACCCGACGCCCGTACCGGCGCCGGGAGAAAAGCCTTACTCCGGCCCTTTGCCCGATTCCGGCGGGCGTATTCCCGCCGTCGATTACGGCATCGGATATATCGGCGACTACAAACCCGGCTCGGTTTCCGCTTTCGATCCTGCCAATTCGCCGCGCATCCACGATCTGATCCGCGCCGGAATTATTTATCTATCGCTCCAGGACGCCATCGCGCTTGCGCTCGAGAACAATCTCGATCTGCAGTGGCAGCGCTATACGGTCAAGATCGCCGCCACCGACACGCTGCGTGCCCGCGGCGGCGGACTCCTGCGCGGCATCCAGCTGGTCGCGAACGAACCACCGGCCGGTCTCGGCGGGCCTGGCGAACCTCTGCTCAATTCCGCGGCGACCGGCTCCACGCCGCAGAGCAGCATTCAGGCGAATGTCAGCGACACCGCGTTTATCGTGGAATCGCAGGACAACCTCAACACCACAGGCCCCATCGCGTACGCGCTGGGGCCCGCCATCCCGCAGTTCGACCCGTCGCTCAACGCCCAGTTTCTGGCCCAGCATGCCACGACGCCGGAGAACAGCACCGTGATCACAGGCACCCCTGCGCTGGTTTCGAATACCGTTTCGGAGAACGCCGGCTACACGCAGGGTTTCAGCCCCGGTACTACAGTCACGGCGGGCTGGCAGAATCTGCGAACGGATGCCAATTCCGTGCGCAACCTGCTCAATCCTTATTACAATTCGACGCTCGGCGTCACCGTCACTCAGCCGCTGCTGCGCGGTTTCGGCATTGAGCTGAACCGGCGCTTCATCCGCATCGGCAAACTCACCGAAGAACTGTCGGATCACGTTTTCCGCTATCAGGCTTCGATTACCGTCGGCGGCGTGATCCGGCTTTACACCGATCTCGTCAGCCTCAGCGAGGATTTGAAAGTTAAGGAAGAGACTCTGAACACGGCCCAACGGCTCGCCGAAGACAACCGGAATAAGGTGGACCAAGGAACACTAGCTCCGGTCGAACTGACGCGTGCGCAGGCGCAGGTCGCCGCCGCCCGCCAGGATCTGGTGAATTCGGAAGGTTTCGTGCGCCAGCAGGAACTGATTCTTAAGAGCGTGCTGGTGCGCGATCTCGCATCCGACCCCGCCGTGCACGATGCCCGGATCGTACCCACCGATCCTCTGAACGTGGCGCCCGCGCCGGAGCAAACCCGCGACCAACTCGTGCAGACCGCGCTCGCGTTCCGCCCCGATTATCTGGCCGCTCAGTCGCAGCTCGATATATCCAACGTCACGCTGAAAGGTACGCGCAATGAGCTGCGGCCGGAACTCGACCTGGTGGCGAACATGTCGAACACCGGTCTTGCCGGCGCCGCGAACTCGCTGTTCGCGGTGTCGCCCGGTTCGGTCGCTCCCGGCCCGAATACGATCCTCGGTTACGGCGATGGCTATGGCACGGCGCTTGCGCAGGTCCTGAAACGCGATTATCCGACGTATTCGATCGGCCTCAATCTCACGCTGCCTCTGCGCAACCGCACCGCTCAGGCCGACCTCGCTCGCGACGAACTGACGCTGCGCCAGACGCAGGTCCGCACCAAACAGCTGGAAAATTCCGTTCGCGTTCAGGTCGAGGATGCTCTCATCGCGCTGCAGAGAACGAAGTCGGCTTATGAGGCGGCGTCGGAGACGCGCAAGCTGCAGGAGCAGTCGCTTGAAATCGAGCAGGAACGGTTTAATGTGGGGCTTTCGACGAATTTTCTGGTGATTCAGTACCAGAGTTACGTGGCCCAGGCGAGGTCTTCGGAAGTGGCGGCGCTGGGTGCCTATGCGAAGGCGCGAACGCAGCTCGATTCGGCGATGGGGATCATTCTGAGGGCCAACGGCGTGACGCTGCCGGTGGCGCTGCAGGGTTCGGTCGCGAGAACGTCGACGCCCGCCGTAAAATAGTCTGGAATGTTGAAAATCGGCGTGGTTCGCTGGCGCGGGAAGTGTTCGAAGCACCCCACGTTCGATCCGTTTGCAGACGGCCCGGGCGCGGTGAGAGGCGGCTGCGAGCGATGCATCGCGTTGCTGGAGATCCACACTCATCACCAGCGAATGATGGCGCTGATGAAAGGCTTCTCGCCACCCATGCAGAAGAAATCCGCAACGCAGCGGGCCTTCGACGACGCCCAGGCAAGCTTGTTTTAAATCCGGGATCGATCACCGATCTTGCCGCAGAAGTCACGCCGTCTCATCGTCCGGCGGGTGGTCGGCGGTAGGTTTACAGAACGAACCCGTTGGTCTGGTTTCCAGTGGCGGGTGGTCGCGGTTCGGTTTTACAAAACGAACCCGCGTCAGCCGGAGGGCTCGCCGTCGCTCAAGCGTTTTACAAAACGAATTCGCGGGTCTGGTTTGCGGCGCAGGGCACTACGGTTCCGTTTTACAAAATTGCCGGGCCGCCGATAAACGGTGATAAACGCCGATCGGATCGGGATTACAAGACGAACCCTTCGTTTGCCGGGGGCGATTTTACAGAACCAACCCGCTGTCCGCCTGGCCGGAGTTCGCCCCTGCCGGTTTTACAAAACGAACCCGTCTCATCGTCCGGCGGGTGGTCGGCGGTAGGTTTACAAAACGAACCCGTTGGTCTGGTTTCCAGTGGCGGGTGGTCGCGGTTCCGTTTCACAAAACGAACTCGCGGGGCCTGCCGGGGCGACTTTACAGAACGAACCCGCTTGTCGTTTTACCGGTGGTGGATGGCTGCGGTTCCGGTTTACAAAACGAACTCCGCGACAGCCATGCAGTTTTCCGCTTATTCCTGTTTTCAATTCAAAGATCTTTGAAGCCGATTTGGGTATCGAAATGACGGGTTCGATCCGGTTATAGCAGGCCGAATATCCGTTCGAGATGGAAGTCCTTGATTCTATTTGGTGAGATTGTTGTGATCGCCGTTTAGGCTGTGCCTGCGCTTTGCGTTTTGGGGTGCCGGCCCTGCGAGTGGCAGTCCAAGCCCAGCTTGTGGATCGTGTCGGCAGTTTCGGGGTGCTCCAGTCCCAGCGCCTTCTCCCGGGTTGCCAAGGCGCGACGGTGACATTCTTCGGCCTCGCTGTACCGCTGCTGGCCGTAGCAATCGTAGCCCAAATTGTGGAGTGACCTGGCCGTATCCGGGTGCTCACTTCCGAGCGCCGACGCCCGAATCCCGACCGCTTCCCGGTCCAGTGCCTCAGCCTCAACGTACTTGCTCTGCGAGCGACGGACGGCCCCAAGGCCGGTCAGTATGCGCCCGCGCAAGACCCGCTCCGCGACGGAAGATCCCGACATGCGGTCCAGCGCCTTCGCGAGCCATCCGTCCGCGTCATCGAAACGCTTCAGTCTGACGGCCAACTCGCCCGCAACCGCCAGATTGAGCGCGTTCTCCGGTTCCAGGTCGATCGCCTTGCGGTAAAAGGTCTCGGCGGCGGCGAAGTCCCGGTTCTCGGCAAACAGCCCGACGTGGTAATTGGCTTCTGCCGCGAACTCGGGTTCGTCTTCGAGAACGCTGAGAAATAATTCCTCGGCTTCTTTATCTTTGTTCCGGGATACGGCGCGCCGGACTTTTTTCAACAGTTCCGGCGCGAATTTCACTTCGTGCCGGATCGCCTCCGCTGCGGCTTCCTGACGGGCCCTGCGGTCTTCGAACGTGGCGCTGCGTGCCGCCTCGAGTTCAACATGGAGGCGTGCCCGGTCCTCTTCGGCAGCATGCAGCAGCCGCTCCATTATTTCTTTCTCGTGCTCCGCCTTTTCTTTTTCGAAACGGGTGGGAGGTGCCGAGCGTGGTCGGAGCCAGAAGTAAACCGCTGTAGCCAACGATAGAACGATTCCCGCCACGCTGATATTATTTGCGTCAGGCCGGAGGATTTCTTCAATATCGCCGAAAGGCTGCATGGGCTTTCCCCGAATGTAGCACCAATGAGCAAGAAGTGAGATTGACAGCTGGTGGCCGCTTCGCGCCAGGCGGAAGCCTGGCGTGC
>Ga0182012_10007270_pt1 | contig 11101 bp, 4 predicted proteins | sample 612S2SmetaG_FD_120486 | JGI IMG/M metagenome (GOLD analysis project Ga0182012, IMG submission 120486) | Permafrost microbial communities from Stordalen Mire, Sweden - 612S2S metaG | ecosystem: Environmental > Terrestrial > Soil > Wetlands > Permafrost | place: Sweden: Stordalen | collected...
ATGCGGTATTGAGAAAGAACGTCTCCGAACGATTCACCGGCTCGATTGCCAGGGTCATCGCATGCCCATCCAGCGTATTGCCGAGCGACTGAAAGCACTCAACCGCCCAGTTCCACTCTTCGGAATTGCGCCGCCGGCCGGGCAGGTAGCCAATGGGTGCGTAGACCGGCCCGCAGATCAAGTGCGCACCCATTTCGGAGGCAGTCTCAATGCAATGCAACAGGTGGGCCCGCGCGTGTTTGCGCACCTCGGCATCGGGGCTGATGGGATTGACATCGGCTGGCAGGATGGCGCAGACCGAAACATCGAGGTGATAGGATTCGCAGGCCTGGCGGATTTCTTTGGCAGGCAACTGAGACGGATCGAACATGCCAATTTCGAAGCCAAGCAGACCATGTTCACGGATCGATGGCAACAGTTCGAGATGGCGTTTGGTAAATCGAGTAGTCCAGGCAAAGGCGCTTACGCCTATCTTCATTGGCTCCTCTTTCACGCAGGTTTCCGGATTCCAGCCGCAATCACATTTTCTGCCACCGCTCCCGAGCCGCGACAGCTCAGCGCCACTCCATCGCTCTCCTTGAGAGTAGGGTAAACGCGCGTGGCGAAGGCGGATCGGCAATCGAAAAAAATCTCCAGAACCGATCGATCCATGTAGACCGTCAAGGTCAACGAATCTGGAATTGGCGGGAAGTACGTGCTCTCCTGAATGTCTCGCCTTACTTTTGAATTCAGGCTCGACGCAGTTCGGTCGAGAACCAACTTGCCGATCTCCCACTGGTAGCGAACCTCGGTCCGCTCCCGGCCATCCGGCGAGCGCCTCAGCAGCAAAGATACCGATTCCGAGTTGCCGCGCTTAAGCTTGATTTGCAATTTAAGCGTAGTCCCGGAGATACCGTTCAACGGAGTGATCTTTCCCTCTTCGATAGGCAGATTTGCGAGTGATGGCATCGCTTCGCTCCCTGAGTCGATTCCATCGTACGGTTGCTGATACAGATGCCCCGAAGAGTCGGCGGAGTAGACGCGCGGCAGGGAATAGAGATGGGCCCATCCGGCTTCCCAGCACTCCTTCGGATGCCGTTCGTCGGGGATGATGCCCATGGCGATCGTCTGCCCATCTTTGAACATGGGCGTGGGACTCAGCAAATGATTGAAGAGCTCCAGCCGCCGAGGTTCGGGGTGGATCGGCGTGAAGGTTTCGTCCTTCCAGGCGCCGACCCAATACGAGGCTCGGCCGGGCACTTCGCAGACGATGAGCACGCGATAGTCGCCTGCGCGGACGAAGATGGGCATCTCCCAGAAGATGCCCGAGGTTTCACGATCGCCCACCAGGAGCGGCTTGCGAAATTCCCAGTTCACCAGATCTTTGGATCGATACAACAACGCCGTTCCGCCCACATTTTTCACCGCCGAACCGATGATCAGGTAGTAGGTGTCACCCTCACGCCAGACATGGGGGTCGCGGAATTCAGGAAAGTTCCCGCCCTGCGGCACTTCGGCAATGATCGGGTTGGCGGGGTGTTTGGTGAAGTGGCTGCCATCAGTGCTGGTGGCGAGGCATATGGTGGAGCGATGGCCGTCGCCGGCAGTATAGATAAGCGCCAGCTTGCCTTCGAAGTCGATAACGCTGCCAGACCAGCACCCGTCAGAGTCGGGCCCCGGCTCAGGAGCCAAAGCCACCGGCATTTCGGTCCAGCGCAAAAGGTCCGGACTGGTCATGTGTCCCCAATGGATATGTCCCCAGTAGGGACCGTTGGGATTTTTCTGGTAGAAGAGGTGATATTGGCCGCCCCAGTGGATGAGTCCATGAGGTTCGTTGGTCCAGGCGCGCGGTGGCATGGCGTGGTAGGTAGGGCGCTGCGGATCGCCATCGCACCAGGAACCGTTGATCTCCAGGTCGGGAGGGGCATCCGGCTTCGCCTCCTGCATCAGACCTGCTATCTTGCCCCCGGTGAGCTGCCTGTCGAAGACGCGCACATCTTTCATCAGACCGTTCAAAACGCCGGTCGGGAAGACCTCGGCGATGATTGGGCAGTCCGTTGCCCGGCCCAGACTCACGCTGGCGATCTGCACCTTTGCCAATCGAGCGGTCGGCGGAGTTGCTTCTCCGCAGAGTCTTCCATCCAGGTACAGCGCGACCTGTGTCTCGCCCGAACTGACTGCGACATGCGCCCAGGACGATTTCGGAATTGGCAGCGAGGATTTGCAAGCTACCGCGGTATCGCCGTTGCGAGCGGTAAATTCCAGATAGCCCAGTTTGTCGATGGTGAGGCGAATCCCGCTGCCCGATGTCCCCTCCAATTCCACGATTGCCGCCTTATCCACGGGATAGGCTTCGAGCGCCAGCCAGGCGCATATGGTCAGCTCCGAGCCGCTCAGCGGCATCGGCGCCGCTGCGTGCTGCACCCAGACCGAGTAGCCATCCAGGCGCAGGGCCCGGTTGCGCCCGCTCCCGACCCAGATCGCATGACCGGTACGCGATTCGATCGCATCCGACTCGCCGCTTTCCGTTTCGCGCGCCGAGTCGCCGCCTTCCTCAAGTTTCCAGTAGAGTTGCGGCGCATCGCCAGCCTGTGCCCAAGACTGGCTCTGGGCCAGCCTCGGCAGCAACATGGCGGCGGAGGCCGCTAGAACCTGCCTGCGTGTCGGATTCATAGGGGATCGGGACATCCTTTGCGTGGGAATATAAAAAAGGGGGCAGAGACCGCATGGACACCCACCCCGGGGAAATTCTTTCGGCCAGGACTCGTTCCCACCGAATCTCCGTATGCAAGCTATTTCAGGGGAGCCACTTCCAGATTGAGCACCGCTGGAGCTTTTCCCCCGGCGGAAACACCGTTAGCGTAAAAAGCCAATCCTTGGCTTGCATCGGACGGGTAAATCAGGTTGGTGAGAACCGTTTCGCCGTTTTCGGCAAAGACTTCCACGGAGTTCCGATCCACAACGATTTCAATCGGGATAGTCTTCGCCTGCGGATGTCTAAGAGGCGCAACCGTGCGCGCTGGAAAGTCGGACGAAAACGACACCAACCCAGAATGCCGACGGTCGACAAAGATTTTCCCCTTTGCGCGATCAATGCCCACGACCGTCTCTTCCTCTGCCGTTTCTCCTGGCTTCAGAGTGCTACGGCGCAAGCGAATGCCAAGCTCCGACGCCGAACCAGGTTCGAGCGTTGCACGCAACAGGTAGACGCTGTCCCCAGGTTCTTTACCGCCGAGCTTAGCGTTGGCTTCGTCGACGCTCAATGCTGATTTCTTGGGAGCAGCGGAGACAGGAGGCAGTACCGGCTCCTGCACCAGAACCAGAGGTTCCGTGTCGCCGGTTTCCTCTTCCTCGCGCAGGTAAATGCGTCGCGGCAGAGTCATCTCGCCTCGTCCGGGCAGCGAGGGTGCTACGCCTGCATACTGCCAATTTCCCATCCAGGCGATCCAGAGCTGATTCTGATTGGCGGGGATATTGGAGAACGCGGTGGAGGCATAGAAATCCTTGCCCCAATCGGCCCAGTGCTGGCCAGAGTTCGGGTGATCTTCCGTGAATCGGGTGCCGTCGAATTGGCCGACGAAGTATTGATCGCCTGAGCCGCCGGCTATGCCGCCCGGATTGAGATTCACGCTCAGGACCCAGTGATTGCCGACGCGCTTTCCCTTGCTGTCGCGGACTTCGAGTTGCAGCAGGTCCGGGCATTCCCAGACGCCGCCGATCGCCCCGGTCGGCCCGAATTCGCTTAGGTAATTCCAGTGCTTTAGATCCGAGGAGCGGTAAAACTCGACGGTGTGTTTGTCGGAGACGACGACGGTCATAATCCAGGTCCTGGTGGTCTCATCCCAAAAGACCTTGGGATCGCGAAAGTCCCTGCGTTCGCGGTCAAGCACGGGATTTTGCGCGTATTTGGTCCAGGTTTTGCCGCCATCGCGGCTGTAGGCGAGGTTCTGATTCTGGCGATTGTTTCCGGGGCTAATGTCTGAGTTGCCGGTGTAAATCGCGACGAGGCAGCCGGGGTTGCTTTTGCTTGCTTTGGAGTCGCTGCAGAAGCCACTGGTGTTATGGGCGTCTTCTACCGTTGAGCCGCTGAAGATCGCAACTCCGTTCGCTTCGGGAATCGCAACCGGCAGCGTCTTCCAGTGAACCAGATCGGTGCTCACTGCATGGCCCCAGCTCATGTGGCCCCACTGGTCGCCGTATGGGTTGTTCTGGAAAAAGAGGTTATATTGGCCGTTCAGAAGGATGGGTCCGTTGGGATCGTTGATCCAGAGGGGGCTTGCGTAGAAGTGGATCCTGGGATTCCAGTCACCGATTGCCTTCACTGGTTCCTGTGCTAGTAATCTGGCCCCAAAAGCAACGGTGCAGAAGATGCTCAGGGCCAACATCCGTTTCAACATGCGCGTCTCACAATCTCGATATAGATAACGTTCGGAGAAATGCAACCCGGCCAGGGCGATCGCGCTGCCCTGGCCGGAGGTTGGGTTAGAAGTGCATATTGGCACTGAACTGAAGGGTACGCGCCTGACCGACGCCAGTCGTTTTCCCAAAGTTCCCTCCCGCGTCAGCCAGGTTGGTATCCCATCCCTGCAGGTTCTTCACGTTGAAGATGTTGTAGAAGTCCATGCGAATCTGCAGATTGTTTTTCTCTTGGCCGAACCAGGGAATGTTCGTATTCTTGGCCAGCCCGCCGTCGGTCTGGTCAAATCCCGGGCCAGTAAAGGTGTTGCGGCCTCCATTGCCCTCGTGGCCGAGCGGAATCCCGTGCTCGTCAACGGGCAGCGGGAACTGCGACGCCTGGAAGGTGCCGCTCCGGAATTGCGACTTGCTGTACCCCTTGTACTTGGTTCCGGCGATGGGGCGGTTTGGGTAATCGTACTGTTGCCCGTCAAGGTTGAAGTCGTCCTCCTGCAGGGTCGTGAAGACGGATGCCGGGAAGCCCTTGAGGAACGTGCTCAGGGCGCTGATCTCCCACCCGCCCACGGCATTTTTTAGGAAACCGTTTTGCACGAAAGGCGTGGGAATCTTCCAGAATCCGTTCCACGAGAGCTGCTGCGGCACGTTCTGGCTGGAGACGCCTCGCTGGGCGGCAACGTTGTATGCATCCACGACGATCGATGTCTCGGCGCCCTTTTGTACGCCGGGAACGGTGCTGATGGTGTCGATCGTCTTTTCCACGGTGTAGGCTACCTGGAAGCTATAGCCCTTGGAAAACGACTTCCGAATGTAGGTAGTGAACCCGTTGTAGCTGGAACCGGCGCGATTGGTACTATAGTCGATGCCCGCGAAGTAGGGATTGGGCAGGTTGGCCTGGATCAGGGTCTGGTTGTAGCCGCCCGTTTCGGGGTTGTAGGTGATGGAGTTGTAGCCGGTTATGCGATTCATGTTGGTGTCGGAATATTCGTGGATCGACAGGGCATGAATCCCATCGGCTTCCACCAGCCAGTTCGAATGGAAGGTGTGCTGGATACCGAGAAAGAAGTTCTCCATATACGCCATTTTCAGGTGTGGGTCGGGTCCGCCGATGCCATTATAGAGTCCGTAGCCGCCTCGGGGGTTGAGCGGGGGCAGCGTCGTCGTCAGCCCTGCTGGGAGCGGGCAGTTATAAGGGAAGGTCGCCGAGGCGCAAAGGCCGAAGGCCGGCGGCTGGGGCGAGCCAGGCGTATGCACGCTGGCCGAGAAGTTTCCATCGATCGGCGGATTGCCGGTCTCCGTATCGCTCCAGTTGTGGTTGCCGCCGCGGTCGAAGAAGATGCCGTAGCCACCCCGCACCGACCAGTTGCGAAGGCCGAACGGCTGCCAGGCAAAGCCCAGTCGAGGCGCGAAGTAAGTCTTCTTCAGGTCGATGAAGGGACGACGTTTGCTGGTTTCCGGCTGCAGGCCGACCGAAATGCCTTCAATCTGCTGTAACAGGGTCCCGGTCGTGGGCACATTAAGGGTTGCCAATGTGCCATGCCCCTCGGAGGGGTTCGAGATCGCGTCCCAGCGCACGCCTGCATTGATGGAGAGATCCTTGCGCGCCTTCCAGTCGTCCTGAACATAGGCGCCGTAGGTGCTGTCGCGGAAGTAACGATTGTTGTTGGCAGGGCCTCCCGTCTTCGGATCGAAAGAGATCCCGCCGTACTCATCCACCTTGTCGGTCGCGAAATCGAAGACATTGTCGAAGGAGAACGACTGCTGGCGGTTGTCGGGTACGGTGAATGGGGCGTAGTCCTCATTATGGAACCACTCGAAGCCGGTCTTGAGAGCGTGCTTGCCGTGGACGATGGAGACCATGTCCCGCCAGTGGAAGTCGTTCTGCGCAAAACCCACCGGAGCGAAACCGTCGCCAAACCCAAGCAACTGGTTGACGCCTACCGGCAACAGATCGCAGTACTTGCAGGGAATGACAACCGAGGTACGCGTGTAACCGAACGCATCTTCGTTCACGATCGAGGGCGAAAATACGTGGGTGTAGTTGACCGCGCCAAACCACGCATCCTGTGGAAAGTTGATGTCGAAGGCCTGGCGGGGACTCGTATCCCAAGGACCCAGAAGGTGCGTCTTGTACATGTTGGCGTAAACGCGATCTTTGGCGAAGTTCTGATCCACGCGGCCGTTGAACTGGTAGCCGTTGTGAATAGAGACGCTGGTGGCGTTCGCGTTGTCAAAGACACTGAGGTTGCAGGGTATCCCTCCCGGAGCGACCTGGTTGGGATCCGTAGCTATATTCGAGCAATTCGTCTCCGGCGTGGGGTAATAGTTGAGAATACTTTCGACCTGGGCGGCGGTTTGCACATAGTTTGTGTTGCCGCTGGTGGTTACCGGGTACGAGGTAAGCAATGTGGTTGCAAAATTGTTGGGCAGGTTGGTCTTCATCCAGGCGGTGAAGGCGGGGTCTTCAAATGTAGTGGGACCAGCGCTCGAGGTGGACGAAACCACCTGATCGTAGCTGCCGAAGAAGAAAGTCTTATCTTTCACGATCGGACCGCCCAGCGAACCTCCGAACTCATCGCGGTGATAGGGCGTGATGTAGCCGTTCAGCGGGTCTTTGAAGTTCTGGTAGATGGTGCGGGCGGTCAGCTTGCTGCTCTGGTAATCCCAAAAGGCAGAGCCGTGAAAGGTATCGCTGCCCGATTTGGTGGTGATCTGGGTAACCAGGCTGGCGGCCTTTCCAAACTCCGCCGAGTAGTCGTTCGTAGTCACCACCACTTCCTGCACGGAGTCGGGATTTGGCACCAGCTTGGCGTCGCCTCCTGACGGCGAATCGTCCAGCGAGATGCCGTCCAGCAAATAGGTATTGCTGTGGTTTGGCGCGCCGTTGGCAACGATGGCCGGAGTGGTGGTCGCGAAGAAAATGTCGGTGTTGGACGAAGGGGAGCCCATCAGGCCGGTTCCGGTCACACCCGGCGCCTGGTTGGTCACATTGTAGATGTTGCGTCCCTGCAACGGCAGTTCCTCTACCTGCTGCTGGGTGATGACGGCGCCAACCTTTGCCTCATCGGTATCGACGGCAATCTGGTCCGCATTCACCACAATGTTGGTGGTGTCCGACTTGGGTCTCAGCGTCAGGGGAACGGTGCGCGTTTGTTCGGCGACGAGGGTGATGTTGTTCACCGTCTCGCTGGCAAAGCCGGCAACGGTCACTGTGATTTTGTAGCTGCCTGGGCCAAGTGATGGGAACTTGTAGTATCCGGCTCCATTCGATTTGATGGCAGTCGCGACCCCGGTTGTCTCACCTGTTAATACAACTGAAGCTTCAGGCACCGCAGCGCCGGAGCTGTCGGTCACTGTTCCCTCAATCGAACTGCTGAATTGAGCGTAAGCCGATACCGAAAACAGCACCAACGCGATCAGAAGTCCCCAATGTCTCGTGAGTCTCTTGTTCATTTCGTCTCCTTCCGTGGCCCCAACAAATGTTCCGATTTTGTCTTGTTTTCGGAACATGGAGGAGCCTAGATGAAAATTAGAGCGATTGTCAACAAAAAGATTGACAAAAATATCCAACTTAAGAGATAACTTGTATTTACAAGTTGACTGAACAATATGCGCTGATGGCAGGCGAGGCGATTTGACACTCACGTTTTTGCCCCTTACACTCGTTGCAAGACTTGGGGCTCTTGCCAGACCGCGACGAATCTTCTAGTCATAAGTCACTGAAAGTAAAGTGCTTTATTCGAGAATTCCGGAGTTTTTGGTTGGGCCTGAGCGCAATCGGGAACGCAATAGGGAGAAGGGCGCATGTCCAGGGAGATCAATCTCGAAGACACTGGGGAGGGCCCCAAGTACAAGCGAATCTATGTAAAGCTTCGGGATTTACTTTCCAGTGGTGTTTACAATGAAGGTCACAAGTTGCCGAGCGAAAATGAGCTGGTGGAAAGGTTCGGCGCCAGCAGACCCACCGTCCGGCGCGCCCTGGCTCAGTTGGAAACGGAAGGGTTTGTCGAAAAGAAGATGGGCTCCGGTACCGTGGTGTCGCAGAGGACCAATCACAAGAACCCGGTCTTCGGGCTCTTGATTCCAGAACTGGGAATGACAGAGATCTTTGAGCCGATATGTCAGGGGATTTCCCAGGCGCGAATCGGAAGCCACCACGATTTGCTTTGGGGGCCGACCTTCATCCCCGGGGGCTCGAAAGAGGATCAGGCAGTGAGTCTCTGCCGCTATTACATTGAACGCAGGGTCTCCGGCGTCTTCTTTGCTCCGATGGAGCACTTTGAGGGAAGGGATGAGGTGAACCTGCAGATTGTGCGCGCCTTCGATGAGGCTCAGATCCCTGTGGTGCTCCTGGATCGCGACATCGTTATCTTTCCTGGTCGCAGCAAATACGATGTGATCGGCATCGACAATCGCCGCGCCGGCTACGTTCTCACCGAGCACCTGCTGCTCACTGGAGCCAAGCGCGTTGCTTTTCTGGCCCGCCCCTATTCGGCTCACACCGTCGATATTCGGTTGGTCGGCTACCGCGAAGCCCTGGTCGCCCACCAGGGGGATCAGGCGCAATCTCTGATCAAGTGGGCCGACCCCGCTGACGCGAATGTCATCCAGGATTTTCTGGAGCGGGCACAGCCGGACGCGATCATCTGCGCCAATGACTATACCGCCGCGCAATTGATGATCACGCTCAACGACTTAGGTTTACAAGTTCCGGCGCATATCCGAATCGCCGGATTGGACGATGTCAAGTACGCAAAACTCCTGCAGACTCCCCTGACGACCATCCATCAACCCTGCCAGGAAATCGGTTCTGTCGCCCTTCTGGCCATGCTGGATCGTATCGCTCGCCCAACCGCGCCCTCGCGCGACGTGCGGGTGGATTTTCAACTGATGATTCGCAAATCGACAGATCCGGATGTTCCGGCTCGTGTCGATTCTCACACCTCCCGCGAGTCCACCTCCATACTCAAAATTGGCAGCGACGCGGCTCAGCCAAACGACACCCCGTCGCCTTCCCTGGCTGCATTCTGCGCCATTCGAACGGATAGTCTCTGATGTGGCCGATGCCAGGAAAAACGCGTCGGGCATCTGCGCCCCGGAGCTTGATGCCACCCGGCAAACTGGCGCTTTCGCTGCTGGCAGGATTGCTCAATTTTGTCGCCCACGCGCCTGGCCAGCCAGTGGCCGGCCAGGGAAGCGACTACACCCGCGCCGAGACGCTGGTCCGCAGCCATAAATGGGACGAAGGGCTGGCCATCCTGGAACCGCTCATCGCGAGCGAACCGCGCAACGCAAGAGCCCTCAATCTGGCAGGCCTCGCCTACACCGGCAAAGGCGACATTCCCCAGGCGGAGAAGTATTTTGAGAAGACGATTGCAGTGGATCCGCAATTCGTTCCGGCGCTCAAGAATCTCGGCATCGACGAGTTCCAGACGGGGCAGTTGGAACCCGCCGAGAAGCACCTCCTTGCCGCTTTCAGTTTGACCCCAGGCGACCCGGTGGTGGACCTATTCCTGGGGCAGATCGACTACAGGAAGCAGCACTTTAAACTCGCGGCCGAACGCCTCAGCAGCGCCGGCTCTCTGGTTCTGCGCGACGCGAATCTGACCGCCGAACTGGCTGTAAGCTATCTGCGCAACGGAGAAAAGCCGCGCGCCCAGGAACTTCTGAAGGGGATTGACACCCTCTCGGTCACCGTACAAGCCCAGCTTGCGTTGGGAATCTCACTGGCGCAGGCGGATATGGCCGCGCAGGCAATTCCCTATCTTCAGGCGGCGTATAACAGCCTTCCTGACTCCTACGACGCAGGATTCGATCTCGCGCTGACCGCCCAGCAGGCCAAGGACTATGCCGCGGCAGTCAAGGCAGCAGAATCCCTCATCCAGCACGGACAGGACACTTCCGAACTGGAGAATATCCTTGCCGAAGCGGAGGAAGCGCAAGGCCAGACGCAGAAGGCTGTCGATGCGTACCGCAAGGCCATTGCTCTCGATCCGAGCGACGAGAACAACTACCTCGATTTCACTTCGCTGTGCATCGATCACCGGGCCTTCGACGATGGCATGAAGGTCATCTCCGTGGGCCTGGACGCTCGCCCAAAATCCGAGCGCCTCACCTTCATGCGTGGCGTTCTCTATGCCATGCAGGATCACTTCGAGTTGGCCGAAAAGGATTTCCAGCGGGCCTCCCTGCTGGCCCCGCAGAGCGATTTCGGCGACGTGGGTCTGGGCGTCACTTATCTGGAAATCGGCAACTCAGACAAGGCGATTGAGATCGTGCGCAACCGCCTTCGCCAGAAACCGAACGACGCCAACCTCCAGTATTTGCTGGGAGAAGGATTGCTTCGCTCCGGTGCTGCTCCCGGGCAGCCAGCCTACATAGAGGCTCAGAACGCCTTGGAGAAATCCGTACGTCTCAACCCAAAACTATGCCTCGCCCATGTATCCCTCGGAACGATCTACCTCGATGAAGACCACGTAGCCGAAGCGGCGGCGCAATTCGAACAGGCCAGGGCAATTGATCCTGCAGAAAAGTCCGCGTATTCGCATCTCGCGGTCGCTTATCGGCGTCTGAACCAGCCGGAAAAAGCCAAAGACACGCTGGCCGAGCTGAAGCAGGTCCTGGATCGGCAGAGAGCTGGCATGCGCGTTCCGATCCAATCCGCCAGTGGCCAAAACACAGATAATGTTGCCGGTCAGAAGCAGCAGTA
>Ga0182012_10007272_pt1 | contig 11100 bp, 11 predicted proteins | sample 612S2SmetaG_FD_120486 | JGI IMG/M metagenome (GOLD analysis project Ga0182012, IMG submission 120486) | Permafrost microbial communities from Stordalen Mire, Sweden - 612S2S metaG | ecosystem: Environmental > Terrestrial > Soil > Wetlands > Permafrost | place: Sweden: Stordalen | collected...
CGCGCCTTCCTCGTGCGCGAAGACACCATGGCGCAGCGATTGGTGCGCGCCAAGCGGAAAATCCGCGACGCTGGAATCCCCTACGAGACGCCGGATTCCTCGACGCTCGATGAACGGCTGGACGGGGTGCTCACGGTGATCTATGCGGTCTTTACCGAGGGCTATGCGGCGACCGCCGGAGATGAGCTCACGAACGACGGCCTTTGCCTGGAGGCAATTCGGCTGGGGCGCGTGGTCGACGCTTTGATGCCGGGCAACGCCGCGGTCCTGGGGCTCATCGCGCTCATGCTGCTCCACGACGCGCGGCGCGCCGCGCGCACCTCGGAGCTGGGGGACGTGGTGTTGCTCGACGCGCAAGATCGGGCCCGCTGGGATCGGGCGAAGATCGCAGAGGGCTTGGAACTCGTCGAGCAATCGCTTAAAAGTCCCGCCAAGGTGACGCGATTTGCGGTCGAGGCGGCGATCGCCGCCGTTCATGCGCAAGCGGAGGACAAGAGCGCAACGGACTGGCCGCAGATCGTCGGTCTGTACGAGGTGCTGCTGCGGCTGAATCCAACGCCGGTGGTGGAGCTCAATCATGCGGTCGCTGTATCAATGGTCGATGGTCCGGCGCGCGCCCTCGATCTCATCGAGTCGCTCCACGCGCGGGGCGAGGTGTCCGATTACCACCTGCTGCACGCGACCCGGGCCCATCTCCTCGCCCAGCACGGCCGACGGAGCGAAGCGGCCGCGGCTTACCGAATGGCGCTCGAAGGGGCGAAGCTCGAGCCCGAGCGGCGCTTCCTCACGCAACGCATCTCGGAAGTCACTGCGACGGGGGAGGCCGCCGATTCGGCAACCCGGTCGGACGAGGATTCGGCTAGACTTGACAGGATGCGCCCGTAGCTCAGCTGGATAGAGTACTTGGCTTCGAACCAAGTGGTCGGGAGTTCGAATCTCTCCGGGCGCGCTCCCAACCACTCTGATGCCATTCGGACTAGGCTCCAGGTCGCATGATCCATAGAGCATGGCCTCAAGATTCAATGCTGCGGCAGTGGTGTCTCATGCCAGTGGCCAGCTCATCGCCCTTGGGCGCGCTTCGACCCTCGGGAGAACATTGGCCGACAGTCCGCGTGCGGCCCAAGAGCCGTCCGTAGGACCTCCCGACTTCTTTCTCCATTCCGGGCATTGGCGTAGGCTTAACGGAGGGGTGAGGGATGCCAAATGGATCCGGGGATTGGATGGCCAGAGGGAAGGCCATGCAACCGGCCCGGACTATCCCAAGGGTGCGGGCTATGAATGGGTATGTCGTCAATGTTTCAGCGACCTCGATGGTGGGGGTCGCGGCCCGTTGTAATTCAACGCCTATGCGTCGAACTTCAATTATCGCGGTTCCGTCGCCTAACCAATAATTAGACCTCATGATAAACAGAACAGTTTTAGGCCTCGCAGGTTGCCTTTCACTTGCGCAATTCCTGTGTCTGCAATTAATCACGATGCCAATGCCTGTATTCAGCGATTTTCGCATTCGGCTTGTCGTCGGACTCATTGTCAATTTGATCGCAGCAGGGTGCGCATTTTTGGTTGGAATCTCGGTCTTGTCGCTCCTGACGAAGACATTCGTAGTCTCGATCACAAGAGTTGGATTGGTTGGAGCTCTTAGTGCAATAGCCATCTATCAAATTGCGCCCATTTCATCTCCTACGGCGTATCGCCCCATCGTGGTAACAATCAGCTTGCTCGTAGCTTCAATATTCACAGCCATCATTCTCGTCATCATTTGTTGGAACTTCGCCTCTAGAGTGCAATGAATTTGCCATCCAGTTGCTCTTCGCGAAGGGCTCCAGAGGGTCGCGATCTGCCGACCACCGGCTACTCAGCCAACCGGCGCCTTTTAGGATGGGCACTGAACGCTTTCACGAGCTGACGGTTGCCCGACCTTGACTAAGTCGGAACGAACCGAGCAGTCTGTCGGGCGACAGGAGGCCGCATGCAAACCCGGATCGACGAAATAGCAGATGGCGTGTATCGCTTGTCAACCTGTGTACCCGAGGCGGCACCGGGAGGCTTCACCTTCAATCAGTTCCTGATCAACGGCGACGATCCGCTGCTCTTCCATACTGGGCCGCGAGGCATGTTCCCGCTTGTATCGCAGACGATAGCCCGCGTAGTTCCGCTTGCGCGCATCCGCTGGATAACCTTCGGACATCTGGAGTCCGACGAGTGCGGGGCGATGAATGAATTTCTTGCTGTCGCACCTCACGCCCAAGTCGCGCACGGCGCCCTCGGGTGCATGGTCTCGCTCGACGACCTGTGTGACCGGCCGCCACGCAAGCTCGCCGACGGCGAGGTCATCGATCTGGGTGGCAAGCGCATTCGCCATATCGATACGCCGCACGTTCCGCACAATTGGGAGGCGCGCGTGCTTTTCGAGGAAACGACCAAGACGCTTCTCTGCGGAGATCTTTTTACGCATACGGGCGACGGACCGGCGCTTACCGACAACGACATCGTCGGTCCCGCCTTGGCTGCAGAGGATCTCTTTCGCGCCACGGCGCTAACGGTTGTTACGGCTTCGACCATCCGCCGTCTGGCAACTTTGGAGCCGCAGGTGTTAGCCCCTATGCACGGGTCATCGACGCGCGCCCGCTGTGGTGAGGCATTGGTCGAGCTGGCAGATGCGTATGAGTCAATGGTCAAACAGGGCGATAGGAAGGGATAGCCGCGGAGCGGGCGGTCCGATGAATCCGCAAGTATCCACGTTGACCGAATGTGTGGGCCTGACGCGCCCTCAGTCCAAGAACTTCCAGCTATCTGCGCCGTCGAAGCGCCGTAATTGAACAGATTTTAGGATCTTCGGATCGAAGTTACGTAAGTTAACACCGTGGCGCGCACCCGGTTGCGGCGGCAGCGGTTCCCAGTGCGTCACGCACCCACACGTCGCGCACCGTACGGTGCTTAGCGTTTTGTCGCCTTGAATGTACCCCTGAGTGTTCTCCGGATGCCCAGAAATCTTCACCGTGCCAAATTCATAGTAGGCCCAAATGGTGCCCAAGCGCCTGCAGATCGAACAGTTGCAGCTAGTGGCTTGTTCCGGCGCTGACGGCAGTTCTATCGTAACTGCGCCGCAGTGGCAGGTTCCAACAAGCATGACGCGTTCTCCGCGTTTGATTTCGGTGGCCGAGCAGGGGACTTGCTCTTGAAGCCTAACGTGAACTGGAGGACCCAAACGTTAATTATAGGGAATCCAAAGGCTGGCGGTCAGCATCGCGGTGTAACCCCATTACCGAAGATCAATGCTCATGGGGCTGCTCCGTTATTTCTATTGTCTGGTCTCGCAATCGCGCGGGTATCAGCAGCCCTCAGCTTCGTGCTTGAGGCATCGCGCAAACTCTATGAATGCCGGCTGCAGATCCGGTATTGATTTGCCGATCGCTCCGGCCAGCAGGCCCGTGTACTCCTCGCGCATGCTAAACACCGCCCCGGTGGCAGCGGGTGTCGTCAGCTCATACACGCGCGTTCCTTTGAACAGCCCGAAAGGCAAACCACCGGCCCAGACCATACGCCGGGGGACATCGAGCTCCGTCACACGCAGCGGAAAGGCGCGACCGGGACTTTGTTTGACGAACACGGTGACTTTCGAGCCGCGTTCGACGTGGCCAACGGTGCGCTCCACGGTGGTGTTCCATCGGGGCCAACTGGGCAGGTCGATGAGAATGCGCCAAATCTTGTCGACCGGCGCCTGAATGTCGATGCGCGTGGCAAATGATTTCATCGATACCTTCCAATTGACCCTGCAAGCACAACGATGTTATTTCTCGAGCGCGCGAACGTGGTTATTGCGAGCGCCATGCTCCAACTCCAGGAGTCCGAGCAGCTCCAGGACCGGCGGTACGTAGTTGGCAAAGCGGCCTCGGTAACCCTTCCGAAGTCCATAGTAGCCGCCAACCGGATTCGAATCGCTGCGCGCCCAAGCTTCAACGGTGCCGGGGGCCACCGGCTTGCCTTCGTCGGCGGTGCCCAACGGCATCCAGTCTTTGTGCATTTTAAGCATGGCGTGCAAGTCATCGATGCACCGAAGTTGATAGGACAGCTTCGTGGTGCCGACTTGTACGACTAGTTTGTGGGGCTTCTCTGTTTCATCGCACCACGCGAGATAATCAGAGCTCAACGGAGGTGTCTTGAGTTTCCAAGGGTCATCCGGGGTACCGGATCCGTACGTTACCGTGCCCATGATCGCCATTCATCGGTGTTTACTGGGTTGCCCTTCTTGTTTGCGCTGACTGACATTTCGTCCCCCTGGGTTTCTTGCCGTGCTCATTATGGCTCGAGGTAATATGACATCTATTGTCATATTCAGAGATTAATCATGCGAGCATCAAGATTGTTGAGGATCCTGCTGGCCCTGCAGAATCGAGGAAGGCTCACCACATTGCAGCTGGCCACTGAGCTTGATGTGGCTCGTCGCACCATCATGCGCGACATCGATGCACTGACGGAGGCGGGTCTGCCCATCGTCGTACACCGGGGGAACGCGGGCGGGATCGAGCTCGGATTCAGCTATCGGTCACGGCTCATGGGGTTGAGCGCCGAGGAAGCTGAAGCCCTCGGCGTGCTCCTGGCACTCCCGAACCCGGCGCTGACGGAGTTGCACATTACATCCGCGGCGCAGAGCGTGCGCGATAAGCTCATCGAGTCGATGCCCGATCTGGTACGCAAGAGGATTCAACAGGCGCAAAAGCGATTCCAGTTCTCGGCTGATCTGCCTCAGCCTACCGATGAGCGAGTGGCGGCGTTGGCAGGAGCAATTCGGGATTCGGCCATTACACGAATCCAAGCGAGGTCCCGTGTGCCAAAAACGATACACCCGATAGCGCTTCAGTTCGGGCCTTCCGGGTGGGCCGTCATCGATGCTGGAAATCCCAAGGTACCGATCTCCAATAACGACGTTGGGGATATTAATATTTCAGCCCATCGGTTTTCTGCTCCCCACGGAGCGGAATAGAATCTAGCTTCCTCCGGCGCAGTCACTCGTCACTGGCACAGGATTGGGGTCGACCCGGTCGGTGAGCCTCCGAAAGGGAATTGGATTATGGCGAAGATTTCGCCGTATTTATTGGTGATTTGCATAGGTCTAATGAGCTGGGACGTGAGCAGAGCCGGCGAAAGTGCAGCTACGAGCAAAGTGGCAGATCCATCCATACCCCCATTTTTAGCGGCCTGGGATTTGAAGTCTGCCAATAGCTCGGTCAGCAAGATGATTTTTGTTAAAGAGCATCATTACTATGATTTTCAGATCGCGTTTCAGGGGGCAACTACCGGACCCTCGAGCGAGGCAAGAATTCAGCAAATGAACGAGTTGAAGAAGTTCGTCGGCGACGGCGGGTTCGAATGGGTAACGACAGAGTCAGCGGATACCGAAACGCCGGTTGTTCTTTCCCAAGCTATGAACGCGCAACAACAGCATCAAATGATGCAATCCGGACAATACGTCGCGCGCATGACCAGATCGGGTGTGATGATCCCCGTGCACCGCGTCATCAAGGCGCCAGATGCGAACGGTTCCATCGCGATTCTGTATGATAAGACCATAGAGACTTGGAACTTCGAAGCTGGTTCGGGCGACGGGATATTGCGCCACATTACTTCGGTTGAGTTGCGCCCTGGTACCTACAGTGTGGTGGCCACCAGTACCCGGGCTATATCCGTCCCGCCGAACGTCACGACGCTGCTCCGTGTCTCATACCGACCGGATACTCGGAAACTTGACAACTAACGAGCTTTGCTAAGCTGAGATAACGGTTGACGAGCGCGATCTGGCCAGCAACGTCCAGGATCCTATTCCACATCCGCCGCGGCATATCTACGCTTGATCGCCGTCGCCATTTCCTCGCGCGAGGCGGCGGCATCCTTGATCGACTCGATTCGTCGGGCTTCCTCGGCAAGAGCCTCGTCCTTGATGTCATCACGAAACCACGCTGTGTAATCGCCCCGCTTCAAGTGGAAGAGCCAGGTTTCCTCGTCCACACCCGTGGCGAGCTGCAAGAATGTCGCAAGATTGAAGGCCCTTAGATTGAGCGCGCCGGTCGCGCCCCGAAAATAGAAGCTCTTGTCCTCCCCCAGACGGCCCTCGGCGTATTTGCGGGTGTGGCGACGATGCGTGCGTTTGGCCTTTCCAACCGTGACTGCACGAGGTCTCTGACTGGAGCTCAGGTCCCAGTCCAGCACCGCCTCCTCCGGGAGCGCGGGTGTCGGCGCATCGGGTGGCGGCTTGCCGGTGGACTGGCTGAATTCGACCAGGACGTCGGCCGCCTCGCCGCCGACGCCGACAATCGTTCCGACCGAGCGCAGCGCCGATCGGGACAGATTCCGGGGCCCCGTGGTGATGAAGACGGCGGACGACAAATTATCCGGTAGAGAGGTGTGCTCGGAATCCTGAGTATTGGGAGCCAGATGATGGGTCTCGTCGAGGATCAGCCAATGCGGTCGGCCTGTGCCGGCGCGCAGTCCGCTGATCTGGCCCATGAGTTTGCTGAAATAGACGGGCCGCTCCGGCACATCGATGCCGAGCAGATTGACCGCGACGCTCGCGCGTGGCGCATCGAGGACGCTCAGCACGTCTTCCGGCGAGGGCGTTCTCGACCCGTCGCCGAGATGTATGACATGCTCCAGATCGTCGTAATCCCCCTCGGGATCCACGATACAAAATTGATAGCCGCCCGCCGCCATTCTCTCGATGAGCAGATGGGTCAAGGTCGTTTTACCGACCCCGGAAGCTCCCGCAATGAGCACGGCGCCTCGATCCGACGGCAGTGACACGGTAATGCCTTCCTCGATGTCCTCCCCGAGACGAATGTCGTGCTTTCGGACGCCCGAGAAAATGGCGGCGGGATCGGAGAGCCAGCCGGTGATGAGCTCGGCCACACCGGCGCCGCGTGAGGCGGTCGTCTTAAGGTCGGCGGTATCTTTTACGGCCTGGAGCGCATTGGCAACGGCGACCGAGCAGCCGCAGGCCGACAGGAACGCCTGGTCGTTTTCAGCATCGCCGATCCCCACGACATTGTGGGGCGACAGCTTGAGGTCCTCGAGCGCCGCCCTAAGTCCGCTGGCAGGCACATCACGGCCCCTTTATTGAAGATAAGCTGCCAGTCCAGCCCTATCTCACGAATCGCATCGAGCACCATGCCTTCGTTGGGCGTCCAGGTCGCCACGACGCTTCGGCCGACGGATAGGGGGTCGACACCCTTGGCGCGCAAGGCGGCGACGAATTCTTCCGGCGGGGGAGCGGCGAGCGCGCGCTCCTCCTGTGTTGCCGGGAAATAAAGAACGGCCCCATTCTCCGCGATCACGACGTCGAAGAGCCGGACGCCCTCGAACACCGCGCGCAAATCCCGGAGCTCCCGGCCGGTGGCCAGGATGAGCTTTTTTCCCGTTGCCTTGAATTGCTCGAGGGCTTGCATCGTCGCGTCATCAACCCTGCCGTCGGTGGCGAGCGTGCCGTCGTAATCGGAGGCGAGTGCGCAATACAACATGCCACGATCATCGCCATACGACCGAGCTCGTCGTGTAGGAAAAGCGAGACACGCGATGTATTCGAATGCCTTCGAGATCGTTTGAGCTCACGTATACCCGGCGCGCGCCGGGCGTCCGTGCGAAATGCGGATGGTGATCACCACGCCGGCGAGAAGCACCGCCATTCCAGCCGCTTCCGTGACCGTCGGCCAGCGATACCGGACGAGCAGCCCAAGGACCACTCCGAACACAGTTTCCATCGTGATCAATTGGGCGGAGACGGCGACCGGCAGGCGCTGCGATGCGAAGGTCCAGGCCAATGCTCCGCCGAGCGAGGCCGTCAGTGCGAGCAGGATGCCCCAGATATAAAGCGACGATGCGGCATGCCAGGCGAGCCCGAGCCGGGGCGACGCGAACACGTTGAGGTAGAGACCGATCGGCACGAAGGCGATGATCCCAAAGCTCGCGCCGACCATGATGAGAGCCGTCCAAATGCCCGCGGGCATCTGCGGTCGCTTGGCGAGGGCGTTCTGATTGGCGAGACCGAACCAAATCCAGCAGGCCGCAGCCAAGATTGCAAGCGGGATGCCTTTGAGAAGCGAGGGAGCATCGGCCAGGGCAACCTGATCGAAACTTCCCGCATTGACGAGGACGAGCCCGATCGTCGCGAGCATGATGGGCAGGGCGAGATCTCGCCAGGCGATGGTCGGATACCGCCAGTTGCCGGTGATGGCGAGCACCACCGGCACCAGCGCGAGGAACGCCGGAGCGATCACCGGACCTGCATACAGCGCCGCGCCGGCCAGGGATTGGAAATAGACGAAGTAACCCACCAGCCCGAGAGCGAGCGACATCAGCCAATCGCCGATCGTGAGCGTGCGGACGACGTTCCAATTGAACAGCAAATAGGCAAAGGCGATGAGGCCCGAGATGAGGAAGCGGAACAGCGCGAGATCGAAGATCGAGTAGTCGCCGATCACCAACGGAACAATGAAGTTCAAGGACCACGCCAATGCGGCGAGCAGGGCCGCGACAACGCCGAGGAAGAGCGAGGATTTCATGGAAGGATAAGGGCGCTGCGCAGCATCACCTGATATAACATAAAGCATGTCGCCGCCTCGCGCATTGAGCCTGCGGGTAAGGAAACCAAGTCATGGGATTGAGTGCCATCAGAAACATGCGCCGCCGGCCGGCCGCATTCGGGGCTTTGTTCGCAGCCGGTATTTCCTGTCCTGTCTTGGCCTTCGGGGCCGCGGCGATTTCGGGCGTGGTGCGGAACGCGTCCAGCCACGATCCCATCGCCGGGGCCGTCGTGGTTGCCACGTGGGAGGAGAGCTCGGGCGGATTTGGCCGGGGTGCCTGTCCGTGGATTGCCTCCGCGACCACCGATGCGCACGGCCGCTTTGAAATTCCTGCCCCAGACGGGAGCTTCCTTCAGAGGCTCTTTGCGTCCTATAACCTGAAACCCTACAAATCGGGTTTCGTTTATTCGCCTGTCTCATGGGATGGGAGAGGTGCGAGGCCACCGCTCGACATGGTATCCGCGGACGACCCGAAACGAAGTCAGCAGGAAATTCGGCTCATGCTCGCGCACGCGGATTGCTTGCAAGCTCCCATTTCACAGGCGGCAACGCTGCTGCCGTTCTATCGCTCCCTATTGAGCGACGCAATTCGCCTTGGCGCGAATTCGGACGATCCGGCGTTGCTCCGCCTGGTTTGCATCGCAATTTCTTCGGTCGGAAGGGAGGATTCCCAGGGAACAGTTGGATCGACGCCGATGTTCATGCCCGGCGTCGGAGATCCGCAGGAAAAGCTCATCTTCAATCGCGTGGAACCGAGATGCCTTCCGATTGCAGAGCCGTCGCGGCCGTTGATCCGACGAGTGGTGCGCCCAAATCCCAGTGCGGCAGCTCCGGCCTCAACGGCCCCGGCCGCGGATCCGTCTAAATAGAGTTAGAATCTCGCCAATGTCCAAAAATGTTGTCCGATGGAGCAAGCGGCCGATTAGCGAAGACTATGCGGCCGCGCTCGATTATCTGGGGTTGATTTTCCCGGCTCCGCAGGCCAAACGGCTGGTGAATCACCTGCGCAATGCGCGGCCCATCAAGAGAGCGGCAAAGGATTTGATGCGCGCAAGCAGTCTTCCATTGCTCCCGCCGGAGGACGCCGCGGTCGCCAAAGACTTGAAGAAGATCCAGAAGGGCAAATCTCTATCGCCGATCCTGCTCGTGCAGGGCGATGCCTCCAAGGGGGCGCCGCTCATCGTCGCCGATGGCTATCATCGGATATGCGCCGCTTATCATGAGGATGAAAGCGCCGTGGTGATGTGCCTGATGGCGGCCCGCTGATCGATCGAGGCGTGATCTGACCCGCGGGTTCCCCGCGATCAGCCACCGTGCCCGTCGAAAAAGGATTTCACGGCCGCCAGACAGAAGGGCGGCACGAGGCGGGCGTGGTAGTCCGCGAGCACCGCGGCATGTCCGCCATCGGTGGCGCCACCGGCGATGGCGGCCACCTTCACAGCGGTGATCGCGGCACTGAAGGCGTCCTTTTCGTCCGCATACGGATCACCTGCCGTCGGCGCGGACGCAATGTCCAGTACGCTCGCGGGCGCGCCCGGGGCATTCTTGGACCAATAACCTTGCATGAGCTGGGTGTTGAAGAAAAATACTTCAGGATCTCCGTCGCCGCCACATAACAGCGAAGGCATGGTCGGCGTCCAATTGCGAAGATCGTTGGTTTTGAGGTCCTGCCGCAACGTGCTTTTTGGCGACGCCGGGGGCAGGCCCGTGGTCACCGTGGGAAAACCTCCGTCGGGGTTGGCCTGCTCATCCTCCAAGTACGCGAGGCGGTAGCTGTTTAGAATGAGGTAATCGCCGGGCGCAAAGCCCGAAGCGAACACGGTCGCGAGGGTCGACGGCGTGGTCGCCGGCGTGATTGAGGCGTATTGGGGGGCGGGCGGCGTGCTGCTGAAGAGCGCGCTGCTCGGCAGCAGGCTTTCCGAATACAGGGTGCTGATGGGGGTCAGGCTCGGCAGCAATCCGGCGATGTCGTTTGCATAGGGCGTGACGAAGACCTCGGTCGGCTCGGAGTAGAGATTTCCGTACGCGTTCTGATAGCCGTTCAAGAGGAGGGCCACGTTTTCCGTGGCACTGCCGTTCACCTGCCCCAGGAAGATCGCGTCGCCGAACGCGGCCAGCGCATAGGGCCCGGACATCGGCGCCGAGGCGGTCACGGCCTGTCCAGCCGCTTGCATCGCGCGAGACGCGGCCATCGCCACGTAGCCGCCTTGCGAATATCCGGTGACGAAGAGCTTCCGATTGTCGGCGACCGTCGGCGCGAGCGAGACCGGCAGCGCGCTGCGCGCAGCGGTCAACGCATCCATCATCTCGGCCGCTTGCTGCGCACCGACCAGATAGGGATGATAGGTCAGCGTGGACGAGTCGTAGCCGGCGTAGTTCGGCGCGACGACGATGTAGCCCTCGGCGGCGAACAGTGCCGCGAGAATGAGTCCCTCGCTGCTGGCGTTCGATCCGGTCAGCTGCGCCATGTCGTAATTCTTGATTGGCGTGGTGCCGTGAGCGTATTCGACGATGGACCGAGGGCCCA
>Ga0182012_10007274_pt1 | contig 11098 bp, 8 predicted proteins | sample 612S2SmetaG_FD_120486 | JGI IMG/M metagenome (GOLD analysis project Ga0182012, IMG submission 120486) | Permafrost microbial communities from Stordalen Mire, Sweden - 612S2S metaG | ecosystem: Environmental > Terrestrial > Soil > Wetlands > Permafrost | place: Sweden: Stordalen | collected...
CAACGAAATGCGCGCGCTGGCGACGCGCACGGGTGAATCGGCGCAAGCCGCCGCCGGTGCGGCGTCGCTGGCGCAGGCCAATGCGCAGACGGTGGCGAGTGCCGCCGAGGAGTTGACTGCCTCGATCGGTGAGATCAGCAGCCAGGTCAACCAGTCCGCCACCGTCGTCAGCAAGGCGGTCACGGCAAGCGACGAGACGCGTTCGGCGATCGAGGCTTTGAACGAACGCGTGGGGCGGATCGGCGCCGTGGTGGACATCATCGGGGACATTGCCTCGAAGACCAACCTGCTGGCACTGAACGCGACGATCGAGGCAGCACGCGCGGGCGATGCCGGCAAAGGGTTTGCGGTGGTCGCCAGCGAGGTGAAGCAGCTCGCCACCCAGACGGCACGCTCGACGCAGGAAATCAACCAGCATATCGGCGACGTGCGCAGCGCCACCGCGGCTGCGGTGGACGCCGTCGGCAAGATCGAGACGACGATCAGTGAGGTGAATGCGATTGCGGGGTCGATCGCCGCGGCAGTGGAGCAGCAAGGCGCCGCCACTGCGGAGATCGCCCGCAACGTCACGGGAACTGCGTCGGCGGTCCGTGAAATGACCGAACGCAATGACGAGGTGTCCGCGGAAGCCGAACAGGCCGGACGCTGTGCGGAGGCCGTGCTGGACAACACGCAGGGGCTCGACGACGCGGTTCGTGACCTTCGCAAGGCGATGATCCGTACCGTGCGGACCTCCACCACCGAGGTAGACCGGCGTTCGGCACCGCGGTTTGGCGTCGACCTGCCGTGTGTGGTGGATCTTCCGGGACACAGCCCGGTTGCAGCACGCGTCAATGATCTGTCCGATGGTGGTGCGCGGTTGAGCGGCGTGCCCGGATTGATGCCCGGGGTGCGAGGGACTTTGCGGGTGGATGGTATCAAGGCTTCGTTGCCGTTCAAGGCGATTGCCACCGAGGCGGATGGAAACCGTGTGGGTTTCGAAGCAAACGAAGCGGATCACGAGGCGCTTCGAGCGTTTCTTGAGGGAGCCAGTTTCAATCGCGCGGCGTAACAGGCCGGCCCGCTAACTCGGCAGCCCCGCCAGCCGCAGCCGCTGAGCAAACGTTTCGCGGCTCGCCTCCGGCAACATGGCCCGGTCACGCCAGGCGCTGATGCGGAAATCGGGATCGATCATCAGCAATTGCTGCGCCGCCTGATGCGCCTCATCCAGGCGGCCAAGCACGGCGAGACTGGCGGCGAGGACGCGGGCGTTCGCGGCGAGGCCGGGGTGATGCATCGCCGAGACGCGTGCCCATCGAGCGGCATCGGTATAGTTGCCGGCGATGTAGTGCGCGCCGGCCGTGACGTGGTCCCGCCAGGCGCGTTCGGGCCCCAGTGCGGGCATCAGGCCGGCCTGTTCGGCATGGAAGATCGCCGGAGCGGCATCCCCTAGCCAACTGAGTGTCAGCCCTTTCAGACACTCGGCGAGGCCGCAGAACGGCGCCGCGTCGATGACCTGGTCCAGCATGGCGGACGCCACCGCATGATCGCGGTAGCGCACGGAATGCATGAACGCCAGCAGCGCCATTGCGGCGGGGTCGCTCCGGTCCATGCGGGCGGCGGCCTCGGCGGCCGCTTTGGCTTCGGCAGCGGGATCCTTGCTCCAGCCCTGGCTGATTGCCATGAAATGCCACAACACCTGTGCGAAGCGTGTGCTGGCATGCGGTCCGGGCCGCTGTTCGGCTTGCCGCAACATGTCGGCGGCGGCGGCGAAACCGGCCCGCTCCGGCTGCATGATTGCGGTGTAGGCGTGCAGCGCAAGGTCGTGCGCGCCCAGGGACGCGAAGGGGATGAGGCGGGAGCGGTCGAGTTCGCGCTGCTGGAGCAAAGGCGGAATGGCGCGGGCGATGCGGGAGGCCGCATCGTCGCGCAGCCTCGCCTGCTGGCGCAGCAGGTGGTCGAACCGGTCGGACCACAGCACGCGGCCGGTCTCCGCCTCATTCAGTTCGACGGTCAGGCGCAGCATGCCGCGTTCGGTTTCGGCCGATCCGTGCAGGATGTAGCGGGCGCTGGAGGTCTGGCGAACCCGCTGCAGGTCAATCGGCGCCTGGATTGCCGCGGCCGGCGTGCGGGAGACGGCGAGCCAGGTGGCCATGCCGCCGAGGGCGCGGATCACGCCGTCGGTTGCGGAACTGGCGAAGGCTGCGTTGCCGCCGGCACCGCGGAACGGAACAATGGCGAGCGAGGCGCGGGGGTCAGCGGCAGGGCGAGGCGAGGCTGGTCTCCGCGACGGGCTGGTATCGCCCGCCCAGGCCAGGCAGGCATCGGCGGTGATCGACACGACCACGACAGGTTCGGGCTGGTTGGGCAGGTCCGGCTGGCCCATCGGTTCGGCTGTGACTGCGACGGCGTGACGAATCTGGTCGTGCAGCGCGCCGGGCAGGACGATGCCGCCGGGCGGGGCAATGGGCTCCAGGCCGGCGGCCAGATTGATCGTCGCGCCGCCAATGTGGCGGCTGCCAGCGAGGACCTCGCCGGCGTTGATGGCGATGCGAAAGCGGATGGGTGCGCCGGTCTGTCCGATTCGACGGCAAGCGGCCGCCTGGATGCGCAGCGCACATGTCAGTGCCTCGGTCGGGGTGGCGAATTCGGCCATCACAGCCTCACCAGCGAACGAGAAGATGGTGCCGCCGCCCTGCTCGACAGCTTCGCGCAGAAGGTTCAGCGCCAGGCTGACGCGGTGGCGGGTCTCATTGCCGTCACGCATCAGCAGCGCATGACCGTCGATGCCCGCCGCCAGGATCGCGGCCAATCGCCGTTTCGGCGGCGCATCCACGGCTGTCTGCTTGCCACGCACGGGACTCTCCGCCAGGGGGGATTACCGTATGATATTAGAGTGTTTCCACGCCGAGTGGAAACACTCTAGATTGTTTTCGCAAGCAATTTCATCAACCTGAGTATCGATCCGCGATTCGGATCAGGCTTGTATCGCTATGAGTGTCACTCGGATATATGCAGCAACCTAGAGGCGTCCACCGTCCACAACCCACAACTGACTGCTGCACATTCTGCTGTCATCCGAAGCCAGCCAAAGCACCATGCGGGCGACGTCAGCCGGCACCAGCTTGGTTTTGAGACACTGCGCCTGCAGCAGATTCGTCTCCGCCTCGGGTGTCAGCCACAGGTCGATCTGGCGCTGGGTCATGATCCAGCCCGGGATGACGCAGTTGACCCGGATGCCGAACGGGCCGAGGTCGCGCGCCATGCCCTTGGTCAGACCCTCGACGGCCGCTTTGGCAGTGGTGTACGCGGGCATGCCGCCCTGGCTGGTATGCCACGAGATCGAGCCAAAATTGATGATCGAGCCGCCGCCGGCCGCCTTCATCATCGGTGTCACCGCCTGAATGGTGAAGAACTGGTGGCGCAGATTGGTCGCCATGCGCTCGTCCCAGAATTCGGGCGTGACGTCCTCGTAGCTGTGGCGCTGGTCGTTGGCGGCGTTGTTGACCAGGACGGTGATCGGACCCAAGTGCTTGCCGACCTCGGCGATCGTCGCCTGGAGTGCCGGGATGTCTTTCAGGTCGCAGGGCAGGTACAGCGGCGGCGGCAGGCCTTCGCGTCCGAGCGTCTCGATCAGAGCGGATGCGGCGGCGTCGGCGATGTCAAGGAAGGCGACTTTCGCGCCCTGGCGGGCGAACTGGGTGACTTCCTCGGCGCCGATGCCGCTGGCGCCGCCGGTGACCAGGACAACCCGGTCGCGCAGGCTGGGATAGACGGCGAAAACCTCCGTCATGTTCGGTACTCCTTGAGTTTGCGGATGGTTTCGCGGATCACCGCATCCGCCGGGCCGCCAATGTCGACGATGAACGGGTGCTCGTCTGGGCCTGGTTCTTCCAGCGTGGCGAACTGGCTGTCCAGTAACGCGGGCGGCATGAAGTGGTTTTTCCGCTGCTTCATCCGGTCCTCGATCAGGTCCTTCGAGCCGCGCAGATAGACCAGGATCATGTCGGGGCGGTCGCCGGTCAGAATGTCGCGATAGGCTCGTTTCAGGGCCGAACAGGCGACGACGGCAGACTGGCCAGCGGCGATCAGTTCATCCTCCCGCGCGGCGATGGCGCGCAGCCAGGGCCAGCGGTCTGCATCGGTCAGCGGGATGCCGGCGGACATTTTGGCGACGTTGGCGGGCGGGTGAAACGAATCACCCTCCAGCAACATCCAGCCTTCGGCGTCGGCCAGGCCGCGGGCGATCGTGGTCTTGCCGCTGCCCGAAACGCCCATGACAATGGCGATGGTCATTTCTTTGGTGGTTCCACGTGGCCGCCGAAGCCGAAGCGCATGGCGGAGAGGATCTTTTCCGCAAAGGTGTGCTGCTGGCGGGAGCGGAAGCGGGTGAACAGCGAGGCGGCGAGGACGTCGGCGGGGACGGCTTCCTCGATCGCTGCTTCGATGGTCCAGCGACCTTCGCCGGAATCTTCGACTTCACCGGAGAAGGCTTCGAGCTTTTCGTCCTTGGCCAACGCGTCGGCGGTGAGGTCGAGCAGCCAGGAACTGACGACGCTGCCGCGACGCCAGACCTCGGCGATATCGCCCATGTTGAGGTCGTAGCGCTGATCTTCGGGCAGTTTGTCGGACGCCTTGCTGCGCAGGATGTCGAAGCCCTCGGCGAAGGCCTGCATCATGCCGTACTCGATGCCGTTATGGATCATTTTCACGAAATGCCCGGCGCCCACCGGACCGGCGTGGATGTAGCCCTGTTCGGCGCGGGGATCGCGGCCCTCGCGGCCTTGCGTGCGCTCGATGGTGCCGATCCCGGGGGCGAGCGCGGCAAAGATCGGATCGAGGTGTTGCACCGCGTCGGCGTCGCCACCGATCATCATGCAGTAGCCGCGCTGGAGGCCCCAGACGCCGCCGGAGGTGCCGACGTCGATGTATTTCAGGCCCCTGGCAGCGAGTGCTTTGCCGCGGCGGATGTCGTCTTTGTAGTAAGTGTTGCCGCCATCGATGATGATGTCGCCCTTGGAGAGCAGGCCTGCCAGCGTATCGATGGTGTCCTCGGTGATTTTGCCGTGCGGCAGCATGACCCAGACAGCTTTGGGCGGTCCGGTCAGCTTGTCTGCGAGGTCCTTCAGGCCGGTCGCACCTGTCGCACCCTCGTTGCCGAGGCCGGCAACGGCGGCCTGGTTGGCATCCCAGACGACGGTCGAGTGACCCGCCTTCATCAGGCGCCGGGAGATGTTTGCCCCCATGCGGCCCAGTCCCACCACGCCGATCTGCATTTTATCTTGCTCCACTGAGGCTCCGTCCGAGCGGCTGCGCCCGGTTTTCGGGGGTACAGCCTGCCACATGGCGGCGCCGTGGCAAGCCGCCCCGTTATCACCAGGCACCGACGGCAACGATCGCTTGATCCGGTTCGGCACGCGGCGTGCGCGTTCAGTTTTTCTCGGTCTGCGCGGCCAGCCATGCAACGGCCGCCTTGTCCGCACCGGACGGCAGCGGCGCCTGCGGATCGCGCATCCAGGCCAGGATGTCGCCGATCGGCCCTGCCCGGTCCTTGTCGCGCAGCAGCAGATGATAGCCGTTCGGGTAGAAGGCGCGGACCAGTCCGGACGGCAGGGCGCGCCAGGTGGCGGCAGTGGCGCGCGGCGGGATCAGTTCGTCGTGGCCGCCATAGAGGAACAGTGCCGGCGCGTGGATGTGGGGTGCGGCGGCAGCGGCCTGGTCCATCAGATCGACCAGGCCGTTGATCGCGTCCACGCGGGTCTCGTGAATAGTCAGCGGATCGGTGGACAGGCGGATCAGCGCCTGGCGGTTGTCGCTGGCGGTGACCGTGACGAAGCCTCGGCCGGTCAGGGTCAGGCCGGGCAGCGTGTGATCGGCCAGCCACAGGGTGGCGCGCAGGAAGATGTTCATCTCCGACCGGTCCCAAACCGCGGGGGCAATGAGCACATAACCGTCCACCGGCGGCGGGTCGGGCTGGGCGGCTACGATCATGGCCGCCGCGGCGCCCATGCTCTCGGCCATCAGGAAAAGCCGCGTCCCTGGGTAGCGGGCACGCAGCAGCCGCACCATCACCCGCACGTCGCTGGTCAGCCCGGTGGTGCCGGGCCAGATGCCGCGCGTGCCGGTGGCGCCGAAGCCGCGCAGATCGGGGGAAACCACGGCGACGCCGGCGGCGGCAAGGCCGGGGGCGGGGTACTCCCAGGCATCGCGGCTGTCGTTCATGCCGTGCAACGCCAGCACGACGGCAGAAGGCGGCCCATTCGGCAACCAGACTCGGTACGGCAGGGCCGCGCCGTCCGGCATGACGAATGTATCGGCGGTCTCGGCCGGCGACTCCACCGGCGGGCCTGGCGGGGCGATCCGTCCCACGCAGCCGGCAACAAGCAACACAACGAGCAGGGCGGCCGTCAGGCGTCGGTTCACAGGAGCACGGTTGAAAGCATTCGCCGCATCGCTATCATCACGCCGCTTCCCCGACCAGATAAAGGATCAACATGCCGGAAGGTCCCGCCACGACGACACCCTCAGCCACACCGGTAACGCCCGCGGAGATCATCCGTGTGGACTCGCGAACCGTGGCCTGCGATGGAGGTGACGGCGCGTTGGGCCACCCGAGGGTCTTCCTGCGCATTCCGGGGGAAGAGGTGATGTGCCCATACTGCTCGCGCCTTTACGTCCTGAACCCGGGAGCGGATCACGCCAGCGGACATTGACCTTCAGGCGACCGTTGCCGAGACGGACGCGCCCGAGAAGAAGCTGCACCTGATCCTGATCGACGGGTCCGGTTTCATCTTTCGCGCGTTCCATGCGCTGCCGCCGATGACCCGGCCGGACGGCACGCCGGTGAATGCCGTGTTCGGCTTTACCAACATGCTGGCGAAGCTGTTGAAGGAGCATGTCGGCACACATATCGCGGTGATCTTCGACGCGGGCCGGCTGACGTTTCGAAATCGGCTGTACGACGCGTATAAGGCCAATCGGCCGCCCCCGCCGGAGGAACTGATCCCTCAGTTCGCCCTGGTGCGCGAGGCGACGGAAGCGTTCGGGGTGCCGGCGATTGAGCTGGCGGACTGGGAAGCCGACGATCTGATCGCCGGCTATGCGCTGGCGACGACCAACGTCGGCGGCCAGGTGACGATCGTGTCGTCCGATAAGGACCTGATGCAGTTGATCCGGCCGGGCGTGGAGATGCTCGACCCGATCAAGCAAAAGCCGATCGGGCCGGCCGAGGTGATGGAGAAGTTCGGCGTCACCCCCGACAAGATGGTCGAGGTGCAGGCACTGATCGGCGACTCCACCGACAACGTGCCGGGCGTTCCGGGGATCGGACCCAAGGGTGCGGCGCAACTGATCAACGAATTCGGCGACGTCGAAGCGGTACTGGCGGCGGCGCCGTCGATGAAGCCGTCGAAACGGCGCGACATGCTGATCGAGCACGCCGACAAAGCCAGGATTTCGCGCGAACTGGTGCTGCTGCGGGAGGATACGCCGCTGCCGGTGCCGGTGGACGACCTGGCGCAGCGCGACGCGGATCGTCCGACGCTGGTGGCGTGGCTGACGAAGCAGGGGTTCCGCAGCACGATCGCGCGGCTGGGGCTGGATGGTCCGGCGCAAGCGGCTCCGCAAGCCGATGCCCCACCCAAACCGCTGTTGCAACCCGATCTTGGCCTCGCCCCGCCACCCACCGACCACGGCTTCGGTCCCTACGCAAGCGTGACCACCGCCGACGCGTTGCGCGCCTGGGTTGGCGAGGCGGTGGCAGCCGGCCGGGTGGCGATGGATACCGAGACCGACGGGCTGGACGCGATGCGGGCGCGCTTGGTCGGGTTCTCGCTGGCCACGGCGACGGGACGGGCTTGCTATGTGCCGGTCGGGCACGAGGTGCTGGGCGAGCAGATCAAGCTGGACGATGCAATCGCGGTGCTGGGGCCGCTGCTGACCGATCCGTCAGTGCTGAAGATTTTCCAGAACGCCAAGTTCGACATGATGATCCTGTCGCGTGCCGGCTTTCCGATGCCGTCGCCGGTGGATGACTCGATGCTGATCTCCTACGCGCAGGAGGCCGGCATGCACGGACATGGGCTGGACGAGTTGTCGCAACTGCATCTGGGCCACACGCCGATCAGCTATGACGAGGTAACGGGGACGGGGCGCAACCGGGTGCCGTTTGCGCAGGTGCAGATCGACCGGGCCACCGCTTATGCGGCTGAGGACGCGGATGTGGCGCTGCGGCTGTGGGACGCGCTGAAGCCTCGATTGCGGCTGAACGGCGGACTGGCGCTGTACGAGCAGGTCGAGCGCCGGCTGATTCCGATCCTGCTGGAGATGGAGCGCGCCGGGGTCAAGGTCGATGCCGACGACCTGCGCCGCATGTCCGTCGATTTCGAGGCTCGGATGGCGGTGATGGAGCAGGATTGCCATCGGCTGGCGGGCCATCCGTTCAACGTGGGCAGTCCGAAACAACTGGGCGAGGTGCTGTTCGACGAGCAGAAACTGCCGGGCGGCAAACGGATGAAGACCGGGGCGTGGGGGACGGATTCGTCGGTGTTGCAGGCGCTGGCGGACCAGGGGCACGAACTGCCGAACCGCATCCTGGAATGGCGGCAGTTGCAGAAGCTGAAAAGCACCTACGCCGATGCGCTGGTGGGAGAGATCAATCCGGAAACAGGTCGCGTGCATACGTCGTTCGCGATGGCGATCGCGAGCACAGGGCGGCTGTCATCGACGGATCCGAACCTGCAGAACATTCCGATCCGGACGGAGGAAGGCAGCCGCATCCGCCATGCGTTCATTGCCGAACCGGGGCATGTTCTGGTCAGCGCCGATTATTCTCAGATCGAACTGAGGCTGCTGGCGCACGTCGCCGATCTGCCGGTGCTGAAGGACAGTTTTGCGCGCGGCGAGGATATTCATGCGCGCACGGCGTCGGAAGTGTTCGGGGTGCCGATGGAGGGCATGGACCCGATGACGCGGCGGCGGGCGAAGGCGATCAATTTCGGCATCATCTACGGGATTTCGGGGTTCGGGCTGGCTCGGCAACTGGGGATTACGCCCGGCGAGGCCCGCGGTTTCATCGGTCGTTACTTTGAGCGCTATCCCGGCATCCTGGAATACATGGAGCAGACGAAGAAGACGGCGCGTGACAGGGGTTATGTTGTGTCGCCGTTCGGGCGGCGATGCTGGGTACCTGGCATCGCCGACAAGAACGGGGCGCGGCGGGCTTACGCTGAGCGGCAGGCGATCAATGCACCGCTGCAGGGCGGCGCCGCGGATATCATCAAGCGGGCCATGGTCCGGTTGCCGGCGGCGCTGAAGGCCGAAGGGCTGCGCTCGCGGATGTTGTTGCAGGTGCATGACGAACTGCTGTTCGAGGCGCCGGAGGATGAGGCGGAGCGGCTGGCGGCGGTGGTGCGGCGGGTGATGGAAAGCGCCGCGGTGCTGTCGGTGCCGCTGGTGGTAGAGACGGGGATGGGAAAGACCTGGGCGGCGGCCCATTAGGCGGGTTGCAAACACAACTGCAGCCCTTGGTCTCCTGTATTTCCGGCGCGTGACGGGATCTGATACTCCGCCGCCTAGTTGCGGGGCGTTGGCGCGCATTCGAGAACACGCCGCAACGTAACCTGCGTCACATCTGCTGACGCCATTCTCGTGCATCTTCGCGCCGAACCTCACCCAGTACCGTCGCGAAGCAAGGGAGAAGACGATGTTGAAAGCATCTTTCGGGTTTAACCCGAACTACGGCAGGCAACCGCTTACAGTCTTCGGCAAGAGCGACCAGACGGCGATCCGCCGCCCCACCATCAACGGGCCCGACCTGGTCAACAAGCCGCTTATCTTCGACGTGAAAAAGCGCAAGAAGATCATCGAGACACGCGTGAACCCGACCAAGAAGATCGGGGGAGTCGCCCATTTTTGCGGAGGGATCGCCAATCCGAAGGTGTATCGAATTGGCGCCGGCAACATTGTCTGCCGGATCGGCTCCCAGCAATATAAGTGGGGCTCGTGGGTCATGGATGTCAGTACCGTCGCCGAACTGATCTACCAGATTCATTCCGATCCTAAAGGCGAGAAACTTCTGGAGAAATGGGTCGCGGCGATGGCGATGGGTGGCACGTATTCGGTGGCCGAACTTGCGGTGCGTTTTTTCCGTTTGAAAAAACCTGTCGGTGTGTTCACCGGCCTTGGCAACCCAACCGGCCTGGACTGGAAGCCATCCAGCACCCCGGAAATTGTGCCCGATCCCATATTCCTGCAGACCTACATTCCCGGCGCGCATCCGGACGACGGCGGTGGCTCGTCCCTGGTGTCAGACCTGAAAGACAATGCTGAACAGGTGGATGAGATTCCTCTGGATCGGGCTGCCAGCCTGGTCGGGTCAAAGGTCCTGAAGTACAGCAAGAAATTTGCCGATCTTTGAACCCGCGACGACTTGATCCCGATCGTTCCAGCGGTCTGCTACGCCTCGCTGGATTCAGGCCTTGTGGCGGCGCCGGGGAGGGACAGTTGATACGACTGTCGCCCCCGGCGCCTTGTGCGTTCAGCCAAAATTCAGCTTCAAGCCCGGCGTCGGCCACTGCGTCGTGCCGAGCCGCCCGCTGTCAGACAGCGTGATGTAGGCTGTCCGCAGGTCGGGACCACCAAAGCAGATGTTGGTCGGATAACTGTCCGGCATCTTTACCGCCCGCACGATCTCCCCGCCTGGAGAAATTTCGGTGATGTAACCGGTGGTCAGCGTCGCCACCGTGATGTTGCCGTTGGCCAGCACCGCGAGACTGTCGAAGCGGGCGTTGCCGGGCAGGCCGGCGATGACCCGGCCGCTGTGGTGGGCGTGCGGGGCCGGCTTGCGCAGCACGCCCGGTGCCTCGATGTCGAAGGCCCAGAGACGCGCGCCTTCGGTATCGGCGGCGTAGAGCGTCTTCCCGTCCGGCGACAGGCCGCAGCCGTTCGGGCTGAGGATCGGATAGGCGATTTCGGTCACCTTTGAGCCGTCGGGCAGAGCGTAATAAAGGCCGCCGTGGTCGCGATGGCGCGCCAGCCGCTTGCCAAGGTCGGTGAAGTAGAAGCCGCCATGGGTGTCGAACACGATATCGTTCGGCGCCGACAGCTTGTTGCCATTGAC
>Ga0182012_10007275_pt1 | contig 11094 bp, 8 predicted proteins | sample 612S2SmetaG_FD_120486 | JGI IMG/M metagenome (GOLD analysis project Ga0182012, IMG submission 120486) | Permafrost microbial communities from Stordalen Mire, Sweden - 612S2S metaG | ecosystem: Environmental > Terrestrial > Soil > Wetlands > Permafrost | place: Sweden: Stordalen | collected...
CCAGCCCGGCCTTTGCTTAAACCGGACCATCGGCCGCCGGCAGGTTCGGGAAATACCCATCTTGGCGGGTACATGCGGTAGAGACTGCGGTCAGGCGTCACGCCGCGTCCGCAAACCCGGACGACGGGGTCGAACGCGAGGTTTGGCGCGTAGCGCCTGCGTAGTTTCCGAACCTGCCATCACGAGCCTGCGTGACCTAGTTTCGCTCTGCCAGGATGTGTCGGACCGCGCAGGCGGGACAGCGGCACTGTTCCGTGCGGACCCGGCCAGAGATGATCCTGCTGGACGAACCGGACAGCGCGCCTGATCCGATCAGTTCGGCAAGGATCGAAATCTCAAACAGCAGGTGACGACCGCCATGGTGACTCTCAATAGGCTACCATCCGCCCGCTGCGTCGACCAGGTCATCGAGGTCGGTTCCGCGGCGGAAGTTTTCACCGGCCCGTTCGGCTGAACGTGACCACCGACGGTAGCCGCTGCGCAGGTGCCTGGCGGTGAGGGCCGATCTCGTCTTTCTGATCTCACGCGTCGCGCATCCGCTGGTTGCCGCGGGGATCATCCTCGCGGTGGGCATCCTGCTGACCCGTCTTGGCCTTCGCCATCGTCCGATCAGGCAACTGCTTTGCCAGCTTGCCACGATCGCAGGCTTCACGGTCATGCTCGGTGTGGCCGGCGTGATACCGTTCGAGCCGACGCCCGTGATGGGTCCAACCCTCAATTACGTCGTGGTCAGCGCATTCAAAATCGTGTGGTGGCTTGCCGCGGCGTGGCTGCTGGACGGCATCATCCGCACCATGCTGGTGTTCAAGCGGCAGCAGGTCGAAACGCAGTTTTTGCAGGACCTCTGCGCCGGCGTTATTTATGGCAGCGCCGTCATGGGCATCATTGCCAACGTGTTCGATCTTGCGATAAGCGGTCTCCTCGCAGCGTCCGGCGTGATTGCCATCGTGCTCGGTCTGGCTTTGCAAAGCACCCTGGGCGACGTATTCTCGGGCGTTGCCTTGAACATTTCGAAACCTTACCGTCCCGGCGACTGGGTGATCCTGGACGGCGGCCTGGAGGGCCGGGTGATCGAAACGAACTGGCGTGCCACACAGATCCTCACCGACACCAATGACGTTGCCTTCGTTCCGAACAGTATCGTCGCCAAGTCCACGCTGCGCAATGCCAGTCGGCCAACCGGCGCCCACGGCCTAAAAGTCCAGGTCAGACTCGACCCGGCGGTGCCGCCGTCGTCCGGCGTGGCGGTGCTGGAGACGGCGATGATGGGCTGCAACAGAATCTTGCGCGCACCACCGGCGACCGTCATGGTCCGCTCGCTCGACGCCGTGGCGCTGCAATGCGAACTTGAATTCTTCGTTTCGCTGATCGAGCAGGCGGCCGACGCCCAGAACGAAGTGTTCGATCTGGTCTGGCGGCAGTGTGCCTCGGCGAGTATCCGCCTGGCGCCGCCTTCCGGAAGCCCCTTCGCCCTGCCGCCGCGCGATGCGCCGCCGGATCTGACCGATCTGCCGAAACGGCTGTTGCAACACCTGCCCGCCTTCACGCCGCTGTCGGATGATGAGCGGCTGGCGCTCGCGCCGTTGCTGAAGCGCAAGACCTTCAAAGCAGGCGATGTTCTGGTCGAGCAAGGTGTTGTCGCGCCGGCGCTGTTCATCCTGACCTCCGGCGTCCTGGCGGCGCTACAGCAGCACCAGGGCGGAGAGATCGAAGTATTGCGCCTCGCATCCGGCGATTGTTTCGGCCAGGCAAGCGTGATGACAGGCGCGGTGACCACGTTCAAAGTCAAGGCATTGACGCGCGCGGTCGTTTACGAAATTGCCAAGAACGACATCGCCCCCATCCTGAAGCAACGACCGGCCGTCGCGGCGGAACTCAGCCAGATCATGATGCGTCGGGAGGCCGCCGGTAAAGCGCGGCTTGGGGTGCTTGACAGGATCGACGACTCGCCAGAAACCCTGAGTATCCGCATCGCCGATCGCATCAAGGGGCTTTTTCGCCGCCTGGGATGACGGTAGCCCGGGACGAATACGCTTTAAACACCACCTGCGCCGGCGCAACCGGCCGGGTCATGCGTCCTGGCGCTGCGGTTGGCGCGCCGGGGCAGGGCAGGGCGTACTGGCTTCAGGCCGCACGCAGCCCGAGACATTCGTATCCACCGCCGGCGCAACATCCAGCCCGATCCACGCCCGGATCCGCTCCACATCGAAGCCCGCCTGCCGGACTCCATCCACCTCCAGCAACGGCCGCTTGATCAGCAGCGGATTGGCCAGCATCAGTGCCAGCGCCGAGGCTGCGTCGATCGTCCCGGGATCGATCGCACCGGATTTCACCGCCGGCGCCGCGGTGTTGAACCAGCTTTGCACCGGCGTCTCACCAAAGAAATCATTGAGCGCGGCTGCCGTCCACGGTTCGGTCAGCAGATTGCGCGCGACGATCGTGTGACCCGCCGCCTCAAGCACCCGGCGTTGCCGTGCATTGCCCCCGCAGCCCGGCTTTTCATAAAAGATGATGGTCGCCACAACCTCCTCCTTTCCCTCACCAAACGCCCCGGCGTCATGCGATCAAAAAACAAACTTTGTGCCGGCCGAAGCTTCATGTATAACCTACGAAAGTATACTGTGCAGGATCGATCATGCCAACGATGAAATTCTACATGACGCCGGGATCCTGCTCCACCGGAATTCACATCATCCTCGAAGAGCTCGATGAAATATTCGAGGTTACCATTGTAAATCTGCCCAACGGTGACCATTTCAAACCCGATTACGTCGCGGTCAATCCGAAATCCACCATCCCCGCGCTGGTCCGCCAGGATGGCACAGTCCTCACCGAAGTATTGGCCATCGCCTTCTGGCTTGCCCGCACCCATCCCCGCGCCCACTTCTGGCCGAACGATTCCGAACTGGAAGCACGCGCCGTCGAAGTCATGGCCACCGTCGTCGGCACCATCCACGGCCAGGGCTTCGCCCGCATCTTCGCCACAAACAGTTTCTCGCCAAACCAGGCCGATCATCCCGCCATCCAGCAACTCGGACGTGACATCATCGACAAGAACTTCGCCTTCCTGGACCACCTGCTGCCCGCCGACGGCTACGTCGCCACCGATTTTTCCGTCGCCGATCCGCTGCTGTTCTACGTCTCGTTCTGGGCCGATAAACTGGCGATCCCGCTGCCCGACAAAGTCGCCGCGCATTACCGCCGTATGCTCGCCCGTCCCGCCGTGCAACGCGTCCTGCGCGAGGAAGGCTATAATCCCGCGAAACTCGGCCAGTAACACCCTACGCCATCGACACCTCCCCCAGATCCATGCCGCGGAAGATCGAGCAGCGCCTGAACGCCTCCAGCGAGGGTTCCTGTTGCTTCTGATGACAGAACTTCGCCACCAGCTTCGCCAGCCCCTTGATATCGCGCCCCGTTGCGGCCGGGAAAAGATCGACCAGGCGCCCAATCAACGCATCATCGACATCCAGCGCGAACTGATCCGCCATCACCCGCCAAATCTTGCGCCGAGCCTCGCGGTCGGGAGGATAATATTTGATCATGGCAATGCAGCGGGAAATGATTGCCTCATCGATGTCATCCACCCGGTTGGTGGTCAGGAACAACAGCCCGTTGAAGTATTCCAGCACCCGCAGAAACACCCCAACGACGGCGTTCATTGTCATATCATCGTCACGACGCTTGATATAGACATCGGCCTCGTCGATCAGCATCACCGCGCCCCAGCGCTGGGCCCGGGTCAGCACCTCGCGCAGCGCCGTCTCCATTGACCCGACATTCAAACCCAGTTGCCCCGAATGCACCCGGTACAGCGGCCGGCGAATGATTTCCGAGTAAACCTCGGCCGTCAGCGTCTTGCCCACCCCGGCCGGACCGGCGCACAGCACCGTCGTGCCGCCCGATTTGCCCGCAACGATATCGTCCATCAGCACATCCATTTCGGCGGTCAGGATGTCGATCAGATCGGTCTGCTCCGGCGGCAGCACCAGCTTGTGCTTCAGATCGGGCTTGTACTGGTACGGCTCCATCGTATCGACATGCACCCACAAATAGTGATGCAGATCCAAATGGAACATCAGGATATACGCATGCACCGGCAACTGCGTGAACAGCCCCTTCGGGATCGCCGCATGCAGCGCCTTGACCTCCTCCTCGGCGTCGAAATCGCTGCTCTTCGCCGCTTTCCGCAAATACGGCGCCAGAATTTCCCCCGGCACATCCAGCGTCAGCGCTCGGCTTGCCAGAATGCTTTCATCATTGACCAGGCGCGCCGCGCCCCCCGAACTGGACAGCACAACGATGTCCTTGCGCGACCAGTCCATGTCGCGATGCGAGGAGTTGGGGTCCTCGGTGTAAAACCCCACACCATGCGCCGAGAACTGCGCCCCGTATTGCGCGCGCCAGTCGAAATACCGCGCGATCGTTGCGTCATACGCGGCGACCAACTCGCTGGTCTCCTTGATGAAGCCCTTCAGCGCGAAAATCTCCCCCACCGTCCGGCCGTCGATATCGCTCGTGCTGATCCGCACCGTCGCACTCGTCACCGATCCTTTGGCATTGGCCTTCAGTTCGATGTACAGCTTGCCCGCTTCGTCGTTGCTCTGCGGCGTGTAGTCGAGCCTTGTGATCACATACGGTAGCGGCCGAGCCGACACCGCCGCGGTGAACACCCAGCCGCGAATGGCGTCCGACAACAGATAGCGAAGGATCGCCGGCAGCACCCGCTCCAGGTCGTTCGCGCCAAATCGTTCGCCTTGGTCGGCCAGAGCGCGGCGCAACGTCGCCAGTTGCGCGGCCCGTTCCTGCATCGCCGGCCCGGCCGCGCGGTACAGCGAACCCAGCCGGCCGAACTGCGCATCCGAAAGCTGGCTGAAGGCGACTTCCACCTTGTCGCCGAATCGCAGTTGCTCCTTCAGCGCGGCCAGATCAGGAAAGTCCACGATCATCGCCTCGATATACGGACGTTCGATCTGGATCTTCATCGCTCAGCCGATCCCGTCGGCGAGGGCTGCGACAACCGGCCACCCCACCATCCCGGCCGGGTCAAGATACGCCAGCATCTCCAGCTTCTCCGCCGCTCTGACACGGTCGTTCTGCCGCAGATGAATGAACGCCAGCGCCTTCAGCGTGTACAGCGCAAAGCGCGCCGCACCGTCGGGTGGCGAGTCCGGCCGCTGCCATCGCTGCCAGTCGGCGTCCCACCCCGCCTGCTCCGCCGCCTCGCGCAGCCCGTTCTCTGCCGCCGCTTCGGCTTCTTCCAGGTTTCCCTGGTAGGTGTGGATCTTGTACAGACAGAAATACACCGGCAGTTGCGCCGGCGCCCGTTGCAGCGCCTGGCGGAACAGGGCGTCGGCGCGGGCGTGATCGTGCCGGTAGGCAACGACACCCTGTTGCAGCAGCGCGTTCACCGCCTCCGGCAGGTCGCCGAAATCGATCGCATCGGGTTCCGCGTGCAGGTCCATCCGGGTCGCGCTCTGACTGTTGTGTCACACCCCCCGGCAGCAAGAACTGTACCGCCGGTTTCCGCCGCTCCGGACCGCCCGCGCTGTCGGATTCACGACAATTTTCCCGGCACAACCCTTGCAGCGACGTAATGCCGTCCCGGCCCGACACCGGATTTTGTTGCAAAGAGAGCGAAATGGACCCCGACTACGAGATCCCTCAGGTCTACAAGCGACACGTCTTCGCCTGTTACACGCAGCGCCCGCCCAACCACCCGCGCGGAAGCTGCGGTGCGGCCGGCGCGCAGCCGCTCTGGGACCGGCTGGCGAAACGGCTGGAGGCGGAACGTCTGGCCGAAATCGGCTTCACCGCCGCCGGATGCCTGGGCTTCTGCAAAGCAGCGCCTCTCCTGGTGGTCTACCCGGAAGGCATCTGGTACCACCCGACCACGCCCGACGACATCGACGAGATTGTCGAATCCCACCTGAAACAGGGCAAGCTGGTCCAGCGCCTCGTGGTGGTGCTGACCCAGGGCTGACCTGGCACCACGGCTCTACCCACGCGCCAGAATCGCCTCCGCCGCATCGGCGAACACCTGGCAACCCAGCACGATATCTTCGTCGCGCGTGTTCTCCGTCCAGTGGTGGCTGATCCCGCCGATGCTGGGCACGAACAGCATCGCCGAGGGCAGCATCTGCGATAGAATCTGCGCATCATGTCCGGCCCCGGACGGCATCGGCTGGTGCAGCCCAGGCGCGTGCCGCTGCGCCGCCGCCGTCAGCGCGCTCTGGAACCCTTGGTCCATCGCACTCGGCGCCGTCGTGCTGTGATACGCCACCGTCACCGCACACGGCCCTTTGTTCGCCTCGGCGATCAACGCCTGCAGCAACAAATCCAGCGCCTCCAGGATCTCCGGGTCGGTTTCGCGGAACTGGAACACCAGTTCGGCGCCGCCCGGCACGATGCTCGCCGCACCCGGATCGAGCTTGATATCGCCCGTCGTCCACACCGTCAGCGGCCCGGCCACGGCGGGAAACTGCGCCTCGATTGCTGCCACCAGCTTGACCAGCGCCACCCCGGCGTCCCGCCGCACCGCCATCCGTGTCGTGCCGGCATGATTCTGCTGGCCCTCGAAATGGATGCGGAACCGATGGCTGCCGACGATCGCCGTCACGATGCCGATCCGCAGGTGATGGTCCTCCAGGTCGGCACCCTGCTCGATATGCGCCTCCAGATAGCCGCGATACCGCCCGCGGTCGATCTTCTCCCGCGGCCGGCCGGAGAACCCCGCCTGGCGCAGTGCATCGCGCAGCGACACGCCGGTCTCGCGGTTGCTGCAGACGTCCATCTCCTGCTCCGTCAGCAGTCCGCAGAATGACCGGCTGCCGATGAATGAGCCGAAATGCCCTTCCTCGTCCGCCCAGGTCGCGACATCGATCCCGCGCCCCAGCGTCCGAGCGACTTCCAGCCCAAAGATGACGCCCATGACGCCATCCAGCCAGCCGGCATGGTTCTGCGTTTCCATGTGACTGCCCATCAGCAGCTTGCGGCCGGGCGTCGGATCGCGGCCATACACGTTGCCGATGCCGTCGATCGAGGTGTCGAGCTTGGCCTCGGCCAGTTTACCCGCCAGCCAGTGCCGCGCCTCAATGTCCTGCGGCGAGAATGTCGGCCGGTGTACGCCGGTTTTGAACTTGCCGATTTCACGCACTGCGTAGAGGTCGCGGAGGAGGCGGTCACCATCGATCGCGGGCATGCACAGGCTCCATGTTCACTCGTGCAGTGCAACATAATTTGGCCGGTTTCGTCCACCCGTCTCCGAGCAACCCAGACGGCAACACAGGCTCACGGACTCGGAAGCCGCCTTCCACCCGTCGTGCCGACGAAGGTCGGCATCCATGCCTTTCCTTCAGCGACGACACCGCCGGCCATCCCATAAGCGGCATCCGCCCACGCCACACCGCATCGCTAAGCCGCGATCTGCCGCTCCCCGCTGGCCTCCACCGGATACTGCGCCGTCGCGCCGACATGCAGTTCCAGCTCGAACGCGCTGTTCATGCCGTCGAACAGGCCTCCCGGCAAACCCGCGTCGCCATCGGTCCAGCGGAACCCATTGTCCGCCTCGAACAGATGGAACCCGTCCTGCAGCGCCTCATCCGACGCATCCACCACCCTTAGAACCGGCCCCCGCCATAGCCGGACCGCTCGGATCGCCACCCCCAGCCGCCGCGGATCGCGCGCCAGACCCAGTTCCGCCGGCGAACCCGCCCGCGACACCACGCGCACCATCGCCGGCCGCCGCCCCAAACGGAACCGGTGCACCCCAGCCGGCCCCACTTCCCCGTCCACCCGCGCGCCGTCCACCAGCAGATGCAGGTCGGCATCCTCGGTCGTCGCGCAGTCCTCTGCACCGGCACGATCCAGCAGACGCCGCCAGATCGCATCCAGCACCGCACCGCCGGTGATCACCGGAGCATACGGCGGCGGCGGATCCGGCTGCTCCCAGCCGGTATTGGCATTCTGGAACAGCCAGCGGTTGCCGTCGTCGCGATACGTCTCCGCCGGCGCGCCCTCGGCGATCAGCACGTCATGTGTCTGCAGCTCGATATGGTACACCTCAACCGCCTGCGCCCGGTCGTCCCACACGATCGAACGGTGATTGACCAGAAATTCCGCCGGAATCAGCACATCGTCGATAAACAGCGAGTGCCCCTTGGTCACGTGCAGGTCGCGATGCGGCACATTCTCGCCCAGCGCGCCCTGGCGCACGATCACCGGCGTGGCCGCAGTCCGCCGCCCCCGCGTCGCCAGCGCCCGTCCCATCCCAACCCAAAGCACCGGCCGCGCCCGGCCGGACCGCGTCAGTACCAGGTCACCCACCTTCAGGCGCTCGACGGCGACCTCGCCGCCCGGTGTGGCGATCCGCGTGCCGCGCAGGAAACATGGAACCAGTTCGACCGAGGTCGGTCCGGACAGGAACTTCGGCAGGGCGGCCGCGGCGAGGCTGACATCGGTGAAATCGACGGTGCCGGCCGAGGTATCGACCGCCAGCGTGCCGTTGCCCAGCCACTCCACTCCGCTGACGCTCGCGCCGTTGGTGAAGTCGATCACGTCGCCGATTTGCCAGTTGTCGATCGCAAACGCATTCGTCGCCTGCGGTGCGCCAAGGATCAGTTGCGCCGCGATGCCCGAGGTGGCGAAGGTCACGGTCTGGCTGTCCGCCAACTGACCGTCGGAGCGCAGCGCCGCCCCGCCATTGATGGTGATGCTGCCGCTGCCGGATATGCCGCCGGTGAAGTCCAGCGTGCCGCGGTTGGCGGTGATGCTGCCGTCGCTGGTCAATGCCCCGGTGAACAGGCCGGAGCCGGTGATCACACCGGATGTGCTGGCTGTTCCGGAATTCAGCAGCGTGCCGTTCAGCAGCGAGATCGTGCTGCCCGCCCGTTCTTCCAGGCCCTGCACCATGACCGTGCCCAAGCTGACGATCATCTGCCCGTTGCCGGCTTCCACCGTCGCCGTACCGACCGTGGTGATGCCCGATGAGCCGACCAGCGTCTCGCCCGCCGCCAAGGTCGTGCTGCCGCCCAGCCATAAGGTCCCCGCGGTGGCGACCGTGCCCGCCTGCAGGATCATCAGCCCGGAATCGCCGTTGCCGCCGAGCTGGATGTCGCCCTGGCTGAACAGCGAGCCGCCGGTGCTGATGATCGCGGTGCCGGAACTGCCGGCATACAGCGTGCCGCTGCTGGCACCCGGCCCATAGCCGCCGATGAACAGGCCGCCGGCACCCAGACCATCCAGCCCGATCGCCACGTTGCCCTGGCTGGAGATCGACAGGCTGCCCGACCCGCCCTGACCCACCGATGCCACGCCATCGACGGTCAGTTGCGATCCGGCGCCGGTGACGGTCACCCCACCACTGCCCAGCTGGCCGACCAGCAGCGCCGCGCGCGCGCTCGAATCCGGCGTGCCGACATTGACCGAACCACCCTGCTGGATGATCATCGTGCCGTGGCCGCCGCCATCGCCGAGATCCAGGCCGTTGGTCCCAAGGTCGATCAGCGCCCCGGCGCCGCTCACCAGCACGCTGCCGGCCGCACCGCTGCCCGATCCCAGTTCCGTGCCGACCTGCATCGCGAACAAGGCCGGCAAGGTCTCGGCGGTTTCCTGCAACACGCCGCTGACCGTCAGGCTGGCGGTCGAACCCGCGGTCTGCCCGACCGAGATGAACCCGCCCGCGGTGGTAACGGTGCTGCCGGCGCCGATATCCAGCGCTCCGGCGGTGCCGGTTCCCTGGCCGGTCAGCGTCAGACCCGCCCCGATCCCGACATAACCGATCGCCGAAAGGCTCGTCCCCGGCGCCAGCGACCATGTCCCCGCATTGTCGAAAACCAGCGCCTCGACCACGCCGCTGCCGCTGATCGTGCCGCCGGCACCGTTGTCGAAATACGCGACATCCAGCGGACCCGGCGCGATGCCGCCAAAATTCCAGTTCGTGCCGGTGCCGAAGTCGGTGTCGGTCGCCCCGGTCCAGCCGATGAAATTTGCCGGCGCCACCAGCGAATCGCCCGTCGCCGGATCGACATTGGCAAACCCCAGCGTCGGCGGCGCATCGGCGGCAAACGTCACGCCGGTCAGATCGTAGGTCCCCACCGTGCCGTCGGCGGTGAGAACATCCACTTCCAGCGTCGTGCCGCTCACGACCGAAGCCGCAGTGATCATGATGCCATCGCCGAATTCGATCCGGTCGCCGGCACCAAATCCGATGATCGCGGCGGCAATCGTCCCGCCGGCGGTGGCCCCGGTGGCGGCACCCAGGATCAGCGTTTCCGGCGCCCCAGGACTGAACGCGATCGTCTGCGCCTGATCCAGCGGTCCGTCGATCCGCAGCGTCCCGCCTGGCGCGATGAACGCGGTGCCGGAACCGCTGAGCCCGCCCTCCAGGTCCAGCATGCCGATCGCGATCACCGAACCGCTGTTGATCAGCAACGCGGCGATCGCGCCGGACCCCGACAGCGTGCCCGTGTTGACCGCCGTATCGCCGGACGCAGGCACGCCGCCAGCGTTGCCGGAGCCGCTGGTCAGCATCCAGTCGGTCGGGCTGGTCACATCGCTGGTGCCACCGATCCATGCCCAGGTTGAGGCAGACATCGCTCTTGAAGTTCCAGTTTCTCTTTGAGACACAACCATAGCGTGTATCGACGCATTCACACAACCGTGAAAACGTGGCACGACGGCTACAGTTCACGACAAAGAGAGACACGCCGCCATCAGGTGGCGAACAAACAGCGATCAGGGCGGCAGAATAAACGGACCCGGTTGCGGACCGGGCCCACCCCGACCCGCAACCGGCCAATGCCTTACTTGACGGAGGAGTACGGCGTCGGACCAAGGATGTAATTCGTCACCTTGGCGACGATCGGCCCGTTCTCCTCGGTCTTGGCGCGTGCCGCATGCCATTCCGGATCGGCGGCGAACGCGTTCCACTTCCGCTCGCGGTCCGCAAGCGACTCCCAGGCCAGCATGTAATAGAGAGTCATGTTCGACTCACCGATCAGCGTGGTCCAGAAACCGGCCTGCTTAATCCCGTGCCGCTCCCAGATTTTCAGCGTGATCGTCTCGAATCGCTTATTCAGGTCCGGCAGACGGCCG
>Ga0182012_10007276_pt1 | contig 11094 bp, 8 predicted proteins | sample 612S2SmetaG_FD_120486 | JGI IMG/M metagenome (GOLD analysis project Ga0182012, IMG submission 120486) | Permafrost microbial communities from Stordalen Mire, Sweden - 612S2S metaG | ecosystem: Environmental > Terrestrial > Soil > Wetlands > Permafrost | place: Sweden: Stordalen | collected...
ATCCGGCCGGGTTGGTGACCGGGCGCGAGAGGCTCCAGTTGACGGCCTGGAGGTCGATCCAGTTGGTGTGCCCGGTATCCTGGGCGTCGCCGAGGACGCTGCCGAATTGCAGAAAGATACTCATGCTGGTCTTTCCCGCCTGAAAGGCGGTCAAGGAGGGTGGCGCAGCAAAGCCGAAGACCGGCGCCAGGGGGCGCCGGTTCCGTTGTCCGTTTCGGCTGCGATGTTCAGACGATCTTCGCGAGACCGACGTCGTAGGTAACGGGCTTGGCGTTGCTGGCCGTGCCGGTTGCGTCGATGGTGGTCGGATCGACCTGGATCTTGGTGAAGTTCAGAGACAGGCTTTCGCTGGGGCGATCGCCGCCGCTGCTGGTCGACCAGCCGCTGATCATCGTGTTGGTCAGCGTGTATTCCATGTATTTCACAAGCTGGCCTTGCGAGGTCTTGACGAAGTCGATGATGACGGTGACGCCCTCACCCTGCAGCGCCTCGGTGACCAGCGGGCCGGTTGACGAATCCTGGTCCTTGGTGATGGTGATTTCGGCGACGCTGGGTGCCGACGATTCACGGTCGGCGGAACCGCCGGTCGGTGACGCGATGCCGCGCCCGACGCCGAACTGGAACGAATTGAGTTCGATCCAGCCCACCCAACCGTCGGCCGTCACGTCGCCCGGGATCGCACCACTGTTGTAGTTCATATAGATAGGCATCGATATTCCTCCTGTGTTTCAGCCAGTTGACCGCTATCGGTGTCAGGAAACGGTATAGGCGAACGATCCCTTGGAATCTGTGACCACGGTCACTCCGGCGATCGTTAATCCGTTTGCCAAACGCGACAAGACTTCCGCCGACAATTCCGGCAGCAACGTACGTGACAAAATATTTTCGATGTTACGCGCGCCGGAACTACTCTCCTTGCAACGAGCCGCGATGGTTTCCGCGACCGATTCATCATACGCGAAGGTGGCGCGATAGCTATCCCAGACGCGGCGGCGGATGCGTTCGAGCTGCAGATCGACGATCTGGCGAATGATGGCGTCGGACAGCGGGAAGTACGGCACGAGGGTGACCCTGCCGAGGAACGCCGGGCGAAAATATTTCATCAGTTCGGGCCGCAGGGCTTCGGCGAGGCCGGCGGCATCGGGGGCGGTTTCGGGATCGGCGAACAGCTTGGCGATCAGGTCGGTGCCGGCGTTCGACGTCATGATGATGACGGTGTTCTTGAAGTCGATATCGCGGCCTTCGCCGTCCTTCATGTTGCCTTTGTCGAACACCTGGAAGAACACGTCCTGGACGCCGGGGTGGGCCTTTTCCATCTCATCGAGCAGCAGGACGGAATAGGGCCGGCGCCGCACGGCTTCGGTCAGGATGCCGCCTTCGCCGTATCCGACATAGCCGGGCGGGCTGCCCATCAGCAGGCTGACCTTATGTTCTTCCTTGAACTCCGACATGTTGATGGTGGTGAGGTTCTGTTCACCGCCGTACAGCAGGTCGGCGAGGGTGAGAGCGGTTTCGGTCTTGCCGGTGCCGGAGGTGCCGACCATCAGGAAGACGCCGATCGGCTTGCGTGGGTCGGTCAGTTTGGCGCGGCTGGTGCGGATCGCCTGGGCGACCGCTTCGAGCGCGTGCGGCTGGCCGATGATGCGTTTTTCCATCGCCGGTTTCAGGTTCATGACGGTGCGGATTTCGTCGGAGCGCATGCGTCCGGCGGGGATGCCAGTCCAGTTCTCGACAATTTCCGCCACGGCCTGGGCGTCGACGACGGGAAATATCAGTGGCCGTTCGCCTTGCAGGGTGCGCAGGCGTTCCATCACGCCGGACAGCAGTGCGCGCTGCTGGCTGCGGTCGGACGGGCCATCGGCTGGTTCCGGCGCTTCCAGCGCGGCGCGTGCCTCGGCGGCTTCGGCAACGAGCGCGCGTTCCTGCTGCCAACGGGCTTCCAGCAGGCCGAGCTGGTCGTTGGCGGCGAGGCGGGTTTCGTGGAGTTCGGCGATGCGGGGCGCGTGATCGGCGCCGGAGGCTTCCTCGCGGCGCAGGATGGCCGTTTCGGTGTCGATCAGGGCGAGCTGGCGCTGCAGGTCCTCGATCGGGGCGGGGATTGCGGCCTGGCTCATGGCGGCGCGGGCGCATGCGGTATCGAGCAGCGACACGGCCTTGTCGGGCAACTGGCGGCTGGGGATGAAGCGGGCGGACAGGCGCACGGCTTCGATCACCGCTTCGTCGAGGATGCGGATGGTGTGATGCGTTTCCAGGGTGGCGACGAGGCCGCGGATCATGGCGACGGCCAGCGCTTCGGTGGGTTCCTCGACTTTCACGGTCTGGAAGCGGCGGGTGAGGGCGGCGTCTTTTTCGAAGTATTTCTTGTATTCCGCCCAGGTGGTGGCGGCGATGGTGCGGAGTTCGCCGCGGGCGAGGGCGGGCTTCAGCAGGTTGGCGGCATCGCCCTGCCCGGCGCTGCCGCCGGCGCCGATCAGCGTGTGCGCCTCATCGATAAAGAGGATGACCGGCTTCGGGCTGGCCTGGGTTTCCTCGATGACGGATTTCAGCCGGTTCTCGAACTCCCCCTTTACGCCGGCGCCAGCTTGTAACAAGCCCAGATCGAGTGTGCGGAGGGTCACGTCCTTGAGGGCCGGCGGCACGTCGCCGGCGGCGATGCGCAGCGCGAAGCCTTCGACCACGGCGGTCTTGCCGACGCCGGCCTCACCGGTCAGGATCGGATTGTTCTGCCGCCGGCGGGTCAGGATGTCGATCACCTGGCGGATTTCGAGGTCGCGTCCGAGGATCGGATCGATCCGGCCGGCGCGGGCGCGCGCGGTCAGATCGATGGTGAACTGGTCGAGTGCCGCGGTGCCGGCGCGGCGCGGCGCGGCTGCGTCCCCGGGTGCGGCGCCAGGTTCGCCGGCGGCGAGAACGGTGGCGGCTTCGGCGCTGTTGCCCAGGATCGCGTCGAAATCGCGCTTCAGCGCTTCGGGCTGCAGGCGCAGCAACTGGCCGGAGATTTCGCGCGTGCGGCGCGCGAGGGTTTCATCGGCCAGGAGTGCCCAGATGAGATGGCCGGAGCGAAGCCGGCTGAGGCCGTGTTCGACCGAGGCGAGCAGCCAGGCCTGCTTGGTGAGTTCGATGATGTCGGGCGACAATCCCGGTGCGCGGGCGTTGCCGGTGCGCATTTTGTCGAGGGCGGCGTTCAGATCGGTGCGGAAGCGGCCTTCATCGGCGTCGTAATGTCGCAGTATAAGCGGAATGTCGGTGCCGTTGCCGTCGATAAGCTTGAGCAGCCAATGCTCGATTTCCACGTTATAGTGGCTGCGTGACAGTGTGAGGCCGGCCGCCGCTTCCAGCGAGCGGCGGCAATGCTCGTCCAGCTTCCCGACCAGGGATTTCAAATCAATTGCGGCCATTTATGTCACGAAAGTTCCGGGATTGCAGGGACGGGGTATCGGCCGTCGAGCCTTGTATCGGCTGTCGGTTGCAGATTATGGTTTCAGTTCGATGCTGTCCAGCGGAGTTTCGAGTCCCGGCTCGTTTGTTCCGTTCCGACAGCTATCTGCGATGATGCCCATGGAGATCGCGAATGGACGACGCAGGCCAGGCGAACAGTCTGGCGGGGTTGGCGGCACCGCTTGCGGGAGACGCGCCGGCGGGGCCGGACCTGCGGCAGGATTTCTCCCCGCAGTCGCTCTATTTCCGGTTGCGCGATGCCAGGGCGGAGGCGCGTGAGATCGAGCGGCGGATCGATCATGATCCGACTGCCGATGCGGGTGTGCCGACGCAGTGGCGGACGGTGCGTGAGCTGGCGACACGGGCGCTGAGCGAGCAGACCAAGGACCTGGAAATCGCCGCCTGGCTGACCGAGGCGCTGGTGCGGCTGGACGGGATGTCCGGGCTGGCGGCGGGCAGCGCGGTGATCGCCGATCTGGCGGCGACGCTGTGGGATGCCGGGTTGCATCCGCAGCCGGATGAGGACGGGATCGAAACCCAGGTGGCGCCGATCACCGGGCTGAACGGCCAGAGCAGCGACGGCACGCTGATGCAGCCGCTGCGCAAGTGCCAACTGTTTCCGGGGCCGGACGGGGCCCCGGTCACGTACTGGCAGTATATGCAGTCCGAGGACCTGGAGACGGTGGTCGATGCGGCCCGCCGCAAACAGCGTCTGGCGGCGAAGGTGGTGCCGCTGGCGGACATGGCCAGTGCGGCGAGGCAGGCCGGCGGCGAACGGCTTTCGGCGCTGCGTTCGGAGGTGAGGGTCGCGCTGGCGGCCTGGACGCGGATGACCGAGGTGCTGGAGGAGAAAGCCGGCCGCGATGCGCCGCCGACGAGTCGGGTGCGGGATCTGCTGGCGTCGATTCTGGCCATTGCCAACAAGTATGCGCCGGCCGAACCGGATGCGCCGGTGGACGAAGCGGCGGCGGATGACGGCGCTTCGCCGGCGGCGGACGGGGCGCCGGGCGTGGCCGCCCCGGTTGTTCAGGCGGTTCGGCCGGTGACACGGGAGGACATGCTGCGCGAACTGGAGCGGATCGCCGATTTTTTCCGCCGGACCGAACCGCATTCGCCGCTCGCCTACACATTGGAGGAGGCGGTGCGGCGCGGCCGGCTGACCTGGCCGGAACTGCTGGCGGAGGTGGTGCCGGACGACAAGGTCCGCAGTGGGATGCTGGTCATGCTGGGCATCCGTCCGGCGGCGCCAGGCGGGTAGGCGGGTGGCGGGTAGCGGGTGGCGGGTAGCGGGGCGCCTGGTGTCGGTGTCATCACGAAAACGTGTTGGCGACGGAACCGGCGGCGGCTGGGGCTATTTGATGAAATCGGTGACTGATTTGCCGACGGTTTCGTAGTCGGCCTTGGTGAAATAATCGTTCCTCGCATCGATGGTCCAGGTCTTGTTGCTGTTTCCCTTGTTCACGGTGTAGTAGATGAACTCGGCGACATGATCGGTGCTGCAGTCGGCTTTTACTTGGATGCTGAGGGTGGATTTGGCGTTGAGTTTTTCCTCGATCGTCATCATGAAGGTGTTTGCGGCGTAACTGGCGGCCACGAGATTGTCGCTGGTGGTCGGGCCGCCGAGTGAATCGGCGACCAGATGGCACCATTCCAGGCTGCAGTACTTGTTCTTGTTATAGGGCATCCCGCGAGCGGGGGAGACGCTGCCCCAGTTGGCCCAGGTGTACGCAGCAAGCGTTCTCGGCTTTGAAGACGTCAGGGCCGATGCCATCACGGTGCCGGTGTCGGCGCGGCCGGCCTTGGTGGTGATGGTGTGGGCCGGCGAGACCATCTCGAAAGCGGTTTGAACCAGTCCGGTCACGGCGGAGGGGACCCGCTGGGTCATGGACGGACCCGAGGCATCGGTGAACCGCATGTTGGGTTTGAAGTCGACCTGCGGCACGTATTCGGAGTCGCCGAGTTCTGTCTCGTCCACCGCCATCTGGCCGAGATTCGACATTTCGTTGGCGCTGGCGCGGCCTCGCCTGCTGGCGCGGTCGGACTTCTTCTGGGCGACGTCGAAGGTGACCGCCTGTTTGATCTGACCGACTTTATTCTTGTAGGCGCGCTGGAATTTGGCGGTGAACTGGCCGCAGTACGGGCAGTTGCGGATGTGTTTATCGCCGGTCTGGCTGATCAACAGGCCGGATTTCTGGTCCCGGTTGAAGCAGTCACTGCACATGTAAAGAAATGGCATGTTTCGACTCCCGATCCAAACTGTGACTGGACTGCCAATCGCGCGGCTCGACAGCGACCGGCCTCAGGCATTCCAGGCGCCGATCCGCGGACGATCCGAGCGGCGGCTGCCGGATCGGGGTGTAGCGATCCGCGATCCTCCGGGCTGTGACCGGGGGCACAGAATTTCCGCCGACGGTGGCTTAAGCAGGACCGGTCGGTTGGCGGGAGAGGCGGCGTTGCATGATGATTTTTCGGTGGCACAGAGGGCCTGTCCGGCGGCGCGCGCGGGCGTGCGCGTGCGAGGACCGCAGGCGGCTAAGTGCGGATTGATTGCGTTGGCGAAGAACAGAAGCGGCGGATCGGGTTATATCCGATGTTGACCCGATCGGCGGCAAAGTTCTATGAAATCCAAACCGGCGCGTCGGGAACACTTGCTCCGGGCGCCTCTGCCGATATAACGTTTCAGACGTACTTGACCCCAGGGGGCGTTCATGAGTGCCAGCATCCACGAGAAGCTTAGCCGCGTACGCAAGCCGCGCGTCCACATCAAGTACGAGGTCGAGACGGAAGGCGCGCAGGTCGAGCGGGAACTGCCGTTCGTGATGGGAATCATGGGCGAGTTCTCGGGCGATCCGACGAAGCCGCTGCCGTCATTGACCGACCGCAAATTCGTGCAGATCGACCGCGACAATTTCAACGACGTCATGGCCCGGATCGGCCCTGGCCTCAACCTCAAGGTCGATAACACGCTGGCCGGCGACGGCAGCCAGATGTCGGTCGCGCTGACATTCAACTCGATCGAGGATTTCGAGCCGGGCCGCATCGTCGAGCAGGTGCCGGCGCTGAAGGCGCTGATGGAGACGCGCAACAAGCTGCGTGACCTGATGAGCAAGGTGGACCGTTCCGAGGAACTGGAAACCCTGCTGGAGCAGGTGCTGCAGAACGAGGGCGAACTGAAATCGCTGTCCGGCCAGCTTGGCCTCGACAAGAAGGAGGGCTGATCGATGTCCGGCGCGCAGGCGATTACTCCGGCCGCGGAAGCGGCCACCACCGAGGGCGTCAACCTGCTGGAGCAGGTGCTGGGGGCGACCAAGCAGACCGAACGCGATCGGGCGCAGGAACTGGTCAAGACGCTGGTCGAGGAAGCGCTGACCGGAACGGTCACGTTCGATCGCAACCTGTCGCGCACCTTCGACCAGGCGATCGCCGCGATCGACCGGAAGCTGTCGGAGCAGCTCAATGCGATCATGCATACGCCGAAGTTCACCAAGCTGGAGGGCGCCTGGCGGGGCTTGCACTACCTGGTGATGAACAGCGAGACCGGGACGAGCCTGAAGCTGCGGATGCTGAATGTCAGCAAGCGGGAGCTGAACCGCGATCTGACGAAGGCGGTCGAGTTCGATCAGAGCCAGTTGTTCAAGAAGATCTACGAGAATGAATTCGGCACGCCGGGCGGCGAGCCGTACGGGGCGCTGATCGGCGATTACGAATGGACCAACCACCCGGATGACGTGGAGACGCTGCGGCTGATCTCGAACGTCGCCGCGTCGGGATTCTCGCCGTTCGTGTCGGCGGCGGGGCCGGGGATGTTCGGTTTCAGCGACTACACAGAGTTGAGCAAGCCACGCGACCTGGCGAAAATCTTTGAGACCGCTGAATACATGAAATGGCGCAGCTTCCGTGAAAGTGAGGATGCGCGCTTCGTGTCGCTGGTCATGCCGCGGGTGATTGCGCGGCTGCCGTACGGGGCGAACACCAAGCCGATCGACGAGTTCGGCTATGAGGAAGCACCGTTCGACGCCTCGGGCGCGGCCAAGTCGATGGGTCACCATGACTACTGCTGGATGAACGCGGCCTATGTGATGGGCGCGCGGATGACCGACGCGTTTGCCAAGACTGGCTTCTGTGTCGCGATTCGCGGTGCCGAGGGCGGCGGCAAGGTGGAAAACCTGCCGATGCATGTGTTCCGGTCGGATGACGGCGATCTGGACAGCCAGTGCCCGGCGGAGATCGGCATCACCGACCGGCGGGAGTTCGAACTGTCGAACCTCGGCTTTCTGGCGCTGAACCACTACAAGAATACTGATTACGCGGTGTTCTTCGGCAGTCAGACCGTGCAGAAGCCGAAGAAATACGACCGGCCGGAGGCGACGGCGAATGCGGCGATCTCGGCGCGGCTGCCGTATATCATGGCGACCGGGCGTTTCGCGCACTATTTGAAGGTGATGGCGCGGGACAAGATCGGCAGCCTGATGGAGGCGTCGGACTGCGAGTTGTGGCTGAACCGCTGGATCAGCAACTACGTCAACGGCAACGAGAAGTCGGGCGCCGAATCGAAGATGCTGAAGCCGTTGCGTGAAGCCAGGGTCGAGGTGCGGGAGATTCCCGGCAAGCCCGGATCGTATAATGCGGTTGCGCATCTGCGGCCGTGGCTGCAGTTGGAGGAACTGACCACCAGCATGCGTCTGGTCGCCAGCATCCCGAAGAAGGCCTGATCGTGCCATGATGCGGCAACGCCGGCCCGGTGTTGATACGGGGTCGGCGTGAGCAGTTCTGCCGCCCGGACGTCCGTCTCGGAGCAGGGCGATGCCGCGGTGATGGCGCCGCCGTTGCGCAGTGCGATGCTGGCGGGTCGGTTCTTTGGCAGCCAGCATGCGGAGCAGGCTCGGGACGTGGCCGCGCTGGGGGTTGAGGACGCAGGGGCGGCGCTGCGGCGCTGGTTCGGTCCTGCCGCGGCGGCGAAGCTGCTGCTGGACGGGGACGTGATGCGCGACGCGCTCGACCGCGACATCGCGGCGATCGACGCGCTGCTGTCGGAGCAGGTCGATGCGATCCTGCATGCGCCGCGGCTGCGCAAGCTGGAGGGTTCCTGGCGCGGGCTGGCCTGGCTGGTCGGCGGGCTGGAACCGGCGGGCCGGGTGAAGGTCCGGATGCTCAGCATCGCGTGGTGGGAAATCTGCCGCGACCTGGAACGGGCGGTGGAGTTCGATCAGAGCAACCTGTTCCGGCAGGTCTATGAGGGCGAGTTCGGGATGCCGGGCGGCGAGCCGTTCGGCGTGCTGATGATCGACCATGAGGTGCAGCACCGGCCGGGCGATCAGTACGGGCGCAGTGTGGACGACGTGGCGGCGCTGGCGGGGCTGTCGTCGATCGCCGCGGCGGCGTTTGCGGTCGTGGTGGTGGCGGCGTCGCCGGCGTTGCTGGAGGTGGACGAGTTCGCCGATCTGGCGATGGCGTCCGATCCGGCGTCGCCGCTGCGGCAACCGCTGCATGAGCGCTGGCGCAGCCTGGCCGGGCGCGACGACATGCGGTTTGTCTGCGTCGTCCTGCCGCGTGTGCTGGCTCGGCCGCCCTGGCCGGATGATCCGGCGCGGCCGGACGGGTTCCGCTACGTTGAGTATGCGCCACGGGCGGGCAACCGGGTGTGGATGTCGGCCGGGTATCCGTTTGCCGCGGTGGTGGCGCGGGCGTTCGCCGATCATGCGTGGCCGGCGGATATCCGCGGCATCGACAGCGACCGGGAGGGCGGCGGGGTGGTCACCCAGTTGCCGGTCGAGGGATTCACCACCGATCCGCCGGGCGTGTGGGTGCGGCCGCCGCTCGATCTGGTGCTGCATGACGGGCAGGAGCGGATGCTGGTGGATGCCGGGCTGATTCCACTGACGGCGCTGCCGTACAGCGTCGATGCGGCGTTCACCTCGGTGGGGAGTTTGCAGCGGCCGAAGACCTATGGCGGGGCCGGGGGGGAGGCGGCGACGGCGAATGCGCGGATCTCGTCGCAGATCAACGCGATGCTGTGCGCGTCGCGGTTCGCGCATTACATCAAGGTGATCGGGCGCGATATGGTGGGGACGCTGGAGACCGCGGCGAAGGTGGAGCAGCGGCTGCAGACCTGGCTGAACCGCTACGTCAATGCGGCGATCAATGCCGGGCCGGAAAGCCGGGCTCGGCAGCCGCTGATGGCGGGGCGGGTGTCGGTTGCCGAACGGCCGGGGCGGCCGGGTGTGTATGGCTGCACGATCCAGTTGCAGCCGCATTTTCAACTGGATGACGTGGCTGCGACATTCCGGCTGGTGACCGAGGTCACAGCGCCTGGATCGCGCGCTTGATACGCCGTTTCGCAGTGGAGAAACCGGATGATGAACATGAGAGCGCGCGATGAGTGACGGTCACGATCCGGCGGATCAACTGACGGCCGGGGCGCTGTTTCGGGCGGGACGGCTGGCGGATGCGGTGACGGCGGCGGGTGCGGCGGTGCGCGCGGCGCCGGCCGAGCTGGCGCCGCGTGTGCTGCTGGCGGAGTTGCTGCTGTTCGCCGGCAACCTGGAACGCATCGACGTCATCCTGGACGCGGGCAGCAGCATCGACCCTCAGGCGGCGGTGGTGATCGCCGAGTTCCGGCAATTGCTGCGGGCCGACCTGGCGCGGCGGCAGCAGCGGCGCGAGGGGCGGCTGCCGGAGTTTCTGGGCGAGCCGACCGCGGCGCAGGCGGCGACGCTGCGGGCCTGGATCGCGCTGCGGGCCGGCGATGGGGCCGAGGCGGCGGGGCTGGCGGCGCAGGCGGAGGCGCTGCGGCCGGCGGTGAGCGGGACGCTGGATGGCGCGGCGTTCGACGATTTCCGTGACGCCGACGATCTGCACACTGGGTATTTCGAAGTGCTGACGACGACCGGCAAGTATTTCTGGATCCCGACGGAGCGGGTGGAATCGATCAGCTTCGAAAAGCCGAAGCGGGCGCGCGATCTGTACTGGCGGCGGGTCACCATGTCGGTGCGCGGCGGTCCGGACGGGGTGGTGTATCTGCCGGTGATCTATGGCAACGACGATGCGGGCACCGTGGATGATTTGAAGCTGGGGCGGACGACCGACTGGGTGGAGGGTTCGGGCGGGCTGGTGCGCGGGGTCGGCCAGCGGATGTTCCTGGCCGGTCAGGAGCCGGCTTCGATTATGGATATCTCCGAGATCACGTTCGATACGCCGGCGGGCGGGGCGTGAGTGGCACCAGGGGCCGAACGGCTCCGGCGCGCGACACGGCGGCGCAGCGGCTGCCGTTGCGGGCGCAGCTGCCGTTGCTCGACCGGCTGATCGATGAGGCTCCGGAACGGTCGCAGGATGTGCCGATTTCGCCGAGTGAGGCGATGGCGATCCTGCGCCGGTCGGTGCGCGGCGACATCGAGGCGTTGCTGAATTCGCGGCGGCGCTGGCGATCCTGGGAGGCGGAGTTCAAGGCGCTTTCGGTGTCGCCGCTGAACTACGGGATACCGGACTGCACCGGCGGGCGGTTCCACGGCACCGCGGAGCGGGAGACGTTGCGTCGCGAGATCGAAGACACGATCCGGCGGTTCGAAGCGCGCTTCCGGTCGGTGTGGGTGCGGGTGACGGGGGAGGATTCGCAGAAGGAGTCGGTGTTGCGGCTGCGTATCGAGGCGGTGCTGCACG